>Ga0208197_1002715_pt1 | contig 15234 bp, 14 predicted proteins | sample AD_JPNNA4_MetaG_FD_184444 | JGI IMG/M metagenome (GOLD analysis project Ga0208197, IMG submission 184444) | Active sludge microbial communities of municipal wastewater-treating anaerobic digesters from Japan - AD_JPNNA4_MetaG (SPAdes) (version 2) | ecosystem: Engineered > Bioreactor > Anaerobic...
CCAGGTCCAGCTCGGGGAGGATGCGGCGCAGAGCCCTCATGCCCGCCTCGCGGGCGAGAGCGGCGAGGTCTGCTCCCACGAAGCCGTGGGTGACATCGGCCAGCTTCTCCTGGTCTACATCCTTGGAGAGGGGCATGCCCCTGGTGTGAATCTGCAGTACCTCCAGACGGGACTGGCGGTTGGGCACTCCAATCTCAATCTCCCGGTCGAACCTTCCAGGGCGCCGCAGCGCCGGATCCAGGGAGTCGGGCCGGTTGGTGGCTCCTATCACCACCACCTTGCCCCGCGATTCCATGCCGTCCATGAGAGCCAGCATCTGGGCTACCACCCGCCGCTCTACCTCACCGGTCACCTCTTCTCTCTTGGGAGCAATGGAGTCTATCTCGTCTATGAGTATGATGGAGGGGGCCTGCTCCTCGGCGGTCTTGAATAGGCTCCGAAGCTTCTCCTCAGACTCGCCGTAGTACTTGGACATGATCTCCGGGCCGGAGAGGGTCTCGAAGTGAGCATTGGTCTCCGAGGCCAGAGCCTTGGCCAGGAGAGTCTTGCCTGTGCCCGGTGGGCCGTAGAGCAGAACTCCCTTGGGTGCCTCCACCCCCAGCCTCTCGAAGAGCTCGGGGTGCTTCATGGGCAACTCAATCATCTCTCGAACTTTCTTGATCTCAGCGGATAGGCCTCCGATGTCCTCGTAGGTTACCCTTGGGCCCGCCTTCTCCTCCTTGGCCGGCTTGTCCGAGACCTCTATTCTGGTCTTGTCACCAATCACTGCCGCCTCACGAGAAGGCGAGACCCTGGTGGCCATCAGCTCTATCTTTCTGCCCATGACCGAGATCTCTATGATGTCTCCCTTGGTTATGACCCGGCCTTCCATGTACCTCTGGAGATATGCCTCCGCCCCGGTTATGCGCAGGGGCACAGTGGGGGCAAAGACCACTGACTCTGCCGGCGCAGCCTGGATCAGCTTGACCGGCACCTTATCGTCTATGCTCACACCGGCGTTGCGGCGGGTGTTGCCGTCCAGGCGGACCACACCGGTTTTGGTGTCTTCGGGATAGCCGGGCCAGAGCAATGCTGCTGTCTTCTTCTTGCCCTCTATGCTGACCACATCTCCCGCCTGCCAGCCCATCTCGCTGAAAACGGCAGGATCTATGCGGGCTATGCCCCGTCCCACATCTGTGGGGCGGGCTTCAATGACTTTAAGCGTGATATCTGCTGACATTAACTCCTCCAATTTCCAAATTACAGATCAAGGCTAATCTATCTCTTCTCTGCATCTTCACAATGCATCTCTTGCTGGCGTCACTATAGCACATCAGGCTCAGATGCACCTGACTCGCAGACATCTGATCCAGGCTCTTTCCGCCTTCTGTGAACTTAATAATACTAACCTTTCGTTAGTAAACTATCTTATTTAAAACTTTCCCATGAAATCCGGGTCATGAGATCCATGCCACCAGACCCATGCTATGAAAATTAATGATAATAAAATAGCTGCAGATGGATTCAGGCCTGCCAATCATGCCTGCGCCTGTCCATCAATCTTCTCATCATTCCTTCCAGCGCCGGTAGAGGTCATTTTCCACTTCCAGAAGATCCAGGACTCGCCCCACCAGCACGTCCACCAGATCATCCAGGCTCTCTGGCCGGGAGTAGAAGGCGGGACAGGCAGGAAGGATGATTGCACCCGCCTCCGCAGCATCAGCCATATTGCGAATCTGGACCAGACTTAAAGGCGTCTCCCTGGGGACCATTATCAGTCTCCTCTTCTCTTTGAGGCAGACATCTGCAGCTCGGGTGATGAGGGTATCTGATGAGCCGCAGGCAACAGCAGAGAGGGTTCCCATGCTGCAGGGAATTATGACCATGGCATCAAAGATATGCGATCCGCTGGCTATGGGAGCGGCAAAGTCTCGCTGCTGGTGGACGTAACCGGCCAGGGCCTCTACCTCCTTTAATTTATAATCGGTCTCCACTTCAATGATCTTAGCTGCCGAATCGGTTATAACCACATGGGTGATGCAGCTCTTCTCCTGCAAAACCTGCAAGAGACGGATGGCATACTGGACTCCCGATGCCCCGCTTATGCCTACTACGATCTCCAAAATATATCCCCTCTTTCGATTCGATCTGATTTTATATCAATCCTCTCTCCTCCATAAATGCTATTCATCTTTTGTATTTTCATATCAGCTCTGATGCCCTGCAATGATGATTGAACCGGGATGGTTCGTCGGCCAATATATATAATAATATGATAATATAATAAATAAGCGCTCCTGAATTGCTTTCAAGGTCCTTTTCCCGGCCCACGCCGCATTTTCAGTATATCCTTGAGCCTTTCTCTCCGGAAAATATTTTTAGATTTAGTGATCAATTCCTTTCCCAGAATCAGGGAGGCGATCCAAAAAGAGGCTTCTCCGAGGATAACCAGAACTGAGAACAGTATTGCCTTCCTCCCGGCGGAAAAGGGAGCAAAAGGCACCAGTAAAAGGATGCCATAAAAGGCAAATGAGAGAACGATAAGAAGCACTCCTATCCTTTTCTTAAGAGCTTCTTGATTTGTTCTTTCCATTTGCGTCTCAAGGATCTCTCATTTATTAGTCTCTGTAAGACCCTGTAGCGTCCCGGCCACCAACAGTGGCAGGGTGATGGTAGCATCGCCATAGACGGTTACGAACCTGGCCGCCTCTGAGATCTTGCCCCAGGAGACGGCCTCGGAGAGCGTAGCTCCGGAGAGGCCACCGTTCTCCGGAGTATCCGTGGTGAGCTGTATCGCGAGATCAAAGCTTTTAGGCGAAAGCAGCATGGATTGGAGGGCGAAGTTTTTGGGAGTGCCGCCTCCCACAATCAGTATTCCTGCTCTCTGGCAGGCATAGCAGATGTCTATCATCTCCTTGATATCGGCAAAGGCATCCACAATAAGCTTCTTGGTCTGGCTGTGCATCCAGGCCTGCAGCCCGATCATGGAGTCAGGCAGAGCAGGGCAGAAGACTGGCACATTCATATCATAGGCTGACCTCAGTATGGACCTCTTATCCTCGATTTGACTCCCCAAGACGGCCATAAGCTCTCGGCCGGATAGCACCTTATCCGTTTGGGGAAGGATCCTCTGCATCAATTCCTCAAAGGTGGCGAAGTCCTCATCCCGGAGAAAGACATCATAGATGCGGCTCTTGCCCTCCTCCCGGAGAGCAGCATCATCCGACTCGGCTGATCCCAGACAGTGGCAGCCAAAGGACTCGATGATATCATGGACCAGATTGGCACCGGTGACAACAAGCACATTCACATGTCTTCTTCTAATCAGACCGGATATGACCTCCCTCATTCCCGCCGGAACCATCGCGCCGGATACGGTCAGGAACTTGGTGCAATCTCTGGAAAGCATCTCTTCGTAGATGACCATGGCCTCAGAGAGCCTTCTGGCTCCAAAGCCGCAGTGGCTCATCTCTTTTACCAGGGCATTGACGCCCATCCCCGGCTCAATCTGCATCTGATGCACTATCTCCATTTAATCACCTTGATCATGATAATATTTCCTCGGATCCCCCTGGAAAATTGCGATTGTACTTATGCAATGCGAAATTTTTTCTCATAAACCTTTTATACCAAGCCTTATGTTTAGCTTTTACGGAGGATAAACAATGGCCGGCGAACCGATGGCAGTGGTTAATTATATACCACTTATTATATTTTTGATAATGGGAGCAATAGTGCCCATTGCAGCTTTGGCAGCTATCAAGGTGATAGCCCCTAACCGACCAAAGCGCCAAAAGCTATCGATATACGAAGGTGGCCTGAAGCCAATCCGCGACGCTAAGATCCAGTATAGCGTTCAATATTACCTATTCGCTATCGTTTTTGTGATATTCGATGTTGAGGTTTTATTTTTATATCCCTGGATCTATGTCTATGCGAATGAGGCCATGCAGAAGTTCATGGTCTTCGGGCTGATGAACTACGCCGTCTTCGAGATGCTCCTATTCATCCTGGTACTGCTGGTAGGACTTATTTATGCTATCAAGAAGGAGGCTTTGCGTTGGGTATAAGCGATGTCATACCCGTACCCGTAGCAATCGATGAAGAGATTGAGAAGTGGACGATCTTCGGCCAGCCAGTGGCCGAGGTCTGGTTCACCACTACGGAGAAGATCCATCAGATCATCCAGATGGGACCGATCAAGAATATCTTCAACTGGGGACGAAAGAACTCGGTGTACTTCTTGATGCAGCCCATGGGCTGCTGCGGTGTGGAGATGTTCGTCTTCGGCGCTGCGCCCTATGACAGCGACCGATTCGGCTGCATCCCCAGGAACACGCCGAGACAGACGGATGTGATGATCATCTCCGGCTACTTGACCCGCAAGTACCTGCCGGTGTTCAAGAACCTCTGGGAGCAGATGCCCGAGCCCAAATGGTGCATAGCCATAGGCGAGTGCGCCATATCCGGCGGACCCTTCTATGATTCCTATAATATCGTCCAGAATACGGGCGACTATTTCCCCATCGATGTCTTTATACCGGGCTGTCCGCCCCGGCCGGAGCAGTTCCTGGAGGGCCTGATAAATCTTCAGGAAAAGATCAAGCAGCGCAAGGACAGGCGGGACTACTGAGGGGGGATCTTTTCTTGACGACAGCAAGCGAGGTCCTGAGCTCCATACAGTCCGCATTTCCAGGAGCCGTATTAGACTCCAAAGTGGAATCGGACCGCAGGCTCTGGGCCACTATCGACTCCAAGAAGATCTTGGATGTCTGCAAGCACCTCACGGCTAAGCTCGACTTCGATCATTACTCCGGCAGTGCCGGCGTGGACTGGATAGCCCGAAATGAGATGGAGGTCGTGGAGATCATGGCCAGTCACGGTGGGCATCAGGTTGTGGCTATGCTCAAGGTTAAAACCCCCCGGGACAGTCCATCCGTTCCATCCCTGGTCCCCCTTTACTGGAATGCCAACTGGTATGAGCGTGAGATCTGGGAGATGCTGGGCATAAACTTCGAGGGCCATCCGGAGCTTTATCCATTGCTTCTATCCGATCCCCTGGTGGGGTCCTGGCCCTGGAGAAAGGACTTCAAGGGCTACCCGGACTACACCACCGGAGAGCGGGCGGTGGCCATCACCACTCCCGAGGGATATACTGAGTACTACTTCCCACCTACGCCGGCTGAGGTAGAGGCGGGGACAGTTCCCAAGGAGAGGCCCAAGTATCCCACATTTCTGGAAAGAGAGGAGAGGGAGATTAAGTCCGACTCGGAGATGATCATGCATCTGGGCCCCCAGCATGCCATGGTTCCCGGCCCCTTCCTGCTCGATGTCCTGGTGGAAGGAGAGCGGGTAAAGAAAGCCTTCCTGGATATCGGATATATCCACAAAGGCATCGAAAAGATAATGGAGAACCGGAGCTGGCTGCAGGGCATAACCTACACCGATAGGATGTGCTATGTGGCTTCATTGACCAATAATGAGTGCTACTGCGGAGCAGTGGAGAAGATCCTGGGACTGGAGGTCCCGGAGAGGGCCCAGTACATAAGGGTCATCCTGGAGGAGCTTTCCAGAATCCAGAGCCACCTCATAGGCACAGGCGAGTTTTTAACACTCATTGCAGGCGTCGGCTTTGCCCCCTGGCAGTATATGATCATGGACCGGGAGAGGATAATCTCATTGATTGAGAGCGTCACCGGAGCCAGGCTGACTCATACCTTTGTACGCTTCGGAGGGGTTCGAAATGATCTGCCGGAAGGATTTGCCGAGGAATGCAAAAAGCATCTTCCCTACATGAAATCCAGGATAGAGGAGTTCATAGATCTATTTGCCCAAGACCCGATTTATCATGCCAGAATGGAGAATATAGGCTCCATATCCCCTGAAACAGGAAAGAGGCTGGGCTGCTCCGGACCGGTATTGCGGGCGACTGGAGTGGCTTACGACATGCGAAAAGAGGATCCCTATCTGGTTTATCCGGAGCTGGACTTCAAGGTCGTAACCGGAACCAGAGGAGATTCGGCAGATAGGATCGATGTCCGGCTCAGGGAGATGCTGGAAAGCATCCATATCATTGAGCAATGTCTGGAAAAGATTCCATCCGGGCCCATCAAGACCGAGGCCAAGATTCCCAAGAAGATCCCGGCGGGCGAGGCCTACTATCGGGTCGAGGATCCCAGAGGGGAGATGGGAATGTATGTGATCAGCGATGGTGGAGACAAGCCCTACCGGGTAAAGGTGAGGGGACCATTCTATGCCACATTCCAGACCTTGACTCCGCTGCTGGAGGGAGTCTACATTGCAGATGCGGTGGCAATAGCCGGAAGCATGGACGGCTGCCCATCTGAATCAGACAGGTAGGAGGGAGAGGATTTGGACGGAATAATCGAGATCATCACTCAATTTGCCGCCCAGGAGCCGGGTATATTCGCTTTGATCATAGGCATAATCGGGGCTGCGGTGCTTTCCGCCGTGGTCAACGTCGGTGCCATGCTTGTGATCTGGGCGGACAGAAAGGTTATGAGCGATTTCTGTAACCGGTTCGGCCCCAATCGTGTGGGCGGAAGATGGGGCATACTGCAGTTGGGCGCCGATGCCATCAAGCTGTTCACCAAAGAGGATGTCATTCCTGCCGGCGTGGATAAGGGCGTCTATGTCTGGGCTCCCATCATCGCCTCTGCTGGAACTATGCTCGTTGCTGCGGCCATACCCTTCGGAGCACTGCATATAGGCGGAAAGAATTATCCACTGGTTGTAGCCAATATGGATATCAGCGCTTTTTATGTGGAAGCGGCTCTTTCCATAATGTCCATTGCCGTATTCATGGCCGGCTACAGCTCCAACAACAAATACTCCATACTGGGTGGCTTCAGGGGCGTGGCCAGAATGATCGCCTATGAGGTTCCCATGGGAGTCTGCGTAATATCCGTAGCAGTAATGGCCCACAGCCTCAATCTGGTGGAGATTGTAGAAAGCCAGACGATCTGGTATGCCTTTGCCCAGCCGCTGGGATTTATCATCTTCATCATTGCTCTTGTAACCGATCTGGGAAGGGTTCCCTTCGATCAGAGCGAGGCGGAAGAGGAGATCATATGCGGCTACAGCACCGAATACAGCGGAATCAGGTGGGGCCTGCTCTACTTCCAGGAGTACAACAACTTCCTGCTGGGATCAATACTCATGACCCTCCTGTTCTTGGGAGGCTGGCACGGGCCGATCATACCCATACCCATTCTGGATATGATCTCGCCCATGATCTGGCTGCTGATGAAGGTCATCATAGTGATCTGGTTCATCATATTGATCCGGGCTTCGCTGTTCCGACTGAGAATCGATCAGGTTACCGACCTGGGCTGGAAGTGGATGCTGCCCCTGTCCCTCTTGAATCTGGGCTGGGCAGTTCTAATCGGCTCTTACTTTGCATGAGGTGGCTATAAGATGCTAAAGAGAAAGATGATAAAGAACTTCACCTGGCCTCTGAAGACCGCCACGAGGGAGATAGAAGTCACCAGACTCTATCCCGAGTTCATGATGGAGCTTCCCCCGGCGGAGAGAGGCATTCATGAGCTGGATGCCACCATATGCATCGGTTGCGGAACCTGCGCCAGGGTCTGCCCCAATAGCTGCATTGAGATGGTCAATTTCAAGTTCGGCAGTCCACTCAAGAACAAGAAGATGCAGTTTCCCCAGATCGACTATGGAAGGTGCATGTTCTGCGGCCTTTGTGTGGATGAGTGCCCTGTGGAATGCCTCAAGATGGGCCAGAAGGTGACCATGGCCGGCTGGACCAGAGAGGATATTGTTAAGGGCCCGGATTTCCTGGCTACCAAGAGGTTCTCGCCTAAAGAGGTGGCTGATCTGGAGGCAGAGGCCAAGAGAATTGCTGCGGAGAAGGCGGCAGCCAAGAAGGCGACAGCCAAAGAGGGCGCAGCTAAGGAAGGTGCGGCCAAGAAACCGGCCAAGGAAGCCGCTGCCAAGAAGGAGAATGGCAGCGAGGCCAAACCCAAGGAAGGAGGTGCTGCCTGATGACCGAAAAATCAGGAGCAAATGTAATTAGAACCATCTTCGAGCTGCTGGTTCTGCTCGCTGCGGCAGGTGTTATCTTCGGAGGACTGGCGCTGATAGTGCTATTCTCGCCCTGGTCCAAGGAGGTACTGGACAGGCTGCTGGCCTTTGACATCCGTTTTGCCATTGAGCTCATAGCCTTCCTAACCATAGCGGCTATAATTCTGCTACTATCGGTCCTGGTGGTTTATGCCAGAAATATTGTGCACAGCGCACTTTATCTGCTGGGAACTTTTGCCGGCGTGGCTGCTCTCTATATATTGCTCAATGCCACCTTCGTAGGAGTGGCCCAGATCCTGGTTTACATCGGGGCAGTGGGTGTGCTGATACTCTTCGCTGTGATGCTTACAAAGAAGACGATTGTGGAGGAATCCCATGGTGAAATATAAGATCATCATCATTACCCTGGCCTTCCTGGCGGCTCTGTTTGCTTCCCTATCCCTATCCGATTGGGGTGCTGGCGAAAAACAGCCATCAAGCTTTGAGCCCCGGGAGGGCCTGAGGATGCCGGAGAGCGGCATCGGAGACGTGGGATTTGAGATCTTCACCTCTTACGTCTTCGCCTTCGAGATATTGGCCCTGGTTTTGACGGCGGCCCTTGTCGGTGCGGTTTATGTTGCACGAAAGGAGGCGGCCTGAGGAGGGCGACAGAATATGACAAGGAGGGAGATTCTTCAATGATACCGTTGGAGCTTTACATATTGCTGGCTTCAGCGATGTTCACCATCGGCCTGTACGGCCTGGTCACCCAGAAAAACGGTGTCAAGCTGATGATGTGCATCGAGCTCTTGCTCAATAGCGCCAACATCAATCTCGTCGCCTTCTCAGCCTACCAGCCCAATGTGAACGGCCAGGTTTTTGCCCTGTTCTCCATTGCGCTGGCTGCGGCTGAAGCAGGCGTCGGATTTGCCATACTGATTGCACTGTATCGGCTCTATGGAACCATAGATCTGGACAACATCAACGCCATGAGGTGGTAAGCAGTGTATGCCGATTATGCATATCTGATAGTAGCCCTTCCCGTGCTGGCTTTCTTGCTCTGCCTTTTCATAGGCTGGCGGCTGCCGGTGGGCGGAGGCTTCATTACTGTGCTGGCCACCTTTGCCGGTCTGATATTGTCGTTAGGAATATTCTCGGAGATCTATCCGGGTGAGATAGTCCATCAGTCCATGCCCTGGTTTGCCAACTTCAATGTGGGCATACTGATAGATCCTCTGGCATTGGTGATGCTGCTGATGATCACATTCGTCGTCACTCTCATCCATACCTATGCCAATGGATACATGAAAGGCGATCCGGGCGCAGCCAGGTACTTTGCCGAGGCGGCTTTATTCACTGCTTCCATGCTGGGCCTGGTTTATGCCGATAACCTTCTCCAGCTCTTCATATTCTGGGAGCTGGTGGGACTGTGCTCATACCTATTGATCGGCTTCTGGTACCGCAAGCCCTCTGCGGCTGCGGCAGCCAAGAAGGCTTTCCTCACCACCCGGGTGGGCGATGTTCTGTTTCTGGCGGGCATAATTCTGCTCTACAACAACCTGGCCAGCCTGAACCTGGCCCTCAAACCGGGTGAGTACCTCTTGCAGTTCCCGGTGATTTACGCCAATCTGGCCTCTATTCCCGGCGATCAGTTAACTCTCATCGCTCTGGGACTTTTGGGAGGCGCAGTGGGCAAATCGGGTCAGTTCCCCCTGCATGTCTGGCTTCCCGATGCTATGGAGGGGCCCACCACCGTCTCAGCCATGATCCATGCTGCGACCATGGTTACCGCTGGCGTCTACCTGGTGGCCAGGATGTTCCCCCTGTTCTATGCCGCACCACACGGTCTCACCGCCGTGGCAGCAGTGGGCGCGTTTACTGCTCTATTCGCTGCAACCATGGGCCTCACTGCCTTTGACATCAAGAGGGTGCTGGCCTTCTCCACTGTCTCTCAGCTCGGCTTTATGATGGCTGGCCTGGGTGTGGGGGCAGCAGTGGGAGCCTTTGCTGTGGGAGTTTCCATCTTCCATTTGATCGGCCACTCCTTCTTCAAGGCTCTGCTCTTCCTCTGCGCCGGATCGGTGATTCATGCCGTCAACACCAACGACATGCGTGAGATGGGTGGAGTTGGAAAATACATGAAGTGGACCATGTACACCATGCTCATAGGCTCTCTCTCTCTGGCCGGATTCCCCCTGTTTACTGGATTCTTCTCCAAGGACGAGATCATTGTCATTGCCTACGAGTACGGCACCATGATCAACTTCCTGCCCTACATCTTCCTGGTCTTAGCCGCAGTTCTTACGGCCATTTACACCTTCAGGATGTGGTTCTCGGTCTTCACCGGCAAGGAGAGATCAAACTACGGCAAGCACGAGTCGCCCTGGGTTATGCTGGGGCCGCTGGTGCTCTTGGCGGTATTCGCCTTTGGATTCGGTTATGTGGCCCAGGATGACTTCTACAATTATCTGGACTCCAACTTCGAGCACTATGATGTGGACTTCGTCCAGCTGGCTGGCATAGGCGGCCATGAGATAGAAGGCGGCCACGGAGCCGAGGCTGCAGAGGGCGAGCACGCTGCTGCCGCTGAAGGCGAACAAGCGGCTGGAGAAGGAGAAGAGGCAGAAGGGGAGCCCTGGTACATCCAGATACTGCCCATAATTGTAGCCATAGGCGGCATTCTCACGGCAGCCTTCTTCTACTGGGACAAGGTCAAGAAGTTCGATCCCAGCCAGGTTACCGGAGACAAGGACCCCCTCAGGCAGACGTTGCTCAAGGGATACTATCAGCATGAGATCTTTACCGGCTGGTTTGCCGAGACGGTCGTCTACGGCACGGCTTTGATCTGCAATATGATCGACATCAAGCTCGTTGATGGCTGGCTGAACTGGCTATCGGCTTGGGTCATGGGATTCGCACAACATGTAAGAAAGGTTCAGACTGGCATAGTGCAGAACTATGTCACCGCTCTGGTACTGGGAGTTGTGGTGCTGGTGGTTGTTATTACTCTGGCTAGGGAGGTGGGCCTGGTATGATCTCAAACGCACTCTCGCTGATGATTGCCATTCCCCTTCTGGGAGCGGTGATATCCTTCTTTGCGGGAAGCAAAGCCAAGTTCGTGGCCCTGGCGGCCTCGCTACTGCCCTTATACCTGTCCCTGCAGATGTATATGGAGTTCGACAAGACCTCCAAGATAATGCAGTTCGTGGAGAGCTATGACTGGGTTCCCTCCATCGGAGTCAAGTATACCTTGGGCGTGGATGGAATCGGATTTCCCCTGGTTCTCCTCTCGACCATAGTATCGGTGCTGGTGATAATCTACTCCTGGGGAGAGACCAAGAAGCCCAATCAGTACTTCGCCCTGCTCCTGCTCAATGAGGTAGGAGTGCTGGGAGTATTTACCGCTCTGGACTTCTTCCTCTTCTACATCTTCTGGGAGGTAGTGCTTATCCCCATGTTCTTCCTCATAGGATCATGGGGCGGCCCGAGAAAGGACTATGCAGCTATCAAGTTCTTCATCTACACCCACGTGGCCAGCCTGGTGATGCTCCTGGCAATATTCGCCCTGTACTTCACCTACCAGACTCCGGAGGGTGGAAGAACATTTGATATGTTGACACTCCTGGCGGCCACAGCGGACAAGAGCATATTCCCGACCAGCCTGCTGAACATCATCTTTGCCGGGCTGCTTTTGGGATTCCTGGTCAAGATGCCTGCCTTCCCCTTCCATACCTGGCTGCCGGATGCTCACGTCGAGGCTCCCACAGCCGGTTCGGTGGTGCTGGCGGCGCTGCTGCTTAAGATGGGAGGCTACGGCCTCTTCCGGGTGATCATGCCCATGCTTCCCAGCGTGGATAAGATATTCGTGACCATCATCGCCGTCATTGCGGTGATCTCCATCATCTACGGTGCCTTCATGGCGTTGGCGCAGAAAGACATCAAGAAGCTGGTGGCCTACTCCTCCGTCAGCCACATGGGATTTGTGACGCTCGGAGCGGTGGCCTTCACCTGGATGTCCGTCACCGGAGCCATGTTCCAGCAGTTCTCGCACGGAATCATCACCTGCGTCTTGTTCATGTCTGCCGGTACCATTCAGCACGTTGTGGGGACCAGGGTCATAGCTGATCTGGGCGGCCTGGCTGATCGCATGCCCAAGTTCGCCGTCCTGATGATGGCCGGATTCATGGCCTCATTGGGACTGCCGGGCATGAGCGGATTCGTGGCCGAGTTTATGGTCTTGACCGGCTCATACCCAAGTTTGCCCACCTACACCATGATCGTGGTCTTCCTGAGCGTGGCCACAACCGCAGCTTATCACCTGTGGGCCATGCAGAAGGCCATGTTCGGACCGATATTGAAGAAGTATATGGATGTTCATGACCCCCATGCTTATGAGCTGTTCTCCATGGCCATGATCATAGTCCTCTCTCTGCTCTTCGGCTTGCAGCCGGGCTTGATCACGGATATGATGGGAACCGCTGCAAATCAGCTCATGGAGCCGGTTATGACCCTCTCCCAGATGGGGGTGATCTGAAGTGGATTTAATGCACTACGCCCCTCTCTGGGGAGAAGCGCTCCTCACGGTCCTGGCAGTATTGATCATACTGCTGGGGTCCCTGATGAAAAGCAGCGGCAAGATGATGGGAATGCTCTCCGCAGCCGGCCTTGTGGCAGCCCTTGCCTTAGTGGCCAGCAACCTGACCCTCAAGCCGACGTTGTTCTTCTTTGATACCATCTCTGTAGACGCCCTGTCCCAGTTCTTCAAGGCCGTCTTTTTGGTGGTCTCACTGCTGGTAGTGATTGCCTCTCTGTCCAAGTACACCGGAAAGGGAGCGGACGAGTATTATGCTCTGGTCCTGCTGGCTACAGTGGGCATGATGGTTGTATCCAGCTCCATAGACATCGTAACCCTGTTTGTGGGATTCGAGCTGGCCAGCCTGTCCACATATGCCCTGGCGGCCTTCGACAAGACCAAGAAGAACCTGGAGGCGGCCATGAAGTACTTCATCTTCGGCTCAGTGGCCTCCGCCTTCATGCTCTTCGGCTTCTCTCTGCTCTACGGCATGACCGGATCAACCAGGCTGGCGGAGATCGCGGCAGCATCGGTAGCCGACTTCGGTCCGGCCACTCTGGTGGCTCTGATCTTCGTCATAGTAGGCTTCGCCTTCAAGATGGCTCTGGTTCCCTTCCATATGTGGGCTCCGGATACCTATGAGGGCGCACCGGCTCTGGTTTCGGCCCTCTTAGCAGCGGGCTCCAAGAAGATGGGCTTCGCTGCCGCCTTCCGGGTGATCATCATCGCCCTGGTGGCTTTGCGGCTGGAGTGGTACATGGCCTTCGCCATACTGGCGGCTGTGACCATGACGCTCGGCAACCTCGCGGCTTGCTGGCAGAATAATGTGCGGCGCATACTGGCTTACTCCTCCATTGCTCAGGCGGGCTACATCGCCATAGCCTTTGTTGTGGTGGGAGCGGCCTACGGAGCGGCACCGGTCAATGTGCTCAACCTGGGAATGTACCCAGCGGATCAGCTGGGCATAGCCGGCGCACTGCTGCTCATCCTGGGACACGCTCTGATGAAGACGGGAGCCTTCATCGGCACAGCCCAGGTGGCGGGAATGGTAGCCCGGGGAGGCGATACCGATCCGGACGACATATCCAATTATGCCGGCCTCGCCAGAAGGGCGCCCATCACAGCGTTTTGCATGCTCATCTTCATGTTTGCGCTGGCGGGAATTCCACCCACGGCAGGATACATAGGCAAGTTCGTGCTCTTCAGCTCGGCTATCTACTCCGGCCTTCTCTGGCTGGCGGTGCTGGCCATATTGAACAGCGCTCTGTCGCTGGTGTACTACCTGAAGATCATCAGCTACATGTATCTCAAGGAGCCGACCGGACCCAAGATGTCCGAGCAGAAGGGATATGTGGTGGCGCTGGTCTTGACCATGCTCGCCGTGGTCTGGATAGGTGTTTTCCCGGATGGATTCATCAACTGGGCACTGCAGGCAGCAGCGGTTCTGCTGCCGCAGTGACTATTTTTTATTTTTTAATAATTTTAAATAACTTAAATTAATATAGGATATTCCTGTTCTTATCTCCCTTACGTCTATTCCGGGCAGACCTTCGTTGATGCAAAATCCGTATGGCTCTATCGATACAATTTCATCCATTAAAGAAGGATTTGTTAGTGGATTCCAAAATATGTGGAGAAATAACGCCCATAGCGTATCTCTAGCCGATATTTTTATTAAATAATTTTAGTAATTAATTTTCTAGCACTAAGAAGTGGATTGTGCCAGAGTTGTCTCCAGCAATAATGTATCTTTCATCCTTAGAAACTGAAACTGCTGTCATTGAAGCAACAGAAAAAGTTGCGACAATATTTCCCGTATCAATATTAAATATCTTAATCGCTCCATCATCGGACCCAGATAATGATATTGGGCCATTATGGAACACTGAAACCGCAAAAATGTTACTTGAGTGAATTTTGTAAGCATTGATCTCTTGCCCAGTTTCTAAATTCCACACCATGATCGTACCATCATTTGATCCTAATAAAGCCCTCTTGCCATCGGGAGTAATAGTGACTGCGCTGAGAACTTTGGCAGAATCCTTAATAGATTTTATCTCCTGTCCAGTTTCTAGATCCCAAACTCTGATCGTATTGTCAGACGATCCTGATAAAGCCCTAGTGCCATTAGAAGTTAGTGCTATTGAGTGGATCACATCAGAATGGCCTTCAAGAATTAAGATCTTTTGCCCTGTTTCTAAATTCCACACGGCGATCGTACCATCATCTGATCCCGAAACAGCCCTTTTGCCATCAGGAGTAATAGTGACTGCGGTGAGAACTTTGGTGGAATCCTTAAGGGATCTTATCTCCTTCCCAGTTTCCAGATCCCAAACTTTGATTGTATTGTCAGTTGATCCCGACAAGGCTATTTTACCATCAGAAGTTAGTGCTATTGAGTGGATAGCATCGGTATGGCCTTCAAGAATCAGGATTTCTTTGCCGTTCTCTGGGTCCCATAAATTAATTATCCCATCGGATGATCCAGATACAGCCCTTTGACCATTGGGAGAAACGGCTAGTGCACTTATCCCGATTGTTCTTAGTGTCCTATAAGTATTAATAATGGATTGTGTTATAATCTCCTCCGAAGGGAATATTTTAGGGAGGGTATTATGGCAAGGAAGGCTAAGAATGAA
>Ga0208197_1002716_pt1 | contig 15227 bp, 12 predicted proteins | sample AD_JPNNA4_MetaG_FD_184444 | JGI IMG/M metagenome (GOLD analysis project Ga0208197, IMG submission 184444) | Active sludge microbial communities of municipal wastewater-treating anaerobic digesters from Japan - AD_JPNNA4_MetaG (SPAdes) (version 2) | ecosystem: Engineered > Bioreactor > Anaerobic...
TCTTGTGCCAGGTGTATTGGCGATCTATTTTAAAGTAATACACAGCCTTGTTTTCGGCGGCAAACTTGCGGAATACCACCGTTTTGCCTATGCCGGTATTGCCTACTATAAGTCGCATGTCGCCCGATTGTTTGCAACGCTGGGCAATGCCCATCATTACATTGTATTGTCGCAGCGATGTTATCAGGTTGCTTTCCTGCATGTAGTCGCTAAGGCGGTTCATCATCGAATAAATGAGCGAGTCGGCAAAAGCCCGTTTATTGCCTAATATCTCTGAAATTACGCTTTCGCTGCGCCCGGTAATGTTGGCTATTTCGGCATTTTTTAGTTTTTTGCTGCTTTTAAGCGACAGCAGTTTGTCGCGAAATTGTGCCTGCAGCCGGCTTATTTCTATTGTTTTCATTGTTTTGGACGTTTAACGGTTATTATCTCGCCCGTGAGTTCGTTGGTAAACTCTACGGTTTCGTATTCTTCTGTTATTTCATTAGCTATCGTTTCAATGGCTTCGGGTGTTTCTTCACCAGATTTTGCCATTATCTCACCGGCATTAAGGGCCGATTTATCTAATCGAGGTGTAACCCGCTTGCGGCCTACCAGTGGCGTATGCTTTAGCTGGTCAACTACAGGCGCAAATGCCTGTACCTGGTATTGCCCCTCTACCTGTTGGATGTTATCCTGTGCATAGCTTACCAGCAGTTCCTGGAAGCGGCGCAGCAGCTTGTAGTTTTCGGTTTCTTTGGTAAGGGTGGCAAACATGTTGGCACGCGGCTTAAGCGCCCACAGGCCGTAACATTTGTTGTCTTTCATCACAAGCGCCGGCTTGCCATAGTCAATTATGTATATGTCCATTTGCGAACCCTCGCGATGCCCACGGCGAGGCACCTGCAAAAATGCCCCGATGGCTTGTTCAATGGCTTCGGCAGTATCTAATGAAGGAAAATAAGTGTATTGATTGTTGTTATTTTGCACCGTCAGCCCGTCGATGGTAAGTTTTACCGTATGTTTCTGTCCTGTAAGCAGGCAGAGGTTAATGTAATCGAGCTTGGGCGTAGCGCTTTCGGTAGTGTTCCATAGTTCGGTTGGCGTTTTGCCACATGGTTTGCCCTCGCGGGTATCGATTATGTAATGGTTCCATTGCTGCATTACTTCGCCCCGCAAGTTGCGCTGTGCAATGGCAAAGTCGCGGGCATTTCGCTGTGCATTCTTCACGTGCTGGTCGCCCGGGTGGCTGTTTGCTCCGGTAGCAGTGCGGTTGGCACCGCTCCACGAGGTGTTGAACCTGTCGATAAGCCTGTCTTTAAGCCCTATAAGCAGCTCAACAGGCTTTGCCCGTGCCACACCAAGCCCGGCAGGTATAACCTTAATGCCATTGGCTTCGCACCATTGTTTTAGACCTGTATAGCCGGGCCCCTGGTCGCATTGTAGGGCTTCGGGCTTATAACCGGCTTCGCGTATGGCCATTTTTATGGCATGTATCATATCGGCGTCGGTTTCGCCGGCAAGGGTGATGGTTACGTCGAGCAGGTAAAACGTGGCATAATCGTATACCGTAATGGCATAGGCATATTGCCTTACCTTGCCGCGGTAATGCACATACTCGTTTTGCGCCGTGCCGTCTATACCCCATACCATGTTTTTGAGTGTCGGGTAATTACGGTTAATGGTAGGCAGTATCTGGTTGCGGAAATCGGCCTCGCTGGTACGGCTAAGGCTAAGCGTGTTTTTGCGGCTAACGATGTAATTGCGCACTGTGCCGTACGATGGTGGGTCGAACCGTCCGTCGTTGTCTTTCCACCAGCCCATAATCCGGCCTGTTTCGAGCAGTTTCTGGTATATTTCCATTACCGACATGGCCATAGGGTCCATGTATAACTTATCTATCACAAGGCATTGCCAGGGGGTAAGCACCTGGCTGTTTTTGTTGCCGGCACGCTTTACGGCAATAACTTCGGTAACCGCCTTGCCTCCCGACAGCTTTGTTACCACCATGTCGATCCATTCGTCCAGGCGGCGGCTGAGTGGCGGCAGTATCTCGAAATTATTGGCAATGCCATCCATTGCCTCTGAAAAATTGGCGCGGAAACTGCGCATCTGGCGATTGTAGTCTTTATTGTCTGGGTAATGGCTGCGGATAAGGCTTACCATATTGTACACCCACGTGGCCAGTGCACATAGCTTGGCATAGCCAACTATGCTGCGGCGGTTAAGGTTGTACGATTGCAGGTAATGGCTTATGTATTGGTTGTATTGAGCGTTAACATAGCTTATAAGCTCGGCGCGTATGTAAGGGGCGTTTACGGTTAGCGTGTTAGCCGTAACGCGTATTGCACACTCGGTAAGGTTAGAGTTGTGTAATTTTGCATCGGCCATCAGGCTTGCATGGTCGTCGCGCAATTGCACAAGCCTTTGCTCAATAAGGCTGCGGTAATAGTCGGGCAACGAGCCAACTACAATTTCGGCCTTACGTCCCTTCGATGCCCTGGCTACAACCTCCAGCCTGTCGGTACCACGAAGCTTATTGTATGCTGCCATTGTAAGCCCGCAGCGCTGCCATTCGTCTAATGTTATTATCCAGCCCAGTGTATCGTCGTATCGCATTGATTTTTATCTGTTTTTTATTTATTTTTACCAAAAAAAAATTATTAGCCACGTATGCTTACATCCGAAATGGCCGACAGGCTGCTTACCGTGCTGGTAAATGAAGCGCCTGTGGCAAAACTTGTACGCGACAATAATGTTGCCCGGCTGCTCGAAGCCGAGCTTAAAAACATGCCCCTCGACAATGCAGCCAAAGTAAGCGGCATTGTTGTAACAGTATTGAATTTGCTGCAGGGCATAGATCAGGCCTTTTGGGTAAATACTAACCGCCCACGGTGGCCGGTTTCGATAGTTCCATGGTTCGATTGCATAAACCTTACCAGGCGTTGTTCTATATCGTTGGCCTGTTCGAGAGCCTGCTCGCCGCGCAACTGTGCCGAAAATCCGCCGAGCGAATAAAATATTACTGCAAGCGGTGTTATTTCGATTGATGGCTCTACTTCCTGAAACCATTTTTTTTCATGCTGTTTTTTTGGTTTTGCAGCTTCCAGCTCGTCGAGCAGGCTGTATAGCTTAGCAAATAATTCTTGTGTATCCATTGCTTTTTTGGTTTTACCTTGTTTTGCTCCCGCCGGTGGCTCGAACACCGGTGCCTGCCTGTCGGGAAAAATGGCTATATTTGCCTGTTAACCTTTAAATTGTATAGCCATGAGTAACTTTGAATTAGAAAAACTACTGGTTGCCAAAGTGGTTGCCATAGAATTTTAAACAATCCTCAACTTTCGGCCGAGTATCAAAAGATTTATCAGCAGGTGCTTGATACGGTTGACACAGAGTATCAAGCAATAAAGAATAAATTTTCTGCTCCATAGGCTCGTTATCGGCCGGTTTATTATTGCCACGCAATACCTTGACGGTAAAGCCGTCGGAGTGGTTTGTAATTTCCACATGGTCACCGGGTTGTACATTGATTGTTATCATAGCTTATCGGTTTAAGCTGGGTTTATAGCATTCGGGCAGGTTCGCGTATCAGCTCCACGTCCATCAGTTCGGCGGGCTGCTGGCCAAAGTAACCGGCAGCCTGGGCCAGTACCTTGGTGCGCATATCGGGTGGCAGGCTTATAACGGCCACCATGGCATAAGTTCCGGGCCCGCCACGGCGCACACGCCATATACGCCCTGTTTGGCTTAGCTTGTTGTAGTAAGGCCACGTTATGGCGCCTATGTCAACCATCCAGCCTACGCGGGCGCATAGTATGTTGTACAGGTATTGCAGGGGTGGCTCGTCGTTGGCATAGCTGCGGCGCATCTCGTACCGCCCAGTACGGCGCAGGCTTGGCAGAACTTCGTTTGTAACCCATTTGCGAAACTCGCGTGCCCGTGGCTTGTTGCTCCTTAGTATCAGGGCATACAGTCCGCTTTCGTTAATTACAAGCATCTCCTGAGGTCCTCCAGGGGTGCGTAAAATTTCCGTACCCTTTTCGTCATCGTCAAGTTTTCGCAATGCTGATTCAACATCGTTGTAATCTAAAGCATCACATACATCTTTGGCGCAAAACCAGTAGGTTGCGTCTTTTTCAATGGCACGTATGGTACCGAATTTTTCGTGTATTAGTTCCATATACCTATTATTTTATAGTGGTTAATTGTTGTTCAATTTTTCGGGCACGAGCTTGTATAAGCTTTTCAGCGGTTTCGATAATTAGCGGATGTGGTTCGTCGTAGTATCCGCAAAGGGTTCGGCTAACATATTGTTCGGTAAAGCCTGTTAGCTGTGCAATTCGACGGTTGTCGCCACGCACCAGTAATTTTTTTATTGTTTTTATTTTGGTTTTCATGTTAAACCTGTTTAATTTTGATTAAATTATTGACAAATACAATAGAGATATTTCAATTATGCAAGAAAAAAATAGAGATTTTTCAATTATAAAAAAGAGAATTATTCAATATCTTGATTTAAAAGATATTAGTAAGTATGAATTTTATCAAAAAACTAATATACCAAATGGAATATTATCTCAAAAAGGTGGTATATCAGAGGAAAATATATTGAAATTTCTCTCATATTTTAAAGATGTTAACCCCACCTGGCTACTTACCGGCGAAGGCGAGATGCTACGCATGCCATTGAGTCAGCAGCATGGCCAGCCGCCGCCCAAAGCAGTACAAAAAGAGGAGCCCAAGCCGCCGGGCTGCCCGCTGTGTGCAGAGAAAGAGCGGGTAATAGCTAAACAAGAGCAAATAATAAAAGATAAGGATAAGATAATAGCCTTGCTTGAAGGCCAGTTGTCTGAATGCAAGGCTAAAAGAGGGGTATTATCTATTGAGCCTGCTGCTAAAGAACCGGCTAAACTAAAATAGTGATAGACTAAACATTAAAAATATGGAAATTAAAATTATTTTGTCAGCAATAGGAACCTTATTTAATGCCGTAGGGCTTATTTTAATTTATAAATATGGCATTTCGCCATTAATAGATCCGGAAGGTCAGGTTTATTTATATTCAAATGATGATTTCGGTAAAGGGCCATTATGGGATAAACAGAAAAAGTATAAAAAATGGTCAAGATATGGACTATTCGTTTCTATATTAGGTATGATTTTAACTTTTTTTTCTGGGCTTATCTAAATAATAATCAAGTATAAAAAGCCCTATACCTGCAATAAGAATTAAACCAGATAATAAATAGACTTCATATCTATTTAATATATACCCTACTAATGCTATCGGCGCACATAATAAGGTAAAAATTAGTGATATTAATTTGTTATTCTGTCCCATAATTTTTTTTATCAAAGATAATACCAATTACTTAAAATAAGGTATAACCAATAATGTACATTTGGATTTAAAAGGTATAACCAAAGTATAAGCATTGGGTATAAGCATTGGTATATCCAATGAGTTTTTTGGTATAACCAATAACGCACATTTGGATTTGAAATAATATTATATCTAAAAAATAAAAATTCGCAAACATAGTAATATCAAACTTCGCAAAATTTATGTCAAACTTCGCAAAAAAGTTGTCAAAAAACGTCATTTTAAAAATTAACCTTAACAATGGTTATACCATTATTTATTTGATTGTCATATATTTAAATAATATTTAATATGTACATTTGGTTTTGTGCCCGTTAGGGGTTAATAGCGAATGCGAAAATATCAGGTTTTTAAGTGAATACAAAATTTTATATCCTGAACAGGAATGTTCTCGACTTAAAGAAGTATTTTTATCAAACAAATTGTCATTTTTACATGCAGTACTCAAAAAAGGTCAAACATTTTTTAGTCCTGCTTCTTTTTTATATTTAATTTAGCCTGTTACCTGCGCAATGTTAAACCAGAAAATGACTATCAGCTATAAAGCAGGTATCGACATTGGCTGATGGCTTTTCATTATAAACTAACTTTTATGAAATCTATTACCACACTAACAAGAATCTTTTTACTGTTGTTGCTTTCCGTCTCACTGAAAGCTGCCGATTATCACGTACGCATCGGGTTTATTGGCAATAGTATAACTATTGGTACCTTTTTGTCAAACCCTACTGTTGAATGCTACCCCAATCAAATTGCCATTTTACTTAAAGGTGTATATGGAGACACCTGTCAAGTGCAGAATTTTGCTGTATCAGGCAGGACTATGCTTAAACATGGAGATTTCCCCATCTGGAATGAGACTGATTTTAAAAAGTGCTTAACCTGGGCACCGGATATTTGTTTTATTATGTTGGGTACAAACGACTCAAAACCTCAGAACTGGGATAAATACAGCAATGAATTCTTTTCAGATTATAAAGCCATGATTGACACTTTTAAATGGCGCAACCCCAGAACAAAATTTATTGTCGTATTGCCTCCTCCGGCGTATCAAATTGTATATGGTATCAGGGATTCTGTTATTTTACATGGGGTAATACCTTTAGTTGATTCTATTGCAAAAACTTGTGGTGCTGAAGTGGTTGATTTTTACCATCCTTTAAAAGACAGTGTTTATTTGTTCCCGGACAAAATACACCCTAATGCCAAAGGAGCTAAGGTATTGGCAAAAATTGCCTTTGATAAAATTATCAGCTCTGGCATCATTCATAAGGTTGACACTGGTTATACTCATGTTACAAGCCTTTCCTCTGATATGATATACAGCGATCTCCGATTAAAAGATTCTGTTACAATAAATTGGACAACATTAAATGCCAATGAAGCATTCCTTAATGGCCAAAAAGTAGGGCTGAATGGAAAAATCAAACTTGCTCCTGCCGAAACAACCAAATATACTCTTCTTGCAAAAGGCAACAAAAGTAGCGATTCGCTCAATATTACTATTAATGTATATATCCCGCAATTGGCAAAAATGTCAACTATCCCAGCCTTGAAAACCTTGAAACAAGGTGATACTACCTCCTTTACCCTGAAATATATTGATCAGAAAAACAGGTTGATTGCAGACTCGATATTTAATGTTAACTGGTCAGTAATAGAAGGCTATGGAACGCTTATAAACAAAAGAAACAATGCTATAGATTTTGTTGCCGACAGTGCTGGCACAACCATACTAAAATGCGAATTCGACACCGTGTCATGCTTGACAAAAATAAATGTCAAGGCTTCCTCTGTTTCTGTCAAATCTGTTGTTACCAAAGAGGCGATCAAGGTTTATCCTAACCCACTGACAGACAGGCTAAGAGTAGATATTAACTCTGCTAAAGCTGCTACATTTGACATTAAATTGTATGATTTGAAAGGGAGTTTGATAAAAAATCTACATCGTGCGACACTCAAAGCTGGAGGGAACAGTATTGATTTAGAATTAGGCAACATCAAAGCCGGAACATACATGCTTGTTGTAGAATCTGGCAGCAAAAAATTTTCAAAACAAATTGTAAAGAAATAGCCAGGACAAACAATTTATAAAGCCTGAATCAGCAATGTTTCAGGCTTTATAATTTCCAACAATAATGTAAAACGATAAAAATAGAATCATTGCATTTATAAACAAATAACCAAACTCTTTCCTGCGTGAATGGTATATTCCGGCCAAAACCATAATAATACAGATCCCCAGCGCGGCATAGGACGTAAGGTAATGGCCAAATCCTATAACCATGGGGCCTGCCAAGCCCAGTGACGCAGAAAACTCTAAAAAACCAATAAACTTAATAGTAGCTGGCCTAAAGTCCTTTGTCCAGGGAAAAGCTTTAAACAGCTTTTGCTTTGGCTTGCTAATTTTTACAAGGCCAACAATAAAAAAAAATGAGCCTAACAGTAATAAACTAAAGTTGTAGTATGTATTCATTTATATAGTTTTAAATATAGTAACATCCTAAACGATAAATTTTGCATCCCTGTATTCTTTGTAATAATATTCTTTTGTGACAAATATAACGTTGTTTGCCAAAATCATTTTAAGCATATATTGTTTATCTCGTCAAAAATGCTCTCTTTGTTAAAGAATTGTAAATCAACAACTGGATAATATTTCAAACAGTTAATTTGTCCGGGATAGTGTGAGGCCCTTGACTAAAACATTTAGTTTGGTTATAAGATGCCACCTAATGATTAATTTGTATAAATAGTTAATAGTGAAAAAGCTTAGGATAAATCTATATCTCTTATATAGCGAACAATTAAAGTTGGCATTAGTAATAAAAATGAGTATTTGTAATCCCTTCATTTTCAGTTCAGATAAAAAATAATTATAAAAAAGGTTATAAAAAGTTTGTAGGAAAGAAAAAGGTGATTACTTTTGCACCCGCTTTGAACGCAAGGCGGTACTTGACGAAAAGGGAAGTACGTAAGTGATTGAAAGAGTGGGGGAGATAAAAAAGTCAGAAAAAACTTTAAAAAAGTTTGGTCTGGTAATAATAAAGAGATTATCTTTGCCCTCCCGTTTGAGAGAAGCGGGGTTGAGAACGAAGCTGAAAAAAAAGATTGCAAAAAAGTAAAAATAATTTTGGTAGGATCAAAAAAGTGATTACTTTTGCAACCCCAATCGAAAAGAGCGGGACATAAAAAGAAGAGATAAGCCATAGGGCTTATAGAAGATACAAAAGAGTTCATTGAAAGAATGAAGCTAGCACAAAAACAAGGAAAGAAGGACGAAGTCAATTTTCTGAGACTTTAGTAAACGACGAGCCAAAGAGACAATTTAAATTGAAAAGAATACTAACAATGAAGAGTTTGATCCTGGCTCAGGATGAACGCTAGCGGCAGGCTTAACACATGCAAGTCGAGGGGCAGCACAGGTAGCAATACTGGGTGGCGACCGGCGCACGGGTGAGTAACACGTATGTAATCTGCCCTTAACAGGGAAATAGCTCGGCGAAAGTCGAATTAATGTCCCATATAATTATTGTCTGGCATCAGGTGATAATGAAAGCTCCGGCGGTTAAGGATGAACATGCGGGTCATTAGCTAGTTGGTAAGGTAACGGCTTACCAAGGCAACGATGACTAGGGGTTCTGAGAGGAAGGTCCCCCACACTGGTACTGAGACACGGACCAGACTCCTACGGGAGGCAGCAGTGAGGAATATTGGTCAATGGGCGCAAGCCTGAACCAGCCATGCCGCGTGAAGGAATAAGGCCCTATGGGTTGTAAACTTCTTTTGTAAGGGGCGAACCTCCCGAACGTGTTCGGGACTGACAGTACCTTACGAATAAGCAACGGCTAACTCCGTGCCAGCAGCCGCGGTAATACGGAGGTTGCGAGCGTTATCCGGATTTATTGGGTTTAAAGGGTGCGTAGGCGGGGAAATAAGTCAGTGGTGAAAGTCTGTCGCTTAACGATAGGATTGCCATTGATACTGTTTTTCTTGAGTATAGTTGAGGTAGGCGGAATGTGTAGTGTAGCGGTGAAATGCTTAGATATTACACAGAACACCGATTGCGTAGGCAGCTTACTAAAGTATAACTGACGCTGAGGCACGAAAGCGTGGGGATCAAACAGGATTAGATACCCTGGTAGTCCACGCTGTAAACGATGATTACTCGATGTGTGCGATATATAGTACGCGTCTAAGCGAAAGCATTAAGTAATCCACCTGGGGAGTACGGCGGCAACGCTGAAACTCAAAGGAATTGACGGGGGCCCGCACAAGCGGAGGAACATGTGGTTTAATTCGATGATACGCGAGGAACCTTACCTGGGTTTGAACGTAAGATGACAGGGCCGGAAACGGTTTTTCCCTTCGGGGCATTTTACGAGGTGCTGCATGGTTGTCGTCAGCTCGTGCCGTGAGGTGTCGGATTAAGTTCCATAACGAGCGCAACCCTTATCGTTAGTTGCCATCGGGTCAAGCTGGGGACTCTAACGAAACTGCCGGTGTAAACCGTGAGGAAGGTGGGGATGACGTCAAATCAGCACGGCCCTTACATCCAGGGCTACACACGTGTTACAATGGCCATTACAAAGGGCAGCTACTTCGCGAGAAGATGCTAATCTCTAAAGATGGTCTCAGTTCGGATTGAAGTCTGTAACCCGACTTCATGAAGCTGGATTCGCTAGTAATCGCGCATCAGCCATGGCGCGGTGAATACGTTCCCGGGCCTTGTACACACCGCCCGTCAAGCCATGGGAGCCGGGAGTACCTAAAGTCCGTAACCGCGAGGGACGGCCTAGGGTAATACTGGTAACTGGGGCTAAGTCGTAACAAGGTAGCCGTACCGGAAGGTGCGGCTGGAACACCTCCTTTCTGGAGGCCGTAGTTTACGCTTATCACTCTAATAAGGAGTGCCTTCTTCCTTGCTGCTAGTTTAAAAATAAAAAGAAACAAAAGATTACCCGAAGTTGAGAAGCGGTAATCCCGAGGATCGACGAACACTGCACAGTCCCGTAGCTCAGTTGGTTAGAGCACTACACTGATAATGTAGGGGTCGGCAGTTCAAATCTGCCCGGGACTACCAAAGATAATTAGCAAATGAGGTAATAAGCAAATTAGCAAATAAAGAAGAAAAGATGAAGAAAACCTTCACATTGGCTAATTTTTAAATTTGCTAATTTTCAAATTGATATTCGGGGGATTAGCTCAGTTGGCTAGAGCGCTAGATTTGCATTCTAGAGGTCAAGGGTTCGACTCCCTTATTCTCCACAAGAAAATTTTCAAATGGTCAAAATGGCTAATTTGAAAACAAGAAGAAAGAGTTCATAAAATATTGGGAAAATTGGATAATTAGCTGAATTAGCTAATTTGAAAATTGAAGGAAAGGCGGAAATTAGCTTAAGAAAAGCGCCTGACGAAAACGTCAGGAAGATGATCAATCGTAATTGATTATTTCCACGGATTTCATTAACGAATTAGTTAATTGGCTAATTCGCTAATTGAAATAAGGTTCTTTGACATACTGGAAAACGAATTATAACGAGTAGAGGAAAAAAGTAAAATTTTAAGATACAAAGAAAGTAAATAAGGGCGTATGGGGGATGCCTTGGCTCTCAGAGGCGAAGAAGGACGTGATAAGCTGCGATAAGCTGCGGGGAGGAGCAAATATCCTTTGATCCGTAGATTTCCGAATGGGGTAACCCACCATGTTGAAGACATGGTATCAAAGAAGCAAACCCGGGGAACTGAAACATCTAAGTACCCGGAGGAGAAGAAAACAAATAGTGATTTCCTAAGTAGTGGCGAGCGAAAAGGAAAGAGCCCAAACCATAATTGTTTCGGCAATTATGGGGTTGTAGGACTTGCATTTAGCATATAAAAAAAGTGGAACTAACTGGAAAGTTAGGTCGCAGAGGGTGATAGCCCCGTACACGTATGAGTTTATATGTGAGCGAGTATCCTGAGTAAGGCGGGACACGTGAAATCCTGTCTGAATCTGCGGGGACCATCCCGCAAGGCTAAATACTCCTGAGAGACCGATAGTGAACTAGTACCGTGAGGGAAAGGTGAAAAGCACCGCGAACAGCGGAGTGAAATAGTACCTGAAACCATACGCTTACAAGCGATCGGAGTCCCGCCTATGGCGGGATGACGGTGTGCCTTTTGCATAATGAGCCTACGAGTTACTCCTCATTGGCGAGGTTAAGGGCTTAAGGTCCGGAGCCGAAGCGAAAGCGAGTCTGAATAGGGCGCTTAGTCAGTGGGGGTAGACGCGAAACTTTGTGATCTACCCATGGCCAGGATGAAGCCCCGTTAAACCGGGGTGGAGGTCCGAACTAGTTGACGTTGAAAAGTCTTTGGATGAGCTGTGGGTAGGGGTGAAAGGCTAATCAAACTGAGAAATAGCTCGTACTCCCCGAAATGCCTTTAGGGGCAGCCTTGAATTTTAGAAGTATTGCAGAGGTAGAGCTACTGATTGGGCTAGAGGGCTTCACAGCCTATCAAACCCAGACAAACTCCGAATGCTGCAATATATTGTCAGGAGTGAGCCGCTGGGTGCTAAGGTCCAGCGACAAAAGGGGAACAACCCAGACCATCGGTTAAGGCCCTGAAATGTATGCTAAGTTGAAAAAACGAGGTTTGACTGCATAGACAGCTAGGATGTTGGCTTGGAAGCAGCCATTCATTTAAAGAGTGCGTAACAGCTCACTAGTCGAGCGGTTAAGCGTGGATAATAATCGGGCATCAAGCATACTGCCGAAACTGTGGATTTAATAGCAATATTAAGTGGTAGGGGAGCATTCTAAACAGCACAGAAGGTGTGTCGTGAGGCATGCTGGAGCGTTTAGAAAAGCAAATGTAGGCATAAGTAACGATAATGCAGGTGAGAAACCTGCACGCCGAAAGGGTTAGGTTTCCTGATCAACGTTAATCGGATCAGGGTTAGTCAGGGCCTAAGGATAAGCCGAAAGGCGAAGCCGATGGACAATTGGTTAATATTCCAATACTTGAATATACTGCGATGGAGAGACGAAATAGTGACAGGCACGCGCACTTACGGAATAGTGCGTTAAAGGTAGTAGGTATAAGGCTTGGTTAACAGCTAAGTTTTGCTGAAAGCTGACAGTACCAGGAGTCTTCGGACAAATGGATAGTTGCCGTAATCAGATTTCCGAGAAAAACTTCTAAGCTTCAGGTATATTCAACCTGTACCGCAAACCGACACAGGTACCCGGGATGAGAATTCTAAGGCGCTCGAGTGATTCATGACTAAGGAACTAGGCAAAATAACCCTGTAACTTCGGGAGAAAGGGTTCCCACGTAAGTGGGACGCAGAGAAATGGTCCAGGCGACTGTTTAACAAAAACACAGGGCTTTGCAAAATCGTAAGATGAAGTATAAGGCCTGACACCTGCCCGGTGCTGGAAGGTTAAGAGGAGATGTCAACCGTAAGGCGAAGCATTGAATTGAAGCCCCAGTAAACGGCGGCCGTAACTATAACGGTCCTAAGGTAGCGAAATTCCTTGTCGGGTAAGTTCCGACCTGCACGAATGGTGTAACGATCTGGATACTGTCTCAGTCATGAGCTCGGTGAAATTGTAGTAGCGGTGAAGATGCCGCTTACCCGCAACGGGACGGAAAGACCCCGTGAACCTTTACTGCAACTTTACATTGATTTTGGGTAAATCATGTGTAGGATAGGTGGGAGACTACGAATCGGTGTCGCCAGGCATCGTGGAGTCGACGTTGAAATACCACCCTTGATTTGCTTGGAGTCTAATCTCGCTTAAGGCGAGAGACAGTGTATGGTGGGTAGTTTGACTGGGGTGGTCGCCTCCAAAAGAGTAACGGAGGCTTCTAAAGGTACCCTCAGCACGAATGGTAACCGTGCGTAGAGTGCATTGGCATAAGGGTGCTTGACTGTGAGAGAGACAACTCGAGCAGGTACGAAAGTAGAGCAAAGTGATCCGGTGGTTCCGCATGGAAGGGCCATCGCTCAAAGGATAAAAGGTACTCCGGGGATAACAGGCTGATCGCCGCCAAGAGCTCATATCGACGCGGCGGTTTGGCACCTCGATGTCGGCTCGTCACATCCTGGGGCTGGAGAAGGTCCCAAGGGTTCGGCTGTTCGCCGATTAAAGTGGCACGCGAGCTGGGTTCAGAACGTCGTGAGACAGTTCGGTCCCTATCTGTTGTGGGCGTTGGAAATTTGAGAGGACCTGACTCTAGTACGAGAGGACCGTGTCGGACATACCTCTGGTGTACCTGTTGTGGCGCCAGCTGCAGCGCAGGGTAGCTACGTATGGATGAGATAAGCGCTGAAAGCATCTAAGCACGAAGCTCGCCTCAAGATGAGATTTCCTTTAAGGGTCGTTGGAGACTACGACGTTGATAGGCTGCAGGTGTAAAGGTGGTAACATCAAAGCCGAGCAGTACTAATTACCCGTAACTTTCTTGTACTGTACTTGTTAAAGTTTAATTTTCCGGTATGTTAAAATATGATTTCACAATAGTGGGCTTGTGAAAAGAAAAATTTAGGTGATTATAGCATTGGGGTTCCACCTCTTCCCATCCCGAACAGAGAAGTTAAGCCCAATAGCGCCGATGGTACTGCGTAACAGTGGGAGAGTAGGTCGTCGCCGTTCTTCAATCCCGTTCTGGTTTTTTCAGAACGGGATTTTTTTATGCCTTTTATTTTTGTTTTTGACCAATATTGAAACTTTATTACTTAAAATAGGTATATAAAATTAATATATCTGAATATTTTGGTTTTAATGTATGGGGATGGAATTAGAGAAAAAACGAAAATATAGGATACTTATCGTTGATGATAGTGCAACTAATATTGAGTATTTAGTCAGCATTTTGAAAAATGACGATTACATTATTTCATGTGCTAATAATGGAAGTACAGCTCTTTTAAAAGCCAAAGGGAATAGCTTTGATTTAATCCTTTTGGATGTAGTGATGGATGGATTAAGCGGGTTTGATGTTTGTCTTGAATTGAAAAGCAATACTTTTACTAAAGATGTACCCATAATATTTTTAACCGGTCGAACCAGTCCGGAGGATATTACAAAAGGGTTTGAGTACGGAGCGGTGGATTATGTAAAAAAACCTTTTAATGTTTCAGAACTAAAAGCACGAGTACAAACGCATCTGGAACTTAAACGTTCTAAGGATATTATTGCAGATAAAAATAAACAGCTTGCAGAATATAATAAGGAATTAGAGAAGCTTTCTATTGTGGCCAGTCGTACAAGTAACTCAGTTATTATAACTAATAACAAAGGAGATATTGAATGGATTAATGAAGGTTTTTCGAGGCTTACAGGTTATAGTTATGAAGATATTATTGCTCTAAAACGCACTAATATTAGAGATTGGTCAGGTAATAAAGAAATTGATGAGGTTATTAAACAGTGTGGCACAAATAAGCATTCTGTTACTTATGCTGCAGTTATGGTTACCAAATCTGGAAAAGGACGTTGGGTTCAGACAAATCTTACCCCTATTTTAAATACAAAGGGTGATGTAGTAAAAATGGTTGCTATTGACAGCGATATAACTGATATAAAAAGAGCTGAGCAAGAAGTAAAAAAAGCAAATGAAGATTTGGCCAGAGAAAAAAAACGTTCAGATGAATTGCTTCTCAACGTCTTGCCTTATGAAACTGCTGAAGAACTCAAAAAAACCGGGAAAGCAAGGCCTAAACAATATCAGTTGACTACAATTCTTGAGAGTATAAAATATTTTGTGTAAACACAATAATTTGATTTTTAATTTATTTTACATCTGGTTTCAAAAATAGTCAAAAATTGATGAAGGATCATACCCCAATTTTGGATTGGCATATTCCACTTTT
>Ga0208197_1002731_pt1 | contig 15193 bp, 14 predicted proteins | sample AD_JPNNA4_MetaG_FD_184444 | JGI IMG/M metagenome (GOLD analysis project Ga0208197, IMG submission 184444) | Active sludge microbial communities of municipal wastewater-treating anaerobic digesters from Japan - AD_JPNNA4_MetaG (SPAdes) (version 2) | ecosystem: Engineered > Bioreactor > Anaerobic...
TCAAAACCGGTGGTCAAAACATTGACATTGACCATGTATTTAAGGGGCGGCTTGTTGTTGCCGAACATGTCCGCCTTGACAGTTTGTCGCTTAAAGCGGGCGATCAGTTCCGCCCGCTCCAAGGCGGGGGTGTCTCCTGTAACCAGACCCACTTCCTGGTGGGTTCGCTGCTCCAGAACTTTTTTGATATGCCGGGCATGATGGACTCCGGAGGCAAAGATCAGAACGCTGTTGCGATCGGCCGTCTGTTCAATGATTTCTGTGCAGGCCGACCAGACCAGACGTTCATCGTCCATCAAGTGTTCCACTTCCGAGGCGATAAACTCACCGCCCCGGATGTGCAGGCCGGAGGTGTCGGCCTTTTGTTTGCCGGCCTTGCTTTTCAGGGGGCAAAGGAATCCCTGGACAATCAGCTCCCGCACACCCACTTCATAACAGATCTCATTGAGCAGGTTGTCCGGGCCGCAGATCATGCCCGTAGTCATTCTGTATGGGGTGGCCGTCAGGCCGACCAGTCGAACAATCGGATTGACCACCATCGCTTCTTTCAAAAAGGACCGATAGCGCCCTTCGCCATCCGGCGGCAGACAATGCGCCTCGTCAATGAGTATGAGATTAAATGCACCCAGGTCGCACGCCCGCTTATAAACAGACTGGATCCCGGCTACGATAATTCGATGGTCCGTATCCCGGCGTTTGAGTCCCGCCGAATAGACCCCGATGTCCAAGTCTGGGGCCATGTCGCGGAGTGTGCCGGCGGTTTGTTCCAAGAGTTCCTTGACATGAGCCAATACCAACACGCGGCCATCCCATAGATTGACCGCATCCCGGCAGATGGTGGCCATCACAGGGGTTTTGCCCCCAGCTGTCGGGATCACAATGCACGGATTGCCATCGCGATTCCGAAGGTAATCATAGACGGCGTTGACAGATTCTTGCTGATAAGGACGCAATGGAAGCATAGCAGCCGCATTCACAAGGGAAGTTCCTCCAATCGTTTGATGATGGGCTCTCGGGCATTGTCATTCCACCGCCAGCACTCGATCCGGGCATTGGATGGCAGCCCCAAGGCGGCCATTCGTAACCCCTCCCGTTCCTCCGGCCGGGGCCAGTCATTACTCTTGACCTGAATGCACCGGATGCCCAGGGGGCTTAGGGCTAAAACGTCGAATGGCCCCTGCGAGCCGGCCGACCGAATACACAGGTATCCGGCGGCCGATAGCTTTGCGATGGTCTTCTGTTCCAGACGATTGCCTTTCCGCTTACACTTCACAGCCTATCGCCTCCAGGGCGCGATGGTGGATTTGCTTGGAGCAGCCACTGCAGGGGCTGACTGACGCTTTGAAAACCCTCGAATTTCATTGGTCAACTCACCGGTGTCTGTGCGTTTCTTGACGGTAACATTGATGACCAGGGGCAGATTATGCAGCTGGGCTGAATCCGCAGGGGTCAATACTCCAACCGCCTTGCAGATGCCCGCCAGATGGCCCCGGGCGATCTTGGCCGTGGTCTGATTGGGATGACTTAAGCAGAGCCGTGCCCATAGGAGGCGATTTTTGTAGTCGCCCTCGACGATCTGAAACGTCAGTTCCAGGTATTCTCCCGTTTTGTTCCTATTCTCCTTGAACTGGCTGGCGGTAATCACGGCGACATATTTGCCAGCTGGAATCGGATCAAAATCATTGATAGGTTCCACCGTGTTTGCATCAAAACCATTGAGATTAGCCATTGTTTTTACTCCTGATTCTGTAAGGGTTGATTGGATAGTGCATTGGCAAACGCTTCCCAAGACAGGGGAAGTTCAAAGGGCAGGTTGTAGCGATTCTTGGCCACACAGGACGGCCCGCCGACGGTGCGAAGGATTCGCTCGCCGCCCTCCGGGCCGATGCCGACGGCAATCGTCCGCTCCCGGCCAAACCCGGCATCCTCGGTTTCCGTGCGGAATTTGCGGGTGGCGAACAAAACGGCATCGACCCATTCGGTCAGCAGGGCACTGGCATGTTTGTGCAGCCGTGGCGAGTAGCGGTCATAGGCGGTAGATTCCGGGTCCTCAAACCGCTCGACTTTGGCATGAGCAATCAGGATGACCGCCATGTTCCGCTGTTTGTGCAGGACATCGAGCAGGTCGAGAATATGCCGCCAGAAGCCCAATGCCGCGATGTAGCCCTTGCCATAGCCGCCATCGACCTTCTCGATGCTGGCGGAGTTGGAGATCCGGCACAGGTCGTCCCAGATCAACTGCTCCAGCCAATCTAAACTATCAATGACGACCGTTTGATATTCGTGCGGCTCCTTGGCCAGGGCCGTCAGGGATTCTTCGACATCCGTCAATTGTTTGGCCAGCGGGAACGAAGCACAGTCGATTTCGCCCAGCCCGTCCTCGGTAGGAATGAAGATGGGATTGGGTGCTTGGGCGGCATAGGTGCTTTTGCCGATCCCCTCCGTGCCGTACAGCAGCAGCCGCGGAGGGGCATGTCTCTTGCCCGTGCGAATGGATGCCATGATTGACATACCTTGTTCCTTTCTTTGACAGGTTAATGGTTGATTTCAGGCGATTATTTTTGCTTTACGTAAAATGGCCTCGGATTCCTGAATGGCATGCTGCCGATGAAGGTTAGTTTGCCGATGTCGGTGCCGGCGGGTGGACGTGAAATCTGATGAGCCGGAGGTTTCATCCTGCTTTGCCAACTCCGTGAAAAACCGGAACAGCCCGTCCTCGGAAATCATAAGGGAGCGGCCCACCCGGACATACGGCAGGCGAACGCCACGACAGCCCTTTCGACACCATCTCCACAGGGTGGAGGAATGGATTCGCCGACCGTTCGTACGGGGCAATCGCTTCGCCGCCTCAGTTAATGTGAGGTAATTTCCCACTATGGCGGAAACGGTGCATTCGGAGATTTGGGGACTGATAGACATTAGAAGTGGCCTCCCCGGATCTGGATGTCATAGAGGTACTGCCGAATCAGCTCGACCTGTTGCGGATTGAACAGGCGGATAATCCCGATCCGTTCGGTCGGCTTTATGCGGTGTTTGCCGATGATATAGCTGACCCGGGCCGGCGGCTCCTGAAGGAGATCACTGATTTGCCCAACCGTGAAACGTTCGTCTTGCATTGTTCAAACTCCTACAAAGAAAATTTGTCATTCTCTATAGGAAGAATCTGTTCACGTGAACAATGCGGTTAGAGGGAGAAAAACGCTGTTTTTAGCGTGATAATGAGGATTATTTTTTATGGGCTGTTCATGAACAAACCGTGAACAGCCCGTGAACAAGGTTTATCGATCAGGGAAAATCCTGTTTTTTTTATTGTCCTGATTGTCCATGTCAGCCTTTTGCTCAGCGACTAATTGTTCCAGCTCTTTTGCAGCAGCGATTTCATCGGGTGTCTGTTCGTGAGCAGACAGAGTATCCAAATGTGCATCATTCAGACGGGTTGTTTTGGAAGATGTTGTCTGCTTTTTATCTCTTGTTTTAACAAATATCTTCCAGGCCGAACAACTACTTACCAAACCAATACTACAGCCGATTCTATCTGCCAGCAGCCGGGCTGTAATTTTTTTAAGGTCTTTTTCTGTTTTTAATCCCATTTTCTGTTTAAGTTCAGGAATCAGTTTCCGTATAGCAGCATTGGCCTCCTCTTCCGTGATTTTGGATTTAGGGGGCAGGGTTTCTTTTTTGGGTGCTGTGGATCTGAAATAGTCTTCGATCCTATCCGGCAGAATCTCCCATCGCATCCTCCGTTCCGGCTCAACTTGGATTCGTCCTATATCCGGCTTCTCAGGACATACAGAAAGCCAGACTTTTTCTTCTGTTTTCGGGTGCGTAAAGAGTTCGGGAATGATCAGGCATCGTTCCTCGCATTGGTTACAGATCACTTCCGCAGCCGGCTCAATTTGCCGGATCATCCCCGCTTTTTCCAACTCCTCCCGCATACCTGGCGGCCACTGCTGTATTTCGTCATAGGTGAGTATCTTGCCGCCGGGGATCTTCAGTCGTCCTGCCAGTTTCTGAAAAAACGCCTCTGTTTGCATTGGTTCAATCCTGTTTTTTTATGCCACCTCATCTTGGTCATTTTCAGGCATCGGGGGAATCTCGAATCTTTCCATTAGACCCCATTCTTCCAGGTACTTTTTGGCGACCTGATGGAGGGGATCATCCTTCAGGGTACATCGATCGGGAATGGCAATCTCAAAGGTCACTGTTTTACCTGGTTTCCCGTTAATTCCTTCAAACTGGAACTGGATTTTGGCCTTGACTACTTTCACTTGATCGAGCGGGATGCTCTTCTGATTCAAGGCATTCTCAATCAGCTGATAAATCGGCTGCCCTTTTTCATTTGAGCCGTCTTCGAAGGTGATCTTCCGTCGTCTTCCTCCCGGCAGTTCCAGTTGCAACATTTTCAAATAAACCTTTTGGATTCCATCCTTCGGATTTGTCGGAAACGGAAAGTTATTTTTCATCTTTTCCAATTTAAATATTCGGCTGGTCGCATCCGGTAACTTTTTTAAGCCCAAGATTGTCTGGCAGAATGATTCCTGCAGTTTCTTGACATCATCGGCCTTTCCTCCTGCATTCGTTTCGATGATACCGGTGTCGGGACGATAGACAAAGATCACCTCAAACGCGGGTTTAATTCCTACACTTTTCAGGACATCGTCCTCATATTCCAGTTCTGTTCTTGCATAATCTTCCGGGTATGCAAAGTAGCAGTGCCGTTCTGGCCCCTGTCGCAGGTAATTTTCCACGTGACAGTGTTTTCCCCTGCCTTGTTTTTGATAAAATTCGCTGATCTTTTCTGCAAACTTTTCCAGGTCTTCCGGCTCCACTTTCGGTTCCAGTCCCTGATAAACACCGCAGTGTTTCCATCCACCCACACTATCCATCCGATACAGGCTTTCTGCAATTTCAAATACTTTCGGATGTTCCAAAAACATCCACATGGCCTTTTCATAGTGATCGCTCATCTGTTCGAACTGATCTGCCAGTTTCAGTTTGTGGAACGGTGATTCACCTTCTTCCAGCAGACACTGGGTTCCTTTCGCACAGGCCATTTCATTGACCTGACGGAACTCTTTTTCGACCTTGATCAAATCATTCTGCTCCAATTTCAAGATGGCCTCATAGACCGGTTCCACATCCGCTTCCTCCAGTTTTTGCCAGTCAATACCGAGCGGCAGTTTCCTAGATTCAAAGTAGCGTTTCAGGAGTGTGTTTGGTGTTTTTCGGAGGAAGTTTTTTGGCGAGTAATTACGAGACATGTCTTATCTCCTTTCTCCTCTCCGGCTCCGCCGGGATATAGTATTGTTCTGCCCAGGGAAACTTTGCTTTCTCGGGCACCGTTTCGTTCACGCTGAACGACCCGAACAAAACCCTTACAAGCAAAAGGAGTGCCATTTATGGAGTATAATTGGCTGTGGATTTATAACCTATTTGTTTATAACGAGATAGGAAATGTATAAAAAAATAATTTTTTTGTTCCCTGAGATCTGATTGCTGGCTCCTCCTGTTTTGACAGACCATCCGGTTTTTCACCCCTGTCAGGATGGCAGAAAAAGGCAACGGAAATAGCGTTGCATAATCCGCTGATCTCTGTATATTTACATGGAAATTAAGTGCGAAAGGGAGGTTCCCGTTGGAGAAATTTCACTGGAGTTTTTTCTTTTAAGCAGGAGGAACGGCTAAAAACGCCGTTGTCTATGGAGAAAAAAAGGAGTAATCAAGTTCTTTCTCTATCTCAACTTCTTCCTTTCGCGGAGGTTCAAATTGAAAGCCGTTTTGAGGGGGCTGGTTCACTGCCGCCATTTCGAGGAGCCAGCATACGAGGTGGTTTGGGGTATCATTTGAAACACACCGTCTGCCATGTAAAACAGGGAAAATGTGAGGATTGTATTGTCCAGAGTACCTGTGCCTACAGCTACATTTTTGAAGGAATTCCCCCGGAGGGTCGGCAATTTATGCGGCTCTATCCCTATGTTCCTCAACCTTTCGTCTTGATTACAAAACATTTGGAGAATTCGGACATTCAAGCGGGAGAATCTTTTGTCTTTGGTTTCCGGTTATTTGGCAAGGCAATCGATTTGTTTCCCTATATCGCGTACAGTCTGATCGAAATGGGCAAAGAAGGGTTGGGGAAAGAGCGGATTCCATTTACCGTCATCCAAATTACTCAGCCGGGGGGCAGCGGCCTTATTTACCAGGCCGGCAATAATCGGCTGGGCTCATTACAAAAAGAGTATGTCCATCTGGACCCCCCGGAAACATCAAAGATCCAGATTGATTTTCTCTCCCCTTTACGACTGAGGGTGGGGAAAAAAGATGCCAAAAAAATTACTTTTTCAGATCTCATCACAGCGGCTGTCCGGAGGTTGGCGATTCTTACCTATTTTTACGGGATGCCATTAACCGAGTCTTATGACACATCAAAACTAATCGACAGGGCAGAGGGGGTTTCTGTTGTGTCTGATCGGACGCAATGGTTCGAATTTGGTCGGTATTCCGGAAGGCAGGAGCGACGGGTTCAATTAGGCGGTCTGGTCGGACAGATGGTTTTTGAGGGGGATCTGAAGAGCCATTTGCCTTTGTTGGCAATGGCCCAAAAGACAGGTCTCGGAAAAGCGACCAGTTTTGGATTCGGCCGCATCCATTTATCACCACGCCAATGAGGGGATGACGTATGCACAAAGAGATGGCGGAACTCTGTATCGGTGCTTTTTTGCATGACATCGGGAAGATTTCAGAAAGAGCAAAGATGCCGCTTTCGCCGCAATCAGAGAAGATGAAAGAATTCATCTGTCCTAAAGACAAAGTGTCCAAAAGGTTTGGCTATCTGCATACGGCTCACACCAATGAGTTTTTCGAGAGTTTGCAGAACTGGCTGCCGCAGGAGCTGGAGTCTGGTAAAATTGCGAACATCGCCTGTTATCATCATACACCGGATGCGGATAATTGGCTGCAGCTTATTGTTCAGGAAGCAGACCGGCTTTCTGCGGGCCAGGATCGGTCCGAGGATGACAATCAGCCAGGCAAACGGGATTATGGTGTGAGTATTTTCTCCAGCATTCAGAATCCGGAGATGCCCCCTGTCTTAGATGAATCGGTTTATCTTATGCCGCTGGTTCCCCTCTCCTTAAATGCCCAAATTTATCCGCGACGGCAGGAAGAGGCCCTCCTGAATGCCCAGAAGGATTACAATCAGCTCTGGCAGATGGCCTCTGAGCAATTCAGCCAGCTCCAGCCGACATCTCCCGAACTGTTTTTAGAACAGCTCCTCTGGGTGTTTAGTCTATATGGCAGTTGTGTCCCCAGCCATCGAATGCGGCACTTTCAGATTTCACTGCTGGATCACAGTCTAACCACGGCGGCCTTTGCTGCGGCGCTGTATCAATATCATCACCAGACAGATACTCGAAATGAGCAGTTCATTAAAGACCGACGTACCAAAAAATTTCGATTGGTCAGCGGGGATCTAAGCGGTATCCAATCCTACCTCTATCATACAACGCTGGAAAATCCGTCAGGGGTCAGCAAACGGCTGCGAGCCAAGTCATTTTATCTGGGTCTTCTGACCCGCTTAGCCGCCAATCTGCTGATGGAACGATTGGGGCTTCCCTTCCTGAACCGGCTTATTGATGCGGGAGGTAATTTCACACTGCTGATCCACAACACTCCTGAGAGTTTTGATCGTATCCAACAGACTGAACAGGAGATTCAGCAATGGTTCCAAAGAGTCTTTCAGGGGAAATTGCATCTGAATCTCTGTTATAATATGGAACTGGCAGGTGAGGATTTCTCCACAACGCGGTTTCATGAAATTCAGCAAAAACTCTCCTGGCAGATGGACCGTTCCAAAAAGCAGCCGCTGCAGAGTATTCTGAAGGCCGACGACAGATGGAAGCCGGATGCGTTTATCTTGCCGTTTGAGCAGGATCAGGTTCCCTCCGCCGCCGGGCAGGAAATCCCTGAAGATATGTTTTTTAATGAACTGGGAGCTCGTTTAACCGCCGGCAATTTCCTCACAGTCAGCCCAATGCCGCTTCCTGGAGCATTCAGCCCGACGGTATCGAGTTTGCCTCTGGCCAGGCCGCTGGGGTACTATTACTTTGCGATTAGCAACAACCCCTCCGGAGGCAATCTGATTCAGAGCTGTGTCGAGTTTGTACCCGGCACAAAGCGGAAAGATTTGCAGCAAATCCGCTGCGGATTGTTTCTGGCCAATTATGTTCCCCGCCAAACAGAAGAGGACAGGGCTGTCTATGAACACCCCCAAATCCGCCAGTGGCTGCAAACCCAGATAGACGATGGCGAACCCTATACGCCGGCTGCCCCTAAGTCCTTTGCCCATCTCTGTGCTGATGCCTTCATTTTGGACCGGCAGGGCAAACCTAAGGGTCTGCCCTTGCTGGCAGTCCTGAAAGCCGATGTGGATCGTATGGGGATGCTGTTTTCCAAGGGACTTCCGCAGGCCAAGGCGTCCCTGAGTTATTACCTTTCCCTGTCTCGCCAGCTGGACCTGTTTTTCCGGGGGATTTTGCCTAATTTGTTTTTGGAACCACCCCCGGAGCACCCGGATTTTCGCAATATTTATACGGTCTATGCCGGGGGTGATGATTTGCTTTTGGTTGGCCCGTGGAGGACGATGTTTGCCTTTGCCGTTTATATGCAGGGGCAGTTCCGCGCGTATGTCTGTCAGCATCCGACTCTTACGCTGTCGGCGGGACTGACGGTCTGCCACAGTCGGTTTCCGCTGTCTCAGGCCGCCAGCCAGGCCCATTCGGCCTTGAGTAAGGCCAAAGAAACTCGCAATCAGGTTTGTGTTTTTGATACGGTTCTGAGTTGGCCGGACTTTGAGCAAGCCCTTGATGATGCGGTCTTTCTGGATCGAATAATGGCCGAGGGCGGCGCTGACGGCATTGAAGTCAGAAAAAGTTTTATTTATCGTCTGATTCGTTATTGCCAGATGGAAGAGGAAGCAAGGTCGGGAAAACTGAAATCCATGCTCTGGCGGTCCCACCTGCGGTATGACATAGCGCGAAATGTAAAAATCCATGACTCTAACAAAGGAAAACCTTCCGGCATGGAGCGGCTGGAGAGAATGACTGCCCTGACGAAAGATGCCGGTGAAATGGCGCGGCTTAAAGTCGCCGCAATGTGCTGTCTCTACATGAACCGCTGAAACAACACTTTTTGGAGGATATTTTATGAACAGTCCCAATCAACAGTATCAGAAGCAAAGCAGAGGTCCTGGTTCAGCCCAGCCGCCTTCAAAACCGCCTCTTAAGGCAGTCGAGGTAAAGTTTTATAAGGACCCTGAAAAAAAACTTATTAATCCCGATTTATTAGATAAGGATGCCGAAAAACAGGCGTCAGAATTGCACGCAAAAATCAACAGTGCTCAGATCAGACGTTTTTTCGGCGAAGTGAAAAATCTCTATTTTCGCCTGAAAGAGGGGCGTCCGTGGGAAGAACTGGAACCTTTCGTCCGGATGCTGAAAAGCAAAGCATTGTACGCCGCAGGAACAGGCCGGATTCCGGAAGAATTCTGTGCATTTATAAAAGACAATATTGACAGAATAAAAGACTCAAAAGACTTTGAAGCATTCGTCCTCTATTTCGAGGCCGTACTGGGCTACGCTTACGGAAAGGGCATGGTGAAAAAATGAAAGCCAAACAAATCAAACAAATTAAAGGGAAAATTCTTGTTCAGACCGGCCTGCATATTGGGAGCTCTGCGGAAACCATGGAAATCGGAGGGGTTGATAATCCCATCCTCCGCAACTCCGCCAACAATGAACCCTACATCCCCGGCTCTTCACTCAAAGGCAAGATGCGATCGCTGATGGAATGGCATTTGGGCAAGCTGCATCCCCAAGGGGAGGTCTATATGGACACAAGTCCGGATTGTCCGATTACCCGAGTCTTCGGCCGCAGCGCCGAGAAGGAAAATCGGGTCGGCCCTACTCGTTTGATAGTTCGGGACTGCTTTCTAAGTGAGGAATCCCGTCAATTATTCAAGGGCGACCATGACATCACCGAGGTCAAGCACGAAAACTTCATCAACCGCATCACCGCCATGGCCAACCCCCGCCCCTTAGAGCGGGTGGTGCCCGGTGTCACCTTCGACCTGGACATCGCCTATCGCGTTATTGACACCGGCGATGACGGCCATGCCGACCTGCAAAACTTCCACGACGTTGTCCTCAAGGCCCTCGCTCTCCTTGAGCAGGACTGCCTGGGCGGCTGCGGCTCCCGCGGCTGCGGCAAGGTTAAATTCTCTGACCTGAAGGATGAAACCGGAGCGGACCTTCAACTGCCTGCTGTCTAACCAAGGGGTGAAAAAATGGAATGGTTTCATATTACATTGAAGGTGCAGAGTACCTTAGGCACTCTGCTTTCGGCCGATACCCTGTTCGGCCACTTGTGCTGGGCTGTCCGCTATGAGCAGGGTCCGGCGGCACTGACCGAGTTCCTGGCCGGTTTTGAAAATACAGTGCCGCCTCTGCTTTTGTCGGATCCCTTCCCCGACGGCTTCTGGCCTCTTCCTACCCTGCCCCGGCTGCCGAAAAAGCAGGAGGAGCAGCTGATTCAGATTATTCAGAGCGAGGACAAGGCCCGGCTGGAGAAGAGTCTGCCTGGATGCATGGCTGTCAGCCGGATTTCGGGTTCCAAGCCCTCCGACATAGATGCTTTTGACATTCTCAAATGGCTTTCCAAACTTCACTGGCTGCCGCAGGAGGTTCTGGACAGCACCATCAACCAGTTTAACTTGGCCTCAATCCTGATCTGGTTCCTGACCAAGGGATGCGGACAGCCCAACGTGCCCAAAGAAGCCGTCGTCCCCCACAACACCATCAACCGCCTGACCGGCACAACCGGAGACAAGGGCAGTTTCTTCTTCACCCGCGAATACCACATCAGCCCGGCCGAGCCGCCTGTTTTTCACCTTCTGGCCGGCAGCGCTTGCTATGGTGCTGAGCAAATCAAGGACCTGATGACGGCCGGTCTTGAAGCCGGCTACGGCAAATACAAATCACGCGGAAAAGGAAAACTCACTGTGGAAACGGTCAAACCGGCTGCACTGCCCGCCGCAGAAAACCCAAACGCCGTCATGCTCCTGGCCAATTGTGCCCCTGCCGAAACAGACCCCGCGTGCGGATTCTGGAAACTCACCACTAAATTCGGCAAACTCGGCGGCCACTGGGCGGTGGGGCCCCATCCAGGCGGCATCCACAACCCCTTCAAAAAACCGCTGGTTATGCTCTCGGCAGGCGCTGTCCTGAACACAGAGTCTCCCCGGCCGTTTTACGGCCGCCTCGTCAAGCAGATTCACGCCGATTTTCCCGAGATTTGCCATTATGGATTGGCGCCGGCTATTCCTGTTTGTTATGATTGTGCGGAGGAACTATGAAGCCGTATAAAATGACCATCACAATCCTCTCTCCCGTCCATATCGGCTCCGGGGCGGACATCGACCCGCTGGAATATGTTGTCAAAGACGGCGTTTTCTATCGGCTGAATCTGCCTGCGTTTTTGTCGCAGATGGACGCTTCGCGACGGGCAGAGTTTAACCAAAAGGCCAACGATCCGAACCCGCTTGTTCTCAGGGATTTTATCTGCCGTCATATTGCGCCGGAACGGTACTGCTGCTTCAAAGCCGACGGAGGCGCCTTTGAACCGGACTATCGCAGCAGTCTCCAAAACCCCCAACGCCGTCTCGAAGTCAACCTCTTTACCCGTACACCCGGCAATTGGCAGGCCTACCTGCCCGGTTCGTCCATCAAGGGGGCCATCCGAACCGCCGTCATCTCTGAACTGGCCAACAGCACAAACCACAAATCCCGCATCCAGCAGGAGTTGGAGGCGGTCGAACAACGTGCCGTCCGCAGAAGCACGCCGCAGGACGCTGAAAAAAAATGGAACCGTGAAAAAAGCGCAAAATCAACGGACAAAGAACTCAAAAAAGAACAGGAGAAGTTCGGCAAATACAAACTCGAGCCCCTTGCCCTCAGCCAGCCCCAGTACGATCCCCGGACGGATCCCTTCCGATGCCTGAAGATTTCCGATGCGCTGCTGCCTGAGGCGCCGACATTTATTGATAAGGCCGAGATTTTTAAACTCAACGAGGGGAAAGACCCCGACCCTGCCGGTATTCAGATGTTTTATGAGCAATGCTTCTCCATGCTCGACGGGGAAACCATCTGCGCGGCCGGCACGCTCCACATCGATGACAAACTTCCGCTTCAGTACGTCTCTGATAAAAGACAGAGCCGGAAAATCCATGCCGTTTCGATGAAACTGGAACCGTCCTTTGTTGCGGGCGCCTGCCGGGCTTTCTACCTGCCCAAAATGCAGGCCGAGCACAACAAATTCTATCGCTCCAATCCGGAAGTTGAGCAGTACAGTCAGCAACTGCTGGACGTGAAATATGAAGACAATGAGTTTCCGCTTCGGCTCGGACGTTTCAGCCATGTGGAATGCACCACCGTCGATACGTTCCGCCGCCCCCACAATCCGAAGGGCTGGGGCAGCACCCGCACCCTCTCTGCCGGCAGAATGCCCATGGGCTGGGTGAAGGTCTCCCTTGAGCCGCTTGGCTGAGTCGCTGAAGCGGGTTCTTTGACAAGTTCATAGAGCAATCCCTCGGGGACCGATCAATTCAGCCCCCCGAATAGCCGTACAATAAGTATGGTTTTATGATAGAAAGGGATACACGGTATGGGCTCGATCTATTTGCAGGAACAGGGTTCCAAGGTGTCCCGCCAGGGGCGCCGACTCATCGTTACCAAAGATGATCAGGAACTCCTTTCGATTCCGAGCCATCGGACGGATCGTCTGGTAATTATGGGGCGTATTCAACTAACGGCCTCCGCCATGGCACTGCTTCTGGACAGGCAAATTCCCGTGGTATTGACAACTCAACGAGGGCAGATCCGGGGGACCCTGATGCCCTCCTTGGGGCCTCATACACAGGTCCGCCGCAAACAATACACGTTGGCGGCGGATCCGGCCTTTCAATGGAGTTTCTGTCGGGATCTAGTCAAAGCCCGGGCTGCCAGCGCGGTGAATGTTATCAGACGTTACGGGTATAATCACCCGTTCCTGGACCTAAAATCTCAAATTCGTCAAATCTTGGATTTTTCGGCTCAGATTGAGGCACAGTCATCTATCGACTCGCTGCGCGGAATGGAAGGAATGATCAGTAGAGAATATTTTGCCGCTCTGGTGGTGATCTTCCGACACCTGAAGATGAATTTTGAAGGTCGGGTCCGGCGGCCACCGTCGGATCCGGTCAATGCTTGCTTGTCCTATGTCTATATCCTGCTTACAGCCCTGGCGGAAAATGCTTTGCAGACAACGGGACTGGACCCTTTTTGCGGGTTGATGCACGCCCCCAACCGCAATGCCCCGGCCCTAGCTCTGGATTTTGTGGAGCAGTTTCGCCAGCCCCTGGCTGACCGATTCGTTATGCTCCTGTTCAATAAACGAATCCTTCAGAAGTCAGATTTTGAAACAGGGCAGGGAAACCTCCGGCCAGTTCTGCTGAAAACCGCGGCCCGAAAGCGGCTGATTGCTGAATGGGAATCCTTTTTGCATGCCCCCCAGCGACTGATTGAAAAGGCACAGCCCCTTTCTCCGTTTCAGTTAATCTATCAAAAGGCAGAACATCTGGAACAGGCCATCCGAAACGGAAAACCGTTTCCCTTTTATCAGCTGTCTCTGTAAGGATTCTCTGCGATGTTTTTAGTGATCGCCTATGATTGTGCCGATGACAAGCGACGCCTTAAAGTCGCCAAAATCCTGCTGGACTACGGAGATCGAGTACAGTATAGTGTATTTGAAGCCCAATTGGATCAGACCCTGATACGGGAAATGATGGACCGGCTCAGGAAGGCCATCAATCCCCAGGAAGATTCGATCAGGATTTACCATATTTGCCAGACCTGCCTTAAGCAGGTACAATTGCAGGGGAGCGGAAGGTTGACCCAGCAGGAAACCTTTTTCATCGTTTGAAAGGGTTGTTGGGCGGCTATGGAAGCATGGCAACATATTATGAAATAAGGAGATACAAGCAAAACGAGCGTTTTTTCCGATTCAAAATCGTCGGGTAAGAGATTGAAAATGAGACAGTATGAATTTCGGCATTGTAAAGGGTTGGCTGCAAGTGAGTTGCGGCAGGTGCTGTTGATGAATTTCCCTGATGAATAAGGGATTGAAACTAACAGTGGCTGGCCCAGTTATTGTCTGGCTGTTTACATGTTGATGAATTTCCCTGATGAATAAGGGATTGAAACCCAACTTGCGGAATATTTTAGACAGCGACGCCTACCTGACAAGTTGATGAATTTCCCTGATGAATAAGGGATTGAAACTTCATTAGCCTTGGCTTGTTCCTCCAGATCCTGTCCGGGTTGATGAATTTCCCTGATGAATAAGGGATTGAAACCCAGCCAAAGGATGATAGACAGCGTTGACTTTTAATTGTTGATGAATTTCCCTGATGAATAAGGGATTGAAACTTCGCAATGTATTCTCGCGGTCGGCCTACCGTAGGCCTACGTTGATGAATTTCCCTGATGAATAAGGGATTGAAACTAAAAAAATTGCCGGCTCTCACTTTGTTATCCACTATCCGTTGATGAATTTCCCTGATGAATAAGGGATTGAAACATGATTTCCCTGATGTCAATCATCTTTTGACCTCCAAACTAACGTTGATGAATTTCCCTGATGAATAAGGGATTGAAACTCTAACGCGGCAGCGCAGTCGGTGGGCCCCTCGCAGATGTTGATGAATTTCCCTGATGAATAAGGGATTGAAACAATCGGTCGTCCATCCTGCTCCGGCGGAGTGGAAATGCTCAAGTTGATGAATTTCCCTGATGAATAAGGGATTGAAACTTCACATATCCATTCTTGAAAGGCCTTAAACTCCTTTTGTGTTGATGAATTTCCCTGATGAATAAGGGATTGAAACTGAAAACCATCCCAGAGCCAGTACGTGTTTTTTTCCTGGAGTTGATGAATTTCCCTGATGAATAAGGGATTGAAACGAGTATTTTGTTTTTCCGCCGGCCACGGATATTGTCTTTATGTTGATGAATTTCCCTGATGAATAAGGGATTGAAACAAATTGTAATGGTTTCTTCGTTTGATTCTGCGATTAATTCGTTGATGAATTTCCCTGATGAATCAG
>Ga0208197_1002732_pt1 | contig 15184 bp, 13 predicted proteins | sample AD_JPNNA4_MetaG_FD_184444 | JGI IMG/M metagenome (GOLD analysis project Ga0208197, IMG submission 184444) | Active sludge microbial communities of municipal wastewater-treating anaerobic digesters from Japan - AD_JPNNA4_MetaG (SPAdes) (version 2) | ecosystem: Engineered > Bioreactor > Anaerobic...
GAGGCCATCATCCTCGCCGGCGAGGTGAAGGATTTCGCCACCCGCGATGTTCTCCAGCAGATATTGAACGATGAAGACGCCCACATGGACGGCATCGAGGAGCTGCAGAGCCAGATAGAGCAGATGTCGCTCCAGGTGTTTTTGACAACGCAGGTAAAGGAATAACCACAACGGAGGACCATTATGGCAGATATGAACAAAACGCCGTCCGGTCGCGGAACATCGAACCGCGACTGGTGGCCGAACCGTTTGAATCTGGGTATTCTTCACCAGCATACGCCGGTCTCTAATCCGATGGACCCTGAGTTCAATTACGCGGAGGAATTCAAGAAGCTTGATTTTGCCGCCCTGAAGAAGGACCTTTACAGGCTTATGACCGATTCTCAGGAATGGTGGCCCGCCGACTGGGGCAATTACGGCGGCCTCATGATCCGGATGGCCTGGCACAGCGCCGGGACCTACCGCATGGGAGACGGCCGCGGGGGAGCGGGCCGCGGCAATCAGCGCTTTGCACCCCTCAACAGCTGGCCCGATAACGTGAACCTTGACAAGGCGCGCCGCCTGCTCTGGCCAATCAAGAAGAAATACGGTAGGAAAATCTCCTGGGCCGACCTGATGATCCTTGCCGGGAATGTCGCCCTGGAGTCGATGGGCTTCAAGACCTTCGGCTTCGGCGGCGGACGTGAAGACATATGGGAACCGGAGGAAGATGTATACTGGGGGAAAGAAGATACCTGGCTAGGCGACAAGCGTTATGGCGGCGACCGCGAGCTGGAGAACCCCCTGGCGGCGGTGCAGATGGGACTGATCTATGTGAACCCCGAGGGGCCCAACGGCAACCCCGATCCGGTCGCATCGGGCCGTGATGTTCGAGAGACCTTCGCGCGCATGGCGATGAACGACGAAGAGACCGTGGCGCTCGTGGCCGGCGGGCACACCTTCGGCAAGGCACACGGCGCGGGAGACCCGAAGCATCTGGGCCCGGAACCTGAAGGGGCGCCGATCGAGGAACAGGGGCTGGGCTGGAAAAGCAGCTATAAGAGCGGCAAGGGGGCCGATACCATTTCGAGCGGAATTGAAGGCGCGTGGAAACCGAATCCGACCAAATGGGACATCGGTTACCTGAAAGTGCTGTTTAAATACGAGTGGGAGCTGGTCAAGAGCCCGGCAGGCGCGCATCAGTGGCTGGCCAGGGACGTGGCCGAAGAGGACATGGTGGTTGACGCGCACGACCCGTCAAAGAAGCTCCGCCCGATGATGACCACGGCCGACCTGTCCCTCAGGTTTGATCCCGCTTACCAAAAAATCGCCCGGCGCTTTCTGGAGAATCCGGACGAATTCGCCGACGCCTTCGCCCGCGCCTGGTTCAAGCTGACCCACCGCGACATGGGACCGCGCACGCGCTACCTCGGCCCGGAGGTCCCGGCGGAAGAGCTCATCTGGCAGGACCCAATTCCAGCGGTCAATCACAAGCTGATAGATGATAAGGATATCGCCCTGCTTAAAGGAAAGATCCTGGCTTCCGGCCTGTCGGTGCCGGAGCTGGTTTCGACCGCCTGGGCGTCGGCGTCCACCTTCCGCGGCTCCGACAAGCGCGGCGGCGCCAACGGCGCCCGCATCCGCCTGGCCCCGCAGAAGGACTGGGAGGTCAACCAGCCCGCACAACTGAGCAAGGCGCTGCAGACTCTTGAGAAAATCCAGGGTGAGTACAACAGGGATCAGAAGGGCGGGAAGAAGGTGTCTCTCGCGGACCTGATCGTACTCGGCGGCTGCGCCGGCGTGGAGAAGGCCGCGAAGAATGCCGGTCTTGATGTGACGGTCCCCTTCACCCCCGGCCGCATGGACGCCTCGCGGGAGCAGACCGACGCGGGCTCCTTCGCGGTCCTCGAGCCGAAAGCCGACGGGTTCCGCAACTACCTCAAGGCGAAATATTCCGTGCCGGCCGAGGATTTGCTGGTCGACAAAGCCCAGCTGCTGACCCTGACCGCACCGGAGATGACGGTGCTCGTGGGCGGCATGCGGGTCCTGGACACCAACGTCGGAGGGACCAGGCACGGGGTGTTCACCAGCCGGCCCGGATCGCTCACCAATGACTTCTTCGTGAACCTTCTTGACATGGCCACGGAGTGGAAACCTGCCGCGGAAGACGGGGTTTACGAAGGCCGTGAACGTAAGACGGGTGAGCTCAGGTGGACCGGGACCCGCGTCGACCTGATCTTCGGATCGAACTCCCAGCTCAGGGCCCTGGCGGAAGTTTATGCCTGCGATGATTCACTGAAGAAATTTGCGCAGGATTTTATCGCTGCGTGGAACAAGGTGATGAACCTTGACCGTTTCGACCTTGTATGACCACGGCTAAACCTGGCCGATGCATCGGGGAGTGCGATGTCGTCTGACTGCGGGTCCCAGACGGCACTCATTCAGGGGGGGCGGGATGAAAAATAAGGCATGAAGATGAAATAGAAGAAACAAGATGCAAGGCGGGGGCGCGAACCCCCGCCTTTTTTCTGAAGGCGAGACGGGAATTTACCTGCTGGACACTTCTTTGTTGGATGTCGTGATCTGGCAGAGAATAAGCACGCGCATTGTTTTACATCACCCCCGGCAGGTGTTTTTGTGTTGAAACAAATCAATGGCGGGGATAGGATGGACGCCAGTATGTCGCACATATCGGTGCTGTCAATAAAACAAATTTGTATACTGTAATGTCATTCCTATACACCCTGCAACCGGTACCGCAACGATTATAATGACGAACGTGCGGTCGGCGATTCGGGAAGGTTTTTATTGTTTCATGAGGTCATTTCCATTGGTTTAACATGCACGCACGGCTCTTTTCAATCACTGAATTAATCCTGCTTGTGGGTGTGCTTGCCATCCTGTGGGGGTGCGGCTCCCACGGAACTGAAAATCCGCGCGCCGTCAGGGGAACCATTGATCTCACGGCATGGGATTTTGACGAGGACGGTGCCGCCAGCCTTGACGGGGAATGGGAATTTTACCAGTCGCGATTCCTCCAGCCCGGGGATTTTACGAAACCTGGAGCCGGTGACCGGGCGCGCTTCATGCACGTTCCGGGCGGATGGAATCCCGGATGGAAAATATATTCCGGGTCCCTGGCCAGCGGCCACGCGACGTACCGGCTCCGCGTGATCATCGGTGACCGGCAAACACGCGGCCTCGGTCTGAGGATCGGCTTCGTGAGGTCAGCGTACCGGTTGTACGTTAACGGAGAACCGGTCCATGAGGCCGGGAGGCCGGGAACGTCAGCCGCTTCCACGGTCCCCTCCTTTTCGGACGACGTGGTGCCCCTGCCGCAGGCGAAGGGGGGGTATGATGTGATTATCCAGGCTGCTAATTATCATTTTCCGGCAGGCGGAATCATAGGACGGATTGTTGTTGGAAACAAATCACGGCTGGAAGGTTCCCTGCGGGTGGACAATGTCCTGACAGTTTTCCGCGTGAGCATTCTCATACTGCTCGGCCTGTATCAGCTTCTCATCTTCTCCCTGCAGCGCACGGAACATCGGTATCTCTTTCTGGGACTCATCTGCTGGTGTTTCATACCCGAAATCAGCGGGAGCGATAAGAGCTACTGGATCTCCGTGATCCCATTTCTTACATGGTGGCGCTCTTACATTTGGTCGCACCTGGCGTACTGCATGGGCTTCGCATTTTTTATCGTCTATCTCCGGCGTCTTTATCCGATGGATCTTCCGCGCTCCCTGGCGTGGATGGCCGTCATTCTTAATGGCGCGATTGCCGCCGTTTTGGCCATGATTCCGGCGGAACATATCAAGTATATGCTGCTCCCTTTCCATCTTGTGGCCGCATCGATGCTTTTTCTTTCTGTTTTTATTCTCCTTCGCACGGCCCTCATGGGGCGCGAGAACGCCCTGTTTGTCCAACTGGGGCTGGCCGTATTGGTGCTTTCCGCAATGTTCGACATGCTGCTTCCTCTATTTTTTAAAATGCTCGTCCCCCTGGGGGTCCCGTCGATCAGCCTCCTCCCCGTGGGCACCCTGCTGATGTGCGTGTTGCAGGTGATTGACATGACGCGCGAATTCATCCGTACGAAGCGCCATGCGGCGCATCTCGCCGCCGACAACGAAACGCTGAGGGCCCTGCTCAACAAGAGGATGCGAAGCGCTTCGCACGGGATGACCGATACCATCGAGATAAAAATAAACGCCGCCATCGAATACATGCGCGAGAACTACCGGGAAGACATATCGCGCGAGAACCTGTCCGCCGCGATCGACCTGCATCCCGACAATTTCAGCCGCTACTTTAAGAAGTACACGGGGAAAAAATACAACGAATACCTGACCGATCTGCGTATCACGGAGGCCATGCGCCTGCTCCGCGAGTCAGATGACTCGATCATTACCATCGCGATGAATGTGGGTTTCGGGACCCTTCGCAACTTCAACTACGCGTTTTTTTCCGTAACCGGCCGCACGCCCAGGGAATTTCGAAAATCGTTTCACGCCCCGGGCGGGGGAAAAGATACACCATGATCCGGTAACGGGATAAGGTCGCGCCGGCATTCTGATTACCGGAATAAAAGACGGTCCACAAACGCCTTCAGTTATGCCTTCACAAGCCGCACCGGCGGCACCACCGGCGATTGCCGAAATGGACGGTAGCCGCCCTGCAATATGAATTTTTCCAATTATCCCAAATCAACAGCCGATCGGAGTGGAAAAATCCTGTTGTCACCAGTATTTTTCCAGACTTTTTCATATCAAACCGTATTTTGAAAATGAATTCAGGCCGGATGAAATTTCATTGGTCCCGGATAGTCGTGACCGCGGGCGCGTGACGCCAGCTCCGGAAAAAATCTATTATACTTGCCGCATGGATGAGTGGATGAGAGAGGCGCCGTCTTGGCAAATAACAGCCGTATATCACAGTCCAATAGTGTCTCCGCTAAACAATGTGGATGGTTTCGCTTAACGGTATTGATGTGCGTCCTCCTGGCCGGTTCTATTGCTACCCGTTGCGCCAGCAATAACAGCAAGCACTTAAGCCCTGAGCAAACTGCCCTTGTCGGATATTTCAGCAATGCGCAAATGATAAGAATCGAATCAGTGATTTCAGAAGTACTGCAGAAATCAGGAGCGCCGGGCGCGCTTGTGGGGATAGTCGGGGCCACGGACACGCCCATAATCATTGCCAAGGGTTATTCGAATATTTCATCCTCAACCCCGATGGAGGGTGATTTAAAATTCCGTATTGCCAGCAATACTAAAACATATACCGCAATGACGGTTCTCCAGCTTGCTGACGATCCTGTCGACCCGAAAATCGATCTGGATAAAACGCTTGAATATTATTTGCCCGGTAGCGGGATCGCCTATGCCGATGTCATCACGGTGCGCCAGCTGCTGAACCACACCAGCGGCGTCGCGAGTTATAATGAAATTGCGGCATTCCTGGACATCTGGCTTGTCAATCCGCTTTACGAATGGACAAAAACCGAAATAATGGACATCATCAGGTCAGGGAGCCCGGATTTTTATCCGGGAACGGCCGGCAAATGGAAGTATTCTGACTCAAATTACTTTTTGCTCGGTTTGATCATCGAGAAGGTGACCGGCAGTTCCGCCGAATCGGTAATAACCGCAATGACGATCGATAAAGTCGGATTATCCAGCACTGTTTTTCCCACAACGTCCGAGGCGCCCACGCCTTATTGCACAGGGTACAAGATGGATTCGAGCGGAAATCTGGTGGAAGTAATAAAGGTCCATCCTTCGGGACCCTGGACGGGCGGTGCCATGACATCAGACATCCGTGACCTGGCCAAATGGGTCAAGGTGCTGGGAAACGGATCCCTGCTCTCTGAAATGATGAAAGCGGAATGTTTCACCTTCGTGCCGGCGGTAGATGGCTCGACCTACGGGCTGGGACTGATGGAGATAAATGGATTGCGTGGCCACACCGGTACCATACAGGGTCACGAAACTGCCATCTTCTATTCAACCCAAAAAGACCTGGCGGTCGTCGTCATGCTCAACAGGTGCAACGAGGAAAATTATACCGGATCATCGATTGAAATCAATATAAAAATATTCAGAATATTGGCGCCCGAATTATTTTAAAGTGCCACTAAAAACCCACTGGTACATGCTTATTAAGGAGAGGGTGCCCGATTCAATTTCAGTGCCCGCGCAGGTGATATGAAAAAAATCAGTACGTCAAGGTTTGCCGCCATTTGTTTCTGCGCCTTTCTCCTGGCCCAGAGCGTCTCATGCAAACACGGCTCTTCTTCCCATGTTTCCCCCTTGCTGCCGGTTGAGTTCAATCCGACACTGGCGAAAGCTCTTGCGCTATCGCTTGATCGCTCCGTGCAGGATCTGGGAATCCCCGGAGCGGTCATGGGGGTGCGTGCTCCCGACGGTACGATATGGACAGGCGCGAGCGGCCACGCAGTCGTTCAGCCGGGATCCCCGGTAACAGCAATGTCGACGGACCTGCATTTTCGCATCGCCAGCATGACAAAAACATTTACCGCCACCATTATACTGGAACTGGTCGACGAGGGCAGGCTCTCCCTCGGCGACACGGTGAATGAAATCATCACAAAATTTTTTACTCCCGGCTATTTCAATTTTACGATACCATACGGGGACACCATAACCCTTAGAAATCTACTGGAAATGAGAAGCGGGATGGTCGACTACGGGGCAACGCAGGAATTTATTGATTATACATCGAATAAACCGCTCGTCAAATTGAGCCCGAATGAAATTATGAGAATGAGCGCTCAAAGCACTAATCCGCTGCCGTCCCCTCCCGACACATTATTTAATTACTGTAACACAAATTACGTTCTTCTGGGCATTGTTATCGAACAGGTAACGCGGAATTCCTACGAATGGGAAGTTGAGAGCAGATTGCTTGCGCCCCTGGGAATGAGCAATTCAATGGTCGCCAGCGGCCCGATGATGCCTCTTCCCTTCGCTCACGGATACAAGTATGTTGACAGTCGGCTGGCCGATCTGTCTGAAGCCACGGACCCCTCATGGTCATGGGCTGCCGGCGGAATATTATCCACGGTTGGAGACCTGCTTTTATGGACGAATACGTTCGTTAACAAAAGCCTCCTGAGCGCGGAGCTTCAACAGGGAAGGATGAAGATGAAAGACGGTATGCTTGAGGTCTGGCCCGTCAAATACGGGCTTGGTATATACAATGATAACGGTGCCATAGGACACTATGGCACATACATGGGATATTATACCTCTTATTGCGTCCATTATAATGGGTATGATTTCGTCATCCTTGAAAACGGCGAACTGGTTAAGCACACTGAACCGGGAAGACATCCCGCGCGGTCCATTTTCTGGAACGCGATCAACGATACCGGGATCGCACGGTAGAAACAAAATGTTCTCGAAACCATCGCCGATCAGAATGGAAAAATCCTGTCGTCATCAGTGTTTTTCCAGACTTTTTTTCGTAATTTCTTATTTTTACATACGATTCCCAATCGGATGGGATTTAAACCAAAGGGAGTTCATACAGCATGAGGATATTGCTGTGTTTATTCCATAAGTAAGCAGGAGGTCTTATGAAAAAGCTTTTTATTGTCTGTGCCGCAACTATCGTTTGCGCGATCGTTAGTGTCGCGGTAAAGAATAATTTGAATGCGGTTGGATGTACGTGGTTTGTTTCAATTTCTGACACAACGTATGATTTCGGGTCATGGGAAGTTGGGACTACCGCGACCGGAAAAACGTTCACGATCAGTGTTACGAATAACAACGCTTCGTGTTCTTCCCGGAGTGGATTCAGCGTCAACCTGACAGGGGGCGATGCCGGCCAGTATGCCGTCAGTTCAAATACCTGTCCCGGTACTATCCCGGAAGAGGGCGCCTCCTGTGCCGCGACCGTAACTTTTTCTCCCACAACGGCGGGAACCTACACCGATGCCGCATTTCAGGCGGGATGGTCAACAAATCCTTATGATACGGTGGCCCTTTCCGGCACCGGAACCGCATCATCGACAGGAGGAGACAGCGCGGCCGTCCTCCTTCTTGCAAGCCTGAACAAAAACGATTCGGACGGCTGCAACGCCACGGCTTCCACCGGCGTTGCTGGCAAGGGGGGGTTCGGTCCGTCGGCCCTCGGCTTTTTCGCGCTCATGGGCCTGGTGATGGGAACCGTAGCGGTCCGCAGACGCATCAGAAGGGAATAACAATATATACTATTGCTTTCTGCGCGGTGAAAGAACCGAAAACGACGCGGAGATGCCGCGTCGTTTTCGGTTAATTAAACAATGAATGCGGTCACTGCCGTCCCAGAGATTTTAGAACTCCAGATCCAACTGTAAATCACCCATACTTTTTCGACTGCTATTGGGTGGTGATTTTTTTTTTTTTTGAGTAATTGAAAAATTTCACTAGGGAATAATATATTCTCGCTCAATATTGTGAAGGTTTTCAATATCGGGAAAGATGTTCTCGATTTAAAACGAATGTACTCCGTTAACAAAAACGCAATCATAGCAGTCCATTTCTGAATTTTCACAGCGTTTTTAGATGTGCCTATGAAGGTTTTAATTTTCAGATTCTGCTTGATCCATTTGAAGAATAATTCAATATCCCATCTGGATTTATAGACATCGGCGATAGTTTTTGCGGTGTTCCGGGAAAAATCATCAAGAATCGTCAGCCGATAATACCATCCCCAGTGGACAATCTTGAAGTATGTAAAGTCCGTCTGCCACAGCTGTTTTATCCGTTCAGCCGGATTATCGAATTTGTCCATTGCGGAAATCACCGTGTATACCGGTGAGGAGATGAGATTTTCCGCCTTGAATATGCGATAAACGCCCGATTCCGATATGAAATAGCCAAAATTATCGACTATATGGCAGGCAATCTCCCGGCAGGACTTCTCAGGATAATTACGGGCTACCTGTACCACCCGCTCCTTTTCCCATGCCGGGATGGCATTCCAGAACTGTTTCGGGCTCTTATGGTTATTCGCCAGGCCGTCATATCCGTCCTCAAGGTATTTACCGTACCAGGTATAGAACGAACTGGGGGTGACGTCCAGTTCTCGCAGGGTCCTTCTCACGCTCAGGGCAGATCGCTCAACTACCCGGATGATCTCCATCTTCTCCGATTGGGTGCATCTCGTATACTTGTTTACCCTTATTCCAAACACTTCAAGGTTTTTTTAACACATTGTTTTTCAGGCTCAGCTCCGCTACCAGCTGCTTCAGGGATTCGTTTTCGGACCGGAGATCATTCACTTCTTCGGTATTGGCTTCCCGGACGGTGTCTCCATTGAGCCTCTGTTTCCCGGCCTCAAGAAAATCCTTGCTCTATTTGTAGTACATGGTGGGATGTATGCCCTCTCTTCGGCATTCCGTAAAAGGATGCAGAAATATATTGACATGATGCGTATGATGTTATAACTGCTTTTCAAGATTCTGCACCGCCATCTGCACCGGATCCCACGGGCTGCTGAGGGGCGGGGTATAACTTAAATCATAATTACTGAATTCCGCTACTGTAACTTCATGGTAAATAGCTGTCGCAAATATATCAATCCGCTTTGATACTTCGGTTTTGTAGGCTCCGAGGATCTGCGCGCCCAGAATCCTTTTAGTCTTTCTATCAGCGGTAACTCGCATGTATAATTTCTCAGCTTGAGGATAGTAAGCCTTATGGTCCCATGTCTCAAAATCAGCACTGACAGGCTGATAACCTCCCTGGGCCGCTTCTTTGTCGTTTAACCCGGTGCGAGCAACCACGGTATCGAATATTTTCACTGACTGAGTACCCATTGAGCCTTCGAATTCCCTGCTGCCGCCGACAGCGTTTTCACCGGCTATCCTTCCCTGTTTGTGCGCAACGGTACCCAGGGGTAGATAGGTATACTTCTTCAGTATTCTATGCCATGTCTCAACACAGTCACCGGCGGCGTAGATATCCGGCATGTTTGTTTCCATTCTTGAATTGACCTTGAAAGCTCCCTTTATGCCGGTCAAGATGCCAATCGATTGACCAAGCGTTGCATTGGGAACGCCGCCGACTGACACTAATACCATATCGACGGAGATACTGAAATTATGTGAACCTGCAACGACAAGTGTATTCCCATTTGTCTTAATTGACTCAATAGATATGTGGTTATGTACCGAAATTCCCTTTCCGACAAGCACATCCCGGACCCTGTTTCCAAAATCGACATCAACGGACGGCAGTACCGATTCAAGAAATTCCACAACCGTTACCTGCAGGCCCCGTTTGGCCAGGGCTTCCGACATTTCCATGCCTATATATCCGGCGCCGATAATAAGAGCGCTTTTCGGCTTATGGTTATTGATAAATTCATCGATGGCGACGCTTTCCGGTATCCATCTCAGAAAGAAGACGCCGGGATTATCACAGCCGGGGATAGGGGGCTTCATGGATAATGCGCCCGTAGCAATGATGAGTTTGTCATATTCAAGTATTTGTGCAACACCAGAATTATCGGTGACAGCAACCTGCTTTGTCCGCGTATCGATGGACTGGGCGGTGTGTTCGAGCAATAAGTCTATGCCTGCTTTCTCTATATCCTCTTTTGTTCTATGGGCTAAATCAGTCCATTGAATGACGTCTCGACTGATATAATACGGCAATCCGCAAATACTGAAATTGGGGAACCTGTCAGACACCACCAGTGTCGGTCTTATAGTGTTATCCAATTCACGAATCCGAAGCGCGGCGCTAATACCCGCGTCGCTACCGCCGATTATAACTATTTTTTTCATAGTGATATCCTTTCTCAATTCATCGTGATGAATCAGTAATCTGTATATTTAAACAAGAAGGTGTTTCAATTTTATATAATACATTGTGAAAAAAAGAAAAAACACTGATATAAAATATTATAACTATATTGTTAAGAAATTATAAGTATTATGGACAAATTATAATATTCCGCGCCCACAGGCACTCTCCGCAGGGCGTAAGATTGTCAAAACAGTCATAACCCTTTTCAATACGCAAAGTGCATAGGTCAGGATGCTGGCAGAAAGAGCAGTCGGGGAATTCATAATATTCAAATTTGTTTCTCAATTCCTCGAATTCCTTGTTGTTCCAGATCTCTTCCAGCGTGTTGCAATTGATATTTCCCAGGATAAACCTGGTGTGTAATCTTTGCTTGCCCGAATAAAATGCGGGGTGGGTGTAGGCAAGCTCAGGACAGGTGGCAATGTCTCCTTCGGCGGTGATAAAAATAGTTCCCTTTTCTATAAAGGGGCATCTTCTGTTTACATGGATATCCTGGTTTGCTACCGTTAATCGGCTTCGCTTAACCGCATGGCGAAGCAATTTATGCAATTTAATTTTTTTTGAAGAATAATCATCATAGAGCACGTCACCGGCCATGGCTGCGGAATAGGGATACAGGTTGGACACGATAAATCGCTCTATGCCAATGGATTTGCCATACTCTATCGATCCGGGTATGAACCGATGGTTTGTTTTTGTGGCGACAATCTGTAATCCAATCAGGGGACGATTGATTCTGAATTCAGATATTTTTGCGACAAGAGCCTCAATGTTATTCCTGAATAGCGCCGCGCTTGCGCCTCGACGGATTTCAGTATCAACGCCATAAATATCATCGTCCCATGAAACATATAATTCGTCAAGTGGGAGACTTGCAAGGAAGGAGGCCATATCATCTGTAAGAAATGTGGCATTTGAAACCAGAACAATCCTGGTGTCAATTTCTCTCAGTTCCGTGAGAAGTTCCTTGATGTGCGGATTGCAGAGAGCCTCGCCGAACCCCAGAAGGACGATTCTATCAAGATTGGCGGTTTCAAGCATAGGCAACAATTTCTGCATTAATAGTGGAGAAAAATGTGTTTTTTTGAAGTCAATGATCGATTGCCTTATGCAACTACGGCATGAAAGGTTGCAATGAGTAGAAAGCTCTATGTATACCTGCTTGAAGCGGGGGGATACTGTTTGTGTTTCTGGTTTATGAGTGAGACTATCAATTAGTTTCATTATGGTTATTTAATCAAAAGTCATTAGCTGTTAGAATTACTCTTTAGAAATATTATGGACAGATAACAATATCTTTCGCCCACAAGCATTCGCCGCAGGGTGTAGTATTGCAGAAACAATCTACTGATTCATCAGTTCGCATGCCGCACCTGTCAGGCTGATAGCAAAAGGAACAATCAGAATAATCATAATGAACAAAGTTTTTTCTGAATTCTGAAAATTGTTTATTATCCCAGACGCTCTGAATTGATTGATTGATCATGTTCCCGACAATAAACCTGTTGTGCATTCTATCGGAACCGAAGTAAAAAGCCGGATGAGTATAGGCCAGCTCGGGGCAGGGGGATACTTCGCCAGTTGCCGTGATAAAAATTGTTCCTTTTTCAATAAAAGGACACCTTCGTGTTATATCGACTGATTGATTTGCTGTTACGACATTGGAGTTTTTTATTTCTTTTGACAGGTACTTCTTGAGATTGACTGGAGGCTTGGAGCCGATATCATACAGGATTTCTTTTCCCATCTCTTTTGAGTAAGGGAATATGTTTGATACAATGAATTTATCAATTCCGACCGAGCTTCCATATGCAATAGCCTGTGGAATCAAGTGGTAATTACTCTTTGTTGCGACCATTTCCATCCCGATGCGGGGACGTTCATCATGGGAAATATTTTTTAATTTCAACAAATATTCAATATTCATTCGAAATAGATCAGCCTTGATCCCCTTTCTATTTATATTAACGCCGCCATCAATATCATCATCCCAGGAAACGTATATTTCGTCGAGAGGCAGATTTACAAGGTAGGATGACATTTCTTCAGACAGGAAGGCGGCGTTGGTGACAAGGACGATTTTTGTTTTCAGTGTTCGCAATGACTTCAGGAGATGTTTGATGTCCGGATTACAGAGCGCTTCGCCGAATCCAAGAAGGACAATTCTGTCCAGCCGGAGTTTTTTCAACATGGGGAGAACCCTTCGCATCAGTTCGGGTGAAAAATGGGAATTTTTAAAATCAACGATTGAATTCCTCACGCAGCTACGGCAGGAAAGATTGCAGTGCGTTGACATCTCGAGATAGACCTGGGTGATGCGGGGAGATACGTCCTGCTTTTCAGTTCTAAAAACCAGATTGAAATCTGACGTATCTTTCATGAGATTGATTAGTGCCATATCTGATTATGAATAAATCTATCTAAAGTACAGAAGCCATTAACCATCATTTTTGAGCGTTTTTTTGCCTGAGCCGTTCCATTAAATCTTTAGCTTTCTGCATCGCATCCTGCTCGGATTTATCGCTGCCGGCAAGCCAGGGTTGGGTAACCTGCCAGGTCAATTTACCCGAAAAGGGAGGGTCGGGATACGCGCCTGGATCATGCAGTGTATGTCCCATGAATTCAACCGGATTCTCCTGGAAACAGGACCATACCGCTTTTCGTATTATTTCCGGGTCGCCCTGGAACTGGAGGTCAATGAGACTCACCTGATCTCTGAAACGCTTTATATATTCCACAGGAATATTGTATAAAAGGGGGTGCAGGGCATCGGTCCCGATGATCTTTTTTTTATCATCAACACCGTTTGCGAAAAGAGCCTTTAAGGCGGCGCCGGTCTGGTGGCCGTCCGATTCGGGACCGCCGAGAATCAAATATCTTATGTTGGGATTGCCAACGATATTGCAGATCATTTTTTCAAAGCCGATGTTAGGGGTCTGCACCGTACCGGAAAGGGCTGAGCCGCCCTCGATGCCGGCACGGACCAGAAGCTCAATCTCGCGGGGGATCTTGTCCTCATCGGTCTTGAGAATGATTGCCACCGCGACCGGTGAAAAATCATTGCCGCGCAGGTAGCGTCCCGGCTCGCAGGGATAATCCGGATGCGGCTGTACTTTCAGCATGTTGTTTGTATCCTGCATTGAAAATGATCAATGATTATAGACCTGTTGCAATTCTGTGACATGCAGCAATTCCGCATCGATCCCTTTTTCTTTCACTATATCACTGGTTAGGTCATAAAGTTTTTTGCAGAACCGGCATCCGGGGCCGATCACTTCAATTTTTATAGAGCCCATTACGATTACGGATCTACAAAAAATCTTTTCTTAAAGTACAGCGCGACGTTCACCAGGCCGATGAGCACCGGTACTTCCACCAGCGGGCCTATGACCGTGGCAAAGGCCTGTCCGGAATTGATCCCGAATATCGCGATGGCCACTGCGATGGCCAGCTCGAAGTCGTTGGAACCCGCGGTGAAGGCGACGGCCGCGGTCTGCGCGTAATTACCGGTAATCTTTCTGACGATGAAGAACGTGGCAAACCACATGACGCAAAAATAGATAAGCATCGGTATACCGGCGATGACCACATCTTGAGGCCGGTCAATGATCTTGTTTCCCTGCATGGAGAACATCACCACGATGGTGAAAAGAAGCGCTACCAGCGTGATAGGGCTTATCTTGGGTATAAAGCTTTGCTCGTACCAGTCCTTACCCTTGAGTTTAATCAGGCTGAACCGGGTGATGAGTCCCCCAAGGAAGGGAATGCCCAGGTAAATAAAGACCGTTTTTGCCGACTCTGCCATCGAGATTGATATATTAAGACCCTCTGCAAGACCGAGCCAATTAAGGGCAAGAGTAATGAATAGGTAAATATATACGGCGTAGAAAAGCACTTGGAAAATAGCGTTAAAAGCTACCATGCCAACAGCGAGTTCCCTGTCTCCTCCAGCAAGTTCGTTCCACACGATCACCATGGCGATACAACGAGCCAGGCCGACGAGGATGACGCCGATCATGTATTCCGGATAGGCGCGAAGCAGGAGAACGGCAAGTCCAAACATGACAAGGGGGCCTATTACCCAGTTCATAAGAAGCGAGATACCAAGGAGTTTTTTATTCCTGAATATTTTTCCCATTTCCTCATACTTCACTTTTGCCAGAGGAGGGTACATCATGAGGATCAGGCCGATAGCGATGGGAATGTTAGTGGTGCCAACCTGGAGCGTGTTGATGAAGTTTTTAACCCCGGGCAGGAAATATCCCATTCCAACGCCAGCAGCTATAGCGATGAATATCCAAAGGGTGAGAAAACGGTCAACAAATGATAGTTTTTTTGCTACGCCGTCTGACATATGGTTACCTCGAATATAATTATTAAATTAA
>Ga0208197_1002736_pt1 | contig 15162 bp, 10 predicted proteins | sample AD_JPNNA4_MetaG_FD_184444 | JGI IMG/M metagenome (GOLD analysis project Ga0208197, IMG submission 184444) | Active sludge microbial communities of municipal wastewater-treating anaerobic digesters from Japan - AD_JPNNA4_MetaG (SPAdes) (version 2) | ecosystem: Engineered > Bioreactor > Anaerobic...
ATTCACTATTGACAGTTCCTCTGAGATTTCCAGGTCTGCCACCCTAAGAACCTGCCCTACTTTGTATTTCGCTGCGTCAACCGTAATTGCCGGAGGAATCTTCTCAACCTCACCCTCTATTTCCAGCTCTGTCATCTGCTTGTTAATAACCCAGCCGCTTCTTTCAATCTTCTCTCCGTTTACCACCAGTATCGGCACCTCTGCATGGATTATTTCGTGTAATGTAACAGGTTGAAAATCCACATGTATCAAATGCTGCTGCAGGTGGTCCCTCTGTATCTCCTTAATAACTGCAGGTATTTCGGTTCCGTCTATTCTGAGTTTCACTACAACATTCTCGCCGTTCTTGGCAATAATATTATTAAGTTCACTCTCATCAATCTTGAGCAGCCTTCCGGCAGATCCCTTTCCGTAAAGTATTGCGGGAATGCAGTTCTCTTTCTTTAATTTTCTTGACTGCTTGTTGCCGGAGCCGGTCCTATTGTCAACATTCAACTCGACCTTCTTCATAAAAAAACCTCCATAAATGATTCTCATCTATGGAGTATTCCCAATAATTGCTTTAATTAAACAATCGGATTAATTATCTTTATTGCCCTTCTTTTAGTATTATTATGGTTGATAGAGTTTTTGTCGCAGTTTTCGGATTTCGAGTGTCTACTAAATGCTTCGTAGAATTTGTTTAAATCGCGTAACTCATAATTTGCAACAATTCATCTGGGTTTACAAATTATCTCTTGAATCCTTGTACTTAGAATATCCTTGGCATGAGCAGGCTTAATAATTACTGCAGTATCTGCGCCCCTGCCGGTTCCTCCTACAGCTATTACAGGTTCACCATAGGGTATCAGTCCTGCATCCAATGCCATTACAGAAATCTCTACACACACTTTTACCCCTTGTCCAAGCATTTTTAAGGAGTTAGCCATTATCTCAACAGGATTTATACCTCCGAACTTTGCGCTGAGAGCTCTCTCAGCTCCAGAAAGCACATGTGTTGTTGTAAGTACCTTTACCCCTAATGCCGATAATTCCTCTCTAACATTACTATTCATCTCATTTATACCCGGCTGCCCATAACCATATGCATGAGTTACACAAGTAATGTCCATTCCACATCCAATAAAATGTCTAGCAGTAGCCCCAGTATTTGAAGCAACAACGATGTGAGAAATGTTATTCTCTCTTGCAGCCTTTATAGCTAATTCTACAACCTTCTCTGTGTTTTTCTTTCCTTCATCGGTAAAATACATAGTATCACTCCTCATATAATAGTATTCGCAAGGAATTTTTAGCTATATTTCAGGATAATAGCCTTGCAATCAATTGTCCTGTCTAATGTTTCTTTGCTATACAATAACAATGTCTATGGTTTAGAATGTTGGCAGAAACCATGTCTGAAAGTTCCAGTTCTCCTTTAGCAGTCATATCAGATTTCTTTTTCGTTGATTACTTTACTGTAAAAAACTAGTTCGATTATTGTATTCTCTGCTTTACAACAGCAGACTTTATATTCCGCATACTAAGTAGGTGCCTTAAAACTCAAAAAATTGCAACTTTTTAGAGGCTTGTTCAGGTGTGGTTTTTTCCTCTTTTAGGTACAACTTTCAATATTTCCTTGATTCACTATTGACATGTTACCGCTAGACTATCCTAGTATTTTCATATAATATACCAATACATTAAACTGCTTGTACTGCTCGTTCAAAAACTCAAAATTGCTCAGTTCCAACACATTAATAAGCCTTTCATCTATCGGTGCCATTATCTCGCAGTATTTCATTCCCCGGCTTATAGCCTGCTGCTCAGCAAAATCCACAAGTTTCTTCATAGACCCCATATCTCCGTCTATGAAACCGATATTAAGCCTCTTATTCATGTGGGAATCCTCTGTGAGAACCATTACCGAATTAACCTTGCCGTCCAGAAGAACTCCGTATACGCAATTATCCTTCACAAGCCTGTCTATTAAATCATAGGCAGCTTTTTTGAAGGTCCACCCATAGCTTATATATCCGTTGGACATATAGTATGAGTTTCCTCTGGTTATCAAGTCCCATGCCGTAGCCGTACTCATGATATTAATGACTGTCTTTGATACATCAGGCTCCTTTGCCTCCTTGTCAAGCTCCTTGTAACCGTATGTGAAATATCCATCCTTTTTGAAACCCAGACTTTCCACTATCTTTATGCTCTCTCTGCTTTCAATTTCGGTACAAAGTCTTATGGTGTCCACAGCTTCCGCCTTTGCCCTGCTTATGAAATACTGAGTAATAGCTTTCCCGAAACCTTGACCTGCATATTTTTCATCTACTCTTATTCCCTCAAACCAAGCTTCTGAATCACTATGCTTTGTATACTTCGCAAAGCCTATGACATCCCCATCCTTCTCGCCTATTGTGAATTCTCCTTCTGCATCACTCACCCAGTGGTCAAAAACATGTTGTATGAAATCATGTCCTTCCCAAATTTTCGATGAAATCTCCAGCACCCTGCCTTTATCTGCCTGTGATACTTTTCTGAACCTGAACACATTGACCCCCTCCTCTTCAGTAAGATATGAACCTGTCACCCAGATATTTCTTTATCAGTGACGGGTCGCTTTCCAAATGCAGCTTGATAGATTCCCTGTCGGAATCTTCAAATATTACTTCAACTGTTGCATCACCTTTAAGAAATTGCTCCGCAACCGTCTTTTCATCCACTTCTCTGTACTGCACCTTCTTTCGTGCTTTTTCAGGCTTAATAAACTCCCTGGCAAAAAAGCTTCCCGAAATCCTTATTACCCTGATATAATTCATACTGCTCCTCCTATGCATAAACATATGTATTTATAGATTTCCCTACATAAGCCTTATAATTTCATTACTGAGGCAAGTCTCCAGATTAAGTTCTTTAATACTGCCTCCGAAATTCACCCTTATTCTCGTACCCCCTTTTTTGCCAATCACCTCTTGTACTACTCCCTCGTAGTATATCTTATGATAAACCCTTTGCCCTGCATGGACCTGGCTGCTGTAATCAATGCATTTTTGAAATTCCTCAACAAAGCGTGACGGTCTTACTGCCTTGCCGTATCTGCGCTTTGGAACGGCAATATATAATTCCCTTTTAGCCCTGGTCATAGCCACATAGAATAGGCGCCTTTCTTCTTCCAGGTCGTTTTTTAAGGAAGTATCATCCTTTATGTAAGGTGTAAGCCCTTCAACAGTACCGCATATAAATACTGTTTCAAATTCAAGCCCCTTAGCCTTATGCATGGTCAGCAACTTCACATTATTATGCCCGGAATTGGTGTATTCCTTTTGCCCCAATCTCTCAACAACATCTTCTGTATGCTGCATATAATTGACTATGCTTTTGAACCCGGCTGCTGAGCCTTCAATTTCTTCAATTATCTCTGACAGGCCTTTTGTACATATTCCCTTCGAAGCTGCATATTCCTTAAGGTATTCATCATAGCCCATTGCATTTCTGATATATCTTACTGCGTTTATCGGATTCATTCCTCCCAGCCTTTTTATGTCATTCTTAAGCTCGAATACACCATTTATCTGCAGCCTGTTCAGACTGCCCTGGCTGATTATGCCCTGAATAAAGTCTCCGCCGCAGTTCTCTGCCTTTTCCATCATATCCCTGCTTATATACCTTTTGGGCTTGTTCATAATCCTGATATAGTCCCTTGTGTCCCCCAAGCCTGTTCCAAGCTTGAGATAACTGATGATATCCTTGAATATCCAATGATTGTATACGGAAACCATGCCATCAAAAGTAATAAAAGGAATCCTGCAATCCAAAAAAGCATCAATAACCGCTCTGGATTGGAGATTTGTCCTGTATATCACGGCAAAATCCGAAAATTCCCTGCCGTTTCTGTTCATTTGTCCTATTCTGTCGGCTATTATTCTTGCCTCCTGCTCAAAGTCTTCCGCTTCGAATACAACAGGAAGGCTTCCCTGTCCGTTCACCGCTTCAAGATCTTTGGAATACCTGTTATTGTTGGTATTTATAACAGATAAGGCAGAGGCTAATATATTGCTTGTGGTTCTGTAATTAGTTTTAAGATATATTTTGCTGCAGTCCGAATAAAGCCTTTCAAAATTCAGGAGTATATCAGGAGCTGCACCCCTGAATCCATAAATGGATTGATCATCATCTCCTACAATAAAAAAATTATTGAGAGGCTCAGCTATAAGCTTTATTGCTTCAAACTGCAGTGCATTTATATCCTGAAACTCATCCACCAATATGTATTTGAACCTTTCCCTTACTTCTTTTAGAATCCCGGGATTTTCACGCAGCATATAAAGGCAGTCAAATAATATATCATCATAATCATATTTGCCGGACTGCTGTTTAAAATCTCTGTATTCCCTCATTATTCCCTTAAGCTGGCTGCCGGTGCATGAAGCCGGCTTGAAATCTTCTGCTTCGGACATAGTACTTATAATATATTCCATATCACCGATTATATCCCTTACCTGCTCCTCATCCTCAGCAAAGCCTGCTTCCATCCTTCTGAGAAAATTCCTGATAATATTAAACTTATGGTTTTCATCAATCAGGTCTTCCAGCTTATATCCCTTATATTGTCTAAGCAGTTTGTAGAAAACAGAATGAAAGGTACCAAAGCTCACCTTCCCGTCCATTTGGTTTCCCGAAAGCCTGTCATACCGTTCCTTCATTTCATTGGCTGCCGCTCTTGAAAAGGTAACAACAAGAATATTTTCAGGAAGAACCCTCCTGCTTTTTATCAGATTTATCACCCTTGAAGTAATGACAGTTGTCTTACCGGTACCCGGTCCTGCCAGCACCATGCAGGGTCCCGCTCCGTGCTTTACCGCTGTCAGCTGTTCCCTGTTCAAGCCTTGCAAATAGCTTTCCATCAATATACCTTAATCCTTTATTAATAATATAAGAATAATACATTTATAGTATATCATAAAAAAAAGCCTTACACCGATAAAACGATGAAGGCTTTTTTTCTATGGGGATATTGATTTTGTATATTGCTTTACCCGGTATATCTGCAGGAACCAAACACAGCCCAGTATCATGGCACCAATCAAATCTGTGTCCAAACCCGGATCAATTAACAACACGCCTGCCGCCAGCAGCAGAATTCTCTCATACCACTTATCATCTGTGAAAAAATAACCGGTGGTTGACGTACCTATGCATATCATGCCGATAACTGCCGTTGTCAAAGCAAAGAGTATAGTCAAAATAAATAAAGGTGTAGATGTCATTCCTTCAGGCCTTACCAGAACTAATATAGGTGACATAACAAAAATATACGGTATCAGATAAGCTGCAAATCCCAGCTTAAAAGCTTCCACTCCTGTTTTAAAGGGATTGGATTTGGCTATGCCTGCCCCGGCAAAGGCAGCCAAGGCCACCGGAGGGGTTATATCCGCCACTATACCGAAATAAAATACAAACAAGTGAGCCGCCAATGGATTGACGCCCAAAGCTATCAAAGCAGGGGCCGATACTGTCGCCTGAATAATGTAGTTTGCTGTTGTAGGCACTCCCATACCGAGAATCAGGGACCCTATCATGGTAAGAGCCATAGTCAGGTACAGATTGCCTCCAGCCAATTTTACAAGGCCTCCGGACATTTTCATACCAAGGCCGGTAAGAGTGATAATACCTACGATTATACCCGCTGTAGCACAAGATACGACAACCGGCAAGGCTGATCTTGCCCCTTCCGCCAATGCGTCAATAACATCCTTCAAGGACATACGGGTTTCCTTTAAAATCATGGAAGCAGCTATACACAAAACAATCCCGATGAACGCTGCCAGCATAGGCGTAAAACCTTTCCCCAACAGGTATATCATGCCTATGAGCGGAAGACCGAGAAACCATTTTTCTTTCAGGAGTTTCCTCCAACTGGGCAGTTCCTCCTTTGGTATTCCCTTCAAACCGGATTTCTTAGCTTCAAAATGAACAGTGATAAATATTCCCGTAAAATATAGCAGGGCCGGTATTACAGCAGACAGGGCAATCACAGCATAAGGTATGTTTAAAAACTCCACCATTACAAATGCCGCTGCTCCCATTACCGGAGGCATTATTTGTCCTCCCGTTGAAGCAGCTGCTTCAACGGCACCTGCGAACTCCGGCCTATAACCTATACTCTTCATAAGCGGAATGGTCACCGAGCCTGAGCCTACCGTATTGGCAACGGAGCTGCCGGATACCGTGCCTTCAACAGCACTGGCAATAACTGCAGCTTTGGCAGGCCCGCCCATTTTACTGCCTGTCAAAGCTACCGCAACATTTGTTATCCATTCCCCTATTCCTGTTTTGCCTAAGAAAGAAGCAAAAAGCATAAACAAGAATATAAATGTTGAGGATACTTCAATTGGAATTCCGAGTATTCCTTCGGTGCTTATCCACTGGAAAACGGCTATTCTTTTTATGCTTAGACCCTTATGTGCCATAAAGGACGGAAAATAGGCGCCGAAATAGGCATATAGCAGGAAAAATGATGCCAGACATACAATAACCGGCCCTGCCAGCCTTCTTGTGGCTTCTAAAACCAATAATACCGCAATAATACCAATTGCCATGTCCATACTGTTATAAACTCCCGCCCGCCAAACCAACTCTTTGTAAAATATAACATGGTAAGCCGACACAGCAAAACCAAGAAAAGACAGAACATAATCATACCATGGGATATTATCACTCACAGTTTTCTTGCTTGCGGGATAAAGCAGGAATATTAAAATCAATGCCGCACCTACGTGGGGAGACCTTTGTATAGTTGAAGGAAAAACTCCCATCACAGCCGTATACAATTGAGCCAAAGACCAGGCTACAGCAAGTATAAATGCAAATTTTGCAACCGGTCCCTGCAATCTTCGAAAAGCAAACTCCCGGTCATATTTTGCAAGAACCTCATCGGATTCTTTTTTATCTAAGGTAATATCGTTGAGTCTTTTATTGAAGCTATCCTCCTCATTTGCTGCATCATTTTTCTTATCTCGTTTGTCTTGCATATATTGACCTCCTTAATGAAGGCCGGGGGCGCTGCTGCCCCCGACCTTATCCACATTTAGTCGATAGGCTTGATAGCTTCCGGTACTGCAATACCCTGTTCCTGAAAATACTTATAGGCTCCTTTGTGTAACGGAGTGGTAAGACCGGCCAACAGTGCATCCTTATTACCTGCAGCCAATTCGTCACTTAACCACTTAGCTGCCCCATGGGCATTCGCAACTTCACCGGCTTTCTCAACCCAGATTTTTGTCAATTCATACACAATTTCTTCAGGTACGTCTTTTTGTACATATAACGCTGCCTGGCAGTTGATTGTCTTAACATCTTCTTTATTGCCGTAAGTACCTGCCGGTATTATATACTGGCTGAAGAATGGATGTTTCGCTTTGATTTTGCTGTATAATTCATCGCCGATTTCAATAATATTGATTTCACGGGTTAACTGAATATCGGTAATGGCAGCTGCCGGAACGCTCAAAACGTTAAACGCCGCATCCAGATGCCCATCCTTCATCTTGCCGGAGGCATCCCCAAAGCCGTCATATGCAGCCTTAACATCATTAAATGTCAGGCCTGCCTCGGCAAATACCGCCTCAGTCAATACAACAGTCCCGCTTCCTACAGGGCCTACCGCTACCCTTTTGCCTTTAACATCAGCCAATGAATTTATTTTGCTGTCTGCCAATGCCACACCCTGATACACTTCCGGATAAATAACAGCAACCGTTCTGAAATTCTGCTGCTTTTCTTTGAATGCACCCCTGCCGTTCCATGCGTCATCGGCAATGTTATTCATAGCCATTCCCAGTTCAACTTCTCCGGCATGAAGCCTGTTCATATTCTCTACCGATGCACCGCTGGGCTGGCTTGTTACCTGTACAAGCTCACTGTAGTTATTCCAAGTGTTCGCCATTGACCCTCCAAGAGCAAAATAAGTGCCGCCGGTTGAACCGGTTAAGATGCTAATCTGCTTTTTCTCAACTGCTGCCGGTTTCTCCTCGATGGGCTTTTCCTCAGCCGGTTTTTCCTCTGTGACTGCAGGTTGTTGTGCAGTTCCGCAGCCAATCAGCAAACTGCCCGCAACAAATAGGGTTACCAATAAAAAAACTAATTTTTTTCTCATTGTTATACTCCCTCCCTCAATTTTTTTGTTCACCAGTTTATATATTTCAGGCCTGAAGCTCTATGGAGCAGAATGCGGCATACTGCCTGTATACATGTCCGTTTATAATATATATTGTGAAAAAGTTATATCATTACAAGTTTGTTGAAAACTCTGCAGCATATGAATCAGTCACTGAAGCTGATATCAGCATCTTTGTTGGGGTATTCCATTATCTGCCCTTCCCAGGTTCTTATGGTTATGGTATCTCTGCCATGAGAAATCAAGTATTCGGGCAGCATAGGAGTTTTGCCCCTTCCTCCTGGAGCATTTATAATAAACGTAGGAATCGCAAGGCCGGAGGTATACCCTCTTAAGTGCTCCATTATTTGGATGCCGATATCTACACTGGTTCTAAAATGCAATGTTCCCACAACGCCTTTAGCATGGAAAATATAGTATGGTTTGACTCTGATTGCAACAAGCTCTTGGCAAAGCTTTTTCATTATATAAGGGTCATCATTTATGCCTCTCAGCAAAACAGATTGATTCCCCAGGGGTACTCCGGCATCTGAAAGCATTTCGCAAGCCTTTTTGGTTTCTTCCGTAATCTCCAATGGGCTGTTGAATTGTACATTTACATAGACCGGATGATGCTTTTTAAGCATTTCACAGAATTCCGGAGTTATTCTCTGGGGTAAAGTGACAGGCATTCTTGAACCCAAGCGCTTGAATTGAATATGCGGTATAGTATCAAGCTCTCCCAATAACCAGTCAATTGTTTCATCAGATAATGTAAAGGGGTCTCCGCCTGTAATCAGGACATCTCTGATCTCCGGCGCATTTCTGATGTATTCGACAGCTTCCTGCATATCTTCTTTAGTTTTCGGAACATCTATTTCGCCGATATTCCTTCTTCGCTGGCAATGCCTGCAATACATGCCGCATTGATTTGTAACATTGATTATTAATCTGTCAGGGTATCTGCGGGTAATGCAATTTGCCGGATTGGTAAACTCCTCACCCATTGGATCTGCGCTTCCAATGCCTTCCTGCAGTTCTAAATCAAGAGGTATCGATTGTAAGAATATAGGGTCTTTATAATGATCCCCCTCCGGCTCAACCAGGGACAGAAAATATGGCGAAATCGCCCATCTGAACTTTTTCCCTACCTCATCAATACTGCTTTTCTGTTTATCGGTCAGCTTTATAAATCTTGCCAGATTATCTGATTCTGTTATTCTGTTCCTGATTTGCCAGTGCCAGTCATTCCAATCTTCATCTGAGGCGCCAAGAATCTCTTTTATCTTTACCTGTCTTTCCTTAATTTTTTCCTTAAGGGTTAAACCCGTATATATGCTTTTTGCAGCTTCCAGATAAGGTTCAATACGTTTCTTTAATATATCCGCCCGCTCGAGGGATATCTGTCTTGAACTCTTCTTAGAAATATCCATTTCCTGCCTCCCGCAAATTAGAATTTTTTCGATATGTACGTTTTCATTTGTATTTGAAGTGTTGGGCATTTTCATATGGAATTGTGCTGATCAGACGCAATTTACCGCTAATATTTGCAATATCAATGCCAAGTCATTAAATATAATTTTGCAGTACTTTTATACGGCTAAAGTAAATAATATTATCATATATAAATAGTGTAAGCTGTTAGCTCTTTTCAATATATACAATCATCCAAACCATACCAGTTGTTTACACTTTAAATAATTATGTAATTCAGCAAAACAGACCATTTGGGTGCTTCCGGTTTTTTCACTTGAACCATTCAAACCCATACATATTGATATGAAATTTATACAGTACTGCAGGAATTATTTGAAAGGCAGGTAATACTATGACATATCTTAAGCCGTCAGGTCTTTCTATTATCACCCGTTCTGAAAAGCATAAGGAATACGTAATCAATCAGCTGGCTAATCTTCTGGGTCCCGAAGTGCCTATTAAAGGCTACTCAATTATTGAAGGGATAAAAGAACCGATCTATGACAGGTTGGTACTGATATGTCATGAATATTTAAAGGAAACAGCCATTAAATATATTGACCCCAGGGCTGAGATTCTGGTAGCCAGAAGAGCCTTAAACCACTATATGCTTGAGGATGTATTGCACATACCCAATGGAGAATCGGTATTATTTGTTGATGTTAATAAATATCTTGCTGAAAACTCAATTTCCCTTCTTGTCGGGCTGGGTATAAACCATATAAAAATGTATCCCTATTACCCCGGGCAGAAATATTTACAACAGGCAAGCTACGCGATAACAACAGGAGAAACTCATTTGGTTCCGGATTATATAAAAAACGTTATAGATCTGGGTTACAGCAAAATAGACCTGACCACAATAACTGAAATTATGCTGAAAATGAATATATTGGATGAGAGAACAAACTTGATATCCGTCAGATTTCTGCAGGACTTTGTTTACTCAAGCAAAAAAGTTGTAAAAGCGCTGGAAACCGCTGATAATATAAAAGAACAGCTTAATACCATATTGAATGTGATAAATGACGGAATTGTAGGTATTGATAACAGAGGCAAAATAATGTTCAGCAATGAGAATGCGAAAAAACTTTTCTCTTCCAACGGTAAGGGCAATATGCCGGCAATTCTTGATGACATACTTGATACCGATAACTTAAGTCAATACAGGAAAGTCCATGAAATAATGGGCAAAAAAATACTTTTGACAATGATGCCCATTATAAAAAGCAATGAGAATCACGGAGCAATTATAACATTTAAGGATCTGTCCGAAATAATAGAAATGGAAAACATCGTCAGGGCAAATTTGGCGAAGAGAGGGCATACCGCCAAATATGACTTCTCCAGTATAATCGGAAAAAGCAAGCAAATAACCGAAACCAAGGAAATCGCAAAAAAGCTTGCTAAAAGCAATTCAACCCTTCTGCTTACAGGTGAAAGCGGAAACGGAAAAGAGCTGTTCGCCCATGCAATTCACAAGGCTTCCAATAAACAGCAAGGCCCTTTTGTAGCTGTAAATTTTGCGGCTCTGCCCGAAAACCTTTTGGAAAGCGAATTGTTCGGCTATGAGGAGGGTGCGTTTACAGGAGCAAAAAAAGGAGGACATGCCGGACTTTTTGAGCAGGCCCACAATGGGACCATATTTCTGGACGAAATAGGTGATGCATCCTTAAGAATACAAGCCAGGTTATTAAGAGTGCTTCAGGAAAAGGAAGTAATGCGGGTAGGCGGCACTAAAATTCTTCCGATAGATGTGAGGATAATAGCAGCTACCAACAAAAATCTCGAAGTGCTCGTACAGGAAGAAAAGTTCAGGGAGGACCTGTATTACAGGCTGAATGTACTGCCGATCCGGATACCTCCCTTAAGGGAGCGAAAAGAAGATATTCCTTTGCTTATTGAAAAAATACTCGAAAAGTTCCTGAAGGGAAATGAAATGATAATAAGCAGTGAAGCTATGGATATACTTATGGAATATGATTGGCCGGGTAACATCCGTGAATTGGAAAACACCATTGAGTACCTTTATAATATTGTCGGCAATGGAGTGGTAAAAAGCAAAGACCTGCCCTTTACAGCAAATATCAGGCCTTCGGATAATGGGAGGATATTAAGCGCTATTGAAGAAAAGATGCCAATTGAAGAGCTTTTTCTTATTCTTAATACTCTAAAACAGGCGAAGGATAAAGGGAACCCTTATCTCAGCAGGGCAAAACTCTCGGAATTATGTAGCAAAGAAACACGAATGACAGAACAGATGATAAGAAACCGTCTTAATATATTGTCGCAGCATAATCTGATAATAACTCAAAAAGGCCCCAAAGGAACTAGGTTATCCTCAGAGGGTGAAAGATATTTAAATAAATTGGACCTGCTCAATAACAAGTAATGTTAATGTGCAGGCCCGGTTCAAATTATTATGGATCTATAGTTCTTTCCCTTTATTATATGCCTTGATATTAATATCTACCAGTTTGGGATTAATTGTTTCCCTTATGATTTCTTCCCAGTCAATTTCATCCATTTTCAGAGCTTTTACCAAAGCACCTAAAAGCACTATATTCTGAGTCTTGATGTTTCCCAGTTCCTCTGCTATTTTCCCCGCATCAATTACAACTGTTTTAAATGAAGCCTGCAATGCTTCTATTAGTCCTTGCGGGTATTCTTCCTTGCCGCTTGCAATCGGCATCGAAGGAATCTCATAGTTGTTGACCACGACAACTCCATCCGGTTTGAGATACTCAATCCATCTTACAGCTTCCATCTTCTCAAAGGATACGAGTATGTCAGCCTGGCCTCTGCCAATTATAGGGGAGTAAACCTTTTTGCCGTACCTTACTTGTGTAGTAACACTTCCGCCCCTCTGAGCCATGCCGTGCACTTCGGACATTTTCACGTCATAACCGGCTTTTATAAGCCCTGCAGTCAATATCCTGCTGACAAGTATTGTTCCCTGCCCGCCGACGCCAACCAATAATATGTTCTTAACATCACTCATATTATTCACCAACCTTCTCTATAGCATCGAATTTGCAAACCTGCATACAAACTTCGCAGCCTACACACATTGACTGTTCAATATATGAAGCGCCGTCTTTGAAGAATACGGCAGGGCATCCTACCTTGAGGCACATTTTGCACTTCTTGCATTTATCCCTATCGACCTTGCATTTTGTCTTGAAAGGCGGTAAACCTTTAATCAGCACACAAGGCCTCTTGGTTACAATTGCATAAGGTTCTTCACTGTTTGCAGCTTCTGTGACCACCTCATCCATAGCCTTCAAATCACATGGGTCTACTGTCTTAACCGTCTTATAGCCTATTGCCTTCAATACTTCAACCGGATCTATCTGTATCGCATCTTCACCCATCAAAGTCTTTCCTGTTCCCGGATTCTCCTGATGTCCGGTCATTCCCGTAATTCTGTTGTCAAGCACTACAGGCACCATTTTACCTTTATTGTATACTATGTCTATTGCTCCTGTAATTCCTGAATGGAAGAAGGTTGAATCACCTACAACACCAAACACCTTGTTGTCCCGTCCGGATACCTCAAAGGCCTTGGCCATACCCATGCCTGCGCTGAAGCCTGCTCCCATGCATATGCAGGTATCTATCGCTCCAAGTGGTGGTGATCCGCCTAATGTATAGCAGCCGATATCCCCTGTAACAACCGTATTTTTCTTCTTGGACATTGTATAGAAGAATCCTCTGTGAGGACAGCCGGGGCAGAGCACCGGAGGCCTTCCTACTACTTTGGCATCAACTTTCTTTGTCTCGTTTTCCTTATTCAAAAGGGCTTTCGCAACTATATCGGGGTTAAGCTCATACATTGGAGGAATCAGCTCTTTGCCTATGCACTTAACTCCTGCAGCCTTTATCTGTTCTTCCATAAAGGGATCCAGTTCTTCAACAACATAAACGGTTTCAAACTTAGAAGCAAATTCTTTTATCAGCTTCATCGGCAGCGGGAATGTAAAACCAAGCTTTAAATATGAAGCATTGTCCCCAAATACTTCCTTAACATACTGATAGGATATTCCCGCAGTTATTATACCTATTTTTGTGTCCTTATTATATTCAACCTTGTTAAGAGGCGAGCTGCATGCATACTCTTCAAGAGATTTCATTCTTTCTTCAACTTTCATGCGGGCAATCTTCGCATTAGCAGGCGCCGCTACGTACTTGGCTGCATTTCTCTCATATTTCCTTGGCTCAACTTCTATTCTCTCTCCAAACTCTACCATACTCTTGCTGTGGCATATCCTGGTTGTCACCCTGTACAGCACAGGAGTATCAAACTGCTCGCTGATTTTAAATGCCTCCGCCATAAAGTCCTTGGATTCCTGGCTGTCGCTGGGCTCAACCATCGGAATCTTTGCAAATTTTGCATAATACCTGTTGTCCTGCTCATTCTGTGAGCTGTGCATACTTGGGTCATCAGCAGTAATAAGTACATACCCTGCATTCACTCCCAGGTATGCATATGTGAATATCGGGTCGGCTGCTACGTTTAGTCCGACATGCTTCATTGCAGATATGCTTCTCACTCCCGCAATAGATGCACCAATCGCAACTTCTGTTGCCACCTTTTCGTTAGGTGCCCATTCACAATAAATATCATCCTTGTATTCTACGATGTTTTCCAAAATTTCTGTACTTGGCGTGCCGGGATAGGCTGCAGCTACTTTTACCCCGGCTTCATATGCGCCTCTGGCAATTGCTTCGTTGCCTGACATCAGTTGCTTCACTATTTATACCCCCTTATATTTAAATATTAATTATTAGCTACTACACTTCCAAGAGCAATGGACAGCAGCTTGGTTTCTGCCGAATCGGCCCTTGAGGTAAGTATTATTGGCACCTTTGCGCCCATTACAATACCTGCGGATTTTGCTCCGGCAAAATATGTCAGTGATTTTCCCAATACATTTCCGACTTCATAATAAGGCGCCAGCACTATATCAGCAATCCCTGCACCTTCAGATTTAAAGCCTTTATGCTCACATGCCTCGGTGCTTATTGCAAGGTCCAAAGCAACCGGTCCTTGTACGAATACTCCCATAGCTTCCCATTTATCCTTCATGTCGGCTATTGCTTTTGCATCGACTGTTGCCGGTATCTTTGGATTGACAGTTTCGGCTCCTGCAAGGCAGGAAGCATAAATCCTATCCATTTTCATTGCTTTGCAAACCATTATCGCATTTTCAAGTATCTGAACCTTTTGCTCAAGATTCGGAGCTACATTCATACCCCCGTCGGTTGTATACAACAACTTGTTATAGGTTGGCACCTCGTAAACCATTATATGGCTTATAAGATTTTCGGTCCTCAATCCTATTTCCTTATCCAGAACAGCTCTCATAATATCTGCAGTCTGAATCATTCCCTTCATCAGGAAGTTGCCCTTTCCGCTCTTCACAAGCTCCACAGATTTCCTGGCCGCCTGTATCAGATCTGGTTCATCAATTATTTCAAATTCGCTGTCTGCGATTCCCAACTCATTCATGATTTCGAGTATTTTTGCTTTATCTCCTACCAGCACC
>Ga0208197_1002740_pt1 | contig 15109 bp, 15 predicted proteins | sample AD_JPNNA4_MetaG_FD_184444 | JGI IMG/M metagenome (GOLD analysis project Ga0208197, IMG submission 184444) | Active sludge microbial communities of municipal wastewater-treating anaerobic digesters from Japan - AD_JPNNA4_MetaG (SPAdes) (version 2) | ecosystem: Engineered > Bioreactor > Anaerobic...
ATAATATAAATATAATAACACATAGTAGTAAATACTACATAAGGAATACATAAAGCAGACTCTGTAAAGTTAACATGAAAGATTAGCACAATGTTTCGTAAAATAGCTCAAAATTCCGCAAACAAGTTAGTAACTGCTTCCCTATGGATGGTCAAGGGTAAAATGAACAGGCTAGCGCCTGCCCTGTGACAATCCACAGTGCAGCAGTTGGGAAGTAACTAAGCGGAATTTAGGCTACAAGTAAGAACTTCCGTTTTTCTTTAGCTGATAGCTTTAAACCAGCAACTTGAGCAGGTGTAAGACCATCAAGCGATGAATGCGGTCTGACAAAGTTAAAGAAGAATACAAACATACTGATCAGGTTATTGGCCGAATCAAAGGAATTGAATCCCTGCTTCGTCTTGTACCAAGCCTTGAACTGATGATGGAAGGATTCTATGAGGTTGTTCGATATGTCATCCTTGAATGACTGAACCCTTACGTGTTTAACATCGTCGAATATGGATTTTACAGGTACCTTGTAGGCACTATAACGATCAGAAACTATCGATCCAGGCTTTCCAAGTGCCTTGACTGACTCCATCAGTGTAAAGGCTTGTGGGGAGTCGCGATGAGGTGACAGGTGATAACCTAGTATGAACCTAGTTTCAGAATCAATAATGAACCAGATGTAATGCTTGATTCCATTGATTTTCACTACAGTCTCGTCTGTATGCCACTCATCAGAATCGAAGTTGAGGGCAGGCATAAGTTGCAAACTAAAGTTTTGGAACATGGGAGCAAACTTCTTGCACCAGTCGCTGATAGTGGTATGAGAAACCTTGACATTGAATGCTATCTGGAATATCAGCGCGATATTTCTAAAAGAGTTTTTACCAAGATAAAACATCGAAAGCGCTGTGATGATCAGATGCACCGGATATCTCATACCCTTGAAATCAGTTTTTCCAAACAAGTTTGACATGGAAGCTGGGTCTACAGAAGTATACTTGGCGACAAAGAATGAGTGATAGCAGGACTTATCACCACAGCGATAGTTGGTGTAATGCTTGTAATCATGGTGGATGAAGGATGCCTTGCCGCAAACGGGGCATCGAGGATAGTTCTGCACCTCCTTGACACTAGGTCGATCAGGTGCGAACTGATGGTTGCAGTTACGGCATTGATACTTTTGGAAACCATCCTTATCTTTGCCATAACGATAAAACGAGTGAGAATTGTTGCACTTAGGACATTTAAATGATACAATTTTCTGCATGAGGATTTGCTCCTTTCTGGGAGGTAAATTGTTTTGTAGCAGAAACATTGTACCAGAAAGTGTGGCAGGTCCTCAATTTTCATTTAACTTTACAAAACGAGATATTATACAAGGAGAATTATTTATGAAAAAAAATATTATCATCGGGATTGCAGCTACTATTCTTGTAGTTATGGCTGTTTATGTCACTAAAAATTACAATTCCAAAGCCGAAATTGTAATAAACCCTCCCCAGCAGGATCAGCAGGCGGAACAACCGGCCTCTGACCCTATACCTTCTTCCGATTCGGAAGACAATAGCGGTGAACCAAAAATCAATTTGATGGATAACTATGATTTTACCCTTAAGGATTTAGAGGGCAATGAAGTTAAACTCAGCAGCCTTAAGGGCAAGAAAGTATTCCTAAATTTCTGGGCTACCTGGTGTCCGCCCTGCAAGGCGGAAATGCCGGATATAGAGAAGCTTTACCAGGAGACAAAGGACAGCGGCCTAGTAATATTGGCAATAAATGTCGATACAGATAAAAAAGCCGCACAGGACTTTATTGATGCCAACAACTATAACTTCACTGTCCTGTGGGATGAAAACGGAGAGGTTTCCCGGCTATATCAGGTCACAGCAATACCTACTTCATATTTTATCGATACTGAAGGCTTCCTTGGCGGTGGAACTAGAGGTATGATATCCCTGGAAGCAATGAAGGAATATGTCAATAATCTGGAATAAGCGTGAAAAATACTTTAGAACAAGCAGAAAGAGGATGATAGTAAATGAAAAACAACCCCGAAGCAATTATAGAAATGGAAAATGGAGATGTTATGAAGCTGGAACTGTACCCCGATATCGCCCCCAATACGGTAAGGAACTTTATATCCCTTGCAAATAAAGGCTTTTATGACGGAGTCATATTCCACAGGGTTATTCCCGGTTTTATGATACAAGGAGGAGATCCCCAGGGCGTGGGTGTCGGCGGTCCCGGATACAGCATCAAGGGCGAATTTAAAGCAAACGGCTTTGAAAACAATCTGAAACATACAAAGGGTGTTATATCTATGGCAAGATCAATGTCACCCAATTCAGCAGGCTCACAGTTTTTCATAATGGTCGCCGATTCACCTCATCTGGATGGCCAATATGCCGCTTTTGGGAAAGTTACGGAAGGTATTGAGACAGCGGAGAAAATTGTGGCAGTGAAAAGGAACCGCTCTGACAAACCCTTTGAGGATCAGAGAATGAAGAAGGTTACGGTAGATACTAAAGGTATAGAATACGGTGAACCGGAAAAGCTATGAAGAATGCGGCATAGCCGCAATGAGGCTGATGACAAAGTCATCAGCCTCACTCTTCCGCTATCTTTCTTCAAATATTTCCTCTGTTTCATCCAGATACTTCTCAATAACCTTTTGTATATTTGAATCCTTCACTATTATGGAAATTTCAATACGCCTGTTGGCAGCCCTGCTTTCCTCATCATTTCCCGTACTTATGGGGCGGAATTCAGAAAAACCGTTGGCCGCGAAATACTTTCCGTACTTGTCCTCCAAATTTGGATTCACTTTGAACATGTAGTTTATTACCTCTGTAGCCCTCCTGGCAGATAGTTCCCTGTTATAAGCCGAACCCCCCAGGCTGTCGGCATGCCCGTCTATGCTTATGGCATCTATATTTTCCCTTACTTCGGGATTTTCCAGCACTCTCTCAAAAGCTTTGGCCAATTGTGTCAGGAGGTCTTCCGCCTCCGGTTTAAGCCTGTATGAATTATAAGAGAAAACCAGGCTTTCATTGATTATAATATTTGCATTGTCTCCTATCGATACAAGCTCCTGTCCCTTATCATTAAACCTCCCCAACTCCTGTTCCACAGATTCTTTAACCTTCTGCAGTATATCCAGCCTCAGAAAGGCTATGCCCTGGAGGCGTACTCTGAGGCTTTCCAGCTCTTCATTGCTCAAAGCGATGATTGCCTTCTGGTTCTCAATCTCCTGCTCCGACAATGCCAGAGCCGTCTTTGTCTTATCTACCTCCAGCCTTATACGTCTCAGTTCCCTTTCCGCGCTGCTTATTTCCGCCCGTGATATCTCCAGCTGCTGCTTTGCATTTTCAAGATTGTTCCCGAAAATTATGTTCTGCACGTAGGCCAGCAGCATAAGAAAGAACAGTATCAATGCCAAGGTAGACATTACATCTGTGAAGGACGGCCAAAAATCCTGGGCCTCAGCTCCTCCCCCAAAATATCTCCTCCTTGTTTTCATCATCTGTCCTCACTTCCTATGCCTTTTTCACCGCTGATAACTGCTGCCGCCTGCTGTACAGCCGCTGAGAAACTGTTCATTGCATCCTGATTTGAAGCAATATTCTTTGAAGTCTCTGCAATAGATTCCCTCAGATTTATGAAGGCCACATCCATTCTTTCAATATTCCCTCTCAGGTTATGATTGAATTCACTGAAGTCTCTGGTATTGCTGCTGAATACAGAAAGCGCATTTTCAAACTTTATTATTGTCTCATCAAGGCATTTTGCGGAATTCTCGATATTGCTGCTGGCTGATGCTAGCTTGTCCGAAAAATCCAGCACGGTGCTGCGGAGAATATCCTCCACCCTTGAACTGAAACCGTCAAAGGAAGCGGAAATTGTATTGCTTATGCGGCTAAGCTCCGATTCCTTCTTCTGGAGAAGCTCCTGCTCCACAGTATTATCCAGATAATCCTCCAGCTGAACCATAAGGCCTAGTCTTGACTCTTCAATATTTATCACAATTCCCAAAACTGTAATTACTACAGAACCCCCAACACCTGCAAGGCTTGTTGAGAAAGCTACCGCCATCCCCCTTACTGAAGAAATTAGCCCTGTAACAACAGAGTCCATACTGACAAGTATGTCGCTGTTCCCGCTGGTACTCAGCAGCTCCACCAGTCTCCCCACAGACATTGTAAGTCCGTAAAAGGTTCCCAGGAGTCCCAGCACCACCATCAATGAAACTGAGTTCTTTACAAACCGCTCTCCCAATCCCAATCCTTTAAGCTTTATGCTGAAATTCTTCTCTACTATTGCCTGAGTGTTGATTTCTCCTTCGGAAGCCAAAGAAATGGTTTTATAATCCTCTACTATATCGCTTAATACCTGGCTCCTGAACCTGGCATCCCTCCTGGCTGCAGCCGATGACAATTCATTCTGCAGCCCCCGGTATTTCCCCCTGACAAACACCATTGTAATAAAGGAAACCACGAATATTACTGCTATTAAACATATAATTAAATATGCTGTATAGCCCAGGTTGCTTATGCCCTTTACCAGAATTTCCAAAATATCACCCCATCTTTCATTTCCTTACGTGCCAGGATGCTTTTACCAGCTTGTATTTACTATTTTATAGAAAACGATGAAATTTATCAACAAATTAAAATTTTAAAAAATTACTGTTTGATTTCTTGTTTGCATTGCACTATATAGAATATAAGCAATTGATTGAAAATTTCAACAATTCAATATAATGTGTATTGTGTAAAAATACATATTGTAAAATACTAGTATTATTGATAAAATAAATAATATAATATCATTCCGCAGGGCATTATATATCTCCCTGGAGATTACATTGTTTCAGGGAAGATATTTAATGTATAAAAATAATAAGGAGGTATTCCATGGACAAGATAATGGAACTCAACGGTATTATTAACGGTTTTGTATGGGGCCCTTACATGTTGATCTTCTTAGTTGGTACAGGCGTTTATCTCACTTTTCGCACTAATTTCATGTCAATTGCAAAACTAGGTTACATACTTAAGAGCACTCTTTTTAAGATGTTCAAAAAGGAAGGAAAAGGCGAGGGTGAAATCACCGCATTCCAGGCTGTTGCAACAGCACTTGCAGCAACAGTCGGTACCGGTAATATTGCCGGAGTCGCCACAGCTATAGCTATTGGAGGCCCAGGAGCAGTTTTCTGGATGTGGGTATCTGCTATATTTGGAATGACCACTAAATTCGGAGAAGTTGTACTTTCCATCAACTACAGGGAAAAAACACCGGATGGACGTTTTGTCGGCGGTCCTATGTATTATATTGAAAAAGGGCTGAAGATGAAATGGCTGGCACTTGTATTTGCAGCCTTTGGAGCAATTGCTGCCTTCGGTATAGGCAACATGGTTCAGTCAAACTCCGTTGCTGCTTCTCTGGAAGTATCCTTTGGAATTAATAAAATGGTTACAGGTATTGTTTTGGCAGTTTTGTCAGCAATAGTTATAATCGGCGGTATCAAGAGAATAGGTCAGGTTACTGAGAAACTGGTACCGTTTATGGCAGCATTCTATATTCTGGGCGGTTTGTTCATAATAATCTCTAATATTTCTCATGTAGGAGAAGCTTTTGGATTAATATTCGGAAGCGCATTTACAGGAACTGCAGCAATAGGCGGCTTTGCAGGCTCAACAATGCAGATGGCTATGACAAAAGGTATTGCCCGTGGAGTATTCTCCAATGAAGCAGGTCTCGGCAGCGCGCCTATAGCTCATGCTGCAGCTACAACCGATCATCCTGTACGTCAGGGACTTTGGGGAGTATTTGAAGTATTTGTAGATACAATTATAATCTGTTCAATTACCGCTTTGTCAATCATGTTAACAGGGGTATGGAGCGGCGGCGAAACAGGTGCTGCATTAACTACCGCTGCATTTGAATCGACTATACCAGGCGGCGGATACATAGTCTCCATAGCGATACTGCTGTTTGCATTCTCTACAATTCTAGGCTGGGCATATTACGGAGAGCGCTGCGCAGAATATCTGTTCGGACCTAAGATCAATATGGCATACAGAATCCTTTGGATACCATTTGTTGCTATCGGTGCCATCGGCGGCTTGAACTTCCTCTGGGATCTGGCAGATACGCTGAACGGCTTGATGGCTATTCCGAACCTGATAGGTGTAATGGGCTTAAGCGGAGTTATTATCAAGCTTACTAAGGAATTCTTCTCAAAACAGTATGTAGAAGAAGAAAAGAAATAAAACATAATAAAGTCAAAAAACGAGAGTTTCAAACTCTCGTTTTTTTTATTCATTTTATTGCCAACCGTCACAAAGTATTGGTGGTACATGATAATACTATTAATAAATCTATTTGTACATACCAATTACATAATCTGCTTAACATAAAAAAATTGAATTTATCAAAAATAATTGTGAGGTGATAAAATGAAGAAGAAAGTAACAGCATTTATAGTAATACTATGCTTCACTATATCTATAATTCAGGTCTTTGCAGATATAACCTATACGGTGCGTTCCGGCGATACAATGTGGAAAATAGCAGTAAAACACCAGGTAGGACTTAGTGAAATAATTGCCAAGAACCCTCATATTAAAAATCCGGCACTGATTTATCCCGGCCAGAAGCTTACGATACCGACAACAACTGCAATAAACAACTTGGAAAATGAAGTGATACGCCTGACAAACATCGAACGTTCAAAAAAAGGATTGCCTGCCCTTAAGGCAAATTGGCAGCTTTCCAGATGCGCAAGATATAAGTCACAGGATATGATAAATAAAAATTATTTTGCTCATCAATCTCCGACTTACGGTTCCCCCTTCGACATGATTGAATCCTTTGGAATAAGAATGGCGGCAGGCGGTGAAAACATCGCAATGGGGCAGAGAACCCCCAAGGAAGTTGTAGCAGCATGGATGAACTCTCCGGGGCACAGGGGAAATATATTAAGCACGTCCTATACCGAAATAGGAGTAGGCTGTGCAAAAAATAAGAACGGAACCTACTATTGGACTCAGATGTTCATAAGACCCGGGAGATAGCATCTCCCGGCCCTATTTGCATACACAGTTCCTTCCTTTTGATTTGGCATTATATAACGCTTTATCCGCTGCCGCAATGACTTCTTCCGCAGTTCTGTGTCTTTCTTTTTTTTCTGCTGCTCCGATACTCACCGTCAAATAAAGCTTCTTGTATGAATTACTCTTTGTCACGATATCAGCAGGCTTTTCTTTTGGCCTGCTTTTACTTCTCTTTATGAAACCTCTGTTTGCAATATACTCACGAAGTTCTTCCAAATAAGGTACTGCTTCATCTGCAGTCTTGCCGGGAAAAACTATTGTAAACTCCTCTCCTCCATATCTGAAGGCTTTCCCTCCACCCCCGACACCTTTAATGCAAGCTGCTACAAGCTTGAGCACATCATCCCCCACATCATGTCCGTGCAAGTCATTGAATTTCTTGAAGTGGTCTATATCCAGCATTGCTATTGTATATTTGCTGCCAAGCTTCATCATTTCTTCTTTCAAAGCCCTTCTGGAAGGCAATCCTGTAAGTTCATCCAAATAAGCCATGCTGTGGGATGCCCGGATCACCACCGCTGACAGTATCAGCCCGGATACTGCAAACATTATTGATGCGGTATTTGCATCCTTGTTAAACAGCAGTGCCGCAAAGGAGAATAATGTTATGCCCATAAAGGGTGCATCATGATTTTTTCCCGTAATGGACTGCCTGGCAAAAAGAAATATAAGGGTAACAAAATACAGCAGTAATGATATATGCGAAAGATCCGGAATCAGCCTTATGTCTGCCGGAAACAGCTTAATATTGAATAGCTGAAGCAGATCCGAATCGTTGTACCATATTATCCAAGCGCCGATCAGAAGCTCCACAGCTATAAACAACAGCCGCATCCTTCCCCAGGATGACGCTATGCCTCTATCCCTTTGAATTGAAAAAACCAGTATATTAAGGGGCATATATACTGATGTCATTGACAGTATCATATAATAATATTCAACCCCATCCGGCTCTTGGGGGATTAATTGAAAGAGAGCCAGCTGGCACAGCATCAGCGTCAGGGAGCAAAAAAACACCCTGCTCCTGTTGAACCACCAGCCAAAAAACATAGCTGTAACAAACAGCACATAAGAAATATACTGTGAAAGCAGCTTTACGGTAGGCGGAGCTGCATTAAGCCAAAAGGAAACATAATATGCGATTATAAGAAGCAGGCAATTCATCCCCAAGGATATCAAAGCTTTTGTGATTTTATTCACTTTATTTATCCTCTCTCTCATTTTTTTCTTCTACAAGGCGCATATAGTATTGATACAACTCCGAATATCCGGCTGCTTCCTTTTTTCCCTTTTCGTTTATGGCATAAAGCCCTTTGGATATGTTTTCAAACCAACCATAATGATTCTTCTCAAGTATGATTGTAGTTTTTTTCTCATCGGTGCCAAGCTGTCTCAGTTCCCTGGGCTTTAATTGACCGTATTTCATCAGACAGCAGGCAATATGTATTGCCATTTCCCTATAAGCAGTCACAAGCTTTTGCCTCGAGCTTCCCCCGGTGTTAAAATCTCCATATCTTGCAGCAAACTCCTTTATCAGCCCCTGCCTTTTCTTTTTGCTCTGATTCTTACTCTTAATCATATCAAAGGCTGCCGGTTCAAACACGACTTCAGCAAAGGAACAGTCTTCCTTAAGCGAAACGACGATAAGGCCAAGCTGCAGCCTTTTCAGCATATAGCATAGACTCTGCCATCTTTTGGAGAAAAGCCCCCTGCCCGGTTTAGGCACAGCAATATAAACCATGTCTGCAAGCTTTTGTCTCTGAACGGCCTGGAGTATTACATCGAGATTAAGAGTTTTCTTCATCTCCACTACAAGCAGCTCATCCCCTTTTATGGCAGCAATATCGCAGTGGTTGACTTCACTGCGCACAGTATAGCCCAAGCCGCTGAGATAATCATAAACAGGCTTGTACAAATCCTTCTCAAAAAACTCTTTTTTACCGCTGCTCATGTAATCACCACGCTTATTTAGAATATCGTCAATAAATCACGTTTTTTAAAGAATACACCCTTACACTATCGGTGCCAGCAGCAGTACTTCTTCATTCTCCCTATATATTGTATCAAATTGTGAAATTGATATGGGGTTTCGTCCAAGGCCTACCTCAAAGGTATATCCGGGCCTTCTGTACTGCTCCACGAACCAATCCTTGTAGCCCGCATAAGCCGCCTCGTAAGGCACATCCGAAACAGCATACCCGGTTATTTCCGAGAAAATATTTGCAATCTCCAACGCCCGAGGGGGCCTGATCCCTTTATACAGCCAGTATATGACCCTTCCTTGGGTATGATAGGCTATAACCAGTTTAAAATTATGCTTCCTTGTAAAATTGGCGACAGTTTGCGTCTCAGGCTCTGAAAGAGGGCTCTGCCCTCCGTATCTTGTCGGCCCCGGGCCGTCTACTCCCAATGATGGCTCCTGTGCTTTTGCTTCCATCCATGATGCAGGATAATTGCGGTTCAAATCCACTCCTCTGATATTGGCATTCCAAACCTGTGAGAAAGGCAGTCCTGTATCGTTCCAGGCAATAAGCCGATTATAATACGGGTTATCCCTTTTCAGCCCTTCCAGCACCAAATCAACTCCATCCGGATTTACCATAGGCATAATATAAATACTGCCCCTGTTCCAAAGGTCACGTATATTATAGCCTTGGATACTGGAATTCCTTGCATATCCCCGGGCATAATTCTCAATAAATTTCATAAGCAGCGGAGCCGTAATCCATTCAAGTGCATGGTGTGCACCGTTATAAAAAACTTCCGAAGGCCCATTGCCCAGTTTTATATAATAAAGGTTTTTTCCAAGGACACTTCTTCCCGCAATACCCACTTGAATAAAGGGATATCTTGCTTTGAGTCCTCTTATGTCCCTGTCCATTATCTCATATGTATAATCGATATCGGTAAAAACCACATCAATACCATAGGGAACTGTGATTACCTGCCCTACTCTGAGGTTCCCGGGATCAATTCCCGGGTTGGCCGTCATTACAGCATTCAAAGAAGTGTAATACTTTCGGGATATATTGTAAAGAGTATCCCCCTGCCGTATGGTATAGGTGTCATAACCAATCAGAAATCTCTCAAACCTGCTCCAGGTAGCAGGGCCTACAACTCCGTCGGGTTCAAGTCCGTTATCCAGCTGAAATTCCCTTACCGCTTCACGGGTAACCTGTCCAAAGATTCCGTCTACCGGCCCCGGATTATATCCGATTCTTATTAACAGGCTTTGTATAAGCTTTACTGCAGGGCCCCTGGAGCCCAATGTCAATATTTCCATATAACCGCCTCCTGCAAGATTGATGAATAATACCATAATATTCATCGCGAGAGGCAATTGATACAAAAAATACACTATTCAGCCTTTGAACCGGTCGCTCCATGGCTCTTCATTATCTTTTTCATTCCATCCGTAGCCTCGATCTTCCCATCGGGCATAACCCACACCGCCTCAACGTTGTCAAGGCTTTCCACAAGCTTACGGCTTTTGTCATAAGGCAGCAGAAATACGGTAGTGGACAAAAAATCTGCAAGCCCGGAATCCTGAGCAACTACCGTAACTGCACGGTAGTACTCCCCGGGCATGAGTGTATCCGGATCAATCAAATGATGATAGGTCTTACCTCCAACCACATAATACCTTTGATAATCCCCACTGGTGACTACTGCAGCGTTATTGACAAATATCGTATCCAACAGGTTCTCTTCAACAGCTGCAAACATTTTGTCCGGATCCTGTATACCTATACCCCAGTAATCACGTAATCCGTCAAGTGGCTTTCCAAGTACGCGGATATTGCCTCCGGGACTTATGATGCCTGAAGTAAAGCCTTCCGACATAATTTCCTTGGCAACCAGCTCAGTGGCAAAGCCTTTTGCTATGGCTCCGACATCAAGGCGCATTACCTTATCGGCCAAAAATACCGTACTATTTGCTTCATCCACTATTACTTTATTTATGTCAGTATGATTCCTTGCTTCTTTAAGCTCTTCCAAAGGAGGCAGCTTAGCATTCACGGGGTCGCCCTCTCCCTGCTCGCGATAATCATGCCATATTGAAAGCACCGCACCCATTGCAATGTTGGTTCGCCCGCCTGTTTTTGCATGCCATTCCTTCGCAAACAGTATGAGATCTATTATTTCCTTATCCACCTTTACAGGTTTGATTCCTGCATTATCATTTATTGTCTTGATATTATTGATACCTTCGTAATCATTATATATGTCATACAGCTTATGCAGTTCTTCAAAACGAGCGCGCATCTTCTCAAAATACTCCATAAATTCCTGCTCGTTTTTGTTATAGCCCACTACCTGAGTCAGCGTATCAAAAGTTCCGAAAAAGGTGTCACTGTATTTAGTTAATACTATTTCCGGAGTTTTCCCACATCCTGATAAAACCGATAGCAGAATAACCAATGTAATTACAATAACGGAAGTTTTTTTCATTCTTATCACCCTTAATTTTATTAGCAAAGCTATTATAGCAAATAATCCATGTTTTATGCAAAAAAAATCCCCCTCCAAATTTGGCGGGGGATTAATCATCCTAATTATTTATACGCCTTATTTTGCGTTTGCATAACCTTCCGCAACTGCTGCAATATAATCCTGAACAGATACGGTAACAGATGATGTAAGCTCAGGAACGTCAGGAACTGCAGGATGTGATGCGTCCTTGTTCTTTGTCTTCATAGCCTTTATTTCGTCAACAGTCTTGCCAACCATCCACTGTCCAAGGGCGTCAGCCTGCTGATACCATTCCTTGCCTATCGATGAAGCCTTGATCATTCCATAGCCTTCTTTAAGCTCTACCTTTGTCGGATATTCAGCTGCCTTATCTGCAGTTACTTTACCGGCATTGTCAAAAGTAATCTTAGTCTGTGCATTGTCTATGATAGTTCCAACAACCTTGCCGTCTTTGTCAAAGGCAGTAGCTGCCATGACTGTATCAACCTGGGCGAAGGGAAGGACTTCTTTGCCTTCTGCATCTTTTCCAAGCCCCTTTGATTTACCTGTTGTTATTACATGTCCAAGTCCAACCTTTTCACCGCCTGCTACATCGACAGCAGTTTCATAAGCTTCTGCAACTGCTGCAATGTATTCCTGTACAGATACGGTAACAGATGATGTAAGCTCAGGAATGTCAGGAACTGCAGGATGTGATGCATCCTTGTTCTTTGTCTTCATAGCCTTTATTTCATCAACAGTCTTGCCAACCATCCACTGTCCAAGGGCGTCAGCCTGCTGATACCATTCTTTGCCTATTGATGAAGCCTTAATCATTCCATATTCTTCTTTAAGTTCTACCTTTGTCTTGCCTTCAGCTTTTATATCAGATGTAACCTGAAGAGCTGCATCAAAAGTAACCTTAGTCTGTGCATTGTCTATAGTCACTGAAACAACTTTTCCATCCTTGTCGAAGCCGACAGCAGCCATAACTGTGTCAACCTGGCCCAAAGGAAGAACTTCTTTGCCTTCTGCATCTTTTCCAAGATCCTTTGATTTGGCAATTGTAGTAATATGTCCAAGACCTAATTTAACAATACTTCCGTTTTCTGCTGCGGGTGCTGCAGGTGCTGCCGGAGCTGCAGGTTCTGCCGGTGCTGCGGGTGCTGAACATCCAGCCAGTACTGAAAGTGCTAATGTCAGTACTAAAACGATTGATAATACTTTTTTCATGTTTCCTCCTCCAAATTGTTTGTTAAATATTTATTACTATTTCATTCTATCATATTGTGTAAATATTATCAATGTTTATCAATAAAAATTCTTAAAATATTATGATAACCTTTATCGCGGTAATTTAAACAAAAAAAATGCGTCTGCGACGCATTTTTTAATCATTCACTTTAATCACTCATTCAAATTTGAAGTGCAATGCGGGCATTTGCTTGCATCAATATGTATTTCGCTGAAGCAGTACTTGCAGGACTTTGTCTGAACAGGGGCAGGTTCCTCCTTCTTTTTGGGAATACGGTTTATTTGTTTTATAATTATAAATATTGAAAAAGCAACTATTAGAAAGTCTATGATATTGTTAATGAATAATCCGTAATTCAAGGTAGCGACACCTGCTTCCTTGGCTTCCGCCAAGGTTTTGAAGCTTCCGTCACCCAGGGTTATGAATAAATTGGAAAAGTCCAGCTTCCCAATCAGCAAGCCGACTAAAGGCATTATTATGTCATTAACCAACGAAGAGACTATTTTCCCGAAGGCTCCGCCGATTATTACACCAACCGCCAAATCTATTACATTTCCCTTCATTGCAAAAGCCTTAAACTCTTTCCACATAGAAATCCTCCTTTTCACATATTACGAATAATGTGACGCATTCTTCTTCAAATGTGCAACAGTTCTATCTTTTATTTGATTGTATATTCATTATAACTGTATATTCGACATATTTCAAAGAAAATATTATATTCCCTTAAGTCTGCGAGCGGCTTCAACAATACTCTCCCTTCCTAAGATTCCTGAGGCCACCGCTATTCCATCAACTCCCGCAGCTTTAACTGAAGCGGCGTTTTCTATATTTATTCCGCCAATGCCCACTACGGGTACATGTACTGCTTCCTTTATTGCCTTCAATTGGATCAGTGTAACATGATCGGTATCACTTTTTGTTTTAGTCGGAAACAGTGCACCAACCCCCAGGTAATCTGCCCCTTGTCTTTGAAATTCAAGTGCTTCTTCAATGCAATTGGCAGAAGCGCCTATTATTTTACCGTTTCCCATAAGCTTTCTGGCAGCTGCTATGGGCAAATCCTCAGGACCCAGATGCACTCCGTCCGCATCCACAGCCAATGCTATATCAACCCTATCGTTAATTATAATGGGAATTCCGTATTTCCTCACCAGCTTTTTAACCTTTAAAGCCAGGTTATAATAATCAAAAGTATTTATATTCTTTTCCCTAAGCTGCACTAATGTCACTCCGCCCTTTATCGCATCCTCAATGCAGCCGGGCAGTTCCTTCCCTCCAAGTACTTTTCTGTCGGTTATAAGATATAAGGAATAGTTCAACAGTCCTTTATCCGGCATACACCACACCTTCTTTCATAAATATATCCTTGTTCAAATTATACATGCTGTCAAAAAGCCTTACCTTGAACATTCCTATGCCTTCATTCGGCATTAAACATGCATTTGCAAGCTGTCCTGAAATTCCCATAGTCATTGTGCCTCCCACAGCCCCTGCCAAACAGCTCTCTGTCATGCTGCAGAAAGTGCCGACAAGGGATGAAGTCATACATCCCGCTCCGGTAATTTTTGAAAGCATTTCGTGTCCGTTTTCTATTATATAAATGGTGCTTCCGTCTGAAACCAGATCCATCCTGCCTGTGGCAGCAACCACGCAATTTAAATCCTTCGCCAAACCCTGAACTATCCCCGCAGCATTATCAATATCCCAATTTGAGTCTACTCCGCAAGAACAGAGTTCTTTGCCTGCCAAATACATGATTTCCGAAATGTTCCCCCTGATTACATCGGGCTTGATATCTGAAAGTATCTTATAGCACATTTCTCTGCGAAAGGAAGTAACTCCGGCACCAACCGGATCAAAAATTACAGGAATCCTTATTTCCTTTGCCTTTTTGCCTGCCAGCAGCATTGACCTGAAATTATTGTTATCTGGTGTCCCCATATTTAGCACCAATGCTTTTGACATTGCCGCCACCTCTTCAACCTCCGAGGGGTCCTTTGCCATAATGGGAGAGCCTCCTATTGCAAGCACGGCATTGGCACTGTCATTCATAGTAACATAATTTGTTATATGATGGATTAAAGGCCTGTATTCTTTTATCTTTGCCAGCAGCTCCGCTGCTTCTCTTTTAATTTCCAATTCCCGCTCCGCCTCCCTATTCATCCGTCATACCCGCTTTCTTGTATAACGTGTAAAAATGATTTGTAGGCCCTACCCCCTTGCCTATGGACAGGGAATTTTCGATTGCAATTGTAATGTACTCCTTTGCCAATGCAACAGCTTCCGCAACAGA
>Ga0208197_1002748_pt1 | contig 15087 bp, 8 predicted proteins | sample AD_JPNNA4_MetaG_FD_184444 | JGI IMG/M metagenome (GOLD analysis project Ga0208197, IMG submission 184444) | Active sludge microbial communities of municipal wastewater-treating anaerobic digesters from Japan - AD_JPNNA4_MetaG (SPAdes) (version 2) | ecosystem: Engineered > Bioreactor > Anaerobic >...
GACACGCTTTACTCGGTCCGCTTCGACGGTCTGCCCTGCCGCGTGCTCGACACCCCCGCGGCGCGAAGGGCCATCAAAAGGGGCCTCGATCTGCCCGCCGCCTTCTTCACCTCCCGGGACATCGCCCGGCAGCTCAGGCTCCCCTACCTGAAGCTGTTCGCCGGGGTGCTGGCCTCGGGCTGGAAGAACGCCAGGCAGCTGGCCTTCATGGCCAACGCCTTCAAGGCCATCCGCATCGCTACGGAAAACGGCGACACCGAAAAGGGCGTCCTCACGGTGGGACAGGTGACGGGGCTTGTCCGCGATGTCCCGACCGTGGCCGAGCTGATGGAGCGAATCGTCGCCCAGGCGGCAGAGGTGCGCGAACGTCTCGACCGGGCGATTCCGTCCTGAGGGCTGGCCGGGCTGAGACCTTTCAAGCTCGCGAAGAGCGGAAGAGCGGCGTGGAGGGAAGATCGGTTCTATTAGGGACAGCATGTTCCTTCCGCTCTTCCTCACTTCCGCTCTTCCGATTTTCGCGTGGCTCGATCGGAGGCAAACAGACAGGCGCGATCCTGACATTGCCCACTGGAGTCGAAAAGGAGGACAGAATGGCCGTACTGGAGTGGAAAAAGGAGGACAGCGTCGCCGTCATCACCCTGACCAACGGCGAGAACAGGCACAACCCCGATTTCGTCGCGGCCTTCCTGGGGGCGCTCGACGAGATCGAAAAGGACCCGGCGGTCTCTTCCGTCGTCATCGTGTCGAACGACCCGAAGAGCTGGTCCCAGGGCATCGACCTGAACTGGATCATGGGCAGGATGCAGCAGAAGGACATCCCGGCGATCCGCGACTTCATGTACGGGATCAACAGCGTCTTCAAGCGGGTGCTGCTCTACCCGATGCCGGTCATCGCATGCATCAACGGCCACGCGGCGGCCAACGGGGCCATCCTGGCCTGCGCCTGCGACTTCCGCCTCATGCGCGCCGACAGGGGGTTTTTCTTCTTCCCCGAGATCGACATCGGCATCCCCTTCCTGCCCGGGATGATCGCCTTCCTGAAAAAGGCCATCCCCTACGACACGTTCAACGAGATGGCCCTGACGGGAAAGCGCTGCACGGCGAAGGAAATGGCCGCATGCGGCGTTCTCGTGAAGGCCTGCGACAGCGGGGAGACCCTCATCGCCGAGACGATGGCCTTCGCGAAGATCTTCCAGAAGAAGCGGGGCGTCTTCGGCGAGATGAAGCGCAGGCTCCATGCCGGAATCGTCGAGGTGATCGACAGGGAAGACCCGAAGTACATCGAGCCGCTGAAGCTGTTTTGGAAGGACTGAAGTACAGGATCGAGGAACGAGGCGCGAGGACCGAGGACGGAAGGGATTTCCCGGATTGACAGCAGGGGTGCAACGCAACATAATGATCGAATGAAGGCTTGGACGCGCCCGCTTTGCGAGAAGAAGGCGCATTCACAGTCGCAACAGAACGGTGACCCGCTGTTTGCCTTACGCCGTAAGCCCTGCGCCCTGAGCCTTTCGTTGAGGTGACGCCCCCGTGCTCCACGGCCCCAAGGACCCGCCCTTCTGGAAAGACCGGATCGTCAAGCCCGAGGAGGTGCTGGAGAGGATCAGGCCCGGCATGACCATCTTCCTCGGAACGGGGATGGCCGAGCCGCGCACACTCGTCAGGCAGCTCATGGCCTCGGACCGCGGGAATCTGCAGGATCTCGAGCTGATCCAGCTCGTGAGCCTCGGCGACACGGTCTCCATCGACGAGCGCTACTCGAAGAAGTACCGCCTCAAGACCTTCTACTCCGGATGGGTGGCCAGCGACGCCGTCACGGCGGGCCGGGTGGACCTCATCCCGAGCCGCTTCTCGCGGATCCCCTGGCTCTTCCAGTCGGGCGCCGTCCACATCGACGCGGCCGTCATCCAGATCACGCCGCCTGACGAGCAGGGACACGCCAGTCTCGGGCTGGGGGTCGACGTGGCCCGCCACGCCATGGAACAGGCGTCGCTCGTCGTGGCGGAGATCAACCCCGGCGTCCCCCGGACGATCGGGGACACCTTCGTGCACGTCGACGATTTCGACTTTTTCGTGGAGGCCAAGGAGCCCCCGATCTACCTGCCCCGCTGGCCCGTCCCGGAGGCCTATGACCGGATCGCCGGCCACATCGCCTCCATCGTGGAAGACGGCAGCTGCCTGTCCTTCTCCATCGGGCCCCTCTACGAGGCCCTGGCCCGCCACCTCTGGAAGAAGAAGCACCTCGGCATCCACACGCCCTTCTTCACCGACGCCCTCATGGACCTCGTGAACTCCGGTGCCGTCACGAACCGCCGCAAGCGGTTCTTCCAGGGCAAGTCGGTGGCCGCCTACGTGCTCGGGACTCAGGCCCTGATGCGGTGGCTCGACGGAAACGCACTGGTCGACTTCCAGCCCATCGACATCGTCATGAACCCCCGCAACATCGGGATCAACGACCGTTTCATGGCCATCCTGCCGGCCCGCAAGGCCGACCTGACAGGCGGCATCGCCCTGCACGTCGGCAAGGGCAACGTGACGGCCGGCGCGGGGGCCGTGGCGGAGCTCTTCGCCGGGGCGGCCTTCTCCCGGGGCGGGCGCACGATCTTCGCCCTGCCCTGCCGCAACCGCAAGGGCGAGTCCAACATCCTCGTCTCGATCGCCGACTATCCCAACCAGTTCACCAACCAGGAATCCCTCGACATGGTCGTGACGGAGTACGGGATCGCCTGCCTCACGGGCCGGACGATCCGGGAGCGGGCCCAGGCCATGATCGACATCGCGCACCCCGACGACCGCACCGCGCTCGTGGAGCAGGCCAAGGAGGCGAATCTCCTCTACCGGGACCAGATCTTCCTGGCCGAGTCGGGACACTTCTACCCGGAGCATCTCGCCCGCACGGAGACCCTCAAGGACAACCTGAAGGTCCATTTCCGCCCCATCAAGCCCTCCGACGAGGACGGGATGCGCCGGCTCTTCTACCGGTTCTCCGACCAGGCCGTCTACTACCGCTACTTCTGCCGCATCAAGGCCATGCCGCACGGGAAGATGCAGGAATACGTCAACGTGGACTACCGCAGGACCATGTCCATCGTGGGGGTCGTTCAGGAAGAGGGCGTGGAGCGGATCATCGCCGAGGGCCGCTACGTCCGCCTGCCGGACAGGCCCTACGCCGACACGGCCTTTCTCGTCGACGAGGCCTACCAGGGCAGAGGGATCTCGACCTGCCTGCTGAACATGCTCATCCGGATCGCCCGCGAGCAGGGAGGCATCGAGGGGTTCAGGGCCGACGTGCTGCTCGACAACAAGGCGATGCTGCGGGTCTTCGAGAAGACCCCCTTCCCTCTTCGCGCCGTCGTCTCCGAGGGGGCCTACGAGATCGTCATCTCCTTCCGGGACCGGCACGCCCCGGAAGAGATCAAGCGGATCGAGGAGGAGAAGCGGGCGAAATGAGCGAGCGGCTTAGCTTTTCTTCCGCTTGGCCATCTCCTCGGCCTTGAGTTCCTTGCGCAGGACCTTGCCCACGGTGCTCTTGGGCAGCTCCTTGCGGAACTCGATCTCCGTGGGGAGCTTGTAGGTGGCGAGCCTCGTCTTCGCGTACTCGATGAGCTCTTCCTGGGTCGCCGTCTCGCCTTCCTTGAGCACGACGAAGAGCTTCACGTTCTCGCCGCGCTTGGGGTCGGGGATGCCGATGGCGCAGGCCTCCTGGATCTTGGGGTGCTCGTAGAAGACCTCGTCCACGTCCCTCGGGTAGATGTTGAAGCCGCCCGAGATGATCATGTCCTTCTTGCGGTCCACGATGTAGAAGTAGCCGTCCTCGTCCATCGTGGCGATGTCCCCCGTGTAGCACCAACCATCGCGCAGCGTGTAGGCCGTCTCCTCGGGCTTGTTGAGGTAGCCCTTCATGACCTGGGGGCCCCGGACGATGAGCTCGCCCGGCGTGTTGACGGGCTGGTCGATGAGGCCCGTCTCGAGGTCCACGATGCGCGCCTCCGTGTCGCAGAGGGGCACGCCGACGCTGCCCACCTTCCGGGCGCCGCCCGCGAAGGGGTTCACGTGGGTGACGGGTGTGGTCTCCGTCATCCCGAAGCCCTCGACGATGACGGCCCCCGTGATCCGCTCGAACTCGTGGATGACCTCGACGGGCAGCGGCGCGCTTCCCGAGAAGGCCCCCTTGATGCAGGACATGTCGGTCTTCTTGAGGTCCGGGTGGTTGAGCATCCCGATGTACATCGTGGGCACGAGCGCCGCGAAGGTGGGTCGGAACTTCCGGATCGCCTCGAGCAGCTGCGGCGGCTGGGGCCGGGGGATGAGGACGTCCGTCCAGCCCATGTGGACGGAGATGTTCATGGCGGCCGTCATGCCGAAGACGTGGAAGATGGGCAGCGCCCCGAGGCAGATCTCGTCGCCCTTCTTGAACTGCCGGAACCAGGCCTCGGCCTGCTGGATCTGCTTGCTGAGGTTGGCGTGGGTGAGCATGCAGCCCTTGGAGACGCCCGTGGTGCCGCCCGTGTACTGGTACATGGCCACGTCCTCGAAGCCGATCTTCGGCCGCTGCGGGCTGGGGCTGTACTTGGCGATGCAGTCCTTCCACCTGTAGACGTCGGGCGCCGGCTTCACGTCGGCGGCCATCTTCTTCTTTTTGGCGACCAGCGGGAAGAGCAGGTTCTTCGGGAAGGGCAGGTAGTCGCCGATGGAGGTGTAGACGATCTGCTTGATCTTCGTCTTCGGCCGCAGGTCGATCATGCGGTTGCCCAGCAGGTCGAGCGTGACGAGCACCTTGGAGCCCGAGTCGTTGAACTGGTGCTCCAGCTCCCGGTCGGAGTACAGCGGGTTGTTGAGCACCGTGATCGCCCCGATGCGCAGCGTGGCGTAGTAGGAGATGACCTGCGGGATCGTGTTGGGGAGCAGGATGGCCACGGCGTCTCCCTGCTTCACCCCGAAATCGGTCAGGCACGTGGCGAAACGGTCCACCATGTCCTTCATCTGGCGGTACGTGATCGAGTAGCCCTGGAAGATGAGGGCGGCCCTGTCGGGGTATTTGGCGGCCGTCCGGTCCAGGATGTCGGGCATGGTGATTTCTTCGTAGTTGATCGTGGCCGGCACCCCCGGCTCGTAGGACTTGAGCCAGGGCTTCTTGTAGTAGACGGAGTCTTCGTAGGCCATGGGACACCTCACAAAAAGGCTTAAGGTGTATGGCGAAGGGCTTAGGGTAAAGGAACGGGAAGATCGTAAAGAAGGACAAAAGGAGGATTCGGCCGGAAGAGGATTCAGTCCCCCCTTTTCCTTTAGCCTTTAGCCTTTAGCCTTTAGCCTTCAGCCCTATGCCGTTCAAAAGAAAGCCCGGATTTCTCCGGGCTTTCTTTTGAACTTTTTTAGAACTTGTAGCCGAGGCTGATGCCGAAGAGGCTGGCGTTGCCGTTCTTGAATTCCGAAGCGAGAACGCCGTCAGCCGGGCGGGCCGGGATCGTCCGCTGGTTGATGAGGATCAGCGTGTACGAGAAGTCCGCCGTCCACTTGCCGTAGTCGAAGCCCAGGCCGGCGCTGAACATGTTCCGGTCGTTGGCGGGGATCAGGTAGTCCGCATACTGGTCCTGGCTCGGCTCCTGGTCGTAGGCGTAGCCGAGGCTCGCCCTCCAGTTGGGCATGAACTTCCACTCGCCGCCCACCGTGAATCTATAGACATCCTTATACTGTTTTTGCTTCACGACGGTGCCCACGCCCGGGGCGATGGGGAGGTCGTAGGTGATCTGGAGCTTGTCGTAGGTGCTCCACTTCGTCCAGATGATGCCGCCGCCCAGCGTCACCGTGGGGATGACCCTCCAGGCGATACCGGCGAACACTTCGTCGGGCAGGTGCAGTCCGCCGGAGGCCTTCGTGTCGCGCAGCAAGACCGCGTTGGCCGGCCCGATGGCCGCCCATGCGGCGGGCTTCGTGAAGTCCGCGTCGCCCTGATCGAGCCGGATGCTGATGCGGCTGCGGTAGGAGGCCCCGAGGTACCAGTCTTCCGCGGGCTTGTACTGCATGGCCAGGTTGAAGCCCCATCCCCAGCCGTCGCCCTTCATCGACGAGTTTGCATCGCCCAAAACGGCCGGGGCGCCGAAGGTCGTGGGCGAAATCCGGTTTTCGAGCTTGAGCTCGAACCACGTCGCGTTGAGGCCCGCGGCGACGGAGAATTTTTCGTTGACCTTGTAGGCGATGTTGGGGTTGAGCTCGACCGAGCGGATCCGGGCGTAGTAGCTGTTGTACCGGCCGGGCCATTCCTGGGGGAACTCCGTGCCGAGGCCGAAACGGGAAAACATACCGAAGCCCGCCCACCACTTGTCGCTCATCTGGTAGGTGAGGTAGGCGTGGGGCGGGATCCACCAGTTCTCCGACGTTGCGGTCTCGCCGCCGGGGGTGGTGTAAACGTCCGTCTTGGGGTAGATGAACGTGGCGCCAACCATGCCCTGCATGCCCTTGAGCTGGGTGATGCCGGCGGGATTGTAGAAGACGGCCGACGCGTCGTCGGCCACAGCCGTCATACCGGCGCCGAGGACGTTGCCGCGGGCGCTGCCTTCATAGAGGGCGAAACCGGCGCCGAACGCGGATGTGGAAAGGAAAAGAACGAAAAGGACGCTTAGAAACGGATAGGCAAACCTCCTCCTGGACATAGTACCCCCTCCTGATAAAGAACTGATGATGCATGTTGCGCCCGATGGGCGCTCTCCTCTTGGCGCTTTTGTTGGCATATCTTCGGCGCCATGTCAATGGAATTTATAAAAAAAAGCCCCTGCCCGCGGAGGCAGGCAGGGACTTCATTCCAGCCAGTATACTGACCGGCGGTCAATCGTCCCCGGTCCCGATCGGGCGGTTCTCAGGCCTCCGCCTTCGGCGCCTCCTGCGCCTCCATGGCCTCCCAGACGATCTCGGCGATGTCCTTGGCCACGACCTTCTCCTCGGCGTTGCGGGCCTTGAGGCCGTCCATGATCATGGTGTTGCAGAAGGGGCATGCCGTGGCCACGCCCGTGGCGTTGACCCTGAGCGCCATGTCGGTGCGATAGTTGTTGATCCGCTCTCCGTGGTGCTCCTCCATCCACATCCGGCCGCCGCCGGCGCCGCAGCAGAAACCGTGGTCGTGGTGCTTCTCCATCTCCACGAGCTTGAGGCCGGGCACGGCCTGGAGGATCTTCCGGGGCTGATCGTAGACCTTGTTGTAGCGGCCCAGGAAGCACGAGTCGTGGTAGGTGAAGAGGCCCTCCGCGGCCTTCGAGAGCTTGATCTTCCCCTGGGCGATCAGGTCGGCGATGATCTCCGTGTGGTGGTAGACCTCGTAGGTGCCGCCCAGCTGGGGGTAGTCCTTCTTGATCACGTTGTAGCCGTGGGGGCAGGTGGTGATGATCTTCTTGACCCCGTAGCCGTTCATGACCTCGATGTTGGCCTGGGCGAGCGCCTGGTAGAGGTACTCGTTGCCGCCGCGCATGGCCGAGTCGCCGCAGCAGCTCTCCTCGGTGCCGAGGATGGCGAAGTTGACGCCCGCGGCCTGGAGGATCTTCGCGAAGGCCGCGGAGATCTTCTTGCCCCGGTCGTCGAAGGAGCCGGCGCAGCCCACGTACCAGAGGTACTCGGCCTCGGGGTTCTCGGCCATGGTCTTCACGCCCAGCTCCTTGGCCCAGTCGCCGCGCATATGGGCGCCGATGCCCCAGGGGTTGGAGTTGTTCTCCATGTTGCGGTAGGTCAGCTGGAGCTCGGGGGCGAAGTCGGCCTCCATGAGGACCTTGTAGCGCCGCATGTCGACGATCTTGGGCACATGCTCGATCATCACGGGGCAGTGCTCCATGCAGTGCATGCAGTTCGTGCAGTCCCACACGGGGTTGACGCCCACGGCGTCGTTGATGAGGCTCTTCTCGCTCTCGGGCACCTCGGGCGCCGCGGCGTCGGGGCCCGCCGCCTTGGCGGCCTTGGCGGCGGCGGCGTAGAGCGGCGCGCGCGTGAGCCAGTGGTCCTTGATGTCCTGGACGAGCTTCTTGGGCGAGAGCTCCTTGCCCGTCTGGTAGGCCGGGCAGCCGTTCTGGCAGCGGCCGCAGCGGGTGCAGGCGTCGGAGTCGAAGATCTGCTTCCAGGTGAACTCCTCGAGCTTGCCCACGCCGAAGCTCTCGGCGTTCTCGAAGTCGCGGATGGGCTCGAGCTGCCCCACGGGCTTCAGGGTGGCCATGAACTGGTTGGCCGGCGAGGTCACGATGTGCAGCAGCCTCGAGAAGGGGATGTAGGCGATGAAGCCGAAGGCCAAAAAGGCGTGGACCCACCACAGGACCTTGTGGGAGACCTTGAGGGTCTCGACGTTGATCCCGACGAAGAACTGGCCCACCAGGTAGCCCACGAAGGACCACTTCTCGAAGTCGGGGTTGCCCGTGGCGACGATGCGGATCCCCTCGACGACGAACCCCGTCACCATGATGCCCAGGATGAGCAGCAGCACGATGGCGTCCTCGGGCCGGTTGTCCGGGGTCCCCTTGTAGCCGAGCCTGTCGGGCTTCTTGATGTAGCGCCGGTCGATCGCCAGGATCACGCCCACGACGGCAAAGAGGCCGAAGAGATCCATGATGAAGGAAAAGGCCAGGTACCCTTTGCCGGGCAGGTGGACGCCCGTGTAGAACGAGGTGGCGTCGATGGCGGCCCCCCAGATCAGGACGAAGAAGGCGAAGAAGATGAGGCCGTGGATCAGGCCGGGGTAGAAGTCCCGCCAGACCGACAGCTGCAGGATGCCGTTTCGGAAAAGGTTCTTGATGCGCTCGCCCCGGTTGTCGTCCCGGACTTCGGCCTTCCCCATGGCCTTCCAGAGCTCGGAGCGCTTATATAGGCCCCAGCCCATGATGGCCAGGGCGATGATCGCGAAGATGTCCAGGGGGATCTGGTAATTCGTGGTATTCCAGAATACCTCCCTCCCCTCGTTGCCGGGTCCAAACACCAAGTTCTGCATACGTCACGTCCTCCATTCCACGGTTGCGGTTCGAAGGCCCCGCCGGGGCCCTCCGGTCAGGAAGGAGTCTCTCCCTGTCTCTCTCCCTCAGGTCGCTTGCGGATCGCCCCTGACGGCAAACCCGTCCCCCCCGGGGCGATGAAAGTTCGGCAGGCCCGCGATCGGCCGCCCGCCCCGCCCTGCCGGCCGCAAGGGATCGGGCGGCCGTGTGGCGCTTCCGTCGACGTGCACCCGGTGGAGTCGGCATTCAGACGAGATTCGGCGAAGACGGAGGCGCCCGGATCGAGCCGGGCAGGGCTGATGCTGTGTTCCAAAGAGGAAAATCGGGGCCGGCCCCGGGCCGGCCCCGATCGGTGTCACTACGCCAGGAGCTTCTTCGCCGCCGCCGTCACCTCGGGGACGACCTTGAAGAGGTCGTCCACGATCCCGTAGTCCGCCCGCTGGAAGATGGGGGCCTCGGGGTCCTTGTTGATGGCGACGATGTACTTCGACGAGCTCATGCCCGCGAGGTGCTGAATGGCGCCGGAGATGCCGCAGGCGATGTAGAGGTTCGGCGAAACGGTCTTGCCCGTCTGGCCGACCTGGTCCGTGGCGGGACGCCAGCCGGCGTCGACGGCCGCGCGCGATGCACCGACGGCGGCGCCGAGGACGCCCGCCAGCTCCTCGAGGATGTTGTAGTTCTCGGGGCCCTTCATGCCGCGGCCGCCGGAGACGATGATGTTGGCCTCGGTGAGCTCGATCTTGCCGCTGGTGTCCTTGGCGATCTCGGCCACCTTGGTCTTCAGCAGGGCCGCATCGAGGGCCGGGTCGAACTTCTCGACGGCGCCGGCCTTGGCGTTCTCCACGATGGGGAACACGTTGGGCCGCAGCGTCGCCATGGCGGGAGAGGCCTCGAAGGCCACCTCGCCGAAGCACTTGCCGGCGTACATGGGCCGCACGGCGACGAGCTTGCCGCCCTCGATCTTCAGGCCCGTGCAGTCCGTGGCCAGCCCGCAGGCCAGCTTGCCCACGAGCCTCGCCGAGAGGTCCTTGCCCTGCACGGATGCCGCCAGCAGCAGGATGGCCGGATCCTTCTCCTTGACGATCTTGGCGACCGCCGCCGCGTGGGCGTCCGTCGTGTAGGGCTCCAGGGCGGGGTTGTCGGCCACGTAGACCTTGTCCACGCCGTACTTGCCCAGCTCGGCGGCCTTGCCTTCGATGCCGGAGCCGCACAGGACGGCACACACCTCGTCACCCAGCTCGTCGGCCAGCTTGCGGGCCGCGCTGGCGATCTCGAAGCTCACCTTCCGGTAAGCCCCGTCTCTGACTTCCGCAACGATCCATACGCCTTTTGCCATGGTTCGGTACCTCCTCCTTTCTTAGATGACTTTCGCCTCTTCCCGCAGCAGCTTCACGAGCTCCTGAGCCTTCAGGGCCGGATCATCGCCCTGGAGGATCTTTCCGGGAGGTCTTGCCGGAGGCGGTACGGTCTTGGCGACCTTCGCCTTGACGGCGGCGGTCACGCCGATGGCCGCCGCGTTCTTCACGTCGACGGGCTTCTTCTTGGCCTTCATGATGCCGGGCAGGGACGCGTAGCGCGGTTCGTTGAGCCCCTTCTGCGCCGTGATGACGCAGGGCAGGGTCGTCTCGATCGTCACGGTGGCGCCCTCGATGGCCTTCTGGGCCTTCACGGCCGTCCCGTTGATCTCTAGCTTCGTCACGAGCGTGACCACGGGCAGCCCCAGCAGCTCGGCGAGGATCGAGCCGACCTGGCCGACGTCGCCGTCGATGGCCCTCTGCCCGCAGAAGATGATGTCGTGGGGAAGCCCCTTGATGACGGCGGCAAGCGCCTGGGCCGTCGTGTAGGCATCGGCGCCGTTGAGGGACGGGTCATCGATGTGGATGCCCTTCTCGGCCCCCATGGCCAGCGCCGTGCGGATCGTCTCCATGGCCCGCGCGGGGCCGACGGACACGATGGTCACGTCGCCGCCGAGCTTTTCCTTCAGCTTCAGCGCCTCCTCGACGCCGAACTCGTCGTAGGGGTTCATGACCCACTTGATCCCGTCCTCTACGATGCCTGATCCGTCGGGCTTGACCTTGATCAGGGTTTCCGTGTCGGGAACCTGCTTCACGCATGCGATGATGTTCACAGCTGCCTCCTTTCTTCGGACGCAAACCGCCGGGCCGCCCTTCCGCGGCCCGACGATTCACGGGCCCACAATGGTTGATATACTTTCAATTAGGCATTGGGCGTTAGGCATGAGGCGTTAGGCAAATGCAACGTCACATTCCCTCTCTCCCGTCCTCCTGACGCCTGGTGCCTGTTGCCTAAAGCCTGTTCTTGACGATATCGTCGACCACGGAGGGGTCGGCCAGCGTCGTCGTGTCGCCCAGGTCGCTGATGTCGCCTGCGGCCACCTTCTTGAGGATGCGGCGCATGATCTTCCCGCTGCGGGTCTTGGGCAGACCGTCGGCGAACTGGATCTTCTCGGGCGTCGCGATGGGCCCGATGAGCGTGCGGACGTGCGCCACGAGCTCCTTCTTGAGCTCCTCGGACTTCTGCACGCCCGTCTTCACCGTGACGTAGGCGTAGATCGACTGGCCCTTGAGCTCGTGGGGGTAGCCCACGACGGCGGCCTCGGCCACCTTCGGGTGGGCGACCAGCGCGCTCTCCACCTCGGCCGTCCCCATGCGGTGACCGGAGACGTTGATGACGTCGTCGATGCGGCCCGTGATCTGGTAGTAGCCGTCCTTGTCCCTTCGCGCGCCGTCGCCCGTCACGTAGTAGCCGGGGAACTGCTCGAAGTAGGTCTCCTGGAAGCGCTTGGGGTCGCCGTAGACGCCCCGCATGATGCCGGGCCAGGGCATCTTGATGCACAGCGCGCCGCTGGCTTCCGTCTGGGTGATCTCCTTGCCCTCGTCGTCGAGCAGGACGGGCCAGACGCCGAAGAAGGGCAGGGTCGCCATGCCGGGCTTGATGTCGATGGCGCCGGGCAGCGGGGTGATGAGGATGCCGCCCGTCTCGGTCTGCCACCAGGTGTCCACGATGGGGCACTCGCCGCGGCCGATCACGTTGTAGTACCAGTTCCAGGCCTCGGGGTTGATGGGCTCGCCGACGGTGCCCAGGATCCGCAGCGAGGAGATGTCGGCCTTCTTCACCCACTCGTCGCCTTCCTTCGCGATGGCGCGGATGGCCGTGGGAGCGGTGTAGAAGATGTTGACCTTGTACTTCTCGACGACCTTCCAGAAGCGGCTCACGTCGGGGTAGTTGGGCACACCCTCGAACATGACCGACGTGGCGCCGTTGCAAAGCGGCCCGTAGACGATGTAGCTGTGGCCCGTGACCCAGCCGATGTCGGCGGTGCACCAGTAGATGTCCTCTTCATGGTAGTCGAAGATGATCTTGTGGGTGTAGGCGACGTAGACGAGGTAGCCGCCGGTGGTGTGCATGACGCCCTTGGGCTTGCCGGTGGAGCCGGAGGTGTAGAGGATGAACAGGGGGTCCTCGGCGTCCATCCACTCGGGCGGGCAGTCGGCCGAGGCCTTCGCCATGGCCTCCTCGTACCAGATGTCCTTGGGTCCCATGGAGGTCTTGATCTTGTCGCCCACGCGCTTGACGACCACGACCTTCTCGACCGAGGGGCAGTCCTTCACGGCCTCGTCGGCGTTGGTCTTCTGGGGGACGGCCTTGGCGCCGCGGAAGGTGCCGTCACAGGTCACGAGGACCTTCGAGGCGCTGTCCTGGATGCGGTCGCGCAGGGAGTCGGCGCTGAAGCCGCCGAAGACGACGCTGTGGATCGCGCCGATGCGGGTGCAGGCCAGCAGGCCGATGGCCAGTTCGGGGATCATGGGCAGGTAGAAGCAGACCCGGTCGCCCTTCTTCACGCCGAGGGACTTCAGGACGTTGGCGAACTTGCAGACCTCCGCATGGAGCTGCTTGTAGGTCAGGGCGCGGTCGTCGCCCGGCTCGTTGCCCTCGAACTGGATGGCGATCTTGTCGCCGCGGGTGCTCAGGTGCCTGTCGAGGCAGTTGTAGGACACGTTGAGCTTGCCGCCCTCGAAGAACTTCACGTAGATGGGGCCCTTGCGGATGTCGAAGTTGTAGTCCATGACCTTGTCCCACTTCTTGAACCACTCGACATACTCGCCGGCGACTTCCGCCCAGAACCCGCTGGGGTCTTCGATGGAGCGCTTCCAAAGCTTGTCGTAGGCCGCCCTGCCGGCGACCCAGGCCGACTTCTTCAGCTTCTCCGGAACCGGGTACACATCTTTCAATTGCACATCTGCCATCTCCACTCCACCTCCATTGAACGTTATTTTCGTTGATATTCCAGGGAGAACCTTCCCGGTATCGAAACACCCTGCCCGCGGGCCGGGCCGACCGGCCGGTCAAGCGCCAGGAAGAAGCCCCGTGCCCGCGCGCAGCGGGCCGGAGATCCGGCAGCGCCGCCGCCGGGCTGGCGAGCGCGCCCTCCCGACTGGAAAAGGCGCATGAAGTCACTCCCTCGTACCCCTCTGTGAAAAGCCGACGCACTATAAGTTGAAGGTCCCTTTTTGTCAAGAAAAAAGTGGCTGATTTCACCGGATTTTGCAGGCAAAAATGTTGCAAAAATACATCTGCGCGGTGACAGTGTGCCTTTTTTTACACACCGAAAGGGCCTCCCGGGGGCCACCAGGCAAGGTAGCGAAGGCGCAGCAATATGGATATGATCAGTTATTTCATGTTGTTATGCTGCTTGAGCCACAGAGGAACAGGGGTGGTACGGGAATTGCTCAACGATTCAGACATCCGTTCCATGACGGATCGGCAATGGTGCGTGCCGGGAAGTCTGCAGGGGCTCCGCGGGACGGGGTCCCGGGCCGCCGGCAGCCAAAAAACACTTGACACCCGTTGCCGCCGATGCTAGTTGTTGACGCTAATAAAACAGGGGGGGCACTTTGCCCCGTGAAGGGGGGTGATCGGGAAAGGCAGTCTGGCTCCGGGGAGGGTGAGCGAATCGACCCCGGGACCTGCGGCTCGAAGGCCGCAAAACTCACGGGATGCCCGCCGGGAGGCCCCGGTGGCGTCCGCCAATCCTTGAAATCAAAATGAGGAGGAGAAAATGAAGAAGCTTTTAATCGGTTTCCTCGCTGTCGGCCTGATCATGGGCTTCGCCCTGACGGCCTCCGCTCAGCCCAACATCAAGGCGAGCGGCCAGTATTACGTGTACGGCACCTACATGGACAACCAGACCGGCCTGGACGAGAGCATGAAGGCTACGTCCCCCCTGGCCGGTCAGTCCCGCGCCAACATCGCGAACCGCCTCAGAATGCAGTTCGAGATCCAGGTGCAGGAAGGCCTCAAACTGACGACCCGCTTCGACGCCCTGGAAAGGGTGTGGGGCGAGCAGCAGGCAGCGGCGGCTCCCAGCCCCGGCTCCACCGGCTGGACCGGCGGCTCCGCCGCGGCGACCGAGCGCAACATCTCCTGGGAGCGCGCTTATGTGACGTTCAACGCCCTGTACGGCGTGTTTGATGTCGGTTACCAGCAGTCCCGCGTTTGGGGTACCTGCGCGTTCTGCGACGACTACGACTCCGACGCCGGGATCCATTACCGCTACATGATGGGCCCCTGGACCTTCGGTCTGGAGTACGAGAAGCGCGCCGACAACACCTTCTCCGGTGAGGGCAGCGGCCAGGGCGGCGCCCAGCTCGGCGGCACTGACAACGACCACGACGTTTATCACGTCTACGGCATCTACCGTTGGGCCACGGGCCAGGCGGGCCTCCGCTTCGAGCTCGATCGCGATGCGACGGGCGGCAAGTTCGGTGCCGGCGGCGCTGGCGTGACCCGTGTTGCTCCCTACGGGACGGCGGGTCTGAACACGGTCGAGTGGGTCTCCACGTTCTACGAACTGGCCCCCTACGTCCAGTGGAAGTACGGCGCCTTCGACGTCGAGGCCGAGTTCCGGTACATCTGGGGCACCACGGACTACAACGGCGCGACCCAGGATGTGGACCGCAACGGCTGGAGCCTCTACGTGATGGGCAAGTACACGATGGGCGCCTTCTACGGCGGCCTCGAGTTCGCCTACATCACCGGCGACGACCCCAACACGTCCGACAAGAACGAGTCGGGTGTCTCCGGCGGCCAGGCGTGGGATCCCATGCTG
>Ga0208197_1002756_pt1 | contig 15044 bp, 15 predicted proteins | sample AD_JPNNA4_MetaG_FD_184444 | JGI IMG/M metagenome (GOLD analysis project Ga0208197, IMG submission 184444) | Active sludge microbial communities of municipal wastewater-treating anaerobic digesters from Japan - AD_JPNNA4_MetaG (SPAdes) (version 2) | ecosystem: Engineered > Bioreactor > Anaerobic...
TGCATAAAAGTGTGCCCTGCTATACTATACAAGCTCTTGCTTGCTATGCAAACTTATAGCTGTGTCGCATCATTCTTTTACTGCGCAACAGCCCCCTTGAATAAAAATGTTGGCATAAATTCCTTCTCGTCTCATATAAATTAATAGAAAAACTATAGTAGGAGGCGGAGAATAATGCCACTTGAACTAATAAAAAACCCACTCAAGGTTTCCAGGATAGTAGGCGAAAATGAATTCAGCACAGTGGTCGAAGAAGATATAAATGTACCGGATATAAATCCGGATTTATACAAGATACTTGCCCCGGGCGCAACTGTACAGATAAGGGATTGTGAAGTGTTAAACGACAAGGTTGTTGTAAATGGTCAAATATTATTAAGTATATTATATGCAGCAGATGATGAAGGAAAACCGCTTAACAGTATGGATGTGGCCGCCAATTTTTCGCAGGGTATTGAAATTCCGGGAGCGAGGCCCAAGATGAGAGAAAGCATAAATACAGTAATCCAGCATGTTGATTGTTATATGATAAACTCAAGAAAGCTTGGCGTGAAGGTAATCATGGATATTCACTGCAAGGTTGAGGATCTTTTCGATCTTGAGCTGGCTTCTGACGTAAGGGGTTTATCAGATATCCAGGTGCTCCGGGAGGAAGGCAGCTTCAAACAAGTAGTGGGCTATAACAAAGACCATTATGAGTTCAATGAGGAACTCAACCTGGCGGCTGATGCACCTGCGATAGGCAGGATATTCAGATCGGACTGCAAGGTAGTTATAAAGGATGAAAAGCCAATCGAAGGCAAGGTTGAGGTGAACGGACTGCTGGCAATAGACATACTCTATAAAGCTGAGACCGAGGAAAACCAATTGCAGTACCAGGAGTTTGAAGTGCCGTTTACTCAATACATAGAGGTCCCTGCTGCAGAGAAAAACATGGAGTGTGTTACAGAAAGCAATCTTCAGGAATGCCGCCTGGAGGTTAATGAGGACGCCAATGGCGAGAGAAAAGTGATAAATGCCCATGTGATGCTGGGTATGGGAGCCAAGGTATTTAATAACATAGAGCAGGAAATCGTGGCGGATGCTTATAGCCCGACCAATGTGATAGATATAGAAAGAAATATATTTTCACTCAGCGAATTTGTAGGGAAAGGCCGCTCAAACATTGTAATCAAGGAAACCGTCGGCATTAAGCATGGGGATCCTGAGATTGAGAAGGTATGCTATGTAAATGTGCTGCCTATAGTAAATGAAGTGAAGCTGCTGGATGACAGGGTACTGCTGGAGGGCATGGCGGAGTGCACGTTTGTCTATGAGTCTTCATACAGTGCGGAGCCTATGTGCAGCATGACCGAGCAGATTCCATTCAGGCATTTCATGGATATACCCGGCGTGAGGCTTGGTATGCCGTGTACTGTAAAATGCAGTGCAGACAGTGTGAACTTCAGCAAGATAAACAATGAAATGATTGAATTAAGGGTAGTGCTTGGAGTTTATGCCGAGGTCATGAGGCATATTGAAAAAAGGCTGGTAGATAACGTTGAGGCAGTTGAAGGCATTAGTATAGACTATGGCAGGATGCCGGCAGTGACTATATACATGGTTCAGAAAGGCGATACGCTGTGGAGCATAGCCAAGAGGTACAATACCACAGTGGATGCCCTGGCAAAGTTGAATAACATTGAAAACCCAAGCAAAGTGGCAAATGGGACGAAGATAATGATATTGAAGAATATCCGGATTGGGAAGGATAGCGGTCTATAATAATGGAAAGACTTTATTGGCAGGATGAATGATTCCTGCTTTTATTTTTTATGGAGAATGCGATGGAGAGGAGAGAATATCACAACTTATCGGCAAAAAAATGTACAAGAAATTTGAAAATAGTATATAATGATAATGGGGGGATTTTTGTATACATTAGGCAATGGAGCGTGATTGTATTGAATACACAGGCTGGAAAGGCAGCTGCAAAGATAAATCTGGCAATTGATGTACTTAAAAAAAGGCCTGACGGCTATCATGATGTATCGATGATAATGCAATCGGTGGCATTGTTTGATACCATAACTGTCAGAGCAGTGAAAGGTGATATAAAAGTTACTTCCAATAATGACAAATTGCCGAAAGGTAAAGGGAATATCGTATATAGAGCTGCCGAATACCTAAAAATAAAATACAGCGTCAAGGAAGGCGCACTGATAAATATTGAAAAAACAATACCTATTGCTGCGGGACTTGCAGGAGGAAGTGCAGATGCAGCACTTACCCTTAAGCTTTTGAATAAGGCATGGAATCTGCGATTGTCCAGGAATGAAATACTGGATGCGGGAAAAAAACTGGGTTCAGATGTACCCTTTTGCATTCAGGGGGGGACTGCCCTGGCGGAAGGTTTGGGTGAGAAGCTGACACAGCTTCCGGGAATTCCCGAATGCCTTATACTATTGGCAAAGCCTGCTGTAAGCATATCTACAAAAGAGGTATATGAAGGCCTGAAGCTTGAAGAAATCAGGGAAAGGCCGGACATAAAAAGTATGATTCAGTATATTGAAGGAAGGAACCTTGAGGGTATAACTGCCTGTATGTGCAATGTATTGGAAACGGTGACAATAAAAAAATGCTCTCAGATAGAAGAATTGAAGGAAAAACTAATGGAATACGGAGCCCTGGGGAGCATTATGAGCGGCAGCGGGCCGACGGTGTTCGGAGTATTCAAGGATCCTGCATCTGCATACAATGCATATGATCATATTAAAGACATGGTGAGTGAGGTTTTTTTAGTCAAGACTACCAACCAAAATTTAGACTTTTAGTATTAAAATGCTAACAGGGGGTGATAATAATGGATAACAACTTTCTCGAATTAAAACTGGACAACTATAAGCCCTTAAGGGAGGTTGTATTCAATTCAATCAGGGGAGCTATTATCTCAGGGGTACTGAAGCCCGGAGAGAGGCTTATGGAAGTGCAGCTTGCAGAAAAGATGGGGGTTAGCAGAACGCCTATTAGGGAGGCCATAAGGAAGCTTGAGCTGGAAGGTTTGGTAGTAATGATTGCCCGGAAAGGCGCATATGTTGCAGACCTTTCCATTAAGAACATTACCGACGTGCTTGAGGTCAGAGCAGCTTTGGAAGGCCTTGCTTCGGGACTTGCAGCATTAAGGATGACCGATGAGGAAATCAAGGACCTGGAACTAACTGCAAGGCATTTCGAGCAGGCTATGAATTCGAATGATGTTGAAGGCGTAATACAAACAGATATTGAATTTCATGAAAAGATATTCAAGTCTACAAGGAACGAAAAACTGCAGCAGCTGGCCAATAGCCTGATGGAGCAGGTTCAAAGGTTCAGGGTGATGTATTTGAATAAAGCCACCAAATCAACCAATCTTATTAAAGAGCATTACAAGATAGCTGAAGCAATTTCCAAGAGGAACAGGGAAATGGCTGAAAATATTTCCAAGATACACATCCAGAATGCCGAGAAGGATATGATGAGACTGCTTGGGAGCTCATCCGGGAAAAATGACAATCCATAGGGAGGATTGAATTTTATGGATGTTATTGTACTTGCGGGAGAGAATAAGGATACCGTAAACAAGGCGTTTTATAAAATTAAGGACAAGTACATGATAGAATATGTTGTGGAAACCCTCAGAGAGTCCGAAAGTATTGACAGGATTGCCGTGGTCGGGCCGAAGGATAAGCTGGAGTCGGCAATCGGCGGTATTGTTGATTATGTCATAGAAGGAACGGGTTCCATAGTATCAAATATACTTCTGGCCTTGGAGTGTTTTCCCGAGGCAAATAAGATTCTTGTTGTGACCTCAGATATCCCTATGATTACCAGGGAGGCAATGGAGGACTTTATTGCAAGATGCAGTGAGAGGGATGTTGATTTGTATTACTCCATTGTAGACAAGAAGGTAAATGATCAGAAGTATCCGGGAGTCAGAAGGACTTATGCGCGGCTTTGGGAAGGCCGGTTCACCGGAGGGAATGTGTTCTGTTTCAACCCGGCTATAAAGGATAAGTGCAAGGATTTCGTGGAGAAGATGCTGGAGTATAGAAAAAGCCCCGCCAAAATGGCTGGATTACTTGGATTTGCATTCTTGCTGAGGCTTGCGCTGGGGATTCTGACAATCAATGCAATTGAGAGGAAATGCGAGTCCCTTCTGGGAATAAGGGGAGCAGCTATTATTTCCCCCTATCCCGAGATAAGCAATGATGTGGACAGACTTAGTGATTTGGAATTCATAGAAAAATATATATAAATATAAAAAAGACACTGAAGGCATGGGGACGTTTCTCAAGCCCCCGTGTCTTTTTTTATGCATATATTTATCTGGTTTTGTAAAAAATAACTCATTAGGAAAGGGCGGATATGACATGTTCGAGGTAATCAAGGAGAATATCAGGGGCTTTACGGATGCCACAGTATTGATGACAATGATAGCAATAGGCATATTTGAGATACTATCGGACTACAGGTATTTCAAGCGGGTAAAATTCCGAAAGGACTCGGCGGTTTCCTTAGGGCTCGGGATATCATTCATACTTCTGCCCTTTGTCTTTTTAATCATAACCAGGCTGTAGCTGCAGAAGGGAGGCATTCCGATGGGATTTTTGTCTAATAGGAAGAGCGGCAAAGACAAAAAAGAAAAGGAAATGGGAAAGCTGATTAATTCCAAAAACGTGGATGAGAATAAAAGAAGGCTGAAGGAGCGCCTGAAGGACTGCGATGATATCGTATACAAGGAATTCAGGGTAGGAGAGCAGCAGGATCTGAAATTCCTGCTTGTATATGCAGACGGAATGAGCAGCAGTGACATGCTTAATGATGCGGTGCTCAATGCCTTGATGGTACATGCCAGGGAAGTGCCCCCAGAAGCGAAAGAACCGGGGGAAGAGCTGTACAAGCTGGTAAGGTACGGAGGGCTTCCGGCTTCAGAGCTTGCTGACAAAGACAATCTGGAAGATGCCGTGCTGGCCATACTTATCGGAGATGCAGTATTATTCATAGATACTACTGAAAAATGCATAGTTATAGGCGCTAAAGGCTGGCCAATGAGAGGAGTGTCAGAGCCCAACACCGAAGCGCTGATCAGAGGCCCCAGGGATGGCTTTACAGAAACCTTCAGAGTAAATACCGCACTGGTAAGAAGAAGGATAAGGGATTCAAGGCTGAAGCTGAAACAGCTGAGGGTAGGCAAGAGAAGCTTTACGGACATAGGGGTCATGTACATTGAAGACATAGTAAGTCCGGAGCTTCTGGAAGAAGTATTCCGCAGAATTGATACCATAGATATAGATGCAATAATAGAGAGCGGTTATATTGAACAACTGATCGAGGATGATTATATGTCGCCCTTCCCCCAGATAAGTGTAACCGAAAGGCCGGATGAAGTAGCAGCATCACTGTATGAGGGCAGGGTGGCAATACTTGTTGACAATTCGCCCTTTGCCCTGATTGTGCCTACAACCCTGAACAGCTTGTTCCAGTCTCCCGAGGATTACTATGACAGGTGGTATGTTGCATCCATATTGAGATTCATAAGATACATGGCAAGTATTCTTTCCATGGTGCTTCCCGCAGCATACATAGCCGTTACTTCCTTCCATCCGGGCATTCTGCCTGCGAAGCTTGTAATATCAATGGCGGCAGCGCGGCAGGGGATCCCGTTTCCGGTACTGATTGAGGCCTTTATCATGGAGGTTACCTTTGAGCTCCTGAGGGAAGCGGGCCTTAGGCTTCCGGTACCCATCGGCAGCGCCATAGGCATAGTAGGCGGTATTGTAATAGGCTCTGCAGCAGTCGAAGCCGGAATAGTAAGCCCGATCATGGTCATTATCGTGGCTATAACTGCGATATCCTCCTTTTCAATTCCCAACTACAGCCTTGCAGTAGGGTTCAGAATGCTGCGGTTTTTGCTGATGATTTTTGCCGGAACAATGGGGTTATATGGGATAATGCTGGGAGTGCTTTTGATATTAAGCCACCTGGTAAAGCTTAAGAGTTTTGGAATACCATACATGTCGCCATATGTATCCTTTGTCGGAAGTGACTTCAAGGATACAATTGTACGGGTGCCGACATTCCTTATGGCAAAAAGGCCTGTACTTCTTGCCAGAGACAAAATAAGGCTGAAGAACAACAGGAACCTTATAAACCGGCTGGAACAGGAGGAGGGCAGTGATGATAAGAAATAATGATACTATATCCCCGTACCAGCTTGCGATGATTACTATAATGACTATAATTTCAGTAGAGGTATTCTCTCTTGCGGCAGAAGCTGCAGATGAGCTGGGGACTGACGGATGGCTGATAATTGTAATTTTGGGGATAATAAATATTTTTGCGGCATTGGTTATTATCAGGCTTAATTCCATATTTCCCGGCAAAACTATTGCAGAATACAGCCAGATAATAATCGGAAAAGTTCCGGGGAAAGTTTTGACAGGTCTTTTTGCCGTTTATCTTATCATTGTCATAGCGTACGTCACCAGGGTTTTTACAGAGGTGGTAAAGATGTTCCTGTTATTCAGGACTCCTACCGAAGTAATCATGCTCAGCCTTGTTTTGGTTTGCACATATACAGTCAGAGGGGGTGTCGAGTGCGTTGCAAGGGTAAATGAGCTGGTATTTCCCATCCTGTTCATACCATTTTTCATTGTACTGATATTCGGGTACCCCATTATGGACTTCAGCAATTTGCTCCCGGTACTGCAAACACCGCCGGAAAAAATATTGGCTTCAATTCCAAGGATGATTTTCAGCTTTGGCGGCATAGAGCTTGCCCTTTATTATATAGGCTTTATGAAGGAGCCCGGGAAGGCATATAAACCTTTAATAATCTCAATTATTTTCATATTATTATTCTTTGTAATGATAACGGTCTTTTGCATAGCTGCTTTCGGAGCAAAGACGGTAACAAAAATAATATGGCCTTTGGCTGCTTACATAAGGACAGTCAGTCTTCCCGGAGTGTTTTTAGAAAGGCTTGACGGAGTAATACTGTCCCTTTGGGTGCTGACGGTATTCACTACCATCGTATCGGTGCTTTTCATTGCAAGCTATTCCATATCCAAAGCGGCAGGTACAAAGGAGCAAAAGCAATATGTACTGCCTCTGGTAATGATTATATACTATCTTGCACTGCAGCCTCAAAGTTTAGCTGAGCTTTATGAATGGGGCAACTTAATTTTTCCCTATGCTGTTGCCGCCTTTATGTATGTAGTGCCCGCTGCATTACTTTTGACAGCCAAGCTGAGGAAGATGGGGGTGAAACGGAATGAGAGCGATTAAAAGCATGAAAGCAGCAGCAATACTGCTGTGCGTGCTTCTGCTTACCGGCTGCTGGGATAAGATAGAGATAGAAGACAGGTTATTTGTATTATCTATCGGGGTCGATAGTGTAGAGTTAGCGGAGAAGAAAGCCTCTAAGGATAAATATACTCTTTCCTTTGTTTCCCCGGTAGTGGATCAGATAAAAGAAGGGCCGGGGCCGGCCTTCCGTACTTACAAAACAGTGGATAACAGCATTATTATGTCATTATCGCAGCTTTTGGAGAGGTTTTCCAAGAAGCAGTTTTTCGGCCATACAAGGAATATATTTTTTGGTGAGGATGTTTTGAAAGATGAGAAGCTGCTTAAAGAAATACTGGATGGCATATCCAGGTACCATGAGTTTCATAACAGCATGTACGCATATATTGTACCGGGGCGGGCTGAGGAGGTATTCAAGGTCAAGCCTATGTATGACAAATTGCTTGCACCGTACATTGCGGGAATAATAGAAAACAGTGACTATACTTCAAAGGTTATTAAGCTTACTCTTTCAGATATGATAATAATGCTGGAAAACCAGAAAGGAGGCCTGGTCATACCAAGGATTAATCCGGGGAAGGAAGAGGTAAAGATAAGTGGCGCGGGGGTTCTCAAGGATTATAAGCTTATCGGATATTTGGACGATCAGGAAACATCAGTATATAATTGGCTGACGGACAAGGCCAAGGGTGGGGATATAGCAGTTGAGTATAAAGGTATTTCAACGGTTTTCAGGCATTTCGATTTTGACAGAAAAATTGAGCTGTCCAAGGTGGAAAACGGAAATATATATCTGAACTACATAATGGAAACAGAAGGCAGTATCGAAGAGTTTATGATAGGAAAGGAAATACTGGATAACGTTTTGCTTAAGGAAATCAGCAGGGAAGTGGAAAAGAGGATAGAGAATGAGGGGGAGAAGCTTATAAAAAAATTTCAGCAGGAATTCAAAGCAGATCTTATCGGAGCAAGGGACTACCTCAGCAAATATCAGCCGAAGCTTTACAAAACCATAGAAAAGGATTATGAAAAGTTTTTTATCGACAGTATAGTAATTGAAGTCACCGCCAATGTCAGTATAAGGAGGGTGGGATTAATCAAGTGAATAAACCCTTCAAAAAATGGCAAAAATAACAGATACGAGACGCAGGGCTGCCATATATGGCGGCCGATATTGCACGAGTCTATTCGTCTATTTTAGGAGGGTTAAGTATGAAATACAAAATCGGGTTTTTCCTGATTACATTTTTCTTTGTTTTCGGAATTCTTACAGGCATTTACATAAATACTGACATGGCATTGGCTGACGTACCCGAAAAAATAATAAGGCTCCATGTGGTGGCAAACAGTGATTCGCCTGTTGACCAGCAGCTTAAGCTTCAGGTAAGGGACAGGATAATAAGCAGTATGAGCGGGAGGCTGGAAGGGCTGAAGGATATTTCAGAGGTGAAGAGCATTGTTCAGGGAAGCCTGGCCGAAATAGAGGCTGCCGCAAGAGAAGTCATAGAAGAGAACAGGAAGCGTTATGGTGTAAAAGCCGTCTTCACGGAGATGGATTTTCCCACCAGGACCTATGGAAATATTACACTTCCTGCAGGCACATATCAGGCTTTGAATATAGTAATCGGAGAAGGGAAAGGAAAGAACTGGTGGTGTGTCATGTTTCCTCCCCTGTGCTTCATTGATGTCGCCCATGGGATAGCAGCGGAAGAAACCATGAAAGAGCTTAAGGCATCATTGACTGAGGAGGAATACAGCCTGCTGATTTCCTCCAAAGAGCCGGGAGAGGTATCCGTTAAGCTCAGGTTCAAAATACTGGAACTGGCGAAAAGCATGGGGCTGAGACTGGCAAGGCTGGGGAATCTCCAGGTTATAAGCAAATAATTAAAAAATGAATAAAACACCTCCTGTTACAAAAAATAAGGGCAGGAGGTGTTTTTCGTGTTCAAAAAAAGACCAGGAAGGCTGATTCCTTTTATAGTTATAGTAATCATATATGCAGGCTTTGGGTTTTGGGTGTACAGCAACTACATTACTTCCCAGATCAGCAGTGAAGCAGGAGCCATATTATTGAAATGGGGCTCCAGAGGCAGTGAGGTGAGGGAGGTGCAGACAAGGTTAAAAAATTGGGGTTTTTACAAAGGAACAGTAGACGGAATATACGGCTGGAGAACGGCAAATGCCGTAAAAGCATTTCAAAAAAAGCACGGGCTTAAGGCAGACGGCATAGTAGGCAATGCAACCGCAAAAGCCCTGGGTATAAGGACCGGAACTGCATCGGCCAGGGGAGGCACATCAAGAGACAATGAGGCTTATACCCTTGCCCAGTGCGTGCACGGTGAGGCCAGGGGAGAACCGTACATAGGGCAGGTGGCCGTAGCGGCAGTTATTTTAAACAGAGTGGATGACCCGAGGTTTCCTAAGACAATTGCGGGGGTAATATACCAGCCGGGGGCATTCACCGCTGTAACCGACGGCCAGATGTTTCAGCCTCCGGGTTCCAGCGCCCTGAAGGCGGCTAAAGATGCGCTGAACGGATGGGATCCTTCCGGAGGAGCACTGTATTACTATAATCCTGCAAAAACAACCAATAAGTGGATCTGGTCAAGGCCTATCATCAAGGTGATCGGAAAGCACTATTTCTGCAAATAAGGAGGGATACATATGAAACTGTTTAATATGCAGCTGGACAGAAAACAATACCACAAGGTGGCGGTAGTGCTTGCTGCGGCCTTGATACTTGCGGGTTTCTTCGGATACAACACCTATACGGAAAAGAAGCAATACCAGACTTTTTTGCAGAACAGCTACCAGAGGTCCTTCAGAGAGCTGGTGACAAATGTGGAGAACATCAAACTGCTGCTTGAAAAAGCGGAGGTATCGGCTTCTCCGCAGCAGAGCAGTGCCCTGATGTCCCAAACCTGGATGCAGTCATATTCAGCGGCGGAGAATCTGGGGCAGCTGCCGATAACTCATGTTTCATTAAGCAAAACGGAGAAATATCTGAATCAGGTGGGTGATTACAGCTACAGCCTTTCCAGAAACGGTGCCCGGAACAAAAACATGACAGAAAAGGATATGGATCAGATATCAAAGCTCAGGGCTTATGCGGGAGAACTGCTGGGAGAGCTTCACAAAATGGAGGAGGATGTAGCCCGGGGAGAGATCAGGTTTGGCGAAATCCGCAAGAAGGGCAGGCTTGCACTTAGAAGAGCATCCAAGGATGCGGTGGAAGTCAGCTTCGGCAACATAGAGGATAAGTTCAGCGAATACCCGTCACTGATTTATGACGGGCCCTTTTCAGATAATGTCATAGAGGGAAAACCGAAAGGACTGGATGGAGAAGACGTAAGCCTTGAAAAGGCCAAGGAAAAGGCAAAGAAGTTTGTAGGAGAGGATAAAGCAGGCAGGATAATCGAGACCAGTTCGGGGAAAGGCAAGATACATACATATGGCCTGGAGGTATCTCCAAAGGACAAGGAGAAGGGCAATCCAATCAATATAGATATAACCAAAAAAGGCGGATATGTGCTTTGGATGCTTAATCCCAGGGACATACCCGAGAAAAAGCTGACGGATCAGCAAGCCAGTGATAAAGCGAAGAAGTTCCTTAAGGAGCAGGGCTTTGGGGATCTTACCGAAACGTATTTTCTGAAGAATGACAATACGACAACAATAACCTTTATCGGAGTTACAAAAGACGGAGTGCTGATATACCCCGACCTGCTGAAGGTCAAGGTTGCCCTGGACAATGGCGAGATTGTAGGATTTGACGCTTATCAGTACCTGATGTCCCATAGGAAGAGGGACATCCCGAAGCCCAAACTGACTGAAGAAGAGGCAAGAAAGAAGGTAAGCCCGAGAATAAAGGTGGAAAGGGTAAAGCTGGCGATAATCCCTATGCCCGGCAACAAAGAGCAGCTATGTTATGAATTCAAAGGGAAGTATAACAATTTTGACTATTTTGTGTATATAAATGCAGAGGATGGAAGCGAAGAGAACATACTCAGAATAATAAAGGATGAAAATGGGACACTGACACAGTAGTACTTGGAGGACCACATTTTTCTTCACATAAAACAAGTTGAATACACAGAAAATATATATGCAGCAGAGTTGGGACGACAATGCCGCAGGAGACGCAATTTTATGTTGTATAAGGAGGATCGGCTATGAGCAGGAATAGAGGAATGATGTCTGAAAACCTGAAATACGAAATAGCTAGAGAACTCGGCGTCGACAGGATAGTAAGCTCTGAAGGCTGGGGAGGAGTATCCTCAAGGGATTGCGGAAACATTGTCAAAAAGGCTATTGAGATTGCTGAGAGAAGCTTAAGCGGCAAATAACCGGAAAACCGGGCCGGACCATTTATTGGTTCAGCCCGGTTTTACTGTTCGAAGAAGAAGGGACACGGGGACGTTTCTCCTGTCCCGCATCCCGTGCCAATCTTTTATTGATTAATAATATCCATGAGAGTAGAATAATAATAAAGTAGCAAAGGTTGTTGGAGTTGAATCGAATTTTAAAGTTTGGAGGATTTTTTATGAGTGAGAAGCTGAATGTTGCTGTTGTATTCGGCGGAAAATCAGGAGAACACGAAGTGTCTCTTATGTCTGCGACAAATGTGATAAATGCTATGGATAAGGATAAATACAATATTTTCATGATAGGAATAACAAGACAGGGCAAATGGATGGCATACCGGGGGGATGCAAGCAAAATAATCGACAGCAGCTGGGAGAAGGAAGCGGAAGAGCTGGACAGGGAAAAAACTTTGGACATCATGTTTTACCGGTTTTTCAAGGATGGTGCCGGGGAAAAAATCGACGTAGTGTTTCCGGTGCTGCATGGGCCTAACGGAGAGGACGGAACAATACAGGGACTTTTTGAAATGCTTGATATTCCCTATGTAGGCTGTGGGGTTGCGGCATCCGCCCTGGGTATGGATAAGGCATTTTCAAAGCAGTTGTTCAGGGATGCGGGACTTAATGTAGGCGAATACACCGTAATACTGAAGAGGGATATTGAGAAGGATATAAATTCGGTTGTCAAACTGGCGGAAGACAAATTCAAATACCCTGTATTTATAAAGCCCGCAAATATGGGTTCCAGTGTCGGCATCACTAAGGCTCACAACAGGGATGAGCTTGAAGCGGGGCTGAAAGAGGCATGCAAGTATGACAGAAAGATAATAATCGAAGAGAACATCAACTGCAGGGAGGTTGAATGCTCCGTACTCGGAAACAATGACCCCGCTGCTTCGGTATTGGGTGAGATAATCCCAAGCCATGAGTTCTACGACTACGTAGCAAAATACTTTGATGACGGCAAATCGACGCTGATAATTCCCGCAAAGTTTTCCGAGAGCAAGACCCGGGAGATAAGGGAGGCTGCGATCAAAGCATACAAAGCCCTGGACTGCTGCGGAATGGCCAGAGTGGATTTCCTGGTTGACAAGGAAACGGAAAAGGTATATATAAATGAAATTAATACAATTCCCGGCTTTACAAAAATAAGTATGTACCCCAAGCTTTGGGATGCAGCGGGATTGAGCTACGGCAAACTCATCGACCGGCTGATAGAGCTGGCCATTGAAAGATATAACGAATGAGACACGGGGACGTGGGACATGGGGACGTTTCACGTGTCCCCTGAGGGACAGGCGAAACGTCCCCGTGTCCCGCCCCCGTGTCCCCACACAAAGGAGTAATACATATGGGATATAAGCTTGTTCATATTAAAGGCGATACCTGGTATCTGGACGGGGCCGCCAAAATAGGAATAATTAGAAACGCAAAGGATCCGTCCCGCAGTATAGTCATAGATACGGGATTGGATGACGACGCGGGAAGACGGCTTATGAAAGTAATGCAGGAAGAGGGCATGGGTATCGGGACGATAATAAACACCCACTCCCACGCTGACCACTGCGGAGGCAATCACATAATAAAGAGCAGGACAGATTGTGCTGTATATGCCCCTCCCTTTGACAAGGGCATTGTTGAATACCCTGAGCTGGAGCCCTTTTATCTGTACTCGGCCTATCCTCTCAAGGAGCTGGATACAAAGTTCCTTAAAGCAAAGGGGACAAAAGTGGATTGCGAGCTGGAGAACGGAAGTCTGGAGATTGACGGAATACCCCTTGAAATTATACCTCTTCACGGACATACGCCGGGAATGATAGGAGTCGCAACTGCCGATAATGTGCTGTTCGCGGGAGACTCCTTTTTTTCCAGGTATATATTGGAAAAGCACGGGATTCCGTATTTTACAGGTATCGGTGAGACCATCAGCACTTTGGAGGGCATAAAGCACATGAGCTATGAATATTATGTGCCAAGTCACGGAGATGTCCTTACAGACCCTGAAGATACCCTGGATGCTAATATCAGGATCCTTCAGGATACAATGGAGTACATTGCGGATATCTGCGGCGAGGCCCTTGACAGGGAGGAGATTACCGCAAAGCTGGCAGAAAGGTTTGCCATAAAGCAGAACATACCGCAGTATTATCTGACCGTCTCAACAGCTTCAGCGTTTCTTTCCCACATGACAAATACCGGTATGCTTACTGCACTATTTGAGGATAATAAGCTTAAATTTAAGAGAGCGTAAGAATTTGAAAGGATTGATATACATATGACCAAAGCTTTAGCCCTGATTTCCGGAGGGCTTGACAGCACATTAGCCGCAAAACTGATTCAAATGCAAGGGATTGAAGTAATTGGAGTATGCTTTGCCTCTGCGTTTTTCGGTTCCAGGAATGCCGAAAAAATGGCGGCACAAATAGATATGCCCTTGATAGTAGTTGATTTTACCGAAGAGCATCTGAAAATGACAAAGGATCCCAAGCATGGATATGGAAAGAACATGAACCCTTGCATCGACTGCCATGCAATGATGCTGAACTATGCGGGGAAAATGCTTGAGGAATATGGTGCAAGTTTTTTGATCACAGGAGAAGTGCTTAACCAGAGGCCCATGTCCCAGAATAAGAAATCCCTGGACATAGTGAAAAAGGAGTCCGGTTTTGAAGACAAGATACTGAGGCCCCTTTGCGCTCTGAATCTCCCTCCGACGAAAATGGAGATTGACGGCCTTGTTGACAGAAGCAAGCTTCTGGGTATCAGCGGCAAATCAAGAAAACAGCAGATAGAGCTGGCGAGACAGTGGGGGATCAAGGATTATCCTTCCCCTGCCGGAGGCTGCATGCTTACCGAACCGCAGTTTGCCAACCGTCTGAGAGATTTGTACAGCCATGACAAGGAAGCGGTGGAGCCAATGGATATCAAGCTCCTGAGGATCGGGAGGCATATGAGGATCTCTCCTTCCACGCGGCTTGTATGCACCAGGAATGAAAGTGAATATGAACCTTTAATGGAGCTTCTGAAAGATGAGTACCTGATATTTGACACTGCGGATTGCAGCGGTTCCACAGTAGTACTGATACCCTCCAAGGCAGGGATGTTATCGGATGAGGATGTTTTGTTTGCCGCTTCCGTTGTAGCCAGATACAGCAAAGAAAGGGAAAAGGACAGCGTAAGGGTGAAATTCAAAAAGAAAAACGACAGTGAATACGAATACATGCTAGTAAAACCTGCCGAGGATGAAGCCATAAAGAAGGTGCTGCTGTAGATTCATGAATTTTCTAAAAATTTTATAGATTATTTGTAATTTTCTGTCTCGTGGTATATAATTAAAATACAGCAGGTTAATCA
>Ga0208197_1002760_pt1 | contig 15033 bp, 14 predicted proteins | sample AD_JPNNA4_MetaG_FD_184444 | JGI IMG/M metagenome (GOLD analysis project Ga0208197, IMG submission 184444) | Active sludge microbial communities of municipal wastewater-treating anaerobic digesters from Japan - AD_JPNNA4_MetaG (SPAdes) (version 2) | ecosystem: Engineered > Bioreactor > Anaerobic...
AACAAATGACGCTGCCTCATGCTAGTCGCTATTGCAATCGTATTCCTCATGGAGTTGCTCCCCAGCAGAGCTCCACTATGCTTGGGACTGCGATACAAATATGAGCAAATTGTTGAAAATATTCAATCGTATTTTCATTTAAGTCACCACGCAATTTGACCCATTGACACTTAGTATAGTGAAAATACCACGCAATTTGACCTATACGCCAGATTTTTATAAATATTATAATTCTCCTTTCTTTTCTAATAAGCACTCCTTTGTGTGCGCAGGAAAAGGAAAAAGAGGTGGATTTTTGCTGGGACCTTTATTTCTTAGAATTTGATCTTTCAGATATGAAACCAGAGTATAAATCTCAATATGAGGAACTTGTTGAGTTTATGAATGAGTTTCCTGATTTGGATTTTGTAGTAAAAGGTAACACGTATGGTACAGCGTCTGAGGCTTATAATCTAAAACTGTCCGAAAAAAAGCTTCTAGTCACCGAGATTATATTAACCGAGTTTATATTATAAGTCGGGGAGGAGATCCTATAAGAATCGCAGCAATAGGTTGTGGAGATCATTTCCCGGTTATTGCGAATGCAAAGGAAGAGTATGAACAAGAGCAAAATAGAAGAACAGAAATTAGAATACTGAATGAAAAAGAAATTCCTCTTGTGTTTTTTCTAGATGATAGGATTCATATTTATAAGAATGGTAGTGAGGTTGCTGGAATAAAAGTGGATGTTAACCCTCAGTTTCCTGGAGGAACAAAAGCTTTTGCTGATTTAATAAAGAAGAATGGTTATGTTGTTCCCAAAGAGCATCTTGGTCGTATTAAGCTAATATACCTGGATTGTGTTGTTGATGAAAATGGACACTTTTCAGTTGTTGATAAAGCTGATTCTTATAATATTGAAAGGGAAAGAGGGTGTATGAAGTACTTGAAGAATATGCCGTCCTGGATTCCTGCCAAATGCCAAGGAATGGCCGTTCCTGTTAATTTTCGTATATGTCTTCAGTTATAATAATAGAGTAGTATGAAGAAGATTTTTATAAATATTATAATTCTCCTTTCTTTTCTTACAAGCACTCCTTTGTGTGCCCAGGAAAAGGAAAAAGAGGTTGTTTTTTGTTGGGACCTTTATTTTTTTAATTTTTTAGATTATACAGATAATCCTGAGTGCGAGGCTCAAATAGAAGAACTTGTCGCATTTATGAATGAATTCCCTAATCTGAATTTTCAAGTCTCAGGACATACAGATAGTTTTGAACCAGAGGCTTATAAAATGCAAGTATCGCAGAGAAGGGGTGATTATATTCGTAATATGCTGATTCAGCAAGGAGAAATTGCTCCAGAAAGACTTGTCTCCCGCGGTTATGGAGATTTTCTTAATGTTGTTATACCTGATTCTGTAAGAAGAGTGTGCTCGGAAGACGAACTAAATAGTAGGGGTGAAGTTCGAATTTTGAAGACAGATTCACTTCCTCATAAAAATGTATGGTATGAAATAAGTAATATGGATGGCGGTTGTGAGAAGGCGGAAAAAGGTCATTATTATACGAAGGTAGAACAGAGGCCTCAATACCCTGGTGGTGATACTGCTCTCTGTAAATTTATGGAGAAATGTTTTACAAAGGACGATCTGCGTAATTCCTATTTTGTAGAGTGTGTGGTGAAGAAAAATGGAAAATTTAAGGTTTTGAATGACACATTTATATCTAAAAAATTAAGAAGAATGCCTCGCTGGAAACCTGCAAAATGTCAGGGTAAAGCGGTTTCAGTGAAATTTCTTATTTACATAAGTAAGAATCGAAGTCTTGATGAGATTGAGTAATTGTATGAGATAGGTGTCTTGTCTGCCCAAGAATAAAAATAATTCGTGTTAATTCGTGGTTATGTCAATTTCTGTATTCCCTTTTTTCTTCCAAAAGTTGATAAAGAAAAAATAGTATCGTTATTCATCATACTTTTTTTATATTTTTGCAGTTTAGTAAAAAAAATGTGACGTGGAACAGGAAAAAGATAAAGAAGACAAAACTGAAAAGTTGTTGGTGAATATTACATATCCTTCGGATTTGAAGAAACTCAAACCAGAACAGCTTCCTCAAGTTTGTGCAGAGGTAAGGCAATTTATCATCGATGAGTTGTCACACAATCCTGGACATTTTGCTGCTAGTTTGGGTACTGTTGAACTTACAGTTGCGCTTCATTATGTCTTTAATACACCAGAAGACCGCATCGTTTGGGATGTGGGCCATCAAGCTTACGCTCATAAGATCCTGACGGGTCGTAGGGCTGTATTCAGCACAAACAGAAAGTTTCGCGGTATCTGTGGATTCCCTAATCCAAAGGAGAGCGAGTTTGATGCTTTCGTTGCCGGACACGCATCCAACTCTATTTCAGCTGCTCTTGGTATCTCCGTAGCACAACATATTTTCAAGAAAAACAAACGTCAGGCCATAGCTGTGATTGGTGATGGTGCCATGACGGGGGGGTTGGCTTTCGAAGGTCTGAATAATGCATCTACTTGCGATAATAATCTACTTATCGTACTGAACGATAATCACATGGCTATTGACCATGTAGTGGGAGGCTTGAGTGAGTATTTGGTGCGTCTTACCACTTCGCATACGTATAATAAATGGAGGAATAAACTCTATCGATTATGTCTGAAGGTAGGCATTGTGAAGGAGTCTCAAAGAGGCAACCTCATTCGTATGAACAACTCACTGAAGGCAGTTTTGACGAGTCAGCATAATTTATTTGAAGGGTTGAATATCCGTTATTTCGGACCGCTAGACGGACACGATGTGTTGCAGTTGGTGAAGGTTTTCCGTGATATCAAGGATTTTCAAGGCCCCAAGGTTGTTCATATTAAGACCAAAAAGGGTAAGGGCTTTAAACCGGCTGAGGAGTCGGCTACAGAATGGCATGCGCCCGGAAAATTCGATAAGAATACTGGCAAGAGAATCATCCCTGCCATTACGGCAGACATGCCTCCATTGTTTCAGGATGTGTTTGGTCACACCTTGGTCGAGTTGGCGAAGGAGAATGATAAGATTGTTGGCGTTACGCCAGCTATGCCTAGCGGTTGCTCCATGTCGTTTCTGATGCAGGAGATGCCAAAACGTGCCTTCGATGTCGGTATAGCCGAAGGTCATGCAGTTACCTTCTCTGCCGGAATGGCGAAGGAGGGAATGATTCCGTTCTGTAATGAATATTCTTCTTTCATGCAGAGAGCTTATGATAATGTGATTCATGACGTTGCTTTGCAGAATTTGGATATGGTTATCTGTTTGGACCGTGCCGGTTTGGTTGGTGCCGATGGTGCCACTCACCATGGAGCGTTTGATATGGTTTGCTTCCGTTGCGTACCAAATTTGACCATTTCATCGCCAATGAATGAGATCGAACTCCGTAATTTGATGTATACCGGTCAGCTCAAAGGTCATGGACCATTTATGATCCGTTACCCACGAGGCAGGGGAGTGATAGCCGATTGGCACAAACCTATGCAGGAAATGCAAGTAGGTAAAGGCGTACGCCTCCATGACGGAGACGATGTGGCCTTGCTGACCATTGGTCCGTTGGGCAACCGTGCGGCAAAAGCAGCCGAGAGAGCCCGTGAAAAAGGAATATCAGTAGCACACTATAACATGATTTTCTTGAAACCTTTGGATGAGGAGATGCTTCATGAGGTAGGAAAGAAGTTTAAGAAGGTCATTACGGTTGAGGATGGCGCCATTAAAGGCGGCTTCGGTTCTGCCGTATTGGAATTCTTTGCAGATCATGATTACGAGGTTCACGTGAAGAGAATCGGTTTGCCAGATAAGTTTGTTGAGCATGGCTCGCAAGACGAACTCTATGCGATGTTAGGAATGAATGAAGAGGGTATCTATAATGTTTTATTGGAAACAAAAGATTTTTAATCATATTTTTTGACCTTTCTCTTTCGAAAAATTTGTAGAAAAGCTAAAAAAGTTGTAATATAGTGCAATTTTTGATGGCGTTCGCATCGTTTGTTGCGTAAAAGATTTGTCTATTTTGAAAAAAGCCATCTTTTTTTTATTATTTCATATCAAACAATAAGGACGTGAATACAAAAGATTTTGCATCGGAATTGAAAAATAAGCTTGATTTGGACGATACGAAAACCGAGTCAATGTTAAATGGGGTTGTTTCTGTGCTACGTGATAAATTGTTAGCTGGAAATTCAATTGCCATTCAAGGTTTTGGTACGTTTGAGGTCAGAAAGAAAGAAGAGCGCATATCTGTCAATCCTTCTACAAAAAAAAGGATGTTGGTTCCTCCTAAATTGTCGGTTGCATTTAAACCGAGTGTTGTTATGAAAGAACAATTTAATAAAATGGAGAAGAAATGAACGAGAAAATCACATTACAAGACGTAATTGACGAATTGTCAGACAAATTGGGTGTCACCAAAAAGATGTCTGACGATTTTTTGCGGGAGTTTTTCTCTCTCATCCAAGCGTCGTTAGAGAAGGATGGCATCGCTAAAATCAAGGGATTGGGTGTCTTTAAATTGAAATTGGTTGATGAGAGAAAGAGTGTGAATGTGCAAAGTGGCGAAGAGATAGTCATTCCTGCTCATTATAAAGTATCTTTTACTCCTGATAAAGCTTTAAGTGCTGATGTCAATAAACCATACGCTCATCTGGAAACTTATATTTTGGACGAGGCTGATGGTCCGGTAGAAGCACCTTCAAATATGGAAACTTTTGATGATGACGACGATGAATCCATGTTGGATTTGGAGGAACTTGATAAGAAATCATCAGAACAAGAGACTTTGGCTGAAAATGCCAATGTTTCACCATCAAAGGCCGTTTCTGAGGAAACTACAGCTGCTGCTAAAGCTACAACTGCACCGCAGTTGCAGACTGATGCTCCTAAGGAAGAACCAAAACCAGATGCACCCAATGCATCATTTGCTGCTTCGTTGGCAGATGTAGTAAATCAAGAAGTTCCAATGGAACAATCTTATGCTCAAGTTAATGTAATAGTTCAACCTGCTGAGCCACTCTTTGTTGCGCCAGAACCTTCGGTTACTGAACAACAACCAGCTTCAGCTTCGGAAAACGAACCGATTCAACCAGAACCAATTAAACCTGCTGCTCCAATTCAGCAGTCAGTTGAAGGTTCGTTAAACGAGCCTTTACAATCAGTTTCTGCTGCACCACAGTCTGCGGAGCCTGTTCAGCCAGCTCCAACCGTAGCACCAATACAAGCAACTACTCCTATTAGTGAGCTAGCTGCTTCTGATTCAAAAACTGCTCAGCCAGCAGAACCGATTACGGTTAAGGCTAAAGACCAGAATCCATCTGTCTCAGAAGATAAAAAAGAGGATGAGGGAGATGGAGATGACAAAAAGAAATCGGCACAGTCCAATGGGTTAAGAGTTGTGATTATTCTCATAGCTTTGGCTATTATTGGACTTCTTGGATATCAATATTCATCACAATTGAAGGATTTCTTCATTAAGACAAATGATAAGAAACCGATGGTCGACACGGCCGTTGTGAAACCTGCTTTAGAGGAGTCTGAAACGCTTGAACAAGAGGAGGTCCCTGCTGTTGTTGAAAATGAGGATACGGTTTCAGATTATGACATGTCTAATGAGACGGCGAAGACGGAACAAGAAATCACGACCCAATCTGCTGATGAAACAAACGGTTCAAACGAAGATCTTTCAAATAAGCCGGTTATGTCAAGTAAAGATAAGTTCCATCCGAATTTCGTCAAATACATGAAGAGAACTTATCCGAATGCTAATTTGGAGGTTGCGGAAATTTTGGATGTAGTGAAAATAACGAAAGGAAAACGCTTGGTCGATTTGGCATTGGAATATTACGGACATAAGTATTTCTGGGTTTATATTTACTTTTTCAATACCGAAGTCATAAAAAATCCTAATAACTTGGTGTCTGGAACAAGGGTGAAAATTCCGAAGTTGGATCCATCTTTGGTCGACTATACCAATCCGGATGTGGTGGATATGGCTTTTGAGCTTAAACTGAATTTGATAGAAAATAGATGATAAGTATTCATCATTAAAGAATTACTGGATATCACTACATTGATATCCAGTAATTTCTTTTTGTGTATTATATAATAGGTTGACAATAAAATGAACTAGCACACGTAGACGATTGTTATCAAACAGGTATTATCTTATTTTAAGAAAACAGGTATTTATTTCAAACGATAGTAAAATGCCGTTAATTGTTATTAATCGCAGATAATCGAGTTTCGATTTTTATATATTTGCAAAGCTTTTAAGTTGAAATTCAAAGAAAAAATTAGATAGATATGGATCAAAGTATTGATTACAGAGAATTAAATGAAAGAATTGCAAAGCAAAGTTCTTTTGTTGATTTGCTTGTAAAGGGCATGGATCAGACGATTGTAGGACAAAAACATCTTGTTGAATCGTTGTTGATAGGTTTGTTGGCCGATGGTCACGTATTGTTGGAAGGTGTTCCTGGTTTGGCCAAGACATTGGCAATTAAGACACTTGGAGAGTTGATTGATGCTAAATATAGTCGTATTCAGTTTACTCCCGATTTATTGCCAGCCGATGTGGTCGGTACCATGATTTATAGCCAGAAGACAGAGGAGTTTGATATTAAGAAAGGACCTATCTTCGCTAACTTGGTTCTTGCAGATGAGATCAACCGTGCTCCAGCTAAAGTACAAAGTGCATTGTTGGAGGCCATGCAGGAGCGTCAGGTGACTATCGGTGAGTCTACATTCAAATTGCCATCTCCATTCTTGGTGTTGGCTACTCAAAATCCAATCGAACAGGAGGGTACTTATCCGCTTCCTGAGGCTCAAGTGGACCGTTTTATGTTGAAGGTTGTCATCTCATATCCTACACAGAAGGATGAGCAGAAGATTCTTCGCCAAAACATCAAGAAAGAAAAAATAAACGTTTCTCCAGTCCTGAAACCAGAAGATATCATCAACGCAAGAAACGTTGTTCATGAGGTTTACATGGACGAGAAGATTGAGAAATATATCGTTGATATTGTATTCGCTACTCGTTTCCCAGAAGAGTACGGATTGAAGAGTTTGAAGGAGATGATTTCATTCGGAGGTTCTCCTCGTGCTACCATCAATTTGGCTTTGGCTTCAAGAGCCTACGCTTTCATCAAACAAAGAGGTTATGTTATTCCTGAGGATGTACGTGCTATCGCTCACGATGTGTTACGTCACCGTATCGGCTTGACTTATGAGGCTGAGGCAAATAACATGACAACAGAAGAGATTGTCAGCGAAATTTTGAATGCGGTTGAAGTTCCGTGATCAATTTTTTTTCAGTATCAATGAACCGGTTAGACATGAACAATGTCTATAGGTTCTTGTTTGTGACATTTTTTTTGTCTGATTTGAAACTGTAATAACAAGCTAACAAGATGGATGCAAGTGAAATGCTAAAGAAGGTCCGTAAGATTGAGATTAAAACTCGTGGACTTTCTAAAAATATATTTGCAGGAGAATACCATACGGCATTTAAGGGTAGGGGAATGACCTTCTCCGAAGTTCGTGAATACCAGTATGGAGATGATATCCGAAACATCGACTGGAATGTTACGGCCCGTTTCAATAAGCCTTTCATCAAGGTGTTTGAAGAGGAACGTGAGATGACCATGATGCTTCTTGTGGATGTCTCAGGTAGTGGTGATTTTGGAACACAGGTTCAAACAAAAAAGGAACTCGTGACCGAAATTGCGGCTACGATGGCTTTCTCTGCTATTCAGAACAATGATAAGATTGGTGTCATTCTCTTCTCCGATAAGATAGAAAAATTTATTCCGCCTCAAAAGGGAAGGAAGCATGTGTTGTATATCATCCGTGAATTGTTGGGCTTTGAGCCTCAAAGTAAGAAAACCGATATTACTGGTGCTCTTCATTATTTCACGAATGTGATTAAGAAACGCTGTACTGCTTTCATTATCTCCGATTTCATGGACAAAGGTTATGAAAAAGCATTGATCATCGCTAATAACAAGCACGATATGGTCGCAATGAATATTTATGACAAACGTGAGACCGAACTTCCGTCAATTGGATTGTTGAAGGTGAAGGATGCTGAGACCGATGAGGATATGTGGGTAGATACTTCAAGCCGTGCTATCCGTTTCGCATATAAGAAACATTGGGCTGAAAGACAGGATAAAATTCAGCAGGCATTCAATAAAAGTGGTATTGATTCTGTTTCTGTATCGACAGATGAGGATTATGTGAGAGCTTTGATGAAGCTGTTCAGTCTTCGTGCTTAACGGCCTTCGATTTTTGTGCATATAGTTACAAATGTATTATAAAATGACTAAGTCAAAATTATTTATATCATCGTTATTCGTGTTTTTTATCAGTGTTGCCTCTCTTTCTGCACAGGTTTCAGTAAGAGCAAGCATTGATTCTACGGATATCAAGATAGGTGAGCAGGCTCAGATTCGTTTGGATATTGTTTCATCAACCGATGAGGAGTTTGTTTTTCCTACTCTGAAACAGGGTGACGAACTTGTAAAAGGTCTTGAAATCCTTGCTATATCAGAAGTCCAGAACAGTACGGATAATGGAAAGTTTAAGAAATCGAGAGATTACTTGGTTACCGCATTTGATTCTGGAGCTTATGTGATTCCTCCTTTTATTTTGACGAAAAAAGACAGCAGTAAATTTCAGTCGAACGAACTTTCTTTGAATGTCCATACTATTGCAGAACCTTTGAAAGATGGTGAGTTCAAGGATATCCAACCTAATTACGAGCCTTCTTTGGATTGGGTGAAGATTTTGTTGACTATTCTCGGAATTATCGTTGGATTGGCACCTACTGTTTTTGTTATCTATTATTCTATCAAAAACAGAGGAAAGGGAAATGAAAAATTCATCCCTGATCATGCTGCTAATCAGAATGTAATCAGATTGACGCCGACAGAACAGGCATTGAAGGAATTAGAACGTATCAAAGAAGAGAAAATCTGGAAGAAAGGTCAGGAAAAAGAGTATTATACTCAGATTACGGACGTCTTAAGGATTTATTTGAATGAGCGTTTTGAAATCGCAACGTTAGAGAGAACATCTTCTGAGATTTTGGAATCTTTACGTTTTATTGAGGATGCAGATCCTGTTAGAGATAAGTTGAGACAGATCTTCTCTGTTTCTGATATGGTGAAGTTCGCTAAGGTTAATCCAACCAACGATGAGAATGAGTTGAGTATTGTCAATGCATTCTTTGTTGTAAAACAGACCGTTGTTCCTGAACGAGTGACAAATGCCGCAGAAAAGGAGCAGACAAGTTCTTCTGTTGAAAAGGATTAAGGATAAAAAAGTTCGGATAATTTATAAAAGTTTGAAAAATGGAATTTGAAAGTCCGGGATATTTGTACATATTGCTTGCGCTGATACCAATCATTGTTTGGTATATATGGAAGCGTAAGAAGTTGACGCCTAGCATGCAGATCTCTTCCATTGAATCTTTTGTAGGAGTAAAAAAAAGTTACAAATACTATATTCTTCATTTACCATTTGTATTGAGAATTGGTGCATTTGCTTTGATTATCGTTGCATTAGCCCGTCCTCAGTCATTTGATAATTGGGAAACCAAAAACGTAGAGGGTATTGATATTGTAATGGCATTGGATATCTCTGAGAGTATGTTGGCAGAAGACTTTAAACCAAACAGGTTGGAGGCTGCCAAGAAAGTAGGTGCCAACTTTGTTGCTTCCAGAAAGAATGATAACGTTGGCGTGGTTGTTTTTTCTGGTGCTAGCTATCCATTGACTCCTTTGACAACAGATAAGGTGTCTGTTGTTAGTTTGATGGGTGGTATTGACTATAAAATGATGGACGCAAATGGAACTGCTATCGGTTTAGGTTTGACCAGTGCGGTAAACAGATTGCGAGATAGCAAGGCAAAGTCGAAGGTGATTATCCTTTTGACTGATGGTTCGAATAACACAGGTGATGTGGATCCTTTGTCAGCAGCCGGATTTGCCAAGAAATTCGGAATTCGTGTATATACAGTGGGTGTAGGTACGAATGGCATGGCACCGTTCCCAATTGAAACCCCAATGGGTCGTCGTACTCAGATGATGAAAGTGGATATAGACGAAGGTACTTTGAAGAAGATCTCTGAAGAGACAAATGGTATGTATTTTAGGGCAACCGATAATGCAACATTGAAAGAAATATATGAGGAGATTGATAAATTGGAGAAGACGAAGATAAAGGTTGAGGAGTATTCTTCTAAAGAAGAGGAGTATTTACCTTGGCTGATAGCTGCGTTCGCATTGTTGGTATTTGAGTATTTACTTCGTTCAACAATACTTCGTCATAATCCATGATTGTAGAACAGATAAAAAGGTATTGATATGTTTAGATTTGCAAATCAGGAATATTTGTTTCTATTATTAATAATTCCTATATGTATTTTATGGTTTATATTTTGCAGATATAGACGTCGTTCTTATTTGAAAAAATTAGGAGATGTGTCTCTTTTGAAGAATTTGATGCCTAGTGTTTCCACTGGCAGAGCTATCTTCAAATTCATCTTTTTGATGCTTGCTTATGTGTGTGTTGTGATGGCAATGGCAAGGCCTCAGATTGGTTCGAAAAGGGAGACTGCAACGCGTAAAGGCATTGAGGTGGTGGTGGCTTTGGATATCTCCAACTCCATGTTGGCTGAGGATTTGCAACCTAACCGAATGGAACGCGCAAAACAGATGATATCCCGTATGGTGGATAATCTGAACAATGATAAAATGGGATTGGTTCTTTTTGCTGGAAAGTCATACATTCAGGTGCCTATGACCAGTGATTACCGTTCTATCAAATCATTTTTGTCCTCTGTCAATCCATCTTTGATTCCTCAGCAGGGAACTGCAATTAGTGAGGCCATCGCTATGGCAAGCCGTACTTTTTCAAAAGATGAAAAGGTGGGCCGCTCAATCATCATTATCACTGATGGAGAGAACCATGAGGATAATTCCCAGGAACTGGAAGCTGCCAAACAGGCTAATAAGGATGGAATCCAAGTCAATGTGGTCGGTATGGGTTCTCCTGAAGGTGCTTTGATTCTTTTAGAGAATGGCGATTACAAAAAAGATAAGTCTGGTGCCCCAGTTACAACCAAGTTGGATGAGGGCAGAGCCCAATCTATAGCAGAAGCAGGTAATGGAGTTTATGTTCGTGCTGATAATACAAATGGCGCAGTTAAAGTTCTAAGTAAAGAGTTAGACAAGATTGCAGCTGGTGATGTCAGTGTTGAACTCTATTCGGAATACAACGAGCAATTCCAAATCTTTTTATGGATAGCGTTGGTTTTGTTGTTGTTGGAATTCTGTGTTTTGGAGAAGAAAAATAGATTGTTTACTAATATTAAATTATTTGAATGATGGTACGGAATGTATTTATTCTGAAGATGATGAGGATAAAGTATGCAATGTCAATCGTTTTGCTTTGCTTGCCATTTCTTACGTTCGCCCAAAAGGAGGATGACCAGATAAGAGAGGGAAATAAAGCTTTCGATAAAGGTGATTACGCATCTGCAGCTAATAAATATATGGAAGCACAGAAGTTGAACGATAAATCTTTCGGTGCTAACTATAATTTAGGAAATGCTCTTTATAAAGAAGGCAAGTATAAAGAGGCTTTGGATCAATACAAGATCGCAGACACTAAAACTCAGGATAAGTCTCAGAAAGCTCAAGTTTATCATAATATCGGTAACTCCTATCTTCAGCAGAAAGATTATGCGAATAGCGTGAAGTCTTACAAAGAGTCTTTGCGTTATAATCCGAAAGATGAAGATACAAGATACAATCTTGCTTACGCTCAGAAGATGTTGGTCAATCAGCAACAACAGCAACAACAGCAACAGCAGCAAAAAAATGATGACCAGAAAAAAGATGAGCAGAAAGAAGATCAGCAGCAACCTCAGCCACAAATGCAAAATGATAATACTGAACAGATTCTTGACGCTTTAGATGAAGAGGAGAGAAAGATGCAGGAAAAAGAGGGTAAGAAGCAGAAAGCTCCTTATAAATATAAAGTAGAAAAAGATTGGTGATTCATTCTTTTAGTTAATTTTGTAGGCTGTAATAATGAGTGCTATAATAACATGGAATATTCAGTGACTTTGATATAACAGTTGTCTGTCTAATTCTGTGTGACATAATATAAAAACAATATGAAACGAGGGTTTATATATTTTGTATTTTTTGTTTTGTCCAGTCTTTCTGCTTTTGCAAATGAGTCTGTGCAGTTGGTTATGAGAGCGCCGAATATGGTTGCTAACGGACAGAGATTCAGATTGGACATTTCTCTAAAAAATGGAAGTTCTGATAACATTCAGATGCCTAATCTCTCAGGTTTTGAAGTGATAATGGGTCCGAGTGTGTCAAAAGGAAAGAGTGTGACGATGATCAATGGTCAGACTACTGTTTCTGAGAACATTTCCTATACTTATGTTTTAATCCCAAAGAAAGAGGGAACTTTTACGATTTCTCCTTCCAAGGCAATTGTGAATGGAAAGACTGTGATGTCTAATGCAGTTACCATTAAAGTATTGCCAGAAGAGAGTAACCCTACCGCAAGTAATAATCGTTCGAATAGTGATTCTGGCAATTCTTCTTCTGATGTAAGCGTATCAGATAATGATATCTTCATTCGTACTGAGTTTTCAAAGACTAAAGTTTACGAGCAGGAACAGATTATTGCAACAATCAAATTGTACCACCGTGTAAATATCAGAGGCTTTGATGAAATCAAACTTCCTGAGTTCAATGGATTCGTTTCTCAAGAGATTGATGTTCCTGATGAACAGAAATATGGAGGTGAAGTAGTAAACGGAAAGAACTACAAAACATTTGTCCTAAGAAAACTTGTTCTGTTCCCTCAAAAATCAGGAACAATCGAGATTGAAAAAGGAAAGGCAACGGCAGTTGTTCAAGTTTTGGTTAACCGTCCACAAAGCAGAAACATCTTTGATAACTTCTTCAGCTCGTATGCTGATGTTAAGAAAAACCTTGTTATCCCAAGTTTGGTGGTAAACGTCATGCCATTGCCTGAAAATGGGAAACCTGCCGATTTCAATGGAGCAGTTGGTAATTTCCAGTTGAGTTCCAATATAACTTCTGATCATGTAAAGGCAAATGAGGCCATCAGTGTTAAGATGAAGATATCTGGATCTGGAAACGTCAAATATATCAAGAATCCGGTGTTGAATTTTCCGCCAGACTTCGAGGTATATGATCCAAAGGTTGACACAAAGACAACAGCAACAAGTGCTGGTGTGACAGGAAGTAAGAGCATTGAGTATATTGCTATACCACGTTCAGAAGGTGAATTTACTATTCCTGCAACTTCATTCTCTTATTTCGATGTCAAGGCTAAAAAGTATAAGACGTTAACCACTCCAGAATATAAGTTGACGGTCGAAAAGGGCGCGCCTTCATCTACTGGTGGTGTTATTGCTAACTATACTGATAAGGAAAACGTCAAAGTGTTGGGTAAGGATATCCGATTCATCAACACAAAGAATTTAACGTTGAATGAAAAGAACAACTTCTTATATGGTTCATTGGCTTTTTGGTTGTGGTTCCTTATTCCGCTTATCATCTTCATCGTGTTGTTTATCATCTACAGAAAACAGGTAGAGGAGAATGCAAACCTTGTTTTGGTTAAGAACAAACGTGCCAACAAACAGGCTATAAAACGTTTGAAGGCTGCTGAACAAAGTATGAAGGCTGGAAATAATTCTTCGTTCTACGAAGAGGTTTTAAAGGCAATGTGGGGTTATATCAGCGATAAGTTAAACATTCCTGTTGCTCAGTTGAATAAAGACAACATCGAGAGTGAACTTGTTTCTCATAACGTTTCAAATCAGTTGATCAGTGAGTTCATGGAGTTGTTGAATACATGCGAGTTCGCTCGTTTTGCGCCAAGTGAAGGCGATGGTTCAACCAAGTTGAATAGTGTATATTCTCAAGCAATGGAGATCATTGGTAAACTTGAGCAAGAAGTTAAGAAATGATGCTCAAATAATTATTAAGTGTCATTAAAACGTAAATAATAAAGAAGTAAAATATGAAAAGGAATATTTTAGTATTCGTTTTATTCTCGTTTCTTTCAGTTACTGCGGTCTTCGCTTCGGCTGATGTTTCTCAGTTGACAAAGGCTAATGCAGCTTACGGTGCTGAAAAATTTGAAGATGCGGTGAATATGTACGAGGATATTTTGAGAGCAGGAAGTGAGTCGCCGGCTGTTTATTATAATTTAGGTAATTCCTATTATAAACTTGGTAAAATAGCACCTGCAATTCTTAATTTTGAACGTGTTTTGCTTTTGAATCCAAATGATCAGGATGCTCAGTATAACTTGGAGATGGCGAAGGCTCAGACTGTTGATAAGATAGAGAAGGTTGATCGTTTCTTTTTGTTGCGTATTGTAGAGTCAATAGAACATTGGTTTACCTCAAACGGATGGGCTTATATCAGCATTGTTAGCTTTATCTTGATGTTGGTTTGTACAGGTTTGTTCGTCTTCTCTAGTGTGGCATCATTAAAGAAGGTTGCATTCTTCTGTGGAATTGTTCTTTTTGTCTTCTGCTTCGTTTCAATGTATTTTTCAGCTGGATCTAAGAGCCGATTTACTTCACATGAATATGCTATCATATTTGCTCCGTCTGTAACTGTAAAGAGTTCGCCAGACAACAGTGGAAAGGATATTTTCTTGTTACATGAAGGAACAAAGGTTAAGATAACGAGCGATTTTGGAAATAAGTGGCTTGAAATCCAATTGGAAGACGGAACAACTGGGTGGGTTTTGAAAACAGCCGCAGAAAGGATTTAATAGGATTTTTGATAAGATAGAAAGAGGCTGTGTCAGTATTGATATGGCCTCTTTTTGCGTATATATGTCACGTCCTGAAATAGCGTTACAACAAAAAAGTAACGAATATGAAAGGAAAAGAAAGACAGTACGTTAGACGTTCACAAAAAGACTACCCGATGAGCTTTAAGCTTGC
>Ga0208197_1002764_pt1 | contig 15012 bp, 10 predicted proteins | sample AD_JPNNA4_MetaG_FD_184444 | JGI IMG/M metagenome (GOLD analysis project Ga0208197, IMG submission 184444) | Active sludge microbial communities of municipal wastewater-treating anaerobic digesters from Japan - AD_JPNNA4_MetaG (SPAdes) (version 2) | ecosystem: Engineered > Bioreactor > Anaerobic...
TTGAAGGGGGGATTGGCCATCACAAAATCGAACTTCCCGAACGATTGGTGTGGATCCTCGTAGTAGGAGTTCGCTTCCCGGATATCTCCGGATAGTCCATGCACCGCGAGGTTCATCTTGCAGAGCCGGATGGTTTCGGTCACCCGGTCGGTCCCATACATTGAGATCTCGAAGCTGGGATTCTTTTTGTGGTTTTCGACGAACCGGGCACTCTGAACAAACATGCCACCCGATCCACATGCCGGGTCCAGGATACGTCCATGGTAGGGTTCGATGACCTCGACGATGAGCCTGACCAGGCTGGTCGGTGTGAAAAACTCCCCACCCTTCTGCCCCTCCTTCATCGCGAACTTTCCAAGGAAATACTCGTATATCTTGCCGAACGCATCGCCCTCGATGTCGTCCGGAATGGAAGAGAGGATCCGGATCAGTTCAAAGAGTGTGGGATTATCGATCCTCTGGTAGTTTTTCGGCAGCACATCCCGGAGTTCTTCATTTTCCGACTCGATGGCTTTCATCGCGTCGTTGATTGCCTTGCCGATATCCGCTCCCTCAGGAAGGGACTTGAGGTAGGAGAACCTGGCCTTATTGGGGATGTAAAGGCCTATCCTCGACTGAAAATCGGATTTTGAGGGGGAGCGCCGTCCCGATGTCCTGTATTCGGCCTCTATATCCGAGACGACTTTGCCGAACTTGAAATCTGCATATTTGAGAAAGATCAGCCCAAGCACAGGATTCGAATATTCGGAGGGCCTTAAAGGAGAGTTGGCCCAAAGCTGATCCGCTGCAGCCCAAAGACGATTCTCAATATGGTTGTTCATCGGCGTGACCATGATACAATAATATGGATAATTGGAGAGACGATCGTTATATTTTTCGATTTAAAATATGATTTATTTAAAAAGAGGGAAATATCAATTCATAAATTGGATTTGAATGAATGAAACTGATGATTGAAGCCCAATGTCCTTGTGGATAGATATCAGGGACTCTTATTGTTGGTAGTAGATTTTCCGATTCACTCACAACAAATTAAGAACCGGCATACTGTCCGGAATGTAAACGTCTTGTTTTCAGGAATTACTCGTAACTTCGGCAAAAATGCCGTAAATGTTCGACACCTCTCCTTTGGTATAATGATTCGACACTACTTCAGAAAGGGATGACAAAAGCATTGATATAATGTATCCATTCGATGATTTTTCCTTGTCGAAAATTCTTTTTCTCTATCGAAAAATTTTAATTTTACCTAGGGATCGAATAAAAAAAATACACCTATTGGAAGTATCAATGTTGCAGCAATATCTGGATTGAAATACGGACTAATTGTATCACCACCAACCGCAATCCATTTGCCTAAAGCTCGTAATTTATCAAATCTTGATAATACTTCGTCTTTTTTATGAAGAGTTAATCTCATCAATTTATCAACGGATTTTTTACTCAATTCAATACTTATTGCGCCAACTTTGCTAAATATATCAAACATATAGCGAGAATTTCCAATAATCCAGGAGTTCTGTTGTAAAAATATCCATTCCTCAAAATATAAATCGCTTATTAATGGATTTTTTATCAATTTTTGAAGATCTTCATGAAAAGAGGGATATTTTTTAATGGCCAACTCTTTATCGAATGCGTATGATGCAAAATAAATCTGATTATTTTTAATCTTTCCCAGAATTTCATTTGGATTTAATGGTTTACGAATTCGGTTTTTCTTAATCATAAATTGCCAAAAATCGGTTCTGTCCTCTTTATTGAAAAAATTCGAATCAGAAATAAAATTCATAAAAGTTGAAGGAAGATAAAAGATGTAATCAATTTCCTCTTGATTTATTTTATTGATAATATTCTGCATCTTCTTCGAATTCATTAAAATTGAAGGATCAATCATTATTGAAGCTTCCCTCGATTTATCCTTCATTTGTTGTTGTTTTTGATAATAATCGGTCTTCGTTTGATTAATGTGAAGGTTAGTTCTTGAATTATTCTGTTTTAAGAATATCTTTGTTTGATATGCTGAATTTCTTTTTTCAATTAATTGCATCATAGGCACTGATCTTTGAGTTAATTGAATGGAGTGATAAATTTTTATGCTGTTTTTTTATTCTATGACTTAAAGTAATTATCAGCAGATATCCTTCTCCAATATAATTCATTTTCAATGGGTTTTGTTTTTCCAAAAGAGGCTGTATCTCTGTTGATTCTGAGATTCAACTCACTATTTTTAAATAATTTCTTCCCACCTCCCTCCAGCCCTCAAATGAGGGCAGGAGTCTCAGCAACATGGCAGAATATGTCCAGAGAGGTTTCAGGAAGAGTGCGATCCGCACCCCGGTTACAGTCCACTCAACCCCCGGCCCCTCCTCCATCCCCGGCAGTGATCTCTACGAATACAATCCCCCCGCTGACCACCCCTCGCTCTATTGGAATCACCTATCCCCGGTTCCGGCGGTGTGGTGCGTCCAGTGAGGGGGAATATGCAGATCTCCCTCATCTTCGCTTATACCACTGTGCCTTCCCCCCCCTTCCAAAGCTCTTTAACCTTTCCCGTATAGTGCTCTCCATTCTTTCCGGAGCACACCGGGGGGGATGATGTGATGAATAAACACCGCACGATTCTTATCCTGTTCCTGATCATGGCCATCTGCGCCTGCTTCCTCCCGGCGGGAGCCGTCCTCCCGTCCTACAGCTTCCGTGGGACCGTGACCGATGTATCGGGGTCCGACAACACCGTCACCATTCTCGTGACCCACAAGTGGGGCTGCGTGTATGACGGGAGGGAGACCCCGTGCTCCTGGATGACGATGACCCCGAAGGTGCTCACCGGCACCGTTCCTGTCCCGGAGGTCTTTGACAAGGTCAGGGTCGGCTCGTCCGTCGAGGCCGGGAGCATCGGTTCGCAGGGCGTGAAATGGGCAGGCATAGGGGTCCTGGCACCGTCGACCGCGTCCGAGCCTCTCCACGCGACCGACCTGTACGGTGACCCGGGCATGCTCCCTGCACCCCTCGCAGCAGGCTACGCGGTATCAGCCGAGAACCAGCCGGACTGCGCATGCTGCTCCGGTTCGGTCTGCGAGGCTGCGTCTGCAAACGTCACCATCTCCAAAAACGATCTTCTGGTGTGGAACGGGACGCTTGGTGCAGGCGGGGAGGGATACTACGAAGACCCGGCTGACGGGACGTCTGTCTCTGTCACGTTTATCTCCGGGCAGGCACCGGCATCCCTCTGCCCCGACACGCCATTCGGCATGTCAGGGGTCCAGCCGGTATCTGTCTTCATCGTCCATGTCGTCCGGAACGGACCCGGACCCGGCCCGACAATGACACCGGCACAGTCAGGCATGCTCAGCGTCTCCTCTCTCCCGCCGGGGGCAGCCATCCTCCTTGACGGGGTCGCAAAGGGTTCGACCCCGACGACCATCTCCGGTATTTTACCCGGTGTCCATACCCTCTCCCTTGCAAAGGACGGGTATGCCCCCTACGAGAGAAACATCACCATTTCTGCCGGAAAACCGGTTGTCGTCACCGCGAAGCTCACTCCCCTCTTCGGGAGCCTCCGGATCCAGTCAGCCCCGCAGGGAGCGTCGGTTCTCCTCAACGGAACGGATGCAGGGGTCACCCCGCTCGTCATCACGAACCTCGTGCCGGGGATGTACACGGTAAGCCTCTCGAAGACGGGCTACCAGGCCTCCAACCAGACAGCCACGGTGGTTGCCGGGCAGGAAAAGATCCTCTTCGTGACACTGACGAAGAAAGGAGACGGATCGGAGAAGATCGAGGCCTTTATCGCGGCACTGGAGCAGGAAGGCTTCACCGTCCAGCAGGGAAAATTCGAGATGTTCGATGTGCTCGCCATGTATGACGCACACGTCATCCCCAGCTGTTACGGGAACAACCCGAGCACCCCCTACCTCACCTACAAGCTCCCCGGTTACCCGGGTCTCAAGGAGGGTGGCAGGGTCTCGGATGCACCCATCAACCCCGCAAACAAGGGCCTCTGGCTGGATTACTTCATGGAACCGGACGAGGCGATCGTCTTCGTGGGATCGACTCCTCCCGAAGTGAAATACTTCAGTTACCGCAGTTACATCGGAACACGCTGGTTTACCCAACTGGATGACTACCAGCGGATCTTCGCAAGCCTGGGCGATACCATCAACAATTACCGCATAAAGACCGGCACGGCTCCGGGACGGCCGGGCCCATACAAAAAACCCGTCATGATCATCACCACTGCCGACAAGGGGACGAACGAACGGGTGAGGAGTGCTGCGCAAAAAGCAGGGTACCCGGCGGGCATGATCAACGACGACATTATCCCGTCCGGGCTCATCCGGATGGGGCTCTCGAACACGTCGGATACCATCGCGTTCATCCACCGCCTGGCCTTCTTTGCAAACGAGACAGAGGGGGCGGAATACATGAACGGCACTCCCGGTTACGTCTTCAGGCTTACGCCAAACACCCCCCACACCCCGCAACCCTACGGCGTGCCGCGGCTCATTCCACGCGGAACAGGCGATGCCCATGAACTCGACCTCCTGACGACCCAGGAATCGCTCCGGGATGCGATTGTCGCCCGGTACGGGAGTGGGAGGGTTGCAACCGCGAACCATACTGAAATCTGGGTACTTGAAGGATATGACTCGCTCCAGCGGGAAGCCGATGCCCTGGGGGACAACCGGGACGCACTCTACCTGAGAAACGGCGATTACCTCCTCTCAGATGACGATTTCATCATCGTGTACGGTGTCAACCACAAGGCGACCGGAAAAGGGATCTACACGAACATCGCGGTTTATGGAACCCAGGCATTGAACGGAGTCGTCGCTGTCACCGATGCCGATATCGCCGGTTCGGCCACCAGCTACCTGCCGGGAAACCCCCATGCAGACCTCTTCTACGTGTGGAAGTTTGCCCGCCACTGCAACGGCGAGGCGGGTTGTACCGAGGTCCCGTCCTGCTGCGGTGGCCTCGGGATCCCGGAGGACGTGCCTGTCCGCATCGCGTACCGGATCTATGTCGAGCCGGCGACAGGGATCGGCCCGGCCGCCCCCGAGATCCTCTACGACCAGGCGATTCACTTCGCCCCGGCGTGAAATACTCCCACATCACCTATTTTCGGATGGGGCGGAAGGGGCGGGGGGTCCCGGATGATGCGTCATCGCCCTTTTGGTGTGTCCTTTGAAATCCGGAGAGAGGGGGGGTATTCTTGCAGGTGCATGGCCGTGTTTCTGCATTTCCGGAAAAACATCTGCCATCACTCCGAGGAGATTTCTTCCCATTCCATGAAGGGCGGGAAAGAGGGGTTTTTTGATAAATCTGTGAAACAACAGGATTGAGCTTCCTGATTTTTCGCTAAGGAACGGTTGGGCAATACCATGGTGGAATGAATATTTTTAGAAGAAAGGGATTGGTGCATCAAATACAATGATATTCTCGAATTCCTTTTATTAACGCATTTTTCATTAATAGATCATATTTCGTGTCTAAAAATTTGTGTTTTGCAATGTCTTGGAAAATGAATATACTTTTATTATGAGCAATTTCATTACAAAAGTCATTAATTAAGTCTAAATTTTCAAAGATTAATTTTTCTTGAAAGATTAATGAAAATAATAATGCAAGGCTCTCCATGAATTCATTTTCATTTTCCGGCATATCAAGCCAATAATTTAATGATTTATCAAATTTATAAAGGAAATTGGTTTTTTGGGGAAATCCAGTATTTCGTCTAAATATTCCAACTATTGGATGATCAGCCTTAGCCCTTAAGTATAATTTGGATTTTTCCTCTTCATCAATTATTCTCATTTTAAAGAGAAATTCATTTGATAAATCAAAAATTTCTTTCCAAGAATTTTGAAGATTATATCTTGGTTGTAGTGCAACTGGGCACTCTTGTGAAAAAGTTCTGGATGCTATCATACTTAATAATAAAACTTTTTCACGAAAATTTAAATTAATTCTTGATCCTTTTTTTCTTTGAAATTGTTTTCTCTGAAAATAATCAATTAATTGAGATTCACTGACAATATTTTTGTTTTTTTCAATTAACCATAGTCCATGAGCTGTAATGGAATATTTATCAGAGAATTCATCCTTTTTAATAAAATTTTCACTTATTAATTTTTCAAGATTTGTTTGTTTTATATTTTTAGCAGAGAGTGCAGAATCTGATAATAAAGCTAATACATTATTTTGACTTGCTTCTATAAGAGTGATGAAAATTGAATTCTCTCGAATTGTCAAATTTTTTTTAACTTTTTCTGATAAAACAACATAAAAATTTATCAATTCCGATTCAAGTTCATCAATCATTTAATCACCTAAATTAAATCAATTATCTCCACATTTTGACCTTTTTGAACAATTATTCCAAGTAAGAGTTTTTCCTCTTCATATAATTTTTTAAGTGAGTCAGTTACTTGTTTTAAACGGATATCATCAATCATTCCGACTTCATCAAATAATACAATTAATTTTCTTTTATCATTTTGTGAAGTTTCTATTACACTTTTTAAATAGGCTGCTTGACTCTCTCCGGTCCCAAAATCTTCAAATCTCTCTATTAATCCATCATCCATATGAATTGTTTCTTGAATTAAATCAACAAAGTCCACGGACCGAATGATACCATTATAAAAAATCTGATGTAACTTTTTACCAAAATATGATCCAAGTTCCTTATAATATCTCATTTGTTCTTTATCCTCTGCAATTTTTTCGGGACTCTGCTCTTTTAAATTTTTTAGGTAATTCGAATAATTCTTTAAAAATTGTTGGGCCAATTTTCGGGAAACTTTTGCTAATTGATCTATTATATCCGCATCATTATGAAATCGATGAATTTTCTTTTGTTCTAATTTACTTAATTCTTTCTTTTTATATTCTAATTCTCCTTTAATTGAATTGATATTCTCGTTAAAATTTTTAATTTTCTTTTCATTTTCTTCAATTAATGTATTTAATTGTTGTTCAGTATAATCATTAAATGATTTTAGAAAATTTTCTTTTAATAATAACTTTTGATATTCATTATCTATATATTGGGGATTTATTTTAAATTCTAATAATTCTTTATTATATTTCTCCTTTTTGTCATGATACTTTTTCATATCTAAATAATATGTTTCTAAAACCATTTCGTTCATTTTTTTGGAATCATCAATATCTTTAGTCTCTGGTTCCTTTTGTTTTTCAAACTCGATAAAATGAGTATTTTTTAAGATATCAATGTTATTCTCAAGTTCTGATAGTTGTCTAATACAATTTTTCATTAAATCGACTTTTTGATATATCTTCGTATTTTCTCTATTTTTATCAATTAAAATATCAATAAAATCTTGTATAGATTTATCAACTCCTGGAATTATTATCTCTTCATCTTTATATTCTCTCTTCAATCCTTCAAAAAATTTTATTATTTCTCTATATATTTCATATTCTCGGATTGGGGTTATATATTTAGGATTATCTAGTTCCTTTTCTAAAATCGACTTAAAATCTATTGATAATTTTTTTAATGATAATCCTTCATCAAAATTTTCGACATATTCTTCAATTTTTTCAAAGTCTAATTCTGGATATTCTCTCCATAATTTTAATTTTTTATTTTCTTTGGGTAATAATATATCTAAATCTTTGGTTAAATTTTCCCGAGTGGCATTTATTTTTGATATGGTTACGCGGATTATATCAAATGTTTTCTGGTTAACAAATCTCTTTCTCTTTTTTTTCTCAATTATTTCACTTTGTTGACCTGTGATTTTTCTTATTCTTGTTTCGATCTCCCTTATTTTATCCCTATAAAAAATATAATATTTCATGGCACAAAATCGTTTTAATATATTGTATTTTTTATCGGCATCATTTTTTTCACTTGATAATTGTTTTAAATTCTCCTCTAAGTTACTTATGTCATTTTTATATTGAATCACTTTTTTTGGATCTTGAGAATCGGATATTTCTTTGTGTATTTTACTAAGATAATCCGAAAAGCGTAATATTTGATTTCCTACTCTCTCTTGATATATTTCAATTTCTGATGTAAGTTCTTTTAATCTTTCAGTTGGATTTGTTGGAATATCATATATCAGATTATAATCGTTTTCAAATCGATCTGATGAAAGAGTTTGCTCTTTTCCATTAATAAATTTAATAAGAGTTGGTTTACCATTAACGATCTTTGATTTCAATTCCAGATTCCCATTTTTATTATCAATAGTAAATTCTGCATTTAAAACCTGGTGCTTAACATCCGATAAGTTATCTAACTTCTTTTTAATTGCAGGATCTATTTTTTTATTATTTTTCCCAAGAAGCCCTAGGGCAATAATATTAAGAAGTGTACTTTTACCTGTTGAATTAGGTGCTTTAATACAAACAAGATTTTTTAATTCTTGCGGAATTCCATTAGGTTTATATTCATATTTTTCACGTCCTTCATCTCTTATCAGTGAATAATCAAATCGAAACATATTATCGACCGGCTTTTATTGCATTTATACATTTTTCAAGGATTTTTTCAAAATCCTCATCATCCTGAATATTAGATTCATTTATTAAATTTATAATTAATTTTGATATTTCATCATCTATAAGTGAATTATAAATATTTATTAAAATATCATCAGGCATCAAATTCCTCCTTTTCGAAAACCCCTGCAAGAGACAATGGCATTTTAATTATTTTTAATTGTGACAATTCATGGATTGATGCAACCGCATAACCTTTTTTTAAGGATTCCATTTCTTCATTTGAAATTGAAATACCAAATCCTTTTGCACTATTTGCCTCACCTTTAAAAAAAATTTTAGTATTAATAACACTTGAAAGACCTTTCGGAATATCTGAAGGGTTTTGAGAAGAAAAAATGACGCCAATTTTTTTACTTCGACCTGTACGACAAATTGTATCGAGATAGCCAAGAGCCTCTAGAGAACTTTCAGTATTATAAAATTGATGTACTTCATCAATTACAATAAGAACCGGAACATCTGGATATTCTTGTTTATCTTTAACTGTCACTATTAAATTTAATAAGTGCCGAAGAAGAATTGAACCAAATTGAATTCCATAATTTCCTGTAACATTAATTACAGACATTTTTTCTTTTTCCAATATATCTTTTTCAGTAATACATTCTGCATGTTCATTATCGAAAAAACTTAATGCAATATCTAAAGATCTTTGAATATTTTCAATTGTTCCTCGTGCTAGAGTAATCAATCCTTCTTCACCTCTAATATTTCTGGTATGAAATTCTCTATTTTCTGCATAATTATTGAAATAATTGACAAAATTATTGAAAGTAAAATTTTTAGTATCTCTTTTACTTTGATTTTGATACTGCCAATATCTGAAAATATTCGGTAAATTTTGAGCGGCTTTATCGGTTATTCCCTGTAATAATCCCGTTAATGCATCAGGATCAATAGTTTTTACATCAAGAGTAATTTTTTTACATTTGTTTTCAGATACCCCCATTGATCTTTCTATTGATGTATTAGCTGGATAATAAATAGTAAAATTATAAATTCCATGGGGTTCTTGGTTTAATGCTTTCCATTCATTTTGAATTTCTTTATTTTTTGTAAAAGATGGTCGATCCATCCTTAAAAAATCAATATCTTTTACATTAATTGCCAAAACAGCGCCTTTTATTTCTTCAACAAAGTATTGAGCAAGATATTTCATCGCAACTGTTTTTCCGCTTCCTGTACTACCACAAATTAACATTTGATGATAAAACATATCTATAGGAAGTGATGCTGTTATTGGCATTCCTTCTTCATCATGTAAAATTTGGTTCTGTCCAGAATGTATAGTTGCAATAAATACTTTTGGACCGTTTGATTCTGAAGATAATGCTAAATTTATCTCTTCCTGATTTGATCGGCGAGCTATAAGTTGTGGTTGAATAAAATCAATCAATCCATCTTTTCTGTTATTTATATCTTTAACACGATAAGCATAGACTATATTTTGACATTTTTGATCTTCTTTTAGAGGTGACAAATCCATTTCTATTATTAAAGGAGAAGGGGAATATGGCTCATATTGTAGACTCTGATCAACTCTAAGAATAAATTTGCTATCCCCTTTTTCAATGGTTAAATATGATCCTTTGGGCAATAATCCCGTGGTAGAACTTTTAGATACTAATTTGATTCTTCCCTTTTCTTCCCCTAGTACAACCCATTCCATATTATCCTCCAAAACCACGCTCTTGATTCATTGTTGGTGGTAATCCAGCTGATTTCATTATATTCGTAATATCGAATAAATTTAATGTCTCTCTGGCAAATTTTTCTGCTATGGCAATAGATCGTACCTGTGGATTTTTAAAATTCCCTTGTACAAGCACTAAATAGAATATTAAATCCATTAATTTAAAGATTAAGTCAGAAAATTTTTCATAAGTTTTTGGATGAAATTCAATTCTCTGGGGACTAATATTAAAAGTTTTGTGATAGCAAAAGATCTTTGAAAATTCTTTATTATAAGAGTCTTCATAAAAATAAAAACTAGTTCTTGAGCCAGGATTTAAAAGAGTATAAGCCCAATGCATATCAGAATTAAATTTTTTTTTCAATTCTGGATAAAAATCAGTTACTAAATTACTATTACTATTTTTAACTATAAAAATTGGAATTGTATTTATTTTTAATAGTTCATTATTCATTTTTACATTATATGGATTATTTACACCTCCTAATAGTGGTCCATCAATGAGTATTATTGAATTTTCAGGAGCAGAATTAATTATAAAATCAGTTCGATCAGACGCATAATCTCTTCGTGAATCTAATTCAGTATCAGCACTTTTTTTTATATATTCAGATTTTCTCGATATTTCTTCCGAACGGGTATAAAAATTGAAAGTTAATTTATTCATAGCAAAATAATCTGAACCTCCATGAACTATTAATGAATGTGAAGTTAATAATCCTGAGCCTGCCAAAGAAATATATTTTTTAAAGGATTCATCGTATGCGGATAAATATTCATTTTGAGCTAAATTTGCACCAATTTTACTATCTAATCTTTTTGCTTTACCATCTTCAAGACAACTTATTATACCCCCATTTTCCAATGGCCTTATGGCTTCAAAATCGAATTTTTCTATAGATGGATTTGGTTGAAATCGTATTTCTTTAATTTTTGAAATTTCGATAATTGTTCTCTTAAATGATGGATGAATTATTATCTTACTGATTATAGGTTTAGTCGTATAACATCATCCCATTGCTTGTAGAAAATACTTTTTGGATAGATAATAATTAATTTTACTTCCAATTTTACTTACTCATTAGGTTTAATAATTGAGGGGATAATTTTTTCTAATTGCTTTAAAATATCAATAATTTCCTCTTTAGTTACCTTACAATTTGTAATATATGAGATTGATAATCCATAAGCAAAACTCCTTTTATCCAAAGGTCCAAAGGGAACATTTGCTAACTGAATTTTATTTAGCCATTTATTATAATGTGATTTAAGCCATTTCTTTGCATGTCCAGGTTTATAAACCCGATAATATTCATTTATTCCAGGTCGACATACAAATACAACATCCCATTTAAGGTTTCCAGAATCACTGTGAAATCCGCTTTTTCCTTCAGATAAAACCGGAAAACAATTTGTAACTCGAAAATCAGCATGACATAAAGCATAAGCTAAGGATTCCCATGCTTTTCGATTAGAATGATGATAAGTGAAAACCATGATCCCAGAATCTTTTATCGCTTTTCGGCAACCCAAAAAAGATTTTGCCAACCCTTCAGAATATTTCTGATGTTCTATATTGTCATTTTTTCTCACGAAAAGAGAAGTATGCAGGGGAGAAGAAACTGAATTTGGATTTATATTCCATTGAACATAATCTTTTATCCAAGTTAAATAAAAATCAGCCATTTCTGAATAACTTATATTATCATAATATGGGGGATCTGTAAGTACCATATCAATTGATTTTTCAGGAAGCCAAAAAAGATCCCTTGAATCTGCGATTTTTAGATATGTTGTTTTACCTTCTAACTTTGAAAAGGTTTGAATGTCATCTACAATAGTTGCGAATGCCGATTCATCAGTTTTAATTTGTATAGGTTTCCCCTTTTCATACATATATTCAAATGAATTTGCAGCATACCTCTTTCCTCGGATGACTTTTTCAACACATGAAGAAAAACTGCCGCGGCCCATTATGGTTCCCCATACGTTTGCTTCAACTGGTCGAGAAATTCTTCTGAAAGCATGAAGTCCAAATAATGGAGTGAGTTTTTGATAACCAAATGCATAACTACAGAACCGATTGTTGCAAGCAAGTGAATCGGAAAAAGCCAAGAGAAGTAGTTCCCTATGGTTTGGATTTTCAATTTCAATTATTTTTTTCAGTATAATTGTAAGACATAAAAGTTGACGATCATTAAATAATTCATAATATTTTTTATAACCTAAACTTATAGGGCGGGGATCTTTCCTACCATAGATTGGAATAATCTGGTTTGGAATGGGAAGGTCTTTCCATAATTTTAATAAATCTTCACTAGCCTTTTTATAAAGAGCCTGATCTGTTTCATCTGCTTTTTTATAAGCTCTTTTTCCACTATCTGGATCAATATATTCCACTGCGAATAATTTAATCTGAAGTGGTAAGTGACTATTTGGTATTGTGTTTAATTTTGCTTGGTGATGACAATTTGGGCAAGTATATTTCCCAAGATATAAATTGCCATTTTCGACATTAGTCTGTTCACCACAGGAGCAATTTATGACTTTTTCATTTTCATAAAGAGGATAGAGTTTGTGACATTTTTTACAAAATCCAAGACGAGAGGGTAGAGTTCCATTATTATTTTTTTTTGAATAAAGAAGATAATTAATGTGGCCTTCAAATACATAGCCGCATGACTGACAAGGTATCAATTCGACCCAAAAATAATTAATAACATCAGAAAATTTTCCATTGATTTCTGTTAAATAATATTTACGAATTTTTTCGGAAATATCTTTTTGGATAGATTCCCAACAAATTAAAAAATCTTTTTCATCGAATTTGTTAATCTGTTTAGATACGATAAACCATGCAAGAGGATCTATATCAATTCCAATCGTCTTAGCACCGAGTTTTGTAGCTTCAACAATAGAAGTTCCTCCCCCCATAAAAGGATCTAACACGGTAATACCTAATTGCATGTCAGATTTGAAAAATCGACGCCAAAGGGTTTTTTCATGGATATTGCTCGATGATATTGCACTTAACAATAGAAAACGAAAATTAACACCAAGTCGTCTTGCCCACCATTTGTGCATTTGATAAATGGGTTTTTTATGATTTCCTTCCCGTTTTGCTAAATTTATTAAAGGTTTTAAAGAAAATTCAGATTCAAGTTTTGTCCGTTTTGGAATCGAATTTATTATTTGTTTATTTTTAGATTGGATTTTTGATGTCACTGATTGAAACCCTCGTTTATCTATTGATTTATTTTGCAATAATTAAAAAATTTCTAAAAAGAGTATAACCTGACCTCCGACTAAGTTCGGCAACTTTATACTAAATATTTGAAATATTCACTTATCTGGAAAAATTCGATTAAAATATCTAAATCATGATTAAATTTGCTATTATCATAATGAATTATTCAGTAGTGTGCAGATAAAGCTATAAAATTGAATCATCCCTGTATCCACTCTGAATTGAGAAACGGAGGAATACAGGGCAATGAATCTAAATGCGGATAACCTCTTCACGCCTTTCGAGGAGCGAGGGGGAGGGGATCATGTCCTTCTTATTCAGATTCACTTTTTTATGGGTCGGCATCAGGTTCCAGAAGTCGTTATTTTTCCAGAGCGAAAAGGGGAGCACGTGGTCGATGTGGAGGTTCCGGTGAGAGGTAATCGCCTGGTCCGACCAGACACACGCGATTTGGCCCACATCCGCGAGGAGCTGGTGGTAGAACCGGGAAGCTTCCAGGACCTGCCTTTCAGTGTCGGGTTTATGGGTGAGGAGATCGAGAACCTGTTCGCGGGAAAGGGAATGTCCCTGTGCACGTGAAGCCGTCACCGTGAAGTCCGCCCATTTACTGACCAGTGTTCCTTCCCCGGTGATAAAAGACCCGAAGTATTGGAAAAGTGAAGCGAGATCCGCAGGAATAGAGAATTTTCCTGCATGCATGATGAGCCGGTCAGGTGTAACCGGCCCCCTGGGAATGGAGAAGCGGCTGTGGTCCCAGTCGAATACGGAATGGAGAACCCATGCTGTGAATATCCCAGATGCTGAATGGGGTTGTCGGTGATTGCTGCCCGCACTTTTTTAATTAACGTGCGGAACGTATTTTCGATCTCCACGGGAATCATACCCCTCCTGTATTCCGTGTAAAAAGCCGAAAAGCCCCCCTTGTCACGGTAGTATTCTGCAATTTCCGTCAGTTCTTTCCTAAAAGAGACTTTTTTTTGCTGACTGGTTCCGTGGCCGCTCTCCATTGAGCTGCGGAACGAACTGTGCATGGTCAAAGAGCGGGTAGTAATACAGGATCCATTTCTCGATGAGCAACCCCAGGGGATACCATATCCGCCCATTCCCGGGCTCGGCAAGATGCGCATGCTGCTGGCAAATCTCGATGGTGCCCCTGAGCAATGCGTATTTGAAGGACGTTACGGCTTTGTCACGTTCGATGATGGTGTTGAGAGTGCGGTATTCTTCGAGCAACCGGGGATCCATTGCCTGTCCAGGGAAAATGGAGCTCGACGATGACTTGTAAGTATCGATGATGGGACACCAGGACAAGACAAGAGACCTCCCGATAAAACCAGGATCTTCGTCCATTTTCAAAGAAAAGATTCCGGACAATCCTCTCCCGGAACTTCATCGGGGAAGCAGGCAATTCCACTCGCTTTCCCCGCCTCCGCACCCGGCCGGGCCACCAATCCCTGTTATGAAAGAACTCAATATCCAATTCGAGCTCCCGCACACTTAAGGAAAGATAATGATTTCAGAACTC
>Ga0208197_1002768_pt1 | contig 15001 bp, 15 predicted proteins | sample AD_JPNNA4_MetaG_FD_184444 | JGI IMG/M metagenome (GOLD analysis project Ga0208197, IMG submission 184444) | Active sludge microbial communities of municipal wastewater-treating anaerobic digesters from Japan - AD_JPNNA4_MetaG (SPAdes) (version 2) | ecosystem: Engineered > Bioreactor > Anaerobic...
TGCACAGGTGGAAGGAGCAACATTCCAATATGGAGCATTAACTGCACCTAGCAGATTAACAAACTATACTCAGATTTTTGAGAAGACATTCCAAGTGTCTAACACTCAACAGGCAGTAGATCCTGCAGGAATGGAAGATGAGTATGCATTCAGGGTTCAGGTAGCATTAGAAGCTATTGGAAGAGATATTGAAAAAGCTCTTGTCAATGGTACTGGTGCATCTGGTGCTTCTGGAACTGCTAGAAAGTTAAAGGGTATTCTTGCATTCATAACCACAAATGTATCAACAGGATACGGTGGTAGTGGAACAACTGGAAGTGGAAGGAATATCTCAGAGGGTGAGTTAAACAAATTGATTCAGGATTGTTACTCTAACGGTGGAAGACCAGAGTGGTTACTCGGTTCTTACACACAAGTAAACAAACTAGCTCAACTTATGAGTGGAACGAGGGCATATAACGATGGAAACAAAGAGTTTACATCTGCTATGTTGGTCTATTCCTCACCATTTGGTAGGTTAGTTGTTGAGGGTGATAGTCAGATTCCTAACGACACACTTACGGTCTTACAGAAAGACATGTGGGCTGTAGCACAGCTAAGACCAGTCGCTAAGAAAGATACTCCAGAAACTGCTGACGCAAAGAATGGAGTCTTGATTGGTGAACTGACCTTAGAGGCTAGAGCAGAAGCTATGAACGGTAAGGCAACTGGATTATCAGTCTAGTTTAATTACTAAATAGCACAAGGGGAGGGGCGTTAGTCCCTCTCTTTTGTTAAATGGTATAATATAGATATGGAAATAGTAGACCCACAAGGAAGAAAGATAACAGGTAAGAGTAAAGAAGAGGTTTTAGAAATCTTGCAGAAGTTAGCACCTAAAAACAAAGAGCAGGAAGCGATATTAGCACAGGCTGTAGGTGAACAACTTGAGAAGGTGAGAAAGGCTAAAATGCACAGAGGTCTAGAGGAAGGCTTTGGGGGAGTATTTGAGCATAATGCTAGAATGAGAGTTAAATCTGATGGTTTTAGTAAGAGTAGAGACTGGAGGCTTGAGGCTGTTATTCCCAAAGAGATGTATTATGTAGCTAGAAAAATATGGGGAGATGATGTTATAACTAATCCTGCTAAGTTTAAGGAAGCATTTGTTAAAGATGAACAAGGCAGAATGTGTTTAACAGTAGATCCTAAAACAATCTAAATTATAACGAGGATATTATGTCCAAGAAATCAAAAACAAAAGGAAAAAGACCACTTCAGGTCTTGTTTTTACCCGTAGATGAAGGTGGCTGTGGCTGGTATAGGATTAGACAGTTTGATGAAGCCTTTAAGTTTAGAGATGATGTTAAGAGCTATTTAATGGATGGAAAAGAACCAGTGGACAAACAGATGGAATTGATAAAATCTTCTGATGTAATTGTGGGCAGGTTAGGTGATTATGAGTATTTTAAGTTGATAAAAGAAGAGATAGACCCCAATAAGAAGATAGTCTTTGACCATGATGATAACACAATGGATGTTTTACCTACTTCAGAGCATTACAAAGAGTTTGGAACAGAAGATGCATGGGCATTAGTAAATGGGAATCTCAAGCCTATATGGGTTACGGGTTTAACAGAGGGATTTAACAGATACAAAAACCTAAGTCTTCAGATGAACCTCCTTTATATATTAGCAAGTGCTGATTTAATTACCTCTCCAGTACAAAAACTACTAGACCTTTACCAGCAGTTTGGAAGTAGAGATGTTAAAACAGGAATTGTACACAATGCGCTTAATTTTGACTTGTATCCTGAGGGAGAGTTTATACCAAAGGACAAGAAAAGGGGAGAGATTAGGATAGGTTGGCAAGGTGGTATTAGCCACTTAGGAGACTGGGACGAGATTAAAGAGCCTATGGCGAGAGTTATGGCTGATTATCCTGAAGTTACACTACATATACTAGGAAGTTACTATAGAAATCAGTTTAAAGCCTTTGAAAACAGAATAACAAGATACCCATGGTACCCATTCAAGGCTTATACATACAGATTAAAGACTTTGGGACTAGATGGGGCAATTATCCCATTAGAGGACAAGCCTTTTAATGAATATAAGAGTGAGGTTAAGTTTACAGAGTTTACAGCATTGGGAGTGCCTAGTGTAGTTAAGAACATGTTACCTTATTCTTTAGTTGTAAATGAGAAGAACAGTTATCCATACAAGAACAAAGAAGAGTTTGAGGTGAAGTTTAGGGCTATGCTAGAAGATATTAAGTCTGGCAAGGCTCAAAACAAGGTAATTGAAGGTAAGAAATGGGTTAAGGAGGAAAGAAGTCTAGAAAAGGAAGCAGGTGTAGTAGTGAAGTTATACAAGAGTATTTTACCAGAAGAGACACAAAGAGAGCTAATGTAAACATGGTATAATTAAATATATACGAGGATGCACGGGGATATATTTAATTGATTAGACAATACAATGACATTCTCGCAAATGCAGTCAGAGGTAGGTGATTTGCTCAATATGACAATAGGTGCTAATAGCACAGTAACTAGCACACAGGTTAAAAGAGACCTTAATACTGCAAGAGACCTTGTGTTAAACAGACTTCTAACATTAGGACAAAACTACTTTTTAAGGATTGCTAAGGCTGATACAGTTGCTAATCAGTCTCTTTATTCACTACCACAAGACTTTAGAAAGTTTGTAAGGCTAGAGGTAGGATATGCCAATGCGACAGACAGGGTTAAAGTAGACCAGATAGACTTAACAGAGATAGGAGACCCTAATGTAGATGTTTATTCTCAAGTAGACCCTAAATACACAATTTTAGGCAATATGTTTGAATTGCGACCAGCACCGACAGTATCGGTTGAAGATGGGTTATATATGATTTATGTAGAAAATCCTGTTGATATGAGTGCAGATGATGATACATCAGGACTTCCATTGGATTATGACCACTTACTAACCCTTTATGCAAGTGCAAAGGGGAAATATACACTAGGATTACCAAATGAAGGAAATAATATGATGGCACAGTTTAATATGGGATTAGATGAGATGGAAAACAACATTGTAGAGAGAAATCTTGACAGTGGTGGGACAATCTCCCTTGTAGATGAGTATGGAGGTCTATAATGACAAACTGGACAGATATTCAAGACAAGGTAACGGGATACAGAAAATATAGTGGTGGGGATACACTTACAACACAAGATGGAAGAGCGTTACTAACACAAGATGGAAAAGAATTGACAAAGCAGGGAAGAGAGAGTGCTTTTGTAGATGGGGTAGATAGTGATACTAATTGGGGGTTCTTTGGTGGTTTAATAAGGCTTGTTACAGAAGGATACAGAGAAGAATTAATGACAGAGGGTAATACAGACTATTTGGTGTATAGTCATGGAGAGGATAAGGAAATATGGACTGATACTGCAGATACAGAAACAACATATACTAAAATAAATGATGTGTAAAAATGGCAGGAATAGACATACTAGACTTAGTAGAGGCAACAGAAGTTAATGAGACCAATGATTACTTGGCAATTGTAGATAAGAGTGATACATCTCAAGATATTACTGGCTCTACAAAAAGGGCAACAGTTAGAAAATTGTTAGGAGATAAGGCACTACCAAGTGGGGATTTTGTAGGAACGACAGATACACAGACCTTGACCAATAAAACAATCAGTCTTAGTAATAATACAATATCAGGACTGTTAGACTTCTTTTATCCAGTAGGTACAATATATGAGACAACTTCTTCTGATTTAGATACGGTAGCTAAAATGAATGCACACTTTGGTGGAACTTGGGAGTTTTATGGTGCTGGTAGAGTATTAGTAGCAAAATCAGCCGATACAGAGTTTGATACTATAGAAAAAACTGGTGGAGCGAAAACACATACATTGACAATTGACGAAATGCCAGGACATACACATAGCATAATGACTAATATAAACGCTACAGGATTAGGTGCATCTCACATTGCTCGTGCAAGTGATTCTGGAACAAACCAAGCACTAACGCCTTACGGAAATTCAACAGGTGGAGGACAAGCACATAACAACTTACAACCATATATAGTAGTTTACAGATATAGGAGAACTGCTTAAATAATAGTATAAATTAAAAACAATAAACAATGGCAGGAAATAAGACATTTACAGAATTAACTGAACTGGAAACTGTTGATAAATCAGCAGACTGGATGGCTGTTGTTGATGTTAGTGATACTTCAGCCTCTGTTTATGGAACAACTAAAAAGGCGGTAGTAGACCAGTTTATAGGGGAAAAGGGTGATGCTGCTACAGTAGATGTAGGAACTACCACTACTGGAGAGCCTGGAACTAATGCTAATGTAGAAAATGTAGGGACAACTTCTGCCGCAATATTAGATTTTACAATTCCTAGAGGAGACAAAGGGGAGAAAGGTGATAAAGGAGACAAGGGAGATAAGGGAAATACAGGAGAGGCTGGAATGGCTGCTACCGTTGATGCTGGAACTACTACAACCCTAGATGCAGGACAAAATGCTTCGGTTGTAAACTCTGGTAGTACAAGTGCTGCTATATTTGACTTCTATATTCCAAAGGGAGAAAAAGGTGATAGGGGTGAGCGAGGTATTCAGGGTCCTCAAGGAATAGCAGGAGAGAACGGAGAAGATGCTTATGTGTATATAGCTTATGCTTCAGATGATAGTGGCACAGGCTTTACTACGACATTTAACCCGAGCCTAGATTATATAGCAATAAAATCTACAACTACACCAATACCATCTCCAACTGCTTCTGACTTTACAGGACTTTGGAAAAAGTATAAGGGTGAGAAGGGAGATACTGGTGATGATGGTGAGAGTGCTTATGTGTATATAGCTTATGCCTCAGATACAAATGGAACTGGTTTTACAACTACCTTTAGTCCAACACTTAATTACATTGCTATTAAGAGTACGAATACGGAGATAGTAAGTCCACAGGCTTCGGATTTTACTGGACTTTGGTTTAATTACAAAGGGGAGAAAGGAGACCAAGGTCCTCAAGGTGAGAAAGGAGATGCTGCCACAGTAAATGTGGGTACAACTACAACAGGACTACCTGGAACAAGTGCGAGTGTAGTAAACTCTGGAAGTACAAGTGCTGCTATTCTTGATTTTACTATACCAAGAGGTGATAAAGGAGAACAGGGTCCTCAGGGTCCTCAGGGAGAGCCTGGCGAGCCTGGTGAAGACGGACTAGACATCACATGGAGAGGTACATACTCAGCAAGTACTTCTTATGTTGTAAACGACGCAGTTTATTACAATGGTGGAAGTTATATTTGTATTCAAAACACAACAGGAAACTTACCTACTAACGAGACATACTGGAACTTAATGGCTGCACAAGGTGCACCAGGTGAAGGAAGTGGAGATGTTACAGGACCTGATAGTGCTACGGATAATGCTATAGCAAGGTTTGACCTAGCAACTGGTAAACTGATACAAAACTCTTTAGCAACCGTTAGTGATAGTGGTTCTATAAACATACCAGCAGGACAGCAATATTTAGTAGGTGGTAGTCCAGTAGAAGGATATTCCGATGAACAAGCACAAGACGCAGTAGGAAGTATTTTAACAGACTCAACAGAGATAGATTTTACCTATAATGACACAACACCTAGTATTACAGCTTCAATTAAAGCAGGGAGTATTGATGAGACCAAACTAGACACTTCTGTAAATGCAAGTTTAGATCTGGCTGATAGTGCAATTCAATCAACAGATTTAGCAACAGTAGCGACAACAGGTTCATACTCTGATTTATCAGGTACTCCAGACTTAACTACAAAATTAGACAAGAAACCCAATGTAACAGCGATAAATGATACTGGTATTGCTGATGGAGAGATAGCAGTATTCAATTTGACTAATAAGGATATAAGGACTTCTGACAAGACTATTACAACTTCTCTTGGAGCAGATGATACTACAGTTCCAACAAGTAAAGCAGTAAAAGATGTAACTGATACAAAGATAACAGCATTTGCAGATCCTAATGCAGACAGGATTGTCTTTTGGGATGATAGTGCAGGGGCTTTTGCAGCTCTTACAGCTTCAACAGGGCTTACATTATCAGGAACGACACTTACAGTAAGAGCAGCGAGTGATACGCTAACAGGTATAGTAGAAAGAGCTACAGACACAGAGTTTACGACAGGAACTGATACAACAAGGTATGTAACTGCAAATCAGATTGCCAATGTAGCACAGAATATGGGTAATAAGACCTTGACCTCTCCAGTAATAAATACAGGGGTTAGTGGAACTGCTATATTAGATGAGGATAATATGGCTTCCAATAGTGCAACTAAATTGGCAACTCAACAGAGCATTAAAGCTTACGCAGATACGAAGATTGCTAAGGCACCAAATATAACCTCAATAGACGATACAGGAATAGCAGACGGTGAAGTAGCAATTTTTGACTTGACCAACAAAAAGATTAAGACTTCAGACAAGACACTTCCAACAGGAGCAATAGTAGGAACAACAGACACACAGACACTAAGTGGAAAGACCTTGACCTCTCCAGTAATAAATACAGGGGTTAGTGGGACGGCTATATTAGATGAGGACAATATGGCTTCAAATAGTGCAACAAAGTTGGCAACACAGCAAAGTATTAAAGCTTATGTAGACTCAAAGGGTTATACTTGGAAAGGAGAGTGGGTAACAGCAACAGTCTATGCAGTAAATGATACAGTAGAATATGGTGGTAGTGGGTATATATGTGTAGTTGCTCATACTTCAGGAACATTCTCTACGGATTTAAGTGCTGGTAAGTGGGAAATGTTTGTAGAGGGTGTGAGTGCTGACAGTATAGCTTCTACTATTCATGGGGCAACAGCGAAAACAACTCCAGTTGATGCTGATGAGGTTGGTTTAATAGATAGTGCTGCAAGTAATGTATTAAAGAAACTAACTTGGTCAAATATAAAAGCAACACTCAAATCTTATTTTGATTCAGTTACTACTACACTTACTAACAAAACATTATCAAGCCCACTATTTACTGGCACTATAGATGGTTGGATAAGTGCAGGTGAAACTTGGACTTATGCCAGTGCTGACGACCCTACATTTACTTTTACTATATCAGGAGATAAGACAAGTAAGTATAGTGCAGGTATGAGAATTAAACTAACACAGACTTCTGTTAAATACTTTATTATAACAGCAGTAAGTTATTCCTCCCCTAATACAACAATAACAGTATATGGTGGGACTGATTATGATTTAGTCAATGCAACAATTACAAGTCCTTACTACTCAACCCAGAAAGCACCACAAGGATTTCCATTAAACCCTAACAAATGGAGTGTAACTTTGGTTAATAATACAAATCCAGAGGGTACTATTTCCCAAAATGTTTGGACTAACCTTGATTCCCTTTCCATTAGTATACCCATTGGTTGTTGGAGTGTTTACTTTTCTGTATACGGACTTTATTCTTATAGAAACGGAACAAGCTCTAGTCCAATGGTTACACTATCTACTGCTAATAATAGCGAAACAGACAAGGAGTTTACTATTAGGTTTGAGTCTACTGGAGCAACAGCCACTCTCTTGGCAGTGGCTGGAACTGCGAGTAGAACTAAAGAGTTGTTAATTGCAACGAAGACATCTTATTATATTAACTTTACACAAGTTGGTGCTGACAGTGCTTCTGTTGGGTGTCAACAAAGAATTATAAGAGCAACCTGTGCCTACCTATAACATTATGAACACTAAACTAAAATTGATACTTGTATTTTTAGGAGGAGTAATAACAATTCTTGTTATAGAGTATTTACTAAGGTGGCAAATTATGGTTATTTTAATTTATTGGTTTTTTAAATAAAATGGCTGATACAGGGTGGAAAAGTCCAACTTCAACAATAGATAAAGGTAGTAGTTGGACTAATGTTAATAATCTTAAAGTTAATGATAGCAATTATGCTACTGCTAATACACTTATGGGGGATAGTACTAGTAATGTTTTTTGTACTGGTTTTGGATTCAATATTCCGAAAGATGCAACTATAGATGATATAAAATGTAGGATTAAGGGTTATAGTGTTCCTAATGGTGGCACAGTTGGAAATCAGGGGGCAAGTGGTACATATTGGATTAAAAATGGGGTTGTTGTAGGAACTGGAACGACAAGTTACATATATTCTACAGACCAATATTATGATGTTAAAGACGGACTGGGAGGTGTTTCTTGGAGTTATTTAGATATAAATAATTCTAATTTTGGAGCTAAAATACACAGAGGGAGTCATAGTGGAACTGCTACTGATGTTGATTGGTATCTAGACCATATACAAATGATAGTCTACTACACAGAACCCCCACCAATCGTAGGCGAGAAATATCCACTACCTCCGTTCAGGCGTAGTGTATAATTATATATACGAGGGTATTAATTTAGCTATAAGATTATGTCTAGAAGTAAGAGAGTTACCCAGAAATACATTGATTTTAGTGGTGGATATCAGACATTCACTTCTCCTCTACTACTAAAGGTCAATGAGTCCCCTTTTCTATATAATGTAGATATAAGTAAACCTGGCATTTTGGCTAAAGCACTAGGCTATGCTCAAATAGGAACAGGAACAGGAAGTGGCTATAACAGGGGAGTGTTTGCTTGGAATAGAGAAAATGGAGATGATGAGTTGTATCAAGTCTATGGCTCAGACATGTACAAATACAATGGTTCTAATTTTGTTTCTATAGGGAGTGGCTTTGGAGCGGGTTCAGACCCAGTAGAGTGGGGAGTAACCTTTATTAATACAGGAACAGGTGTAGGAACAGCCGCAGAAACCTTTGTAGAGAGGCTTTATGTTACTCAAGGAATAGAAGGTCCAGTACAATATACGACAGGTACTTCTATGGTGAGTTTGGCTAATGTCTATGCTAAACACCTAGAAGTTTATAAAGGAAGACTGTATCTAGGAAATGTTAAAACAGGCTCTAAAACATATCCTTCAAGGGTTATATTTAGTGAAGTAAGCAGAGACACCTTCCCAGAGAATAACTACTTTGATGATATGGGAGAGGGCATTACAGGGCTTAAAGAATACAGTGGGGCTTTATTTGTATTTACACAAGATAAGGTAGCGGCTTGGGACGAATACTCTTTAACGGTTCTAAACACTAACGGTGGTACAACTAATAAACAAACAATACAGGTAAGTGAGAGTAGAATGTTATGGTATAACAGAGGTGGTGTTTATATGTATGCAGGTGGTACAGAAGCAGTTTTAATAAGCAGACCAGTACAAGATTGGATAACAGCAATAGGAAATGCCAATGAGGTAACTGCTGGTTTAGACCCTAGAGGAAGATATTGTTTATACATTGGAAATGTTACCCTCAACGGAGTGAATTATAACAATGTAATTTTAAGATACGATATATTGATAAATGCTTGGGATATTCTAATAGACAGACCATTTAAGTATTGGACTAGAAACAAGGCAGGGGGTGTTTATGAGACCTACACAACGAATGTAAATGGTCAACAGGTGTGGCAAATAGATTTAGGGTATGCCTTAAACGGTTCTGCTCAGGCAAGTGTATATCAGACTCCTAAACTGTTTGGTGCGGCGGAGAATGTAGATGATATTAAAAATGCCTATGAGATACAAATTGTCTATAAGCCTACAGGGGCAAATGAGTATTTAACTGCTCAATATAGAGTAGGTGGTACAGGCACTTGGTCTAATGTAGAGGGTACAGTAAATAATGTATCTTTATCAGGGACAGACGATATTAAAGTACAAAGGCTTATTATACCTAGTAAAGCAGCAGGTAAGTTTATAGAATTAAAACTTAGCCATAGTTCAAGCGGATCAGGGTTTAACATATATGGTATTAACCTAATTTATGATGTAGAAGCAAGGGAGGAACACTAATGGCACTAACAATAACAGAACAACAAGTAAGAGAACAGCTAGGAGCTTATTTAACAAAGCCTTTAGAAGTAACTTCTGGTACTTTGTCTACACAGCAGACTTTATCAGCAACTTCTCTATCGGCAGGTGGACTTATTAGAGACTTTATAATTAAAAAGAATGGAAGGATACTTGTTTATGATGATACTGTTTGTAGGGTGGTTATAGGTAAATTAGATTAAGAGAAGTATGGAATACGGTATAAGAATCTCTAAAGAAAACATAGATGCTCAAAAAGCTCTTACAGAAACCAACAAAAAGGATTTTGTATTTATAAGTGATAGCAACTCTCCCAAAGTCTATTATTCTGGATTTGTTGAGGGTGAAGACTCACTCTCTGGAATAACATATACTCACAACTTGGGCTATGTCCCAATGTATTTTATGTTTATAACCGACTCGGCAACTAATCCTACATTTTACAGGGCAACAAGGGACACCTTAGCATCTACTTCTGTTATACATGAAGATAACGGGCAATATGGATATTTGATAATTTTAAGGGAGGGTGGCTAATGGAGTATGGAATCAGAATATCAAAGCCAGGTGTAGATGCTCTTACTGCTGGGGTAAAAGATTTGTATTTAGATACTTCCTATCCTATTCTAAAGATTAAGGCATCAGGAACTGGATCTTTAAGCATCTCAGATGGGGGTAGTGATTCTGATGTGATTACTCACAATTTAGGTTATGTACCAAAGGTTTTGGTGTATGGGGAGTTCTACAGTGTATATTATGGAGAAAAGAGTAATTATTACAGAAGATACCCAATAAGCGAGTTTCTTTCTACTTATACCTCTAATTTTGAATATACAATATCTTCCACGCAGCTTACAATTAAAGGAAGTTTTTATGATGAACTGGGTTATTCTGGAACTTTTAACTACTTTTACTATTTATTTTACGATGAACAATAATGGAAGATTTAGGAATTAAAATATCTAAACCTGGAAAAGATGCAGAATCTCCTAGTCTAGATGATTTTTCTTTTGATAGTAGACATTCAAGTTTGATGTTACTTGAGAAGAAAACAATAGAGTTTTCTGCACTTGCAGGACAAACTGGACAAGGGGGAACAGAAACCTATGCACACGGATTAGGTTATGCACCATTTACACTTGGATTTGTTGACTATACTTTATATACAGACCCTATATCAGATATACTTCCACATATTTATGATAATGGGACCCCCTACGGCTCAAGTCTTTATATAGATATAGCACTTAAAATAGATGCTACAAATATTACTATAACTTGGTCTGTAGAACAGAACATATCAGGGGAGCCAGAAGGGCTAGATAATAGAATAGATTTTGATGTAACCCTACATATTTACTCTTTTGAACTTGGAAGTTGATAAATCTGTGATATGTTATAATATTACATATAGGAATGGGTAAACGAGGATGTATAATTTGATACATCTAACAAATGGCGATATATAAAGTCCAACCAGGAGATAGTCTCTCTAAGATAGCAAAGAAGTTGGGTATACCAAATTGGAGAACTCTTCACGAACAGAATAAAGCTGTAATTGGAAGTAATCCTAATCTAATCAGACCAGGACAAAAACTTACCTATGGGGAGATTTTGGCACAATCGGCACCAGCACCAGCACCAGCACCAGTAGGGACAGGAGCAACAGAATTAGCAACACAAATAGCACAAGAGCAACCAATCAATTTTGCAGAAGTTTTACCATGGGAACAGTATTTTGCACCAGAACTAGCAAGGGGAAGTGCTGAACAAGTTTATGCACAATACTATGCACCAATAGCACAGCAAAGACAAGAGCAGTTAGAAAGTAATTTTGCTGGTAGAAACTTAATAAGAAGTGGAATAAGGGAAAGGTCCCTATCAGACCTTTACAGAGAGTTGGGGCAAGAGCATCAAAAAGGAATAGAAGCTGATGTGTTACAACAAAGAGCTATGGCACAGGAAGATTATAATAGAATGCAGCAGTTATATGAGAGTAGTGCTGGAAAACAGAAACCAACAACAACAAAGTATGAACCTTATAAAGTGGCAAGACCTGTTACAGACGCAGGTACTTATGGAAGTTCTTATCTTGATTGGCTCAATAGGGCTACAAGAGTTTAATTAAGTATATAAAGCAATGGCAACAACAGCACAAAGATTAGCAGAATACGAGGAATTATACAGGAAGGCTCAGCAGTATAATCCTAATCAATACAAACAAGAATTTGAGAAAGCTTATGGAGAGGCTACCAACTATAATAAGGATTTAATAGAGCAACAGGCACGGGCTTTAGGAGAATTACAGGCTGTTGCACCAACATACAGGGAGAGATACATGAACAGCTTAATTACTGACCCTACTGCACAAATGGCTTTAATTGCACAGGCAAGACAAGCACCTATAACTTCTTATGGGACCGCAGCTAATCTTTTAACAGCAAGGGGTCAAAGATATCAAGATATTCTAAACAAGGCTTTAGGAGGATATCAGACAGCAGCAGAACAAGCCAATATAGCAGCAGAGAATGCTTGGAGATTGTATCAAGATGCCTTACAGCAAGACCAATTTAACGCACAATTAAGAGCAAGTAGAGGTAGCGGTGGTGCTGGAACAAGTATAGTAGATCTTCTTGGTACACTGGGTATGACAGGAGATACGACTCAGGCATCAGCACAAGATGTCGGTGGTGGTTTTATAGAAGATGGTGGTGAGACATCAAACTGGACTAGTTCTGCCCAAAAAACAAATATTTTTAATGCAATCCCGACCCTCATAGGAAATTATCTGGGCAATACTAGAATTAAAAAACCTGGAAGGGAATTAACATTTATGGAGAAATTACTTAACAGAAGAAGTAATAGAGGCTCTGGTTCAAGAGGAGGCTCTTGGTAATATAAACTAATATATTTAGAAACATGGCACTAAAGTATTTAAATGCAGAGGAGTTAGAAAAGTGGAAGGCTCAAAATCCTGGAAAAACCTATTTTGACACAGCAGGAAACCCAGTAAGTGTACCTAGCACTACTAAAGATTTAGGCTTTCTGGGAAACCTAGCAAGAACTGTTAGTAAACCATTTAGAGTAGGTGGTGGCGCACTTCAAGAACTTGGATATACAGTTGGAGATATAGTACGCCTAGCACAGGGTAAAAACCCATTAGAAAGACCAGAACAATATGTTGGACTAACACAGGAAGAATCACGAGCACTCTACGAAGACCCATTAAGAGAAGGATTAAAATCAGCAGCAGGTGTTATGTCTTATGCAGTACCAGCAGGAGCAGCCGAAGGAGCAACAACAGCTGGTGCGAGAATAGGAACTGCAGCAGCAAGAGGAGCAGGTGCAGGAACACTTGGAAGTTTTGCATTAAGTGAGAGTGGAAAAGAATTAGAAACGGCACTTAAAGGAGCAGGATTAGGATTTTTAATGGGAGGTGCATTACAAGGAGTAGGAGAAGGTGTAAAAGCAATTAAGAGTGCTAAGGTGTCTAATAAGTTAGATGATTTGGCAGATGATTTACAAGCCTCCGCTCTTAAAAAAGATATAGGAATAGCACCGACAACAAAACAAGGTAAGAACATTTTGCCTAAAGAAGTGTTAGAAACTGCTAATAAAATGGGGGTCAAAATAAAGAACCCCGAAGACTTAAAAACTTTTGGGCAGGCACTCTATGAGAGTAATGCGAATGTAGCAAATGTAGCAGCACAGCAATTAGACGATTTAGGAAGAGCAATAGACATAACAGATATTAAAAAACCTCTTTTGGAGCAATTGGCAAAAACTAAATCTCCAGAATTAAGGGCACCTATTCAAAAAGTGATAGATAGTATAGATAACGCAACAGGGGGAAGTAATGTCATATCAGCAAGTGAATTGTTAAATCTTAAAAGAGAGTGGGGAAAGTTAGGTAACTGGAATCCATTTATGGACCCAGCAGCAACTACAACCGCAGGTGCATTTGAATCAGCATATATAAAAGCAAATGATTTACTAGACGACGCATTTAAGAGTGCTGGAATAACAGGATTTAAGGAAGCTAATAAGGCACTATCTTTAGCAATAGACGCAGATAACTGGGCTGATAGGGCAATAGCTAATAGGGCTAGTAGGCCGCTATGGAATGATATGACACAGGACGCAGCGATAGCGGCAACAGTATTTGGTGGTGGTGGTCCTGCAGCACTAGCAGGTGCAGTAACGAGTAAGGTTTTACAAAGATACGCAGAACCTTTGGCTGAAGGTGCCCTGAGGGGTGCCTCAAGGGTATCTAGTGGGGCCAGTGCATTACCACGGGTACTACAACCAATAGTAAATGTAGGACAAAGAGCCGTTCCAGCAGTAGCAGGATTAAGAGCAGATACACAAGAAGTTGGAACACAGGGAGTTGGAACACAACCAATATATCCTACTGGGACAATTCCTACAACACAAGGAGGACAACAGGGGGTAGGAGCTCAAGGAATAAGTCCTCTAAATCTTATGTTAGCTCAAGAGGTTTTAAATGGAAACATATCAGCAGCAGAAGCAAATGCGGTACTTAGCCTATTAGGTATGGAACAAGACAAGACTCCACAGGCTAGTGCAGCTCAAATGGATGCTCAAAATGCAATTAATATGGTAAATAGGTTGTCTCAAAGCATTGCATCAACAGGTTTAACAGGACCAATCAAAGGATTAGGAGCTAAAATCCCGTATGCTACAGAATCTAAAGACTTACAAGCCCAGATAGACTTGGCAAGACAAGTGGTTGGAAAGTTCTTGGAGGGAGGGGTGCTAAGAAAAGAAGACGAAGAGAAGTACAAAAAGATACTACCAACTATGTATGATACTTCAGAGGTTGCTCAAAGGAAGTTACAAAACATTATGACAGAACTTCAAAGTAGATTGGCTCAATACGAAGCTACTGGATATAGTGGGTATGGTCAAGACCCATATGCAGCCATTGATGAGCTAGGACTTTAAATGATAAATGATAGAAATGGAAAATGATAAAGTTATAATACTAGAACAACAAATGAGAGAAGTATGCGAGAAGATAGATAAACTTGACCTTAAAGTTG
>Ga0208197_1002769_pt1 | contig 14999 bp, 22 predicted proteins | sample AD_JPNNA4_MetaG_FD_184444 | JGI IMG/M metagenome (GOLD analysis project Ga0208197, IMG submission 184444) | Active sludge microbial communities of municipal wastewater-treating anaerobic digesters from Japan - AD_JPNNA4_MetaG (SPAdes) (version 2) | ecosystem: Engineered > Bioreactor > Anaerobic...
CTTTGTATTAAATACCTCCTCCGGAAACTGCCCCCGGATGGTGGTCTCTACATCCCTGTTTAATATCTTCCGGCTGTCGTATTGGGTTAACAGGATCCCCCCTATTTTGAGCTCCGGGTTTAATTTGCGCCGGATCTTCTCCACTACCTCCGTTAATTTCCCCAGCCCATGGAGGGCCAGATAGTGCGCCTGTATGGGGATGATCACCTCCTGGGAGGCTGTCAGAGCGTTAACGGTTAACAATCCCAAAGAGGGCGGGCAATCTATTAAAATATAATCATAACGGCCCCGCAGAGGTTCCAGGATCTCCCGGAGGATGTACTCCCGGCCTATCTCCCCGGAGAGTTCTATTTCCGCCCCGGAGAGGTCCAGAGTAGAGGGGATCAGATCCAGCCCCGGGAGGATCACCACAGGCGTAACAGGCGCCTCCCCCCGAATGATTCTGTAAATATTGGCCTCCGGTGGTTCCATTATTCCCATGCTCTGGGAGAGGTTCGCCTGGGGGTCCAGATCCACCAGGAGGATGTTTTTCCCGGCCATGTTCAGCCCCGCCCCTATGTTAATGGCTGTGGTGGTTTTTCCAACCCCGCCCTTATGGTTGGTAATGCTCACCACCTCCCCCGTGTTACTGTGTTTACCCATGTTACTCATGTTACTGTTTTTTTATTTTTCAGATCTTCACCAGGAGGATCCGGTTATTACTCCGGTGTATTTGTCAAAAGTTAACAGGGTGCTCTGTCCTGATTCCCCCTCCCGGTTTTTCAGCGCTTTAATTTTCAGCTCCACCTTCCGGGTGTTCCCCTCCTCCGCGCTGTCGTTTTCCCGTGATTCATTCCAAACAGATAAAACCGTATTGGCGTCCTCCTCCAGGTTCCCCGCTTCTTTGACGTGCTCCAGGCGTGGCTCCCGTTCATCCTTTGCCCCGCGGTTAAACTGGGCTCCCAGGATAATGGGGAGGTTTGTTTCCTTTGCGGTCTGTAGTATCATATCAGAAATATGGGCTATTTCCGTCCGTTTGTCCTGGGTCCTCCGGCTGGTGCTCATTCTCTGGATGTAGTCAATAAACACGGCCCCGATCTTCTCCCGGCCCGCTTGATATGAGAGGAGTTTCCCCATGTCCTCCACCGTGTAATTTTTATCTATTATCCGGATCCGGTTCCCATCTATGAGCTCCCGGAGTTTTTCCTTCCCGGCCTCCAGCTCGGGGATGTCAGTACGGCCCGCCCGGATGTAGCTTTTAATAAATTCGTAATTCGTTTGCCTGGGTAGGTCTGTTACAGTGTTAAAATGTCCCCGCAGATCCACCCCGGAGAGGTTGTTAATGAGCTTAACGGCCAGATTTTTTAACGGCTCCTCCAGTGTCCAGAAATAAAAAACCATGTTTCTGTTTTCCGGGAGTTGGCACATCCTTAACATGAGGTTTAACATGAGGGTGGTTTTCCCGTGTCCGGTCCGTCCGGCTATCAGAGTAATGGCCCCCGGGGTGAAACCCGTAAAATCATCTAACACGGGGTAGCCGGTCCTCAGTGCCGGGGTAATGGTGGCAATATCCCCCATCAGGTCCATGTAACTCATGGGCGGAGGGATTAACCCCGTGGCGGTTATTGTTTTCACATCCGGGAGCTTACTCTCCAGGTGGGTAATTGCTTTACTGGTGTCTCCCCGGTCCAGGTGGGCGCGGGCCTCATCCATAACCCGGGCCGTTTCATTCCGCTGGACCTCTTTTGCCCTGGTGTCCCGGATCCTCTCCACTGTCAGGGTTATACTCTCCGGTTTTATTCCCAGATCAGAAACCCCAGGAGTGGTTAAAAATTCAGTTATATACAGGTCCCGTTCTATGGGATCCAGCCGGGTGGCCACCTCTACCACCTCATCCAGAAAGTTATTTAACTCAGGGCCGGAGAGCTCTCCCGCCTCCTCCTGTATGGCTCCATATTTCGCTATTATTGTCCGGAGCCGGAAATAATGGCTCTGGATGGTCCTCCCGTTGCCCTGGATATATACCCGTTTACCGGTGTTCTCCACCAGGGTAATGGCCTGCAGGATCTCCGCCGTGGCCTCCCCTGCCGGTGATGAAATTACAATATAATCCCCGTTCACCGCCTGGATGGTCTCCGTTCTCAGGATCTCCCCCGGGTGTGATATTATTTCCTCCTCCCCGTTTACCTGGTTTACCCGCGTTACCTTCACCGCCTGGGTTTTCATTTGTACGGGTCCCGGGCCTCGGTATGGCTGGCCATATCCCTGGGCCAGGAGGCTCCTGTAGGCCTCTTTGTAATCCCCGTGGTGTTCCAGTAGGGTGTAAATCTTTGCGGGGCTGTGGGCCCCCACATCCAGCCAGGGGGAGGAGGTGCTGAAATTGTAAAACAGTCGTTTAACGGTGTGAAAATTCCCGGAGGTTTTACTGTCGGTTTGCCCGGGGCGTAACATATCCACTTTGTCCCCGCGTTCCTTTACCACTTTCCAGCCGTGGCCCTCCAGCAGACCCACCACATCCCCGCGGTGGTTATAATCCTCAAACGGGGAGTTATCCGATGATGTAAAAAACGGCGTGGGGGTGGTCCGTGCCCGTGGTTTCTCCTCCTGTAGCTGGTTAAAACTTCGTGCTATACTCAGGATGAGGGCCCGCTCCTCCGGTGTGATCTCCGGTGTGGTGGATGGTTCCCCCTGGATAAAACTGTAGCCAGGTGATGGGTAGGCCACCACATAACCACCCTCTCCCCGGGTTTCTATAATTACCTCCCTGTTTTCTTTGTTGGCCAGCTTCAGGTTTTTCTCCGGTTGTTGCCCCTGGATCCTGTAGTAAATATGATAACCTCCGCTCCGTGTCCTGGCTATTGTCAGGCGTGGAAACAGATCCGGGAGGTGGTTCTCCAGGAGCTCCCGCAGATCCTCCCAGAGTGTCCCGGTGGTGTCGTGTTTTGTGTCCACATCCACCACCTCCAGATTTTTAGAAACCGTGCCGGTAATGATCCCCACCCCGGCGGGCGTGGTGAAAGTCTTGATCTTCTCCCGGATGGTCCGCCCGGTGAAAACATCCTCCAGCTCCCCCGGGGTCATGGGCTCCCGCTGTAGATCTTCCCAGGTGGTCAGGGCGGGCCGTTTATCCTCCCGGAGAGGTAAAATAGAAAACCCATATCTCAGGTATTCCAGCGCTTTATTTTTTAACTCTCCGCTCATATCATTTCCATTTTAATCCGGTCCACAATCTCCGCCACAATTTTCTCCACCAGGGCCATCCGGTTACTGTCGTTTTTCACCGTCCGCCCTCCTATGTTCACCTCCTCCGTGGGGGGGATCTCTGTGTATTTCCATGTCAGTTTTTCCCCTCTGTTGTAAACCGTGGCCCGGGAAAAATCTCCGTGTTTGAATACTTCTATTTTTATCCTGGTGGGATCCTCCGCAGAGGCCAGGGAGTTAAAAATACTGAGGGCCAGCCCGCTCCGGTAATTAATTGCCAGGCTGTAAATGTCCCCGCCGTCCGGGTCCTGTATGTCAATAAACCAAAACGGCACCCGTTCACCGTTAAACTCCCGCTCCCGCTTGGCTATCCCCACCAGGTTTCCCTCCACAAATGAAAACAGGCTCTCCCCGCCGTGGGGGTCCCGCTTCACTATCTTACCATCCTTCACATTCAGGTAGATTTTATTTCCCGTGCTTGTTCCTAATCCCATGATGTTATTTTATTACTGTGTTTATTGATATTACTGTGTTTACCGTGTTTACTCCGGCGGATCAGTTCAGTGATTCCCCAAAGAGCTCCGCCATATATTCCGGGGGCATGTCCGGAGTTATTCCGGTCTCCAGGATTGCACGGTGGATAAAACGGGAGGCGTCTGAAAAAAATCTAACCTCTTTTATTAACTTCTCATTTTCCTCATCCGCCAGGGCCAGCATGTTCCGCAGTGATTCCACTTCAGCTTTCAAATTTATGTTTTCCTTGGCTATGGCTCTGGCGATCCTCCGGACCTCCTCAAATTCCTCCCGGGTTAAAAAATCGCTGTTATCTTCCATGGTGGTGGTTATTGATACATGTTTAATATTTCCTCCAGCGGGTTGGGTTCCTCTTTTCCCTGGGGTTTCATCCTCTCCCGGGCCATGGGATCCAGTCCGAAAAGCGCCCCCAGTTCTTTAACATTTTTGAGCGCCTGGTTTTTTATCTGTATCCATGGGCTGGGTTTATCCCCTCCCGCCGGAGTGCTGGTTATATGGTCCCCCGCGGTCTGTAGGTTCCGGCTGGCCAGTTCGTAGGTGTATAACTCTCCGGCGAACATGGCCACCAGATGAAGATCTGAGGCGTATAATCTCCGCCCCTGGATGAGAATGCTACAGGTCCATTTAAAGCGTTCCACCGCCTCCTCCTGTAGAAAATCCGGGGGTGGTGGTATTTTGGTGATCAGATCCCCACCGGCCAGCCCCTTCTCCCGGGTCGGTTTAAATGTCCCGGAGAGCTTTTTTAATTCTGTGGATTTCGGTTTTCTCCCTCTCATTATTTCGTTTTTTGGGGTTAGAATAAACCATCTATGAGCGCCTCCCCGCTGTGTGCCAGTCTCCGCTCCTCTTTTATGGTGGCGGTGTAAATCTGGGTAGTGGCGGGGTTGCTGTGGCGGAGTGATTCCTGGGCCTGTTCCAGTGATCCACCGGCCCGGAGGATGTTAACGGCCATGGTGTGGCGGAGGCTGTGGGCGGTAAAACTCCGCTCATCCAGCCCGATCCCTTTTAACCCCTCTTTTGCTATGAAACTTATACTCCGGGTGGTCAGGCGTTGGCCCCGGGAGTTGTTGCTGGTGGAAATAAACAGGGGTTCAGATCCTTTTATGGTGGGTCTGGTGGCCATGTATTCCCGGATAGGTCCGTAGGCCTTATCTGTGAGCTCTACAAAATTGTCTTTTTCGTCCCGCCCTTTGCCCTGGATGAGGAGGACCCGCTTCTCCCCTTTGTAGGTTATATCCTCAACATTTGCCCGGATCACTTCAATGGTCCGGAGACCCGTCCGGAGGAGGAGGTTAACTATTGCAAAGTCCCGAAGCGCCCGCCCCTGGTAATATTGGAGGAGTTGGGTAGCCTGGGCCGTGGTGAGCGGTTGTTTTTTAAATTGCTGTTTCCGGCGGGGGAGTTTTACCCCCTTGGCTATGTTCGGGTAATACTTCATACCCTCGGCCCATTCGTAAAACTTCCGGAGGCTGGTAATGTATGCGGAAACCGTTAAAGAGGTGAGCCCGCTGGCCAGGAGGTCCGCCTTATACTCCAGCAGATCCTCCCGGGTTAACTGGGTCAGGTTATACCCGTGGCGCTCCACCCAGTTAAAAAACTGCCTCAGGGTCCGCCGGTATGATTCCCGGGAGCTGGGTTTCACATCCTGGGCCATAACAAAAGCGGTTAACAATTCCTCCGCGGTCTGGGGTGCCCGTTTTACCATCCCTCTGGTTCTCCGTATTGATACCCTGGTCTCCATGCTCTCCGTTTTTTCGTGTTTACTCCACAAATATAACATATAAATAACCCGGTTTAATGCTATTTATATAATAAATAATAATAAAGTTATCAACATGCTCCAGGGGGGGGGTGAGGTGGGCGCCGGGGGCGGGTGAAGATCCGGGCGGGGTGTTATCGGTTGACGGTATGAAATCGGTTGGGCTGCGATGCTCGAACCTGTCAAAATACCTAAACGTTTGAAACTGGATGAAACGATCGAATAACCACGAACGCCCAACTGTTTTATACCGAGTGTTAACGACTGTTATTCATGTACTTAAAAATATTTTAAAAAATAATTGCATTTTTCTTGTACTAAATTTGGTACTTTCAAATATTGGTACTACATTTGGTACAGATTAGAGAGACAAACAAACTCTATTTAATACTTAAAAAGATGAAAACTTCAACTTTAAAAACAGAAACCTTAAATCACCTAACAATTGTAGCCGAACAAATCAATAAAACAGGTGCATTTGAACATTTTACAAAAATGGTTAACGCAAACGTAAACCCGATTTCTTTGCAGGAAACATTGATTTCAAAATATAATGTAAATCCGATGTCTCTTGATTACTTATATAAAGGTTCAGATGAACAGTGTGTAGAATCATCTTTACTTATTGCTATTCGTTGCGATGAATTAAGATGTAAATAATGAACTCCGAACTTAAAAACATTCAGCACTATTTTACAGAGAGGCGATTACGTTGCCTTTCTGTAAAATCTATTGAAGTTGAAGCTAAACTACCAGCTAAAACACTTGCACACTTTTTAAAAGGTCGTAGGCTTCTAAATTCCGAACACCTCGATACGTTAATTCCTGTTCTTGTCGATTTCGGCTACAAACCTGTCGATGAGTGGTTTTTATAATAGGCGTTAACTTGTTTGCAAACGAATAAAACCGGTTATTCCCCTGTAAATGCGTTTTCACTTCCGCCGGTGGTGGCCAGTGTCGGCGGCGGCCTCGTTTATGTATGTCCGGTTGGTGTTGAAGGTGGTGGCCAGTTTCGTGGCGGCTTCTGTTTCGTGTTTATTGTCAGATCCCCCAATTAATTGGGTAATCTCATCTCCAAAAATCGCCACCGCCTCAGCTGCCGCCGCCGCCGATGTTATTGGTGTTTGTATCGTATTTGTTCGCGCCTCGCTGATCTTCTCCCTTCTCTGCCGCTCGGTTTCGGCTTTTCAGCCACTTTTACCCCCGGGAGGTACATTTACCCCACTTTGCGGAGAAAGTGCCAAATATGCAAATATAGCGCACGGAAACGGGCAAATATAAACCCCGACGAACTTCGCAGCTGGCCGGGGTCGATGGATGGTACAAAGGGAACTTTTTACATGGCGGGTTGTATGCCCTTCAGCTTCGCGGCCAGTCTCCCGGCATCGACACGGGGGCCGACGTTGGCGGCGTCTTCAATATCCCAAAGGTAGAAATAGACGCGGCGGATTTGTCTAATGGGGGTTAATTTTCCCTCCCTGATCAGTCGTTCAACTCGACGGCGCCCGAACTGGCGGAACGCGGTCGCTTGTGTAACCATTTCACCAACCTGATCGTTGGCCTTCTTCAGTAGATTGTGCCATTGGCTGATGATTTCGCCAACCTCATTGAATAAACTTGCTTCGATAAAAATCCCGTTTTTCATGGTGGTATTGAATTGATGGTTATTACTTCCTGATGTTTTCCGGGTAACGTTCATTTAAATACTGCTGAAGGAACGGGCGGGTCACGGTGCCTGGTTCATGATGTTTTGCCCACTTCAGCACGTCTTTGATGTCGATTGAGAAATAATCCCACAATACGTTATCGACAAGTTTTTTTGTTTCTTTTTCTGTAATCCTGACTTTCATGATCAACTTACTTTTAATTGTTTTGAATTATTGTTTTCTCTAATTTCTCTCATCAATTTCTCCAGTTCGCCTTCCTCCTTTTCCGGTTCCATGTCAAAGCGCATGCGGCTTAACGGGTCGAACCCGAAACATGAACTCAATTCCCGGAGGTGTTTAATCGCCTGATTTTTTATTGCGATCCACGGTGATGGTTGTTTGTACCCGCTTTGTGAAATTTCTATGTGCGCTTCCGGTGATTGGAGTTCCCTCATCGCCGTTTGGAGTTCATTTAATTCGACTACGTAAGCATGAACCAGCGGCATATCCACCGAGGCGATGATCTCCGCCTCGATCAAGTTGCCGCATACAATCCGGTAAATTCCCCTCATGTCTTCATTGAACCAATCCGGGGCCGGTGGCGCTTGGGTCAGTACCGGCAATTTTAATCCGGTCTTCATCCGCGACGGTTTCAATGTACCGCGCAATTTTTTTACCTCATTTGATACTGGTTTCCTGCCCTTCATATTTAATTATTTATATATGTGAATACCCGTAGTGTCATTTTCGGATACGCATTTGTTTCCCGGGTGTGCGGTGGTTTTTGGGTTTCTATTGGCGATTTTGGCGCCCCCCTACCCCCCCCCGGGCCCGTGGCCACTGCCAACCATTACAACTGTTTATGCTCATTCCGTGTATCATCGTTTCAGTTCCAAATTTACTGTAAAATATTTGAGAATTACAAAATTATTTTCTGTAAATTATTTCTGTTATTTTCTGTTATCTTTTGCTTTCAATCTGTTATTTGACGCTGACAAACTGTCACCCCCGAAGTTATTATGTTCAATCCTGATTAACATATAATAATATTCATCCGTTTCATAACTCGTTATTTTTCAGCGCCTTACCTTTGTGATGCGTTTGTCCTATATTTTGTATTACGTTAAATAGAATAGCGTGCTGATATTCAATGAGTTGCGGGGTCTATTTAACATACGATTATTGTTATATCTGTTATTGATAATATAATTATCTGTTATTTTCTGTTATTCTCCGGTATCTTTCCCCGGCGTCGGGAGTACATAACGGAGTAATTGAAGGTAACATTGAACGCGGTCGGCGGGTTCCATCTTCCGAAAATCCCGTTTTATTCCTTCCCAATTATCATTAACGAACTCCCGCACCTCATCCACGGTGACGATGGTAACTTTGTTTTTCGATCCGACGGGCCGCCCCGCAGGGTTGCCGCTTTCGCCTTCTTTGTAACGTGCCATGTTTGTACTGTTTTTTATCTGTTATTTTCTGTAAATGTACGTTTATCTGATGAGAAATATTTAACTCCGGTGAATTAAATTTATCTTGGGTTCACCCGACGGTTGCGCCTGCTGATGATAAAATAGAGGGTTCCGATAACAACGGCGGCCATTGGCAGGAGGTCGATCAGATTAATGTAACTCATAACGGTAAATTTTTAAGTGAATATTTCGGTGAGGTGTTCATCCGGTTAAAATTTTATTTCGTCGATGCCTTCCCAATTTGAAACATATCGGGGGTCGCCAACAGAAAACATGAATTCCTTATCAATGTTTGTGGTATTGGGTTCGGGCCAGCGCTTGGCCGGGGTACCTTTGCGGCGGTCTTTTGTCGTTAGTGATCCTTCATTCCATTCTGTCATCTCCTGAAGACGTGACCACGCACGTTCTCCGATCACCTTTTGAATTTCCGTGCTTAATAAGTTGGTGGTGCAATATAATTCCAAATCATCTTTCTTTTTAAAACTGTTATATCGGCTGTAAATCAGTTCCGCCAATACGTTTGTTTTGGTACCGAAATAATTCCCTTCGCAGTTAATCCCGATGTCATCGAGAATTAATGTTTGACCAAAATTTTTTTCAAACATCTCATATCCGTTTTTTATGAAAGTCCCTGCCAGCTTTGTCGGGGTGAAGAAAACGACGTATTTTTGCGCGTTCATAACCTTTTGCCGGAATTCGGCCCACAATAACAATAACATGGTTTTTCCGCTTCCGACGGGGCCATGAAGTACAATTCCCCGTTTTTCTGATTTCTTGGCGGCGATATTGGCCATGTATTCGATTACCCCGATATTGGTCTGATCAATTACAAAATCAGGGTAAAATTGTGCGGTGTACTCCCGGAATAGTCGGGAAATTGCTTCTGTATTATCGCCATTATATGAAACATCGATGTATTGGGTAGGTTTGTACTGCTCATCAATTCTGTAAAATATCCCGTCTTTACATTTGCTTATGTAGTATTTTACAAAATCATCAGATTCGGTCTGAATCGTGCTGATCCGACGTCGCAATTCCTCCAGTTCTATTTTCATCGTTATTGTTTTTTTTCAGTGCAATAAATGTTTTGTACGTTCCGGCCATCGCTTGGCCGATGATCTTTACGGCGGTTTCCTCATCACCGTTTGAGAGGTTGTGCAGGATTTTCAGTTGTGATAATTCGGTAGTCTGTTTAACGGTGGTATTGTGCTGTTCTTTTAAATATTCAATCCACTCAATCCAATCAGGTTCAAAATTTTTTTTCCACTCAAAAAAATCATTCTTTTCATTTTTGTCATTTTCGAATAATTCTTTATCATTCTTGTTAGGGGGTATATTCGGGTTTCCGTTCAGGGTATATTCGGGTTTCCGTTCAGGGTATATTCGGGTTTCGTCACCCTGATATTTTGCCCAATTCATCACTGTTATCAGGTGTTTTCTTCGGTTTCCTTTTCCGACAATTTTGCGTTGTAACATCCCCTCATTTTCCAATAATTTGAAAAACTTTCCTACCGACGGTTTTGAACACTTAAATAGCGTTGCCCAATGGTCAATACTGATAAATGATTCACCGGGTCGGCATATAATCACCTCATCACCTACCGGGAATTTAACTTCAGTATGATTCACGTTCAGTAAAATTATCAGCCATCGCCGGAAGTATCTTTCATCTTGAAAAATCCAATGGTCAATAATTTCCCTATGTACTTTTATCCATCCCTTTTTCATCGTCAATCGTCTTATTGTACCAATCCACGAACCCGGCGAAGTTCCGGGCAATAACATACATTCCCCCCGCGGCCTCAACTTGGCGTTGGTATTCCCGTTGGTGGTCACTCTGCCGATCCTTCCCAATCTTTACCTCGATCTTCACACTCCGCCCGTCGATGGTTGCCGATATGTCCGCACTCCCCCGGGTGGTGGTGCCCCTGATCCACTCGACGCGGCCAACGGTTCGCCTCATCCCCATAACATCCGTATATGTCCGGGTGCGGTCAATCGGTCGGCCCGTGGTGCTGATCCTCTCCGCCTGCCATCCCTTCAGCTTCAGAAACGCGGTGATGCACTTGGTCAGGCCGTTGGCGGTATCGTCGCGGAAGGTGCGGGGGGCCAAATATGGCACGGTAGGGTAACGGCGGCGGGCATCACCGTCGGCCAGCGCCTCCAGTTCACGAACTGCCGAACTTTTCCGGTATCGCTTAATCATGGCCGAAATCGTTTAACTTTCGGGTGGCCTCATCCAGCGATCGGTAACACCATGCCCACACTCCGAATGCTTCGGGCCGGGGGTAGCTGATGGTGCCGAAATAGTGATTTTCGCGCCGTTTGAACACGTGGTAATACATTTGCCCCCCCATGTCCACGGAGTAGATATAACCCGTATCACGGCGTAAAATACGGGTGAATTGCATCCCTTTGTATGCCCCGGTGCCGGTGAACTGGTGGGGCGGTTCCCTTAACGGAAGAAAGTTTGTATCTTCGTGGCGGTGGTTGCCGTTGCTCTCCGGGGTGGCGGCTTTTTTTATGTCGATCATGGCCGTAGCGGTTTAATCGCCTCTTCGACTTCGGCGCGCTTGTAATATAATCTCCCTCCCAATCCGTACGCCTTCAGCTTCCCGCGCTTTGTCCAATTATGCACCGTGGAAAGATCCACGTTTAACAAATCCCGCACCTCGTTACGGGTCATGTACTCCGTAGGTTGTTTCGGCTGAAAATCGGCCTTCAGTTTATCGACTTCGGCACGAACACCGGAAACGATCGCCTCCCGCAATTCGTCGGGGGTGATCTGAATTAATTGAATTGTTCCTGAACTCATATCATTTAAGAATTAATGATACAAAGGTCAGGTGGGCGCCGTATTGGTTCAAATACGGTATTGTATTATTTTCAATACGGTAATGTATTGCCGGTTATTTCTGTTTGAAACCTTGTTTTATGGAGGTGTAACTTTTGTCTTTTTTGTCGTTACGTGAAACGCCAAATGATTTTAATTGTGAGGCGTTTAATTCGATATTGAAAGTATCACTTAACCAGTCGATAAATTCCAGTTGTTTGATGTCGTCATATATGAACCCGTCGCTTTTCATTTTGTGAAAAATGTAACTGTAATCTGCCAATTCGTTCGTTACAAATTCGTTTTTGAGGCGTTGAAAAAATTGCCATGCTTTAGCGCTCATAAATATTCTGTGATGGGGGTATTCTCCGGGAGGTGGTGCCGGTTCCGGTGACGTGGCCACGGGAGCGGGCGCCGGTGCGAATGCTAATTTCTCCGCATCTTCAAATGATTTAAGAATCAAATAAACATCGTCGCCCGTCATGGTTCCGGTATGGCTCCCGTTTGAAAACCTTTGCAGATCAATTTTGCAACTCCATTTGTCCAATTTTTCGGGGTGCTCACAATACGGTAACACTGTTAGCCAATATTCATAAACGCGTTTCAATTCGTCGTACAACCATCCGACTACCATCCCGCAACCTGAAAAAAATTCATCCTTTGACAATCCAATATTTGCCGCTTTTTTATACTCCCTGATAAGGTAATCGGTGAAAAAATGTATTGTGTTCGGGTTGGTGGCCCCCTTCAAAATAATTCCCATGTAATCCATCGCCTGCAATTTTTAACGGTTATTACTTCGCCTCCCTGATTACGGTCATAGTCGTTTCTTTATTGGCCGTCAAAGATTGCTTTCTCCAGTACTCCGCTATCTGTATGGCGTAATCGTTTGAGGTCTTCCCGATGTACTGTAAAAATTGTTGTTCCGTACTGTGTGCGGTGATGCTGATGAGTAGCGCCGTCGGCAATTCCCCGTAAAAGTTCGTGGCGAACGATCGACGGCAAACATGGGAGGTCACCAATTCATACTTTGGGTAGGTGTCATGTACTTTTCTGAATACTCCCTTTGATATTTCGACGACCTTCCCCCCCTTCACCGGTTGGGTTATCCCTGCCAGCTTGGCCACGTCTTTGATGTATTCGTTAAACTTTTGGTCACTGATCCGGTAGGGGAAGTTGCCGCCGTACCTCTCGATGATCGCCTTAACCTTCGGGTGAAACGGTATAGAAACGTGCTTCCCCGTCTTCACTTGCACCAATTCGATCAGCTCCAGCCCCGCACGGGTGACGATGTTCGCACTGGTCAGGGCCAGTAGGTCGCTTACCCGTTGCCCGATGTAACACCCGATCAGCAACCAATCGCGGGCGTTGTCCAACGCGGGGCGGGTGAAGGTGGCGCCCTCGATCGCCTCCAGCTCGTCAAAGGTCAGGTAAATTTTATCAGCTTTCTCGGTGAACCCCCGCACCCGTTTGAGTTGGTGGCTTACCTCCATGCCGTTGTATTGGGCATCCAGGCAAACGGTTTTCAGAAATTTGATGTACCGGCCTGCCGTGTTGGGCCCCAATAACAACACCTCCCGGAAGTACTTCAGTAGGTCGTTACGAAATGCGGGGTTCACGTCTTTGATGAAATAGGTCTTCTTGGTGTAACGCTGGTAATCCTCAATCTTGTTTTTCAATGCTGAATACTTCCCGATGGTGGTCGGCTTCGCCCCCTTCTTCCCGTTGGGAAAATCTTTGTAGGGAAGATCGTCGATAAATTTCTGAAAGTAGTTCAAAAGTTTGTCCGCATCGGTCTGCCGTTTTTTCCCATTGAAGGCGTCGATCTTGGTTTCCAACCAATCGCCGGAAGGTTCACCCCCTCCAGTGGTCATGGTGTTTAACTCTTCGATGAGGTAGGCACCCATTTTCTGAAGGCGGGCCCCCAATCGCTTATTCTCTTCGTCGTTTTGCTTGGGGAGGTTGTTCGCTTCACTCCAATCGTCGGGGTCGATGAGGTAACCCGTTTTGCGCCGGAAGATCCTTCCACGGGAAACGGATAAATTGACGTAAATGTTCGCGGGGTTGCTCTTGCTCTGAATTAGAAATCTTGCGGTTGCCATGTTGCTGAATTTTATTTGAACACTGATCCAAAGATAATAAGTTTATACAACATTTATACAACCGTTATACAACCATTTATCGACAACATTAAATAATCTTAAACAATTATCTATGTTCAATACGTTGTAAATGCCAGTGGTTACTGGGGTTTCCGTAGTGTTTGGCCAGTGTTTCCGGGGTGCCGGGAAACGTTAAAAAGTGGCGGGTGGGGCTCCCTCACTCTCCGCCCGTTATGTTGATTTTCAGTACGTTAGTCAGCAGTTAGGCAACATTTAGGCAACCATCGGAAAAATGATGTTCCCGTGGTGTGCGAAAAATCATTAAATTTGTATTGTAATCCGTTGCCACGGATTGCTATTTGAACACTTGGGGCGGCCAGCGGGTCGCCTCTTTTTGTTGGTGACGATCAGGTGGTGGTGGTATCGGTTGGTGCTATGAGAAGTAGCGGAATACGGAGCGTGTACATGTCAAGTTGAGACAGTGATAATGCGAGAAATAGCCTACGAAAATCAATACAACCGCTATTTTTTATAGCACGTGTTAACTGTCAGGGCTTTGTTTGTTATTAAGAATGAAAATAAATAACGCAAATGAGTGAAAATAAATTGCAAAACACTTGCACACATCACGCAAATGAGTTATCTTTACTTCATCAAATAACAATTAAAACAACAACATCATGACAACTTTAGTAATTGAATACGACGGCAAGAAAATTGAAAAACAAATCAATGACAGCCAATTTGGAGCTTATAACAATTCTTACAGAAAAGAAATTGAAAAATACTTCAAAAACAAATTTGGTATTACAAAAGAGATTGAAGATTTATCAACTGATATGATTACTCTTTTTGATGCTGAAAAAGATGCGGCAATCAACGCAGCAGGAGAATTAACTGAAAAGTTAAGATTAGCAATGAAAACAGTTAAAATTTACAGAAAATAACCTTTAAAACTTACTACAATGAAAAATTATTCAACTTTTATTACTCGCAAATCATTGAATCAAATGATTAAAGCTCACGATCTTGGTTTAAACTTAGGCAATGCAATTGATCAAAGCATTATAGATGAACTAAACGCCGTTCATTTAGGAAACAACGGCAAATACATTAGTAACTTAAACCTTAGTGCCGAAGCTGAAAGTTTTCTTGATAATTTCATTACTGATTTCAAAACGTTTGAAAAAACTGGAGAAGGCTCTGTATTTGCAGAAAATTACATTGATAGCTTATGAAACCAGAAGATTTAATTAAGTGGAATGTAGCGAGCCGGTTCCTTTCCGGCTCACGTGAAACTGTCAGAAAGAACGCGATCCCGAAAATTCACCAGGCTTTTCTTAAAGAACTTTTCGATGCGATGAATCAGGTAATTGAGAAATACTTTCCCAAACAGGATGCGCCATAGCCTTGCAGTTAACTATCTGCTTTCAAAGTGCAGGGATGGGATCATGTTAGGTGAAATTCAGA
>Ga0208197_1002771_pt1 | contig 14996 bp, 12 predicted proteins | sample AD_JPNNA4_MetaG_FD_184444 | JGI IMG/M metagenome (GOLD analysis project Ga0208197, IMG submission 184444) | Active sludge microbial communities of municipal wastewater-treating anaerobic digesters from Japan - AD_JPNNA4_MetaG (SPAdes) (version 2) | ecosystem: Engineered > Bioreactor > Anaerobic...
CGACTTTGAAAGTTTGTGTTGTAACTTCTGAAATGCTTTTTGATGAAGACAAAACCCTGCTAGAAAAACAATTTGGAGTTGCTGTTGTCAATGAATACGGAGCTTCGGAACTGGATTTGATTGCTTATCAAAATCCTGACGGCGAATGGCAAGTGAATTCCGAAACACTTTTTGTGGAGATTTTGGACGAGAACAATACCGTTTTGCCTTATGGAAATGAAGGTCGTGTCGTAATCACTTCCTTATTCAACAAAGCACATCCGTTTATTCGATACGACATTGGCGACATTGGAATTTTGGACGCGAAAAGCACCCCGAAAAAACCGATTCTTCAACAATTAATCGGTCGAACCAATGACATTGCCATTTTACCAAGCGGGAAAAAATCGCCTGGATTGACTTTTTACTACGTGACCAAAAGCATCATCGAAGACGACGGTAACGTAAAAGAATTTGTCATCAAACAAACTAAAATCGATACTTTTGACATTGAATATGTGAGCCAAACCGAATTAAATCAAGAACAAATCCAAAAAATTGAAGCTGCAATTGCCTTATATTTGGAGAAAGGATTGATTTTCTCATTCGTTAGAAAAGAAAAATTAGAACGAAGCAAAAGTGGCAAATTGAAACAATTTATTTCGTTAATAAAATAGTCTTGAAGTCGCAAATTGCGACTTCAAGACGTTCAAGGTCGCAATTTGCGTCCTTAAAGAAATTAAAAGATAATTTATGGAAAACGAAATACTACTTTCTGAAGAATTAATTTCTAATAAAATTTACTTTATTAGAAACCAAAAAGTGATGTTGGATAGTGATTTAGCCTCGCTTTACGGAATTGAAACCAAAGTCTTAAAGCAAGCAGTAAAAAGAAATATATCCAGATTTCCCGAAGATTTTATGTTTGAATTGACTGAATTAGAATCAGATTCTTTAAGGTCACAAATTGTGACCTTAAAGAAAGGAAGAGGTCAACATCAAAAATATTTACCTTCCGTTTTTACCGAACACGGCGTTCTTATGTTGTCAAGTGTCTTGAAAAGCGACAAAGCGATTCAGACTAATATTCAAATTATGCGGATATTTTCAAAAGTGAGGCAAATGCTTTTGGACACCACCGATTTAAAAATAGATATTCTTCAAATTCAGAAAAAACTAGAAAATCACGACAAGAATATTGAGTTGGTTTTCTCTTATTTGGATGAATTGTCAGATAAAAAAGAAAATGAAACGCCAAGAACAAAAATTGGTTACAAAAAGTAACATCGAATGAAAAAAATCAAATCTTTTATAAAAATTCTATTAATCTCAATCTTAATTGCTGGTTGTTATGGTATTATTCACGATTTAATTACCTCATCTATTTGCCCTGAATATTACACCAAATTTAAGTTTTTCCAATTTGGAATAATGGATGATTATCAAAGACCTTTTAGAGGTAATTTACCTTTAATGGCTTCAATTGTTGGTTTTTTAGCAACTTGGTGGTTTGGTTTATTACTTGGTTTTATACTCTCTGTTTTCGGATTAGTTTTTAAATTAGAAGATAGATTTATTGAAATTACATTAAACTCAATATTTTTAGTAATAATAGTCGGTGTGTTTTTTGGTTTTTGTGCTTATATCTTTGGAAGTTTAAATCCAAAATATAATTTAAGTTATAATCCATATGAACAAAAAATTATTGAAATTCGACAATTTAATCTTGTTGGACTAATTCATAATTTTTCATATTTAGGAGGATTAATTGGACTGATAATCGGAATAACAAATCAAAAAAAGAATTGGTTTTTAAACAAATTAAAACAATGAAAATTACCATAGTTGCAGGTGCAAGACCTAATTTTATCAAAATCGCACCCATCATCAAAGCCATTGAAAAAAAGCAAAATGAAGGAGCGAATGTTTCCTATCGTTTGGTGCATACGGGGCAGCATTATGACAAGAACTTGAGTGATACTTTTTTTGAAGAATTGAATATTCCAAAACCCAACAGCAACCTGGAAGTAAAAAGTGGTTCACAGGCAGAGCAAACCGGAGCCATTATGGTCGCTTTTGAAAAAGAATTACAGCAAAATCCTTGTGATTTGGTGTTGGTGGTTGGCGATGTCAATTCAACAATGGCTTGTGCGATTGTGGCCAAAAAACAAAACCTAAAAGTCGCCCACGTCGAAGCCGGAATCCGCTCCGGCGATATGACAATGCCTGAAGAAATCAATAGAATCGTGACCGACAGTATTACCGATTATTTCTTTACAACCTCAACATCGGCTTCTGAAAACTTGCTGAAATATGGTGTTGATGCAACCAATGTTCATTTCGTGGGCAACGTGATGATTGATACTTTGTACCAAAATTTGGAACGAATTTTCGAACCCGTTTTTTGGAATGAATATCAATTGGAAACTGGCAATTACATCATTCTAACCTTGCATCGTCCGTCGAATGTGGATGAAGAACAATCTTTAATTCAATTATTACAGGGAATTGATAAACTAACAGGCGACAAAAAAGTGATTTTCCCGATTCATCCCAGAACGAAAGCGATTTTGGGCGAAACCAATTTAGAACTGAAAAACATTCTTTTTGTAGAGCCACAAGGTTATTTAAACTTTATGTACCTCATCAAAAATAGTTTTGCCGTAATTACGGATTCGGGTGGAATTTCGGAAGAAACTACCGTGATGGGAATTCCTTGTTTTACGATGCGAAACAACACCGAAAGACCTGAAACACAAATAATTGGAACAAATACTTTAGTAGGGACTTCGATAGAAAATTTAGAAAAACTGTTTGGAGTATTTATTAAAAACGGAAAACGACAAGCAGGAATTCCAGAACTTTGGGACGGAAAAGCCTCGGAACGAATTATTGAAATTCTACTTCAAAAATAAAACCGCAAATTCGCAAATTATTAAAACATAAAATTGTTTATTTGGCTGTTAATTAAAAAATAAATTTGCGAATTTGCGGTAAAAAAATGAACAAAATCCTCATCATATCCAATTATTATCCGCCCGAAAAAGGGGCTGCCGCCAATAGAATTGAGCAATTGGCACTGAAATTACACGAAAATAAGTATAACGTTACCGTGCTTTGTCCGTTAGGAAATTACCCAAAAGGAGAACTATTTCCAGAATACAAAGGCAATTTTTCGGTAACGGAAAAATTGCAAAATATTACGGTAAAAAGGCTTTGGATTTATCCAAGTGTGAGCAAAAATATTTTCAAGAGAACGCTGTCGGTTTTGTCGTTTTCTTCGGTGCTTTTCTTTTATTTATTGTTCAAAAAAATACCGCATAAAGTGGTGGTGCAATCGCCTCCGTTGTTGTTGTCGTTTGTGTCGGTTTTAATTCTTTCGCTTAAGCGAAAAAAAATAATCCTCAATGTTTCCGATTTGTGGCCACTGGCGGCTATTGAATTGAAAGCCTTGAAAAAAGAAAGTTTTTCGCATCAAGTTTCATTGTTTTTTGAACGATTTATTTATTCGAAAGCTAGTTTAATCTTTGGTCAATCGAACGAAATTATCACGCACATTCATTCTATTTTTCCTGAAAAAGAATGCCATTTGTACCGCAATTTTCCGGATCATCAAGCCAAAGAAATTCATTTTTCAACCCATGAAAACGAACCTATCAAGCTATTTTATGCAGGATTATTGGGTGTTGCCCAAGGTGTTTTTGAATTGTGTCAAAAAATAGAATTAGAAGATCTAAACATTGAATTGCATATTTTTGGCGATGGTGCCGAAAAAGCACAAATTGAAGAGTTGATTCAACAATCCCGAAGCCTCGGGACCGAGAAAAAAATCTTCTTTCACGGAATGTTGGAACGTCATATTCTGCACGAAAAACTACAAACTTTTGATATTGCCATTATTCCATTAAAAACAAGAATTTATGGCTCTGTTCCTTCTAAAATATTCGAATATGGGGCTTTGGGTTTTCCTGTATTGTATTTTGGTGGTGGCGAAGGCGAAACTATTGTAAACGAAAATAATTTAGGCTGGGTAGCGAATGTGGGCAATTTTGAAAGTTTAAATAAGGCTTTAATCGAAATATCAAAAACTGGGAAAAGTGAAATTCAAATGATGAAAAAACAGGTCTTTGACACTGCCCAAAAACAGTTTAATTTAAATTTACAAATGAAGAACTTAATTAAAGAAGGTGTTTTTTAAAAAGCTTTTTCATCGCCTTTCAAAGTATTATAAATAGTTTTGATAATGATTTGAATATCTAATAAAATAGACCAGTTTTCCATATAAAAAATATCGTATTTTACTCTATTAATGATGTCTTCATCGGTTTCTACCTCGCCACGATACCCTTTGGTTTGAGCCAAACCGGTGATGCCTGGTTTTACAAAATGACGAACCATAAATTTATCGACATTGGCTGCATACAAATTAGCAACGCTAACCATATGTGGTCTAGGCCCAACAACCGACATATCACCTTTTAAAACATTGAAAAACTGAGGCAACTCATCAATGCTAGTTTTCCTAATAAATTTGCCTATTTTGGTAATTCGAACATCATTTTTTGAAGCCAAATCCACATCGGCTTTATCGTTTATATACATCGAACGAAATTTGTAACAATTAAATTCTTTATAATTAAGACCATTTCTTTTTTGTACAAAAAACAAAGGCCCTTTTGAATCTAATTTTATTAATAGGGCTAAAATTGGTGTAAGCCAAGACAATATTCCGACAATTATTAATAATGAAAAAACAACATCGAAAACGCGTTTAATTATTTTATTTATGGTTTCATCCTGTAAAATATCTCTCAAAGAAATAACTGGAATATAGTCATAATATTCGAACTTTGCTGTTCTTGAAAAAATTTGGTTTTCGTTTGGAATAAATTTTAAAGTCTTCAAATTATTATCGGCAAAATCAACAATTTTGCTAATTTGGCTTTCTGACAAATCGGCCATCGCACAATATATTTCATTGGTATGACTAGAAATTACATAGGAAAGGCACTCTTCGATTCTTTCTTTCTTACGGTCTTCTAGAGTGAAAACTTTCATTAGTCTGTAACCATAATCTGGATTTTCTGTGAAAAAGTTTTTTAGTGGATTGATGTTTTTCATGTTTCCCAATAAAACAACGCTTCTGGAATTTCCTCCATATAAAACTCTAAATTTTCTTAGAAAACAATAAATGGAAAGTTTGAAAAATAAAACAAATGCTATCGATACAAAAACAAAGAAAACGACTCTTTTTTGAAAATAAAAATCAGAATAAAACAACTCTAAAGCCAAGCAAAATAAGGAAAATAGAATGAATTGTTTTAAAGCGCAATTTAAAATTGCTATCACCTTTGTATAGCGATAGACTTCATAAAAACCAAGATAAATGGCAATTGACAACCAGGCAAAACTAATTAGAATGGAATAAACAACTTTATTGTCGTGAAACGGAAACACATAGAAAGCCAATACATTGATGATAATTAAATCAATCATGTATGAAAATGGACGAATATAACCTGAATATCTTCCTGTTTTGGTTTTCACCTATTTGATGTGTTTTAGAAGTTTTTTAAATCGTAAACCCTGATTATTTTATATTAAAAATTTGTTCTAATATTTTAATAGTAATCAAATACGTGGGCTTTACTCCTGTTGTTCCTAAACCTCCTGAAGCCAATGTGCTTCCTGTTTCGAGTGGGTTATCCGAAGCGTAGTAAGCATATCTAACTTTGACATCTTGTGGAATACTTTTTCTTATTTTTGAAGCCGATTGGATGGCTTTTTGATAATAAGAACCTTCCATTTCCAATCCAATTACACCCCAAGTCGATTCGTGGAAAAACTTCAATAAATCCTTATTTTGCAATGATGTTCCAAGCACCGTGACCATAGGTCCTTCAAAAACAGGAATGCCATCATCTTTAAACATATCTCCTTTTAATTCGTTTTCAAAGTAATAATTATCGGCAGTTCCTTCGTTGATGTGTGCAGATGGAATCATAATATCGCCTTTTCCTCCTTGAAGAATTCCTGCTTTTCCCATAATAGAAACCGATTCGACATTCAATAAAATATCTTTTTTGTAGGGTTTCAATAATTCATCTATGGTTTCATAAGCCTGCTCCCCAAAGGCATAATCCATCACGATAAGAACAGGTTGTTTTTCTCCTATTTTAGCGTTTGGAAACGAGGATTTAGCCCAATCTATTTTGGCCGTGTCAAAAATTTGCACATCAATATTGGTTCCCGAAGCGGCATCTGGCAAGGAAATCATTCCGTGTTGTTTGGCAAATTCTTCGACTTTATTTCTGACTTCATTCGCACCCGATTTGCTCAATTCTTCATAAATAAAGAAATCCGATTGGTCTTTGAACTTAGTTTTCAACACAGTTGTAGCAAAAATCGAATTCATCACACTGTGCATGTTGGCACTGATAACATGGATTGGTCGATCTAAAAGTTTGTGTTGTTTTAAAACTTCTTTGATGTTGGTTGCCCAGATTTCGCCGTGAATATGGTGTCCTAATCGTTCTCTTAAAATCGGACTAAAAGTGATGGTTCTCTTGTTATCATCGACCACTTCTTCGATGGCTAATTTTCCCAACCAATAAATCACGTGCAAAAATCGATCTGGCGATAATTCTGATCCAAAAGCATCATAAATGTCTAAAACTTCAATAAAAGTTCTACCTAAAATATTGGCTGCGTGCGAAACGGCTTTTTCTTTTTCTATTTGAGTCAGTTTTTTCTTTTGTGAAACTGCTGCCTCTAATTTTTGCCAATCGCGCGAAACTTCGCCAGCATCATCAAGCAAAACTCTGTTTTTAATCTTGTGCGATTCAATAAAAATAAAGGTCAAATGCGTCAAAATATCATAAATATCCGAACGTCCTCGGGTGATTTCAACATTCATTTGTTCATCGTCAATTCGATAACAATTGCGTCGTCTTTTTGGAGGAACAATAGCCTGAAAATGTGATTTCGAATAGCCTTCGTCCGAAGTTAAATTGATGAATCTACATTCCTCAATTCCTGTTGGAAGTCGTTCGATAACGTATAATAGTCCACTTAATTCTACTTTTTCTTCGGCAATGTTTCCATAAATTTCTGGTCGCAATGCCAATAATGCTTCTCGCAACGTATCGCCCGAAACACCCATCGGTTTGTAAAATCCACGGTTGAACAAATGGCGCATTGTGATGTACATTTTTTCAATAGCTGCCGATGATTCTTGTGCTCTAGATCTTGATATGTTTTTCATTTCTTTCATAAAATTCTACTTTGTAACCATACAAATGTATGGTTTTAATAATTTAGTTAGATAAAATTAGTGTTATCACTGGTTCATTTATCATCATTTTGGGTGATGGATCTCTTTCATTCTGATTCGTTTGTTTATTCCACTTTCCGCCTGAAAAAGTATATAAAAATTCTCTTTCTACATAATTGTACAAAACAAAAGGAAAATAAGTTTTTTGTACTTGTGTAATGTTCGTATTCAAATCGGTAATGGTTTTTTCGGTTTTATTTCTTTCGATTAACAATTTTTCGAAACCAACAAAAAGACCGTTTTTTGGAAATTTTAAATTGAATTTAGCTAAATCAAATCGGTTGATTCTTGTTCCCTTTTTGACTGTAACCACAAAATCTTTGTCTAATAATTCTTCGGCAGGAAAACCATTCGAATCTACTGTATAAAAATGAATCTTAATACTGGCATTTTCGATTTTGCTGTCGGTGTAAATACTAACTTGTTTTAAATATTTTGTCTTTTTGTACGACGAAATATAAGAAAAAAATTTGGTGTCAATCTTTGGTCCATTATCAAATGCTTGATATATTTCATTTTTAGATTTTCCAATTTCAATTTCCTTGGTGCCATTGCTTTTTGAAATTACGACCTCATTCAAGGAATACGCCATTGGTTTCAAATTGACTCCCATAACTGAAGAAGCCTTGATAATTTTCTTTTCGTAACCCAAAGTTGAAAAAATTAATTTCTTCCCATTTGCAGTTGTATTAATGAAAAAAGTGCCGTTTTCTTCTGAAGTCGAGCCAATGTTTTCGCCCTCCACCCAAATATTCACAAACGGAATGGGTTTTCCAGAAAGACTGTCTTTGACGACTCCTTTTATTTGCGCCGAAATGGAACACGTGAATAAAACCACTACTAAAAAAAGTCTTTTTTTTATCATCTTTGTTCTATTCTCTTTCTAGTAAATCTACGATTTTCCTGTCGTTGCTCAACCTCGGAATTTTATTCTGTCCGCCCAGTTTTCCAATGGATTTCATATAGTCTTGAAAACCGTTTTTGACCACTTTTGTGATGACCACTTTTCGCAACACATTACCCACAATCAAATCGTCGTAATAGATATTTTGTTTCCGCATAGCGTTGTCCAAAGCTTCTGCAAAAGCAACGAAATTTTCAGGTTCGTTTTCAAATTCGATAAACCATTCGTGATAAGGCAATCCTTCGTTTGGAGTGATTTGAGGCGCAACAGTAAATTCATTAATACGAATATTGGTGTCAATAATAGCTTCCTGCAAAGCACTTTCGACTTCCTTGCCAATAACGTGTTCGCCAAAAGCCGAAATATAATGTTTGATTCTGCCCGAAACGATAACTCGATACGGTTTCAAACTCGTAAACTGTACGGTGTCGCCAATGTTGTAACCCCAAAGTCCGGCATTGGTCGAAATAATCAAGACATAATTTACGCCCAATTCAACTTCGCCAATGGTGTGTCTTTTTGGGTTTTCGGTATAAAATTCGTCGCTTTTGATGAATTCATAGAAAATTCCGGAGTTCAACAACAGCAACATTCCTTTTTCCTTCTGCGAATCTTGATAAGCAAAAAATCCTTCCGAAGCCGGAAACAATTCAATGCTATCGACTTTTCGTCCAATCAAATTTTCGAATTTGGCACGATACGGTTCATAATTCACGCCGCCGTAAATAAACAAATTGAAGTTTTTGAAAATTTCGCCCACAGGCTTCTCTCCTTTTTGTTGCAGTTTTTCGAAATACATTTGAACCCAAGACGGAATCCCTGAAATCACTGCCATATTTTGATCGAAAGTTTCTTCGACAATCGCATTGACTTTGGTTTCCCAATCTTCAATACAATTGGTTTCCCAAGAAGGCATTCGATTTTTTTGCAAATATTTCGGAACAAAATGCGCCACAATTCCAGATAATCTTCCTAGTTTGATTCCGTTTTTTTCTTCTAAAATAGGGCTTCCCTGCAGGAAAATCATTTTGCCATCAACAAAATTGGCCTTGCCTGTTTCGTGAATGTAATGCAAAATGGCGTTTCGAGCCGCTTCGATATGAAATGGCATCGATTCCTTGGTGAGTGGAATGTATTTGGCTCCCGAAGTCGTACCTGAAGTTTTGGCAAAATATATTGGTTTGCCTTTCCAGAGCACGTTCTCCTCGCCTTTCACAACTTTATCCACATAGGATTTCAAACCTTCGTAATCGCGAACGGGAACATTTTTCGAAAAGTCTTCAAAGGTTTTTATTTGGTCGAAATGATGGTCAATGCCAAATTGAGTGTTTTTGGCTTGACGGATTAAATCTTCGAAAACTTGCTGCTGCGTTGCTATGGGATTGGTTGCCCAAAGCTGTGTTTTTCGATAAATTTGTTGAGCAAAGATTTTAGCAAAAAAAGATTTTAAAGACATTGTATGGTTTTATTTTTTCGCTTTTGATGCGTTGGATTTCGTGTTTTTTTCTTCTTTGGCGACTTCTTTTCTTAATTCCAATTCTTCTTTTGAAGGAGATAAATCCGCTTTAGAAACTGTGTCAGAGGCTGAGGCAAGAATAGAGTCTTTATTGAATTTGGCATATTCTAATTCGCCTGTCAATACTTTCTGAATAGATTTGATGTAGGCTTCATTTTGCTGTAAAGCCAAAGTTAAGGAATCTGATTTAAGAGCTAATTCGGTAGCGTCTTTTTTTAATTTAGAAGAAGAATATCCTGGAATAAACTCTCTCAAAGGGGTAAAAGCAATGATAAAAGTGGTGAAAGTAATCAATAAAATAGCCCCTGAAGTTGCGGCCACAAAAACATTCATCAGATTCAATTTGAAGGAAAAAAGTTCTTCAAATGTTTCTTCATTTAAAATAACCAAACGGTTTTTTGTGAATAATTTATGGTGAAGTTTTCTTCTTTTAAGCCTATTCTCAGACATATTTTGCGTTTATGATACAAATATAATAATTAATGCAATCATTCGCTTGTTTTCTTGTTTGTGTTTGTGTCTTGGCTTTTTTACCAAATTTTTAACGTATAAGAAACTAAAATAATTATCCCTAATTGATTTTATGTTAAGTAATTCTATATACCTTTGTTGCGCGATTTATTAGAAATTTGCTTCGGCAATAAAATTTTATATTATGGGAAGATTGGGTGTAACAGAAATCCTTGTTATTTTGGCGGTTGTTTTATTACTTTTTGGAGGTAAAAAAATTCCAGAATTAATGAAAGGTTTAGGTAGCGGAATCAAAGAATTCAAAAATGCTGCAAAAGACGACCAACCGGCGGATAAAAAAGAAACTAAAGAGGAAACCAAAGAATAATTTTTCTTTAGGTTTAAAATTTAATATTCCAAATTCCAAACAATTAATCTGTTTGGGGTTTGGGATTTTGTTTTTATAACTATTACTGCTTTTGCATTCTTAGAAACGTTATTTGTCAAAATTATTTGGGTTTTAATCTAGCTTCGATTACCTTAGAGTTTTATTTTTAATAAAGTCCTTATCCAATGAAAAACAAAGCTTTAGTACTAATCCTTTTTTTATCATTCCAGTCGCTTTTTTCTCAAGAAATTCAAGGCTCTTGGGCGGGAAGTTTAAGTATTCAAGGAACTCAACTCCCGCTGATTTTTAATATTCAAAAAAATGGAGATTCCTATAAAACTACCTTAGACAGCCCCATGCAAGGTGCCAAAGGGATTCCTGTTGCAGAAACAACTTTTGCTAATAATCAATTGCAAATAGTGGCACAAAATCTCAATTTGAAATTTAGTGGTCTCTTAAAAGAGGAAGCCATCGAAGGGACTTTTATACAAAATGGGGCTAGTTTTCCACTGGTATTAACTAGGAAAAAAGAAGATACTCCAGCACTAAATCGTCCGCAAGAACCCAAAGCTCCTTTTGATTATCCAATAGAAGAAGTGGTTTTTGTGAATGCAAAAGACAAAAATACACTGGCAGGAACTTTGACACTTCCTAAAAACAAAAAAGATTTTCCTGTAGTAGTTTTAATTACAGGTTCAGGTGCTCAAAATCGCGATTCCGAAATTTTTGGTCACAAACCTTTTGCTGTCATTGCTAATGATTTTGCTCAAAAAGGAATTGGAGTATTGCGTCTAGACGATCGAGGTGTTGGCGGTTCTAGCAAAGGAACTACAGAAGATACTTCGGCTAATTTTGCTACAGATATCAGCGCAGCTGTCGATTTTTTGAGTGCAAAAGGTTTTGGAAAAATTGGTTTAATCGGCCACAGCGAAGGAGGATTAATTGCACCCATTGTAGCGGTTCAAAACAAAAAAGTACAATTTATCATATCGCTTGCCGGTCCGGGCATTCCAATTGACCAAATGATGCTTTTGCAAAGTCAAGCAATTGCAAAATCGCAAGGTGCAACTCCCGCTCAAATTGAGGCTAGTACTGCTTTTAACCAAAAAGTATATGCCTATATTATCAATTATAAAGGAGCCGATTTAAAAACTGATTTTCAACCATTCGTTAAAGAAGAATTTAAAAAAATAACTCAAAGTCAAGGTCTTTCAGAAAGTCAAATCGATAATTTTGTTGCGCAACAAACTCAAAACATTACAAGTTCGTGGTATGTTTATTTTATAAAATTCAATCCCGATTTGTATTGGTCTAAGTTGAAAATTCCTGTATTGGCGTTAAATGGTTCATTAGATGTTCAAGTAAAAGCAACTGAAAATTTAGCGGGAATTCAGGCTTCATTATCCAAAGCAGGAAATAAAAAAGTTGCAATAAAAGAACTTCCGGGATTAAATCATTTGTTTCAAGAAGCCAAAACAGGAGCAACAGCCGAATATTTAACTATTGAACAAACCTTTGCTCCTTTGGTTTTAGACACGATGAGTAATTGGATTTTGGGGATAAAATAGAAGATGAAAAATTTTACAAAACCATTGTCAACTGAATTCATTTTACTCTATCTTCTAAAATAGATTTATCAATCTTAAATTATCGATTTTTTTCTTTTCTTTTTCAACTAAAATTTTTATTTTTGTAGTATTATTTTTAAAATTTAAGAAATGAAAAAATTATTATTAGTACTAGCTTTAGTATCAATGGGATACACAAATGCTCAAACTAGAAACAAAGGAACTATGGAAATTACTCCAAAAATTGGAAGCTCAAGTTTTTATGAAAATAGTGAATATGATTCCTCTAAATACAATTCAGGTGTACAATTTGGAGTAACTGCTGATTATTATTTTAACAATAGGTGGAGTTTACGTTCGGGTTTGATATTTGATAAAATGGGAGGAACAAATACTGATGCTGAGGATAAATACGAGGATATTTTAAACTATTTAAGCATTCCAATCAATGCCAATTGGCATTTTGGTAGCACACGAAAATGGAATTTGAATTTTGGCTTAAGTCCTTCTTTTTTAACAAAAGCAACGGCAAAATATAATGGTACATCTGAAAAAATTCCTTCATCAGCTATTGAATCTTTTCAGTTAGGATTTACATATGGTATTGGTTATAAAATTGGGATTACAGAAAAATTCGGAATTTTAATTGATGCACAATTCTTCAATGGTTTGACTAATATAAATAAAGCAACAGATTTTCGTGTAGTCAATGCTGGTTACAGCTTCAATCTTGGTGGTGTAATTCAGTTATAAAATAGTAATTCTAAAAGTATAGCCAGTCTCAAAATCTTGAAACTGGCTTTTTTATTTTACAAAACCATCGTCAACTGAATTCTCTTTCTATCCTCATCAACCTCTGTTACTTTTACCTCAACGTGTTGGTGTAACTTTACCACTTCATTCACATCGCTCACGAAGCCAGCTTTGAGTTGAGAGATGTGAACCAAACCACTTTCCTTGATTCCCAAATCGACAAAACAACCAAAATTGGTGATGTTGTTGACAATTCCTGGTAAAATCATTCCGGTTTTCAAGTCTTTTATTGATTTTAAATTGGGGTCAAATTCAAAAACTTTGGCTGATTTTCTAGGGTCTAATCCTGGTTTTTCGAGCTCTTTGATGATGTCTTTTAAAGTCAACAATCCTATTTCTGGTGTAATATAATTTTCGACTTTAATCAAAGCTGTTTTCTCTTTATTGGCAATCAAATCATTTACCGAAAGTTTTAAATCTTTGGCCATTTTCTCCACAATCGGATAAGCCTCAGGATGCACGGCCGAATTATCCAACGGGTTTTTAGCATTCGAAATTCGAATAAAAGCAACACCTTGTTGATACGCTTTTTCGCCCAAACGAGGCACTTTTTTCAATTGTTTTCGGTCTTCGAAAGGGCCGTTTTCCGAACGGTATTGTACGATGTTTTCGGCCAGCTTCTCTCCTATTCCGCTCACGTAACTCAACAAATGTTTGCTCGCTGTGTTGATGTTTATTCCAACCGAATTCACGCAACGGATTACTGTCGAATCTAATTCTTCTTTCAATTTTGTTTGATCTACATCATGTTGGTATTGCCCTACTCCAATGGCTTTTGGGTCGATTTTTACCAATTCGGCCAACGGATCCGACAATCGTCTTCCGATAGAAACCGAACCCCGAACAGTAACATCATAATTAGGAAATTCTTCTCTTGCAATTTTCGAAGCGGAATAAACAGATGCTCCTGCTTCTGAAACAATAAAAACCTGAACGGGTTTATCAAAAGCTATTTTCTTGATAAAAAACTCCGTTTCTCTGGAAGCAGTTCCGTTTCCGATGGAAATGGCATCAATATTATAGGCATTTACCATCGATTTTATCTTTTTCATCGCCATTGCAGTTTCATTTTGCGGCGCGTGCGGATAAATGGTTTCGTTGTACAGCAAATCGCCTTTTTCGTCCAGACAAACCACTTTACAACCTGAACGAAAACCGGGATCAATAGCCAAAATTCGTTTTTCGCCCAAAGGTGGTGCCAGCAACAATTGCCCCAAATTATTCGCAAAAACCTGAATCGAATTGGCATCCGCCTTGGCTTTGGCTTCCTGTAAAATTTCGTTTGAAATGGCAGGATTCAACAATCTTTTATAGGAATCTTCGATGGCTAATTGAACGTGTGGCGTAGTTTTATTTTGCCCTTTCAAAACCAATTCATCAATGATATCATAAGCTTCGTCAATATCAACTTCTACTTTAAACTTGATGAAACCTTCATTTTCGGCACGAAGCATAGCCAACAATCTGTGCGAAGGCGCTTTGGTCAATGGTTCTGACCAATCGAAATATTGATTGAATTTTTGAGCTTCTTGTTCCTCTTTTTTGGTTTTTATCACCTTGGTTGTAATGATTGCTTTTCTTTGAAAAAGTCTTCGCAACTGTTTACGAACATAAATATTTTCGTTAATCCATTCGGCGATAATATCTCTTGCGCCTTGCAAAGCCGCATCTTCATTAATCACGTTATCGTTCAAATATTTCGTCGCCAAGAAATCGACATCGTCGTTGTTTTGAGCCATTATGATTTTTGCCAAGGGTTCCAATCCGTTTTCGCGAGCGACATCAGCCTTGGTTTTTTTCTTCTTTTTGAACGGCAAATAAAAATCCTCCAATTCCTGTAAATCGAAGCTCTGTTGGATTTTTTTATCCAATTCGGGTGTTAACGCGTTTTGCTCTTCAATCGATTTTAAAATGGCTTCTTTTCGTTTTACAATGACTTCGTAATCCTTTTGGAATTTGGCAATTTGTTCGATTTGAACTTCATCCAAATTTCCTGTTTTATCTTTTCGATAACGGGAAATAAAAGGAATCGTGCAATCTTCTTC
>Ga0208197_1002774_pt1 | contig 14986 bp, 15 predicted proteins | sample AD_JPNNA4_MetaG_FD_184444 | JGI IMG/M metagenome (GOLD analysis project Ga0208197, IMG submission 184444) | Active sludge microbial communities of municipal wastewater-treating anaerobic digesters from Japan - AD_JPNNA4_MetaG (SPAdes) (version 2) | ecosystem: Engineered > Bioreactor > Anaerobic...
TTTTGCGATGCAAGACTCCTCGTCCGGATATTTTTGTGTGAACTCCAACAATTTCATTTCAATGCCGATTTTATATATGCTCAAAGTTAGCGTTTATGCCGGGTTTATGCAAATTTTCAGTGGGACACATTGCGGATTATCATTATATAAAATGTTTTGCGGTGTGAGTGTCGGGAGGCACGACCAAAACGAACACGGCAAAGACCGCTGAAAAGGGTTGGGGCAAAAAAACGGAACGGAACGTTGCAAAAACTGTGACAGCCCGATTAGCCCGAACGACCAGCAGGCGAGCATAACAATAAGCGGCGGCTGCCCCCTGTTTGAATAATTGTGTGAGTTTTGCGAACTCCTTATTGGGGGTTCAGGGGGCAGGAGTAGCCGCGAATGACAACCGAAAGAGCGTTTGCGGGAAAAACAAGACGGCACGCCCGCCGTGAGTACCTAACGGAGCGTTTGCGGAGTGAGTTGGAACGCAACGGCGGAGTGTGGCGGCGTTAGCGGCAAGGGCGGCGGAAAAAATACTACCCGAAGCGTAGCGAGGTGTGGAGATTTTTTTCAAGCCGCTTGTTATATCCTTGTCCGCTATGCTTTTTCCTGCATAAGCGAGAGAGGGCGGAATACCTTTTTACCTGCTCTGTTTGTAGCGTGGGAATGCTTTTATAAATGTTGTTTATACAGCAAAAGCCAAGTTGCCATTCTGAAAATCATATCTGTCGGCAACTTCGGCAAATCTTCGGCAAATCTTCGGCAACTATTGAAATATAAACCTTGAAAGATTCGTTTCGCCTTCTTTGGTAAGTAATTTATATTCAACCAATTTAGATAAATCGTTTCTTGCTGTTCTTTCTGATATATCGTACCGTTTCATATATTCCGAAGTCGTTATACTCCCTTTCTCTTTGTAGAAAATTAGTGCATCTATTTGTCTTTCGCTCAAGCCTTTGTTTGCCAAATCTTCTTTGTTGTAAATATCTTTTCTGAAAACAATCCAAAAATCAGAACCCGTATTTTCGAAAATTGGGGCAGGAAGTCCGGCGATAATACATTGTTCCTCAATTTTTGAAATTCCGCGTCCCCACGATTCTATGTAACCACTGCGAAAAAAAGCATTAGCAATATCCGGGTTATATGGACGTGAGGAATGTTCTTGCAGAAGATTCTGAATTGTCCAATTTTCAGGAAGTTGACCTTCGATCCAAATTTTTATTCTATCTGCATATACCCTGATTTGAATGGGTGTGCAACCTGAATAATCCTTGTGTGCAACGGCGTTGAGTAGAGCTTCGCGCAATGCCTCTTCGGGATATTCGTATGTTTCTATACGCGAGAGACCCTTGTAGCTCACTATGGCTTTGGTGTACTTTGTTAAAAGTAGTTCCATCGCACGTTCCACTTGGTCGAATAAATTGCCGTGAATGTCGTCTTGAAACTGCAAGTCGCTTTCGGAACGAAAAAAGCCGATTTTGATATATGCGCCTGTCACAAATTTTTCAGGATTTGGGTGAAAAAGCAATATAGCCGCACGTTTCAAATATTTGCCATCAAGCAAATTAAGATTTTCAAGCAATTGTTCCTGCGTATCAGTTTGGCTTGTCTTGCTTAAACGCTTGCTTTCTATGCCTTTTTTCTTGAATAAGTCAAATGTGTCTTGTTTCAAATCTGATATTGATGCATTTGGAATTGCGACACCGTCCCATTTCTTGCCGTATTTCTGCAATAAAAATTTATCCAACGCCGCACCTTTCAATTCTTGTTTTGTGCTGCCTGTGCGATAATGATATTCGCCTTTGTAGTTCACAGGATTCGGTTGCGGTTCAACAACTATTTCGATATAATCGCCCTGCTTGGTTTCGTGTAAATTTACGTCGGCGACAATCCCCAAAATGGTTGTGATTTTATTGGGCAGTTCTTCCAGCAACTTCTTGGCATTTTTTACGCCAACAACATTCCCGTTGTCGTCTTTGCCAATGTAGATTGTACCGCCTTGTGCATTGGCAAAGCCGCATATCCATTTCAAGTATTCATCTTTCCAAATGGACTTGTATTCGGTGTTTTGAGATTCGAACATAACAATATAATTATATGATTGATACTTTTTCGACTTTCAGATTTAATCCAAGAGCCTCTGAAATCTGTTTAATCTGTCGGTATTTCGTTTCGGTATTGCTGCAAGTCATTAAAACATAGTCGCCGAAAATATGTTGCTTTGAATTGTTGTATAAATCAGGAACAGAATCAGACAAAAGATTTGTTCCATTTACCATAATTCCCAAATCGTGTACTACATCTATTCCTGCGTAGCAAATTACATCTGCCAGTGTGTTTAGAACCGTTCTATCTTCTATAATCCTGCCGTCAGGATATGTAACTCTTAAAATTGTGCCTTTCTTTTTATGCTGTTCTTCAATATTTGGATATTCAAGCACAAAGGTATCTTCGACAACCATTGCTGTAGAACTTTCCTCTGCCATTACATATTCAACTTGATTTTAGTTATCGAAATTTACAGATTTTACCAATTTTGCCCAATCGCGGAACTTCATTGCTGGCATATTTCCGTAATGGCTTTGAACAAGTTTAATGGCTTCGAGTGTATGTGGAGAATTGATTGCCAACAATGGTTTTAGTTGTTGCAATAATCCTTTGTCTGTGATTTCGGTAATTTTTTTGTTTACGTTTATAGGTGCCGTTATCGGTTGTATTTCCTCCACCTCTGTATCTTGATTCTCGGAAGCCTCAACTAATGGAAAGAATGAATCAATTTGCTCAAAGAATGTGATAATGTCTTTTCGTTTGAAAAGTACTGGCACATCGTCATTTTTCAAGCGTTTACGCAAAAATTCACCTTCAACAACTTCTTCTTGAAAAAATGTCCGTGAATAAAAAGAAACACTTTCTTTTTCGTTCAATCTGCTTTTAGCAATATGATAATTCCAGCACACCAAAACATCATTTATTTGGTCGTAGCCGAAAAAGATAAAAGGCAACGGAGATTGCTTGATTTGCTCAAACTCATCCCTTTTGGGAAGTTGTGCCCTTGTAGTATCTGGACGTTCTTTGAAATATGCTGAAGAAAGATTCTTTACATACACATAATATTTTTGCTGCCCAAACGACATCAAAAACGGTTGTATTCCACTAATGTATTTGAATTGCGGTGCATTTTTGAATACATCAAGCAATAATTGCAGTAACGTTTCAGGTTGTATCTTTTCTATCTTCATAATTGTACGCTTCTAAATAATGGGCTATTTGAGGTATCAAAATATTTCTCTTTAATTGTAGTTACGCGGGATAAATCACAATCAAAACGGACATTTAATAGTTCGTTAGGAATATTATTTGCACATATTGTGGGTATATCTTTGAAATCATAAAAAGAAAGTGTATCAATAGCCTGTTGATAATCGAAATAAACATCAAACACTTTATCAAAATCGCTACCCAATGTTTGGGATAATAATTCGTTCAATCTGAATTGCAATTGTAAATTGGTTACTTTTTTGCAAATAGAATCTTTCAAATCAAAGATATTCTTCCCTTTCCCTGTTTGCACCACGAAAACGGAGGCAATTAACAAGTTTGAGTTTCGGTTTGGATTGAGTTGTTCAAACGCGAAACTATGAACTCTCCGAGCCTGAGACGTACTCTTTACTTCGATTTTATCCTGCCCATCGTTGAAATCGAATTTGTCTTCGGGCGAGGCATGCCACGACTGAATAAGATATTCGGGATATTTGGCTTGGTCTATAATAAACAATTCAGCCCATAATCCCTGAATGGTTTTCTTGGGTGGGCGCGTAAATCGGCTAAATAGGTCGATAAGTTTCTGAATTTCAATTTTGAGTTGCTTGTGTGTTGGACTTTCAGGCAGTTGTTCCAAGATAATACAGACAACTTCGAGAAAATATTGTTGAAAATCAATATTTTCAGTCTTTAAGGATATGATTGTATATGTGTTTTCAGAAAAAGTGTTATCATCTTCTTTCAGTCGGCAATTTCGGTTGAATAATACGGATATAAACTCCAAATTTATATCAAAAGTATGCTCTTTGGTATTGCACTCAATAAAAAACATAGGATACCCTTCGGAAGAAATACCGATTTTGTGCTTCACGGAAAATGGAAGCGATACAGCAGAAAAACAATCGTTGTCAATTGATTCTTTTCTCTGCAAATCTGCAAATATTTTATACACCGAATAACTCATAACTAACTTTGTTTTTCTGTTTCTACATAATTTATAGCAAAATCTTCGGGGTAATATATCGCAAGTGTGTAGGCGGTTTTCCCGCCCCAAGTAACAGAATCACATTTCAGTTTAACGTGGTGAATTTGAATACAAATTGAGTCTTCAAAGCAAATGGTAGTATCGCCCGGATATACATTTGTACCAGAAGTAGAACGACCTGTATGCAGGTTGTTTACTTTCATTGTTTCTGGGTTAAAGGTACGTTCACGAGGATCTCCTGCATACGCCATTTGAATAATATATGCATATTCTAAAGGATTATTATCTTTGGTTGCTAAATATTTCATGTATCTCAATGTAGCTTGTTTTCTCGCGGCATCAGGCATATTTTGAAATTTAAAGTCGGACAAGAATTCTATTACTTGCTGAATGGGTAACTTTATGTATCGGTGATTTCTGTCGGGCGTGTGATAATCTTCAAACAGCGTAAATGTTGTATTAGCAATAAAATGCTCAACAAAACGAGTATTTTCGCTTATTGTTTGGAAAGCATTCATTTTGCGCCAACCGCATAATTTAGTAGTAACGGTATTTTTTGAAAGAATATTTTTGCGGGTAGCTTTGAGACGTGGCGATATTAAAAGCAAATGTTCAACGGCTTCAAGTGAATCGTTTTCTTTGAGCCATTTGCGCATTTCTTCCTCATGTTCTACATATTCGGCATATTCTATCACTGTATCTTCGGGAAGAAAGACTCGACAAGACCACAAATAATTACGTTTGTAGCCAAAGAAACGGCAACGCTGCTGAATAGTGTCGGTAGTGGATTTGCCTACACTGTAGCGTGGCATATAGGTAACTGCCAAATGTTCAACAGTAAAGCCACGATTTAACATATCTGCACCAACGAGGATATGAGAGGGGCTTCCGTCCCAATCTATTTCTTTGTTTTCTCCTTGTTTTTTGTTGCGGCTTATTATCAATTCAATATTGGTATCAAGTATAATATCATACAGTTCTGACAACACTTCCTCAAAAGTTGGGTATTGTTCGCCGTGTGTTTGATAAGCCCTTATTGCTTCTGGATAATTTGTGCGGAATGAATTAATCAATTCTTGGCGGGCTAAATCGTTTTCATCACAACTAAACATTTTCTCCCAAGCGTCTATAACATTTTTAACCCAACCATAGAATTTTTCGCTTGCGTCTTGCTCTCGGTCTGCATGAATCATCATAGAAAGGAAATTTTCCTTCTTGAAAATTTTGACTACAATAGCAACGCCCATTAAATGAATTTGCAGAGCTTCTATAAGAGAGGAAGGACATTCTGGCAATTGATTTCGTTTGCTATGAAAAACCTCTCCTTCTGGTATTGTAATTATCAGTTCCGGTTCATCATCAAAAAATGTTTTTCCTCCCGTGTATGCTTTACCCGGAGTTAAAACAGTGTGGTGTTTTGGCGAAAGCAAATCCATAATGCTAATTAATAATGGACCTTGCGGGGTTGCAGTATATTGAATGTAAGAATGATTTGGGAGAGAAGTTTTTAATCGTAATATACTGCTGTATGTTGCTGTATATTCATCTTCTTCCCATTCTTCGGAGCTACTTTCTTTTTGACTATTCTTGTATGCGTAACCATTGAGACTGGCTTGGTCTGCCTCATCGTCAATAATCAATACTCCTTGATTTCCAAGCGTATTTTTCAATTGCGCAGAGTTGAATATTTCAGCCAAATGGTTGATATATTTGTAGTGCTTTAATACTGTAATAAGAATAGTCGGCTTTGTAGTTATTTTTAGTTCGTTCCTAATTCGTTGAGATTCTTCGATTGTCGGATTTTCGTGAAGTTTATAATATGCACTATTTTCACTTTGGTTTATCAGATCTTTTCTCAATCGTTTTGTAGTCTGTGAAAGAAGGTTGTTTTTTGTCCCTGCAAAATAAATTATCACACGAAAACCGTTGTCGTTAGCCATTGCTGACAATGTTGTGAATGACATTGTTTTTCCGCTCTGGACATATCCCACAACCAAATTTGTAACGGATTGAGCTTCATTTAATAATGGATTTGTACACTGCGAAAGAATATCTGTAGTTTCTACTTTGAGTGTTTCTACCTCATCGGTATCTAATTTTCGTCCTAAACGTTGTAGTAACTCTGTTGTTCTCTCTCCGATTACAGGCGTAAATCCGTTTGTATCCTGTGGGTTAAGTATCTGTATTTCCATTATTGAAGAATGTTTTGATTAAACAATAGGCGAATATTCGAAGCAAATGTAGTACCTTTTTTAGGTGCCATTATTTCAGCCAATGCTAACGCTTTGAAAATTGAAATTATAGGCATATAGTCGTTACCCTTTTTAAACTGATCAAAGCGAGTAAAGAAAGGGTGCGCCAAATTGATTTTGCAAACAATTTGTTTAGTATCGGAAAACAAACTGTCTGAATTATTATTCAGAGAAACGGAATACAGAGCATCGCTTTCCGTTTCTGTTACTAAATCCATTTTCAGTGTGTAATTTTGACCATTGTATTGAAAAGATTCCGAATGACTATCCAAAGGTTTTGCCTCTTGAATAAGTTTTTCGGTTTGTGCAATGTATTGAGTGTTCTGAATCTTTGTTTCCACCTCCTGCACTTGACGCGTCAGTTGTTTTGGCTTCGTTTCTTTTTCAAGATTCTTTTTAACGGCTTTTGAAATTTGCGTATACTGTTCTTTGGGTCTTTGCCGATAATTATCAGTCTGACTAAGTATATTAAACTCATCGGATTTCAATTCATCGCGCAGAGCCTCCATAAACATGTACAAATCTTCTTCATCTCGAAAACCATTTTTGTTGAATGTCACTTCAAACCCCTCTAATTCCAACTCTCCGAAAAGCCGTCTATAACGGAAACTACCCGACTGACCAAAAATAACAGGCGGAAAGTAACGTTCGTCTCCACCGCCAACAATAACACGACCGCGCCTCATCAACACTAAACCATTGGCGTTGTTTTGTATTTTATCAAGAATGGCAACAAATCCCTTTGCTTTGTATTCTCCCATTTCAAAATCAATATCTTTCTTCCACAAAATATTTTCTCCATCAGCATTTTTGTAATAAGGGGCATTTAGTATTTCATAATTGGGTGCTGTCAGTTTCTCGCCATTTACAAAAATTTCTATCTCGTCAGTTCGCAGGAATTTTCTATAAATACTGGACAAATGACGGCGGATTTTATCCATTTGTGCTGGTGAGGGTGCGTTTTTTGACAACTTGGATAATACAATTTTTGTATAGTGATTGTTTCGTGGTTTTGTGGTTTCTATTACAGCAAGTTCTTCACGACCCTCTTTTGTTACTTTGAGCAAGTCAAAATCGGTGCACCGTTCAACAGTTTCACCTAATGCTTTGGTATAAACACACCAATTATCTGCAAGCCATACAGAAGCGGTTTTCATACCCATACCGAACTCATTTAAGCCAGTAGCATCAACAGGAATGTGAGCGGGTTCAAAAGCTCGTTCGTAATTGTCAGCATTTATACCCGCAGCATTATCGGAAATACAAATATTTCGCTTTTCCCAATCAACGGTTATTTGAATGGAAAGTTTATAATTTGGTTCGACCTTCAATAGTTGCCTTTTGTTATTCAAATAACTCTGAACTGCGTTATCGACATACTCGCCTAACGTATTAGATACAGTATTATTCAGATTCCTAAATGTGGTGTACACATTTGGTTTTAAGGCAATAGATACTTTATCAATCTGTTTCATATTCTATCCGCTAATAAATTCTTGGCAATTCGTTTTACAACTTCTACATTTACGGCGTTGCCGAAAGCCTTAAATGCTCTTGCAATGGTATCAGGAGTTTCTTTCAAATCTTCCAAACATTGCAACTTAGCACCCTCTTTGCGTGTCATATAACGTCCTTGTTCTCCATTTGGGGTTATTATCCATGGCAATATTGGTATTTGAGTTGTTGTTAATACCAATGCAGGAGAATAAGTTGGCAGTTTTACTCGTATGCCAGAAGGTCTGAACTGAATAATCTTATTGTATATGGTTGGATTTTCTTCATATCCACAATTCCACTCAAATTTTTGGTGACTGTTTTCAAAGCCCTCTCCCTTTATTTGCACAATCCAATCATTAATCCATGATTTATTATCTTCGTAAAATTTTCTATTCCAACGAATAAATTGTTTTTTCCATTCGGGGAATTGGCGATTTTTTTCTGTCTTATTAGTTTGCGCATATATGGGTAAACATTGTAAGTAATCATCTTTAGAATTACCCTTTACCACTTCTCCAAATTTGCCTTTTTTGTCTTTGAGTTGCCTACCTTGTTGATAATAGGGTGCAAGATTTTCAAAATCGTAATTTGCACCAAATTCCATAGCCCAAATGGGGAATGTTGGAAGTGCCGCTTTATTTTTAGTTAATAGGTCTAAAAAGTTCTGCCATGCTTTCATTTGCTTGCGTGTAATGTCTTTCAATGACATATAATCGGTATCAGAAGGTAGCAAAATATTGTTGATATTACATTCCGGACGTTCTTCGTGTTCAGGAAAATGAAAATCTTTTAATCCTCCTTTATTCCACAGTCTACCGACTATGTAAAAACGAGTACGGTGTTGAGGTATTCCAAAATAATGAGGCGAAAGAATATCTTCTCTCACATCATAATATTTTAACAATGCATCATGAATAACTGTATAAGTATTTCCTTTGTCATGAGATTTCAGGTTTGGCACGTTTTCCAAAAACACAAATTCGGGTTTGTGATATTCGAGAATATCCATAATACGATAAAAAAGATTGCCTCTATCTAATTCATCATTAAATCCTTGTTGTTTACCCGCTTGAGAAAATGGCTGACATGGAAATCCGCCACATAAAATATCGTGTGACGGAATGTCTTCCACTTTAACCAAGTTAATATCTCCCTCACATTTCATTCCATGATTGCGTTCATATAGCTCTTGTAAATCGGGCTGTATTTCGCTGGCAAAGACACATTCGCATCCCAACTTTTCAAGTGCCAAATGGAAGCCGCCAAGACCGGCAAATAAATCTATAAATTTGAGTGGCATAATGTTAAAATGATTTAGAAACTATTTTAATGGCTTCTTGTACTACCTCTTTTGATTCTTCAGAAACGGTTTTTTGCATTTGGTCGGCAAGCCAAATGGCAAGCATTTCTTTAGAATTAACTTTCAGTAATTCCGAAAATTTCAATAGTTGGTCACGGCTAATGCGTAAGACACCTTTTTCAAATTTACAATAGGTGGCGGTGTCCACATCAATGGCTGCCGCAACTTTACGTTGTGGCAAATCGGCTTCCAACCGCAACTCTTTCATTTTTTCTGACAATAACATATTCTGATAAATAGATTAAATCGTTCTTGAATAACTTTTGCAAAAGTATTAAAATTATCTGACATACAGACAATTTTAATAATGAGATTTGTATTTATGAATTCATAAAAGCACAAAAGCCCCTGTTAAAGGGCTTTTGTATTGACTCAATTCTTAGTATATTCGCCGTGTTTTTGCCTTGTAAGTAATCCGCCACTCAAACAACGTGCAATTTGTTTGTCGGCGGTGCTTTCGGGAATACCTAAACGTTGGGCAATTTGAATGTAGGTTGTGCGGTCGAATGTTGGTGGCAGATTGTCGAAAAGTGTCGTCTTTGACGGTGCTGCGGTATCGGCACGTGGAAGCATTGCAAACACGTGTGCAGCGTGGCAAATTAGAACTTTAACGATTGACATTGCAGTTTGGAAATCGGTATCGTTGCAAACAAGCGGGCTGACAAAGTCGGCCGTTTGCATTATGCGTAGGACTGAAAGGACTAACGCAATGCGAAATGTGATAACACCGAGACGGCGAACTGTGCCGAGATAGTCTTGCCCGCAAAGGTCGAAATATTGTAGTTGTGTTTGCTGAAAATAGGCGTTGAACTCGGCTTGCTGCGAAGCGGTAAGCGTGAAACGCATTGATTCAGTATGCTGCAAACTTCGGTAGAAGTCGAAAAATTGCAGACCGAAACGGTCAAAAATTTGGTCGAGCGATTCGCCGCCGTTAGGCGTGGCGAATACATCAAGCCATTCCAAACGAATATTCATAAAGTAGAACATAAAGCGGCTGAACAAGCCGTTTTCGGCATCGGGAATGAGGCTTTGAATTTGGCGGGGCGTGCCCGACAAAAGAGCCGACAACTTGGGTGTTTCAAGTGTTACATATTCACGGTCTTTGCGGCGTAGGTAACTGATTTTCTCGTGGTGAAACGCTTTGCGGAAGCCATCGGAATAGTTTCCGTGTTCGCTCTTAAATGTTTGTGCCAAGGTGTCGCCCTCAGTTTCAAACATCAAACCCACGCCGTTGTTATCGTTGAGAATTTGAAAAACGGCGGTTGCACTGCTGTTAGCCGGAACAAACAGCACACGCAAAGGCGGCTCAATAGGTGGCTCTACATCCGGATTCTTTTTGTTTGCCACATATTCGGCTTGCTTGCGGTGGTATTCTTCGTATTCAAGTTGATTTATATCCCTTAACTGCTTGTGAATAGGTTCTACCAATCGGCGGCAAAGCGACAAGCGACCTTTGCCCGCTGAGGCTTGGGCGGTTACAAACAAAAACAAATTCGGGTAAACGGTAACACCTCCATAAATGCCGTAAACATTAAGTAAACAAGCAGAAACAACTGTGATTGAGCCTAAAAGAAGCAAATCGGCATCTTCGGGGGATAGGGCGTAATGCGTTATTTGTTGCAGGAAATCGGGCAGTTGTGAATAAATTTCTGGCGGAAACGTGGGCAAATTAGATTCTTGCAATGCTTCCGTTTCGCTTTCTCCATTTTGCCATTTTGTCAAATTGCCACTTTGGATATTTGGCAATTTGGATATTTGCGGTGCTTGCATAGAAGCAACGGCAACGCTTATGCCTGCTCGCTTTGCAAGGTGGAAAAGCGTTTTGACGGTTACGCCGTGTCCGTGCGCAGCAAGGCAGGCGGAAAATTGTTTGTCGGTTTCTGTTTCGGTGTAGCCGGAATAGAAACGACTTAAACGGTGGTAATATTGTCGACCATTTTCGCCCAATGCGTCAGCGAGGGCAAAGCCAAAATCCCGCCAATCGGCGTAGTTTGGGGCTATGTCGGCGGCTGTGGTTTCAATTCGGCGGGTGATTTCTTCAATATCGTTGGTGTTGGACAATATAGGCGAACACGTGGATTCGCCCGTACATTTTGGCGAAATTGCCGATTTATCGGCGTTGAGCCAATCTTGTGGATTAAATATTTTCTTGCTCATTGTTTTAAATAATTAGAATTGATAAATGCTTGCGGGTCGTGTGGCAGGAAACAGGCGCGGGAAATGTCCCGCCCTGACTTGTCCACTTCAACGCCGTAGGTTTGCAGAATGTAGTTTGCAACGGCGGCAAAGAAGTTACCGTGTGTTGCTTGGGTTACGTCAATGGGGATTATCCATTTCAAGCCATCACCCGAAGGACTGCGGAAAAGCAGTTGTGTATCGAAATATTCATCGTTCAAAAGGCTTTCAAACAGCATTTCAACACTTTTTAAATGGTCGAAATCAACGCACAACAAGCCCGAATGTTGAATTAGGGCTTTATCGTTTCGGCTGGTAAATATGCCTGAAAAGGTACAATAATCGAAGTTTGCAACCTTGAATGTGCGGGCAAGTTTGGCATCGCCAAATGCACGAAGTTTTTCGGTTTTGTCTTTTGCAAAGTTGCCAACAATGTAATTGTAGGCATCGAGCAACGAAACCGCCTTGTGCGGTTTGGTGTTGCTGATTGGGGCTTTGAAGAAAGAGAACATCGCTTGCGGTGTTTCTTCTTTTCTGAATGTGAGCCGTAGCACGCTGCGGCTCTACGAGTGTGCGGCGGTTGTAAAAATCTCGTTTCTCGCCAATGTGCAAAAACATTTCACGGTTGAGTGTTTGCAAAAGTTCATCGCCGTTTTGTTTGTAATGCAGTTCGGCAAAGTCGAACGCATTACCAGCGGGGATAGCGTTTTGCGTGTCCTCGTGTTTGGCAAATTCGGCTGAAAGTGCATTGTTTGTGTCTGTTTTCTCTATCCAAATGTGAAGCGTTGTTTTGTTGGAGTTGAAAGGGTTGCGGCATAAGCCGCAATCCCGTCCAACGATTTTCATTACAGTTTTATTAGGATAATAGAGCCGCAAAATGTGGGCATATATTCCCGTGCCGTAGTGGGTTTTGTCCAAAACGGCTTGTTTTGTGATAGTCATTTGCAACCTCCTTTTCTGCCGTAGTTTTTTCGTAAAAGAGCCTCAACATCTTTGCGGAGATAGAAGATTTTGCCGTTTACTTTTGTGTAGGGCAAAGTTCCGTTTGTGCGAAGCGTTTGCAGGGTTCGCAACGAAATGTGAAGCGACTGCATCACATCTTGGTTGTCAATCCAATCTTCGAGGAACGAATGTTCTACAAGATTATCAATTTCCGTGTCGGTAAGGTCGTCAAGGCTGATTTTGCCTTGCTTAATCAACTCGGCTTGAGCAAAATGGCAAGAGCGTAGCAATTTGCCCGTTGGCTCGGCGGCATTGGCTGCCATTTCAAGCATTATTTGCTTGATAGATTTTGGCTCGCTCATTTTTTACCTCCTTTCTTGGCATTTACATACTGCTGGGCTTCGGCTTGGAGTTCGGCAACGGATTTGCGTTTGTCGGCTTTGAGCCAACTGTCGATTTCTGATTTCAGAAATTGCAGTTTCTTTCCCTTTTTGTGGAAAGGAATGAGCCTTTGCCCAATCCAACCGTAAACGGTTTGGCGGGCTGGGCGATCGGGCAAGTACTCGCAGAGTTCTTGCAGGTTAAACCACTTGTCGGATTCGGGTAGCTCCGACTTTGTAATTGTCAAGACGGCTTTTAAACCTTTGACTTCTTCAATGAGCGTAGCGACCGCTTGTGGGAGCTGCTCAAAACTGATTGTTTTTTCTTCTTGAAAAGACATAATTATTTGACAGTTAAGTTTGTAACTATGCTTTCTCTTCAAGTGCGCACGAAAAAAGAAAACCGTAACTCCATCGTGGAATTACGGTTGCAAAATTCTTGTTTTCTTATGAGGTGTCTTTTGTAGTGAACGTTCACTACAAAAACATTTTTATTCTTTTGGTGTGTTTATTTCCTTTTGTTTTTCAAGCATATCTTCAAATATTTTCAAAACACTTTTCATATCACTATTAGAAGCCGCGTTTGTTGTGGATAAATCGTTTTGAAAGGTGGAAAGGTCTTTGCCAACCGTTTCTCCAAATGCCGCAAAAACATCTTTTTTTGTGCAGTTATTGTCATTTTCATCGGTGAAAAAGCCCATTTCTTGCAACACATTTATAACACGTATGTAATTTATCTTAAAACCTCTCTTATTATTGAGCGATATATGACTAAATGGGATTGTATCCGCTTTAGGCTCGTATTTCTCTCGCAAAGGGAAAAGAATTTTAGACAGTTCCTTTTTGCAGCGGTCTAACTGTGTATCTTGTGCTTCAAATTCATCTATCAATTTAATAACTAACGATAATGCACAAAACTTTTGCTTCTCATTAAGAAAGTTATATTGATTACAATATTGATTTACTTGCGACAACTTATTTTTTAAACAGCGTACTCTATCGTATATTTCATAAGAGGTGTTGAAATAAACAAGAATCGTCTTTTCTTCATCAGGTAACAAATTGTTTTTAGTCAAAGAACAATATTGCTCGTAGTTGAAAGTATCATCAAGATATTCATCTAATTGTTTTTTCGGGTAGTCGTCCCGATAACGAGCGACAGCCTTATAAATAACTTCGTCATCGGGTATGCACTGAATAGGTTTGCTTTTGTAAAATGCACTTTTTTGATTTTTTTCTAATCCTAACTGATAAAAGAGATAGCCGAAACTTTCATCGTCTTTGACGGTTTCAAATAATTGACTACGAAACAGCGGAGCTTCAACTGCCGATATTTCATCCTCGAATTTATCAAGTGTCGGCTGCGTAGTGACATTACCATTATTTAGTTGGTAGTCTTGCATTGCAATTTTATAACGGTCGAGCCGCCAATCGCTTAACAAATAACGATTATAATACTCGTCTGTTGCCTCTTTATTTTTCCGTAAAGGCATTAACTCGTTAATAACTCGCTTTATGTCGTCTAAATATTGGATTGACGACTGATTTTGTTCGATATATTCTTTTGCTCTCATAACGCTGTATTTTCGGGGTTAATATTCAGTTTGATAGTCTCGGCGGCTTTCTGTTTCTTTTCGTCCACCACTTTTGCATAAACTTGGGTCGTTTTTACATTGGTGTGTCCCAACATTTTGCTGACGGTGTAAATATCCGTACCGCCTGCCAACTGTAAAATGGCGTAGGTGTGGCGGAAGCAGTGGAATGTGATTTTGCGGGTTATGCCTGCGGATTTTATCCAACGTTTCAGAGGTGCTGAAATCCACGAGGGGTCGGGCAAATCTTCAAAAACAAGTTGTTCTGGCTTGCGAGGTTCACCGCAAAGTTGGTAGGCTTGTTCGCTGATTGGCATATATTCAACGCCTTTGGTTTTCTGCTGCGTAAAGTTGAGGCGAATTTGTTCTCCATCTTTCTGCACTTCCTGCCATTTGAGTTTTTGAATGTCGCAATGGCGTAAGCCTGTGAGGTAGGGTGCTCAAAATTTGATTCAAAATCTTGCTCAAAAAACAAGGTTGTTTAATGGGAAAATGCAGAGCAACCGATTAGCCGCGAAGGCGGCTGCATTATAATAGCCGCGGACGAAGTCCGTGGA
>Ga0208197_1002779_pt1 | contig 14964 bp, 8 predicted proteins | sample AD_JPNNA4_MetaG_FD_184444 | JGI IMG/M metagenome (GOLD analysis project Ga0208197, IMG submission 184444) | Active sludge microbial communities of municipal wastewater-treating anaerobic digesters from Japan - AD_JPNNA4_MetaG (SPAdes) (version 2) | ecosystem: Engineered > Bioreactor > Anaerobic >...
GTCCGCTTCGAAGCCGCTCACCTCGGGGCGGTCCCATGCCAGGCGCCGCGCCATGACCCGCACCGCCTCGGGGTTGCTGTCGACGAGCAGGTACCGGCGTCCCAGCCGGGCCGCCGCCTCGCCGGTCGTCCCGCTGCCGGCGAAGAAGTCGAGCACGAGGTCGCTGGGCTCGGAGTGCACGCGCACGATGCGCTCGATGATGCGCCGCGGCTTCTGTGTCGGGTAACCGGTCTTCTCTTTGCCGGTAGGACTGACGATCGTGTTCCACCAGACGTCAGTGGGCGTCTTGCCGCGCGCCGCCTTGCGCGGGTCGACGAGTCCGGGGGCCATGTACGGGACGCGGTCGATCTCGTCGTAGCGGAAGACGTAGCGCCGCGGGTCGCGGGCGTACCAGAAGATGAGGTCGTGCTTGGCCGGCCAGCGCGTCCTCGGCCGTCCCCCGTAGTCGTAGGCCCAGACGATCTCGTTGAGGAACGACGCCCGACCGAAGATGTCGTCGAGCAGGACCTTGCAGTAGTGCGCCTCGCGGGGGTCGATGTGGAAGAAGAGGGAGCCGTCAGAGGTGAGGACGCGCCGCGCCTCTTCGAGGCGCGGCGCGAGAAACCCGAGATAGTCATCGAACGAGTCCTGCCAGGCGCTGCGGCCGAGCACCTCGGTCCGGTACCGCTCGCCCTTGAACCCGGTGCGGTCCCCGGTGTCGTCGCGGACGGTGCGCAGGCGCGTGCGGCGCTGCTCTCTGCCCGTGTTGAACGGCGGGTCGACGTAGATGAGGCGCGCGAGGCCGTCGGGCAGCGCGCGCAGGACGTCGAGGTTGTCGCCGAGGACGATGCGGCCGCACGCGATCTGGCGGGGGTCGAGAGGAGCCACCGCGTCACGCGCCGCGTTCGCAGACCCGTTGGTCCTCGACGAAGCGGCAGCCCGCCGCGGCGCAGGACGCGTGCAGGCGACCGCCGACTGCCCTGGCGTCGGCCGTCGTCGTGGGGCACGCCACGAGGGTGTCGTCGTGCTGTCGGTCGCTGAGCATCGGTTGAGTGTACCGCGCGGGGCGGCGCGCGACGCGCGCTATTGCGCGACGCGCTTCGCTACGCGGCGCGCGTTGCCGCCCGCTACCGCACGACGCCCGCTACCGCACGACGCCCGCTACCGCGCGACGCCCGTTACCGGACGACGCCTGTGGTTCAGGCCGCCTCGTCCCGCTCCTTCTCCGCGGCCGCTTCGTCCTGCTCGGTCTCTGCGGCCGTCTCCCCGGGCGCCAGCTCGATGTCGACGCTGCCGCAGTAGGGGCAGGCGACCAGTTCGCCGAGGTCTTCCGTGAAGTCGTCGAGTTCGAAGCGCGCGCCGCAAGCCGCGCACACCGGCCGTTCGCGTTGCATGTCGCCTCCCTTCGCCCTTCGTTCCAAGTGTTCCCGGCCGCGGCGGCGACGAGCGCGGGCGGCGTTGGCCACGCAGACCGCCGTCCTATGTCCGCCGCCGCTCCGCACGGCGCTTTCCGCGATGGCCCCCGAATGCTGTCCCGCAGACTCGCCTGCGGTGTGGAAGAATGTGCCCGGCGGCACGTGGCGCGCCAGATCCGGCGCCTTGGGGTCGCCGCAGGGGGCGCGCATGAGCGACGAGGCGGGGCAGGACATCCACTGCGGATGTGGGACGTGGCGATGAGCGATGCCTTCAAGGTCCGTCCGGGCACGCTCGTCGACGCCGCCGGCGTGGCGCGGCTCATCAACGGCGTGATCGCTGAAGGCGCGCCGGTCCTGCTCACGGGTTCGTTCTCAGACGCCGAGGAGCGCGCCTTTCTCGCCGGACTGGCGCTGCGGGGCGGCTTCCATGTGGTCGAAGCGGCCGGCGTCGTGGCCGGATCCGAGCCGGACGCCGTCGCTGCGCCGGGAGCGGCCGGCATCGTCGCGCCGGGAGCGGCCGGCATCGTCGCGGCGCAGGTCTTCGCCCCCTACGCCGCCGGCGTGCCGGCGCACGCCCACGTCGCCGAGATGGGGACGTGGGTGGACGCCGGCTGGCGGCGGCGCGGTCTGGGGCGGCTGCTCTGGGAACGCACGCGAGCCTTGGCCCGGGAGCGCGGTTTCACGAAGATCTTCACCGACATACGCGCCGACAACGCCGCCTCGCTCGCCTTCCACCTCGCCTTGGGCTTCAGTATCGTGGGCACGGCGCACCGGCAGGCAGTGATCGACGGGCAGGCCTACGACGTCGTCTTCATCGAAAGGGGCCTCTGATGCTGTACGTCTGTGCCACGCCTATCGGCAACCTCGGCGACGTGACGTTCCGCGTCGCCGAGAGGCTGGCCGCGGTCGACCTCATCGCCGCCGAAGACACGCGGCACACGCGCAAACTCCTCAGCCACCTTGGCGTGCACACGCCCCTCACGAGCCTCTTCAAGCACAACGAGGCGCAGAAGACGGAGGAGGTGCTCGCCCTGCTGCGCGAGGGTCGGGAGGTCGCCCTCGTCACCGACGCCGGCACGCCCGGCATCCAGGACCCGGGCATGCGTCTGATCACGCGCGCCATCCAGGAGGGGATCGCGGTGACGGTGCTGCCCGGTCCATCGGCGGTCGTCGCGGCCCTCGTGGCGGCCGGCTTCGAGGGCGACGGCTTCCGCTTCGTCGGCTACCTGCCTCGTCGTCGCGTGGAGCTCGAAAGCGCGTTCGCGGGTTGGCGACGCAGTGGGGGACTCGTGGTCGCCTTCGAGACCGGTCAGCGGCTCCCCGGGAGCCTCGCCACGCTTGCGACTCAGGCGCCCGCCATGCGGGCGGCGGTCTGCCGTGAGCTGACCAAGGTGCACGAGGAGGTCGTCCGCGGGTCCCTGGTCGAGCTGAGCTCACGGTACCCCGTCAGCAGCCCCGACGCGACGCCGCTCGAAGGGGCGGTGCGGGGCGAGATCACCCTGGTCGTCGACCTCGGCGCGGCCGAAGAGGAGGGTGTGCGCGCCACCGCACGAGCCATGGGAGCGGCGTCGGCGCTGCTCGGCCGGGGGCTTTCGAAGCGCGACACGGCGGCTGCGCTGCAGGTCTGCCTCGGCCTGTCGCACCGCGAGGCCGAGCGTATCGCGCGCGAGGCGGGGAGCGAGTGAGTCTCCTGCCGGTGGGTCACCTGTCGCGGAGTGGGCGACGCGCCGGCGGATGGCTCACCGGTCGCGCTGCTAGAATCGATCGCACCGAGCCCTTGGGGTCGTGCGCTGCACGGCCTCGGTGCGCTCCTGACGACACGGGAGGCCGACATGGACCTGCTGGCCGCGGTCGACAAGCGTCCGCTTCTGCTCGACGGCGCGACGGGCACCGAGCTCATCGCCCGGGGCTTCCGGCCGGGTGGGCCGCCGGAGGAATGGAACGTGACGCGGCCCGACGAGATCGCCGCGATTCACGACGCCTACTACGCCGCCGGTTCCGACATCGTGCAGACGAACACGTTCGGCGGCTCCCGGCAGAAGCTGTCCGCCTACGGCGCCGGCGGTCGCGTCGCCGAGCTGAACGAGGCGGCCGCAAGGCTCGCGGTCGCGGTCCGCGACCGCGAGTACCCCGGCCGCCTCGTCGCCGGCGACATCGGCCCCACCGGCATGTTCGTCGCGCCGATGGGCGACGCCGACCCCGACGACCTGCGCGACGGGTTCGCTGAACAGGCGGCGGCTCTCGTCGCCGGCGGCGTCGACCTCATCCACGTCGAGACGATGTTCGACCTTGTCGAGGCACGGCTCGCGGTCGAGGGCGTGCGGCGGGTGGCGCCGGACCTCCCGCTTATGGTGTCCATGGCCTACAAGCCGTCGCCGCGAGGCTATCGCACGATGATGGGCGTCGACCCGCAGTCGGCCGCCGACGCTCTGCTCGCCGCCGGGGCGACCCTCGTGGGCTGCAACTGCGAGATCACCGCCGCCGACATGGGCGAGCTCGTCGAGGAGCTGCGCGAAGCCTCGGGCAGGCCCATCGTGGCGCAGCCCAACGCCGGCTCGCCCCGTCTTGAGGACGGCGCCACCGTCTACGACGAGACCGCCGAGCACTTCGCCGAGCTCGTGTCGGGCTTCCCTGCCCGCGGGGCCGGCATCGTCGGCGGCTGTTGCGGCACGACGTCGGCCTTCATCGCTGCCCTGGCGCGTCGTCTGCGGGCGTGACGGCCGGCGCCGGGCAGCGGTCGCAGGAACGCACCGCCGGGCCTTCCCCGACGGGGCGGGGCGGCGCGCGAAGGGACGTTTCCGGACCTTCAGCGACCGGCGGCACACGGCGCCTCGTCGCCACCGGCCTCATCACGTTCCTCGCCCTCGGCGCCGCCCAGGGGCTCTACGGACCGCTGATCCCCGAGCTCAAGGCGGACCTGGGGGTGACGTCGGGGCACGCGGGGCTCGTCGTGAGCCTTCACTTCGTCGGCGTCGTCCTCGGCATGGCGTTGTGGTCTCGGTACGGCCGGCAGCGAGCGGCGGCCGCCGCCGGAGCGGCGCTCGTCGGTCTCGGCGTCGGCGCAGCCCTGCTGGCCGTCGCCGTGAGCCTCGCTGCTGTCCTCGGCGCCGCGGCGCTCGTGGGGCTGTGCACGGGCACGCTCAACGTCGGCTTCAACTCCACCTTCGCTCGCCTGCCCGGTCCGAGCGGGGCGCGGCTGAGCGCTCTGAGTGGTTGCTTCGCGGCGGGCGCCGTCCTCGGGCCCGCCGCGGTCGGCCTCCTGGGCGGCACCGGCATCCCCTTCGCGGGCGTCGCCATCGTCGCTCTGGCGACGATGCCTCTGCTTCGCCGCGTCCCCGCCGCGACGGTCGCGGGCGCCAGCCGCTCCGCACTGCGTCGCCGTCTTGTTATCGCCGTCGGGGCGATCATGCTGCTCTACGTGACGCTGGAGACCTGTGCGGCCACCTGGGCCGCCACTCATCTGATCGGCGGCGGCAGCACGGCGTCCGCCGCCGCCTTCTGGACGGCCGCGTTCTGGGGGGCGCTGGCCTGCGGGCGGCTCCTCGCCGCCTGGTTGCTTTCGCGCGCGGAGCCGTCCGCTGTCATCCTCGCGTCGCTGATCCTCGCCGGCGTAGGCGCGGGCGTGCTGTTCAGTCCACATGCAGCACCTGGCTACGTGCTGCTGGGCGTCACCATCGCGCCGGTCTTCCCGATGACGGTCGCGTGGCTGGTCGCCGGGCTCGGCGTCGGGGAGCGCCTCTTCGCTGCGTTCTTCATGGCGGCACAGGCAGCGCCGGTCGTCGTCTCGGCGGCGATCGGCCTCTTCGTCGACGCCGCCGGGACGTCGGTCGTGCCGTTGGCCCTCACGGCGCTCCTCGCCGGGGCACTCGTCGTCGCTCTGTCGGCACGGGCGATGGCCCGGCGCGGCGGAGCCACGCCGGGCCCCACATAGCCTCGTCGGTCTCACCTCGGCGTGCGCAGTGCGCCGAAGCCGCCGGCGCCAAGTAGAATGCCTTTGGGCGCCTGAGCGTGGGCAGGCACGCCGAGAGCCGCGCAACTTGGGGGACGTGAGTGACAACGCAGTATCACGCGAAGTACTTCGCTCACGAGCTGACCCGTCGTCGGCCGAGTGACGCGCCAGATCGTCTTTCGCAGTCGCTCTTCGACGCCACTGTCGACCTCAATCCCCACCAGATCGACGCGGCCAGCTTCGCGCTGCGCTCGCCGCTCAGCTCCGGCGTGATCCTCGCTGACGAGGTCGGGTTGGGGAAGACGATCGAGGCCGGCCTGGTGCTGTGTCAGTTGTGTGCAGAGCGCCGCCGGCGTCTGCTCGTGATCTGCCCGGCATCACTTCGCAAGCAGTGGAGCCTGGAGTTGCAGGAGAAGTTCCACCTGCCCACGCTGATCCTCGACGCGCGGACCGTGCGCGAGCGTAGCGAGACGAGCGACCAGGCGCTTCCGACAGAGGCAGTGCTGATCATGTCGATCAACTTCGCCAGCGTCCAGGCCGAAAGGCTCCGGGAGATCCCATGGGACCTGGTGACCATCGACGAGGCGCACAAGCTGCGCAACGCGTATCGGCCGAGTAACCGCATGGGACGGCGCCTGCGTTGGGCGCTCGAGGGTCGGCGCAAGCTGCTGCTCACCGCGACCCCGCTCCAGAACTCGCTGCTCGAGCTGTATGGACTCGCGACGGTGATCGACGAGCAGATCTTCGGCGACCGGGCAGCGTTCCGCGAACAATACATGCATCACGACGGCGACCTGCGCGCCCTTCGCGCGCGTCTGCAACCATTCTGCAAGCGGACGCTGCGCAAGCAGGTGCTCGAGTACATCAGCTACACGGAGCGTCGCACGACGACTGTTCCCTTCACCCCGACCGACTCCGAACGAGCCCTGTATGACGACGTCTCCGAGTTCCTGTCTCGTGACGACACCTTCTCGGTCCCCTCGCGCCAGAGGACTCTCGTCACACTGATCTTGCGTAAGCTGCTCGGTTCGTCGTCGCGAGCCATCGCCGCTACCCTCGAAACGATGCGCGAGCGCCTCGTCCGTGCGCGCGAGTCCCTGGCGGAGCCCGCTTCGCGTGAAGCCGTCGCGACTTTCGCGGGCCTCGGTGGTCCTGGCTCAACGGACGACGTCCTCGCCGAGCTCACGGTACTCGAGGACCTCGAAGAGGACTACCTCGACGAGGAACTGGTGGCCAACGCGGATGAGGCCGAGTCCGAGCAGAGCGCTGATGTGATGACGGAACCGCGCGACCGCACGGGCGGCGTGTTGACCGAAGATGTCAAGGCTACGCTTGCCGCGCTCGACGCTGAGATCGCCGAACTCGACGGCTTCATCGAAAGGGCGCGCAGGATCGCCGTCGACACCAAGTCGACGGCGCTCCTGCGCGCCCTGGAGATCGGTTTCGGCGAGATGGAGAAGATGGGCGCCGCCCGCAAGGCGGTCGTCTTCACCGAGTCGCGGCGCACACAGGAGTACGTGCGAGACTTCCTCGAGGCCAACGGCTACGAGGGCAAGGTCGTCGTGTTCAGCGGTGCCAACAGCGGCCCGCAGGCCACTGCGGTCTACGAGGCGTGGCGCGAGGCGAACCGCGACAGCGGCCGTGTGGCCGGCTCGCGCGTGATCGACATCCGTACCGCTCTGATCGAGCACTTCCGCGACGCGGCGGAGATCATGGTCGCGACCGAGGCGGCGGCCGAAGGCGTCAACCTGCAGTTCTGCTCGCTGGTCATCAACTACGACCTGCCGTGGAACCCGCAGCGGATCGAGCAGCGCATCGGGCGGTGTCATCGCTACGGCCAGCGCCACGACGTGGTCGTCATGAATTTCCTCAACGACGCCAACGACGCAGACCGGAGAGTGTTGCAACTCCTGACAGAGAAGCTGCGACTCTTCACCGGCGTCTTCGGCGCCTCAGACGAGGTGCTCGGCGCCATCGAGTCGGGGGTCGACTTCGAGAGGCGCATCCTCGAGATCTACCAGCAGTGTCGGCGTCCCGAGGAGATCGAGGCGGCGTTCGATCGGCTGCGTGCCGAGATGGACGCCGCCATCAAGGAGCGCATGGCCGACACGCGGCGCGTGCTGCTCGAGGACTTCGACGAAGACGTCCACGCGCGTTTGAAGACTCAGCTCGACGTGACGAGGGACTTTCTCGACGCCGTCAGTCGACGCTTCTGGACGTTGACCCGGTTCGTGCTCGGCGACGCGGCCATCTTCGACGACGAGGATCTCTGCTTCAGTCTGGTGGAGTCGCCGCTCTCTGACGTCCGACCTGGTCGCTACCATCTCGTCTCGAAGACGGCGCGCAATGAGCCGGGCGAGTACCTGTACCGGCTGTCGCATCCGCTGGCCGAGTGGGTCATCGAGCGGGGCAAAGGGCTGCCGACTCCGCTCGCCCACATCGAGTTCGATGTCAGTGCGCTGCGTGCCAAGGTCACGCAGGTGAGCGAGTTGCGCGGCAGGGCGGGGTGGCTTGCGCTCGACTCGTTGACGATTGAATCATTGGAGCGTGAGGAGTACCTGTTGTTCACGGCCGTGACTGACGAGGGCGAGGTGCTGGACCAGGAGCGTTGCGAGAGGCTGTTCCGCTGCGACGGGCGTGTCAGCGTGGCGCCGCAGCCGTCGGCCGCGACCGCGAAGCGGCTCGCGGCCGAGCGCCGGAGCCACGCCGACGCCACTCTCGCGGCCTCGTTCGAGGCCAACAACCGCCACTTCCAGCAAGAGCGCGACCGCCTCGAGCGATGGGCCGACGACAAGGTCAAGGCTGCCGAGAAACAACTCGCCGACGTCAAGAGCGCTATCGGCGCCGCCAAGCGCGAGGAGCGTCTGGCCGCAAGCGTCGAAGAGCACCACCGACTGCAGACACGCATCAAGGAGCTCGAGCAGAAGAAGCGTCGACTGCGCCAGCGCATCTTCGACGTCGAAGACGAGATCGCCGACCAGCGCGACGAGCTCATCGCAGCGCTCGAGAAGCGGCTCGCGCAGCAGACGAGCTGCGACGAGCTCTTCACCATCCGCTGGAGCGTAGTCTAGTGGCCGTCCCTGACTGGTGAACGGAGGCTGACTGGTGGCCGAGAGCACCTACGACAAGTTCCGCAAGCTGCTGGCTGAACTGTTCATGTTCGACCGCGCGGACCTCGACTTCGGCATCTACCGCATCATGAACGCCAAGCGTGACGAAGTGGCGCGCTTCCTCGACAACGACCTGCTGCCGCAGGTCAGGGCGTCGCTGCTGGAGGTCGACAAAGGTCAGAGGGCGCAGCTTGAGGCCGAGCTGGGCGAAGCCGAGAAGGCGGCGGCGCTGGCGGGCTTCGACCCTGACGACAGCCCGAAGGTCCAGGATCTGCGTCAGGCGCTCAAGGCCACCGGCGACCCCGATGCTCTCGAGGCCGAGGTCTTCTCCCGCCTCTACGACTTCTTCCGCCGCTACTACAAGGACGGCGACTTCATCTCGCTGCGCCGTTACAAGGAAGGCGTGTACGCCATCCCTTACGAGGGCGAAGAGGTCAAGTTGTATTGGGCCAACCACGACCAGTACTACATCAAGAGCGGCGAGTACTTCCGCGACTACGCCTTCAAGTTGGGCGACGGTCGCCGCGTGCACTTCAAGCTCGTGCAGGCCGACGAGGAGCGCGACAACACCAAGGCCGCGGCGGGCCAGGAGCGGCGCTTCATGTTCAGCCAAGGCGAGCCGATCCGCGAGGAGGCCGGCCCCGACGGGCAGCCCGAGCTGATCATCCCGTTCGAGTACCGGCCGGACGCGCAGAAGCGCAAGCGCGAAGCACTGGTGGCTGAGGCGACGAAGGAAGTGCTGGGCAGCGAGGCGGCGGCGGCCTGGCGCTCCGGCCTGGCCGCCGCCCCGCCCACCGAGAAGAACCCACAGCGCACCTTGCTCGAGAAGCACCTCAACGAGTACACGGCCCGCAACACGTTCGACTACTTCATCCACAAGGACCTCGGCGGCTTCCTGCGCCGCGAGCTCGACTTCTACATCAAGAACGAGGTCATGCACCTCGACGACGTCGAGTCGGAGGGCGAGCAGCGCGTCGTGCAGTCCGTGGCGAAGATCAAAGCCATGCGCCGCATCGCGCACAAGATCATCGACTTCCTGGCGCAGCTCGAGGACTTCCAGAAGAAGCTCTGGCTGAAGAAGAAGTTCGTGGTCGAGACCAACTGGTGTGTGACGCTCGACCGTGTACCCGAGGAGCTCTACCCGGAGATCGCCGCCAACGAGCGCCAGCGCGAAGAGTGGGTCAAGCTCTTCGCCATCGACGAGATCGAGGGCGACCTGACGCAGCCGGCCTACTTAGAGCCGCTGACCGTCGAGTTCCTCAGGGCGAACCAGTCACTCGTGCTCGACACGGCGCACTTCGACGGCGACTTCAAGGACCGGCTGCTCGCGAGCTTCGACGACTTGGATGAGCAGACCGACGGCCTGCTCATCCGCTCGGAGAACTTCCAGGCTTTGAACCTTCTGCGCGGGCGCCTCGCAGGTCAGGTGGACTGTTGCTTCATCGACCCTCCTTATAACACCGGGAACGACGGTTTCGTGTATCGCGACAACTACCAGCACTCGTCATGGCTGTGCATGATGGAATCACGTCTTGTGTTGGTCCGTTACCTGCTCAATCCTGCTGCTGCCTTAGCTGTCACGATTGATGATCATGAGCAGCCCTCACTGCGTTTACTGATGAGTTCCGTCTTCGGAAACGCGCAGATGCAGGCCCAAGTCGTTTGGCAGAAGCGATATACGAGGAGCAACAATACCGATGCCTTTACGTCCGTGGTCGACTACATGCCCATCTATGCGAACTCGCAGGCCTTCCAGCCGAGCCTTCTCGCGCGGGATGAAGCAGCTGACGCGCGCTATGGCAATCCTGACCACGATCCTCGCGGCCCCTGGAAGTCGATTCCGTTTACCAACCCGCGGTCTGCGCGCGAAAGGCCGGGACTCTGCTACCCCATCACCAACCCGAACACGGGGAAGATCAGGTGCCCGCGGGGCGACGAGAGAGCGTGGCGAAGTGAGCGAGCCGTGTGGGAGCGGGTAGTCGCAGAGCGGCGAGATTGGTGGGGCGAGGATGGTCAAGCGGACGCTCCCAGCGTGAAGCGGTTTCTGTCAGAAGTTCGGCAAGGGATGACTCCGGTCAACCTTTGGGAGCATGAGTTCGCTGGTCACACCGATGCGGCGAAGGCCGAAATCAAGGCACTGTTCGGCTATGCGGCATTCGACAACCCCAAGCCTACGAGGCTCATACGGCGGGTGGTCGAGGTGGTGACTGGCGCGGCAGACCGGCCAATCATTCTGGATTTCTTTGCTGGCTCTGGAACCACCGTTGATGCCGTCATCCAGATGAACACCGAAGACTCGCACACTCGCCGGTACGTCGCTGTGGAGATGGCAGAGCATTTCGCCGAGCTGCTGATGCCGAGAGTAAAGAAGTCGGTCTACTCGCGAGCCTGGAAAGACGGGCTGCCGACGGATCGCGATGGCTGCAGCCAAGTAGCCAAGTACCTCCGCCTCGAATCTTACGAAGACACGCTCAACAACTTGGAGCTGCACCGCAGCGCCGATCAGGACGAACTTCTCGGCGCGAATCCCGAGCTGCGCGAGGACTACACGCTGCGCTACATGCTCGACGTCGAGAGCGCCGGCAGCGCCTCGCTGCTCGATCTCGATCGCTTCGAGGACCCCTTCAGCTACACGCTGGAAATCGGGCAGGGCTCGGTCGGCGAGACGCGGCCCGTGACAGTCGACCTGGTCGAGACGTTCAACTACCTGATCGGTCTCCGCGTGAACCACGTCGATACTATCCGCGGGTTCAAGGTGGTGGAGGGCGCGAGCCCGCAGGGCGAGCGCGTCCTCGTCATCTGGCGCAACACGCGCGAGAAGTCCAATGCCGAGCTCGACGAGTTCTTCCAGAAGCAGGGCTACAACACGCGCGACGCCGAGTTCGACGTCATCTACGTCAACGGCGACAACAACCTGGAGAACTTGAGGCGCCCGGACGAGACGTGGAAGGTGCGGCTCATCGAGGACGACTTCAAGCGCCTCATGTTCGACGTCGAGGACGTGTGATGCCGCCTGTCCAGTACCAGGAGGGCAGGTTCCCGCCCGAGCTCGACTGGGCTTCGCTGGTACCGTTCATCGGCCCCGCCTCGGCGGCCATCGCCCGGTATGACGGCGTGCTGTCAGCCGTTCCTGATCCGGCGCTGCTGCTCTCGCCGTTGACGACGCAGGAGGCCGTGCTCTCGTCACGCATCGAGGGCACTCAGGCGACCATGGTCGAGGTGCTCGAGTTCGAGGCGGGGCAAGCGCCTGCCACACCCGAGCGGCGCCAGGACATCCACGAAATCCTCAACTACCGTCGCGCCATGCGGACCGCCGCCGAGGCGCTGGCGAAGTTGCCGCTGTCTGGTCGCGTCATCCGCGAGGCCCACGCCGTGCTGCTGGACGGCGTGCGCGGGCAGAACAAGGCCCCAGGGGAGTTCCGTCGCACGCCGGTCTGGATCGGTCCGCCCGGCTGCACGATGGAGCAGGCGACCTACGTGCCGATCGGCGCAGACAAGCTCTCGCAGGCGTTCTCTCGCTGGGAAGCGTACCTGCACTCGGAACAGCCCGACCGGCTCGTCCAGTTGGCTGTTCTTCACGCCGAGTTCGAGGCGCTCCACCCCTTCCTGGACGGCAACGGCCGCCTCGGGCGCATGATCATCCCTCTGTTCCTCTGGCAGGCGGGCCTCATCCGGCAGCCCATGTTCTACATCAGCGGCTACCTTGAGGAGCATCGGGACGAGTACTACGCGAGCCTCGCGGGCGTCTCTCGTGACGGGGACTGGTCGGCCTGGTGCCGGTTCTTCCTGCAAGCAGTGAAGGCGCAGGCTGAGGACAACCTGGCCAAGGCGACCGCGATCCTCGAGTTGCACGGTCGCATGCGCCGCCACATCGCTGAGCTGACTCGCTCGCCGCATGGGATGGACGCCCTCGACTGGATCTTCAGTCAGCCGATCTTCGCCAGCAATCACTTCATCGAGGGAACCGGCATCCCCAAGCCGACGGCGCGGCGCATCCTCGCGGTGCTTCGGGAAGATGGCGTGATCAAGGTGCTGACGCCCGGGAGCGGGCGTCGCGCGCCTGTCTTCGCGTTCCCCGCGTTGCTGAACATCGCCGAGGGGAGAGAGGCCTTTTGACGCTCACTTGTCAGCAGCAAGGGAGTTTGCCGCTCACTTATGGGTCTAGCGTGACTGGAAAATGCGGTTGCGGGTCATCGGTGAGCGGCAAGCGGTCGGCCGTGAGGCGCTCGTGAGCCCACGCGGCGGCAGGCTCCCCTTCGACCAGCGCCTGGTCCTCAACCAGTGGCTGCTCGGCCTGTTCGAGGTCGGCAGCTTCAACGACCTGGCGCGGATGCTCGACGACCCCCAGCTCGAGGGGTTCGACGAGGAGGGTATCTCACGCTTCCACCATGCGCTGGCGATGCGGTTGTTCGACCGTGAGCATCTGACGCGTGACGAGCTGCTCGCCTATGACGAGAACATCGTGCGACATTGGCGCGCCATCACGGAGGGGCGCCGCCACGACGGCAAGAGCGTGCTGCCCAAGTACTTCCAGTACCTGGCGCTGCTCTTCACCGAGATCTATCTCGACCGCTACTTCCGCGACCGTGAGGGCCTCCTGGCGGCGCTCAACCGGCAGGTCGCACGGTTCAACCTCGATGCCGCGCCGGTCGACCGGGTCGAGCCGTACGAGCCCGAGCAGCTCAACAAGCTCGCGTTCTGGTGCGCGACCGGCTCGGGCAAGACCCTGCTCATGCACGTCAACGTGCTCCAGTACCGGCACTACCTGGCGCAGGCGGGGCGCGAGCGCGAGCTCAATCGAGTGATCCTGCTCACGCCGAACGAGGGGCTTTCACGGCAGCATCTGGGCGAGTTCGCGTTGTCGGGGATGCAGGCCGACCTCTTCGACAAGGACGCGCCGAGCCTGTTCGCCGGACGCGCCGTCGAGATCATCGACATCCACAAGCTGGCCGAGGAGGGCAAGCAGAAGACGGTCGCCGTGGACGCCTTCGAGGGCGACAACCTGGTGCTCGTCGACGAAGGCCACCGGGGCTCCAGCGGCGAGGACTGGAAGGACAAACGCGACCGCCTCTGCGAGCGCGGCTTCTCGTTCGAGTACTCGGCGACGTTCGGCCAGGCGATGCGTGCCGCCAACAAGCCGGCGCTCGAGCAGGAGTACGCCAAGTGCATCCTGTTCGACTACTCGTACAAGTACTTCTACAAGGACGGTTACGGCAAGGACTACGTCATCCTGAACCTGCAGGACGACTCCGATGAGGAGGTCCGTCAGCGCTACCTGACGGCCTGCCTGCTCGTCTTCTATCAGCAGTTGCGTGTGTACCTCGACCGTGAGCGCGAGTTCCGGCCGTTCCTGGTCGAGCGGCCGCTGTGGGTGTTCGTCGGCGGCAGCGTCAACGCGGTGCGCACGCGGCAGGGGCGGCAGGTGTCGGACGTGCTCGACATCCTGCTCTTCCTCGCTGGGTTCCTGGGGCAGCGCCAGGTGGCGGTCGGGCGCATCGACCGCCTGCTGAGCGGAAGCGCGGGACTGCTCGACGACCAGGGGCGCGAGATCTTCGGCAACTCCTTCGGCTACCTGGTGCAGAGCGGGCAGGTGTCGGAGGCGCTGTACGACGACATGCTGCGCGTGGTCTTCGGCGCTGCGGCGCAGGGCGCGCTGCACGTTGTGGACCTCAAGGGCGTCGAGGGCGAGATCGCGTTACAGGTGGGAGACAACGACCCGTTCGGCGTGATCAACGTCGGCGACTCGACGACGTTGCGCAAGCTCTGCAAGGGGCATGACGAGCTGGTGGTCGAGGACCGGCAGCTCGCCTCGTCGCTGTTCGGGGCCATCAACGAGCCGGGATCGACGGTCAACCTGCTCATCGGCTCGAAGAAGTTCACCGAAGGCTGGAACAGTTGGCGCGTGAGCACCATGGGCCTGATGAACGTGGGCCGTTCCGAAGGCTCAGAGATCATCCAGCTCTTCGGCCGCGGGGTGCGTCTCAAGGGGTACGGGTACGGGCTCAAGCGCAGTGGACGCGTGGCAGGGGTGCAGTCTCCGGACTGGCTGGACAAGCTCGAGACGCTCGACGTGTTCGGCGTGCGAGCCGACTACATGCGGCAGTTCCGCGAGTATCTCGAGGCTGAGGGGTTGCCGGCCAACGAGGAGCGCGTCGAGATCGTGCTGCCCGTGGTGCGCGGCTTGGGTGAGGCGAAGCTGCGCACGATCAAGTTGCGCGAGGGTGTCGAGTTCAAGAAAGACGGACCCAAGCCCGTCTTCGGCGAGGTGCCCGAACAGCTTGTGAAGAACCCGGTCCTCGTCGACTGGTATCCGAAGATCCAGGCGATGGCGTCGCGTGGCGAGGCGGGCAGCGGGGGGGATGTGGCCGCGAAGACCCCGGGTGTGCTCGGGCCACAGCACCTCGCGTTCGTCGACTGGGAGGCGCTGTACTTCTCGCTGCAGCGGCTCAAGGCCGAGCGTGCCTGGCACAACCTCGATCTGCCGCGTGGGGCACCACGCGGCCTGCTGGCC
>Ga0208197_1002780_pt1 | contig 14964 bp, 14 predicted proteins | sample AD_JPNNA4_MetaG_FD_184444 | JGI IMG/M metagenome (GOLD analysis project Ga0208197, IMG submission 184444) | Active sludge microbial communities of municipal wastewater-treating anaerobic digesters from Japan - AD_JPNNA4_MetaG (SPAdes) (version 2) | ecosystem: Engineered > Bioreactor > Anaerobic...
GCCGAAGATAGTGGATCACTTGGTACCTTCTGCATAAAAATAGTGCCAGTACAATTAGTAGTGCTAGTGTTAGTCCAGCCTACAGAGGTAAGACAGGCACAATTGCCAGTCCCCAACGGAGTACTAGTACAAGAAGTCGTCGGATATGTAGAGCTGGCATCATAATACATATCTAGCGCTGTCCTGATTTGCTTAATATCAGAAAGACGACGAGCATCACGGGCTTTGGCTCTAGCGCTATTGAGTGCTACCACCGATAAAGTAGATAGTAGGGCTATGATGGCAATAACCACCAAAAGCTCAACTAAAGTAAAACCCTTTTCATAAAATTATAAAATCATTAAATTATTCCATAGAATATGGAGTTGCGGTCTTGGGACCGCCATTTTCTAAGTTATAGGCAATTGTATAAGTAGCGCCACTGCCACCTACATTATAGATATAGGAATAAGTTCCTGGTATTGGATCAGTAGGCACCTTCTGCATAAAAATAGTACCAGTGCAACCCGCTGTTGTGGTCCAACCAGTACTAGTTAAACACGCCATAGTACCAGTACCAAGTGTAGTAGATGCGGTAGGGTCCGGATATGCCATATTACTATCAAAATACATTTCTAGCGCTGTCCTGATTTGCTTAATATCAGAAAGGCGGCGGGCATCACGCGCTTTAGCCCGCGCGCTATTTAACGCTACCACCGATAAAGTAGATAGTAGGGCGATAATGGCAATAACCACCAAAAGCTCAACTAAAGTAAAACCCTTTTTCATAAAATTATAAAATCATTAAATTATTCCATAGAATATGGAGTTGCGGTCTTGGGACCGCCATTTTCTAAGTTATAGGCAATTGTATAAGTATCGTTACTGACACCCACATTATAGGTATAGGAATAAGTTCCTGGTATTGGATCAGTGGGCACATTCTGCATAAAAATAGTAGCACTAGCGCAAGCCGATGTTGAAACCCAACCATTTTGATTTAAACACGCCGCATCAGTAGCCCCAAGTATTTTGCTCCCAGCTGGATACTGTTGATTATTGGCATCATAATATAATTCCAGCGCTGTCCTGATTTGCTTAATATCAGACTGACGGCGGGCATCACGCGCTTTGGCTCTAGCGCTATTGAGTGCTACCACCGATAAAGTAGATAGTAGGGCTATGATGGCAATAACCACCAAAAGCTCAACTAAAGTAAAACCCTTTTTCATAAAATTATAAAATTAATATACAAAAATAAAAACTCACATTACACATTATACAATAAAAAAAAATTATTGTATAGCCCAAGGAGTAGCTGTGGCTGGCCCAGGGTCTAAAGAGCTAATTTTTCCTTCTAGCTCGTAAGTTAAAGTATAGGACATTCCATCACTACTATATATATAATCCCTTCCTCCGGGTTGAGGATTAGTAGGAATTTTTTTTAAAAAAATAGGTTCACCACAACTAGCAACAAATCCCTCCTGGCTACCATCTAAGCAAAGCCCCTGAATATTGGCAGAAGAAGTAATGGGATATAATCCATCAGGACGATTAATGGCATACATCTCTAGGGCAGTTTGAATCTGTCTAATGTCGGATACACGGCGTGTATCACGAGATTTTTGACGAGCGCTGTTAAAAGATACTACCGATAAAGTAGATAAAATACCAATAATTGCTACTACTACTAACAACTCAACTAAAGTAAAGGCTGATTTAGACATAATACTAAAAATTACCAACCATAGTATACATTGGCATAATAACTGCAGCCACCATTACGCCAACCCCAATACCTAGTATAATCATAATAAGCGGTCCCATTAGACTCATTATATTAGCTAGGGCATTATCTATTTCCCGATTATAAAACTCGGAAATTTTAGTAAAAACAGCGTCCAGTTTACCAGTGCCCTCACCTACCTGCATCATATGAGATACCATTTTGGGCACTAATGGACTATCTAAAAAAATCGTAGAGATAGAATTGCCATCTTCAACCTCTTTAATGGTTTGCTGGACCAATTTTTGATAAACCTTATTACTGACCACGTCACCAGCAATAGCTAGGCTATTTTCAATGCTTACTCCACCCAACAACAAGGTGTTCATGGAACGACAAAAACGGACTAATAAAATCTTTTGAAAAAGTTTGCCAAATATTGGCAAATGTAAAGTTATAGAATCCCAGGCATAACGGCCAGAGGGAGTACGCAAAATAGCCCTAATACCCATTATTATACCAACTATTATCATTACTACTATCCACCAGTAATGAATTATGAAATTGGAAGCACCTATTAATATTCTAGTAGGTAGTGGTAAAGTTGTGCCAGTCTCAGTTAAGATATCCATCATTTTAGGTAAAACGAAAACCATCATCACAATACCAATAATAACCATGCCAATAATAACTACCGTCGGATAGATCATCGCTCCCTTGATTTTCGCTCCCATATCATAATCTTTGCTAATTTCATCAGCTAAATAATCCAAAACGTCATCTAATTTGCCAGAGCGTTCGCCAGATCTAACTACACTAACAAAAAAATTAGAAAATATTTTAGGACGCTTAGATAAACTATCTGACAAGGCAGCTCCACCTTCAACCTCATCGCCAATTTCTCCAATAACTTTTTTAAATTTTTTATTTTCTGTCTGATTAACTAAAATACGCAAAGATTGGACCATCGGCACTCCGGCGCTAATCATAATAGAAAATTGCCGAGCAAAAATAACAATATCTTTCATGGATATCCGCTCTAGAAATGATAAACTAAGTCCTTTTTTAATATTGGCAACTTCCAAGCTCACTAAAATCAAGCCATTATCTTTTAATAAAGAATCAGCTTCCTGACTGTTATCAGCTTCTACTAGGCCGGTTGTTTTAGCGCCTTGATTATCTAGCGCCTCATAACGAAAAATCATAAGTTTAATCAGATTGAATAACTCTCATAACTTCTTCTACTGTCGTTAATCCCTGCAAGGCCTTAATAATACCATCTTGTTCCATAGTAATAAAGGGTTGAGTAGCTTTGATTTTCTCTTCGCTAAAACTTTCATTTTGTAAAATTATGTTTCGTACCTCGTCATTAACTTCTAAAACCTCGGCAAGAACTGTCCGGGAATGATAGCCGGTTTGGTCGCAATAAGCGCAACCCGCGCCTTTTTTCAAGGTTATCTGTTGAGGAATATAATTGGGCAATCTCTCTTTTATTACACTCTCAGGCACTTTGGCTAACAATTCTTGTATATGATTTAAAATATCACCGCTAATTTTTTCTTCAACTAAACAATGAGTGCAGCTAAGACGCACCAACCGTTGAGCTACTACCAATACTAAGCTAGAATTAAGCAAGAATGGTTCAACTTTCATATCAATAAGACGTGGGATTGCTCCAATAGCATCATTTGTATGCAATGTGGACAACACTAAATGACCAGTTAATGAAGCATGAACTGCTAGTTCAGCTGTCTCATTATCACGAATTTCACCAACCATCATAATATCGGGATCTTGACGCAAAAGTGACCGTAAGCCGGTAGCAAAAGTAAAATTAACCTCTGGCCGCACTTGTGATTGATTAACACCCTTCAAAAAATATTCTACTGGATCCTCTAGTGTAACTATATTAACCTTGTCCTGGTTGAGAATATTTAATAAAGAATACAGGGTAGTGGTTTTACCTGAACCAGTTGGCCCAGTAATTAATATCAGTCCGCTTGTCCGCTCAATAGCTTTTTTAATTATGTGATATTGATCACTGGCAAAACCTAATGATTCAAGGGTAGGAGCCCCACGGCTAACATCTAAAATTCTCATCACCACTTTCTCATGCCCCATAAGAGGCATAACGGACACACGAAAATCAATATCTCGGCCATCAATATTTAAACTAATACGCCCATCCTGCGGAATGCGTGTTTCGTCTAGCTTTAATTTAGACATAACTTTTACCCGAGAAACCAGTGAATCGTGAATATTTTTAGGTAGAACTAAATGTGTTTTTAAAACACCATCAACCCGATAGCGGATACGGCTTTCTTTGGGCAGTGGCTCAATATGAATATCACTAGCTCCTAATTCAACTCCGTGCCTAATGACAGCTGAAATAATTTTAGAAATTGGCGCATTCTTGGTAATTTCTTCAAAACGAAAATCATTTTTTTCTATTGACTCCTTAATTTCCTGTTCCTCTTCCTTGGCTTTTAGTTCTAGGGCGGTAGTTATTTCTTTATTAATTGTCTGATATTTCTTAAAGGCAATATCAAAACTAAGCGGCGATACCAAAAAATAATGAGTTTTTAAATTATTTTTTTTGGCTAAAAAATCTACTGCTTCAATAGCTTTAAAATTTTCCGGGTCTACCAATCCAACACTTATCTCATCACCATTGCGCTGAAAACATACCACCTGGTAATTATTGGCTACCTCTGGAGGCAATATATTAAGAGTAGCCTCATCAATGTCTGCGTTTACTAAATTAGCATAAGATAAACCAGCCAAACTAGCCCTAATTTCGGTTAAACGTTCTATGTCCAGAATCCCTTCATCTATTAATACTTTATCTAAATCAGCCCCCTTAGCAGCTTGAGTGATTTTTTCTAGCTGCTCGTGGTTAATAATTTCGGCTGATACTAAAAAATCTAATAATTTATTGTCTAGGGCTTGACTCATACTGTCAATAATTAAAGGGGTGGGGATTACCAATCTTAAGCCCACTTAAATCTTCATCAGTAGTAGTTACAGTGGTGGAACTAATTTCTGGCGGTGTATAATTACGGCGCAAATTTTGAAACTTAGGATTGCTTAATAGACTTAAAGACAAGAATTCCTCTACTGTCTGTTGAGTTAGGCTAGTTTGCAATAAGCGACGTTGGCTCTGGGATATGACCTGACCCTCAGATAATGTATTAGTAAAAACTTTAAATGCCGATTCATCTATGCTGGCAAGTGACCTTTGATTATTAGTAAATTGACTATACCAACGTACCACTAAAAATATACCAGCAGTATTAATAACAATGCCCACAATAAGCCAAAATATTTTTGAGCCAGATAACTGATGTTTATTTTTAGAACGAATAATTTTCTCCATAATTAACTAATCTGCTAAATAATAAATTTTAATCTCCAAAACAATTTGATTTTTACCTGGTAAATATTCTAGCCTCTTAATGTCCATAAGGTGTAAATTATTTTCAATGGTTTTTAATAATTTTTTAAAATTAATATAATCCCGGCCCGATAACTCTAACTTAATGACCGCCGATCTAAGCTGACTGGTTAATGCCGGGGCAGTAGAAGTAGAGCTAGACGCCGACTCATTATTGTTGGTTGTATTATCAGTTGATGGTGACTCAGTCCCTACCGTCAACACATCAGAAGACTTAATTAATAAATTATTAGCTAAACAAATAGCTTCAATTTCAGCCAATAAACCCTCTTTGTCTAGTTGGACTGGCAAAATGTCTGTTACCTTAGAACGAGTATTTTGATCAATATTATCATAAAAAGCCCTTAGCTGGACCAGATTGGCTTGATACTTCTGTTTCTTTACTAACTCTGCCTGGGCTGACTGAGTATTGTCATTAAACTCTGCTAATGTTGCCCGATATTGTGGTAAAAAAAACAATAATACGCTACCGACCATAATTAATATACAAATAAGGGCAATAAAAAGACGATAATGATTAATAAAAAATTCTTGCCATCTTTGTTTAGCCACTGTTTCTTCCGCCAATATTCCGGATTTTGCTTTTTCGGCCGATTGCCGTAAACTATTTTTTTTATTTAACAATTGAGCCATAGTTTAACGAAAAAATAACTCTGGTTTAATTTTTAACTTAATGGAAAAATTTAATTGAGTGGCCGGGGTCGTTGTGACTTCGCTGCTTGTTCCAGATTCATCAACGACGGGTTCATTCTTAATCATATCTCCGCCCTCGCTATCTACCTCCAGGACATCAGCAGCTCGACGCAAAACTTTTAACTGCTTGGACATGCTGTCAAAGTTATCTGTCCTAGCCTTCAATATATATTCCCCGTGGGTATCACCACTAAAATCTTGATAAAAGACATTAGGTAAAGTATTTTTTTCTAAAAAGCTAAAAAAATTACTCCAATAAATATGACTATTTAATAATTCGCTAACCAACATTAATCTTAATCGAAAATCTAAAACATCGCCAACTTCATTTTCAGCTAAAGTAACTAACTGATCCACCTTGGCAAGACGTTGGGCAGTATCGGTAGTCTGTTTATTTTGATTCTGTCGCCACAAATAAAATAGCACACCGCATAAAGACAAAAAAAACAAAGTAATAACCAACCACTGAATTAAATCTAGCCAAAATCTACGCCAATTAAAATATAGAGTGGTTTGACCTTTAATTAAATTAGTCTCTGTAATGGTTGGTCGAGCCCATGATTTTTGTTCTACCCGTTGTTGCAAGTCACGAAACCGCTGCTGTTCAATTTTATTCTGAGATTCAGCTTCCATCTTAGGGGTGGGTTTAGAAATTTTTTCTTGTTTTTGTTCTTGTTCTTTCTCTTTTTGTTTGTCTTGATCTTTATTTTTAAAATCTTCCTGATTTTTCTCAATTTTTGGTAAATTGGCTGACTGACTCGGTTGCCCCTTCCCCGATGATGGTTGAACCACTGCTTTATTGCTAATTACCTTATTTACTTGATGACGTTGTCCTTCTTTGGTCTGAAAAGTCGCGCTATCTATCTGGCTACCACTAAGTGTTCCCGAAACAGATAATCGCTTAATTTGACGGCTACGCTCTTGGTTGAGTTTTTTTAACTTCCTAGCCGACCAACCCCTAACCAAAAACTGCCAAAAATGATTCTGTTTCTGAGACACTTTAGAAGTACTAACTTCTAAATGTTGCTCTTTTTTTGACTTAGAAAGAGATGGCGCTTCAGTCTTTTTAATATTATCACTACCTTTAATAGATTTACTCGGTATAGCCTTAAAAGATGGTTTATCCACCTTAGGCTTAGATATGACATTATCAACGCTTAATTCTGCTTTAGGCTTCTGTACGCTCTTAGTGGGTCGAGTATTAATTTTACGGCTAGTTTTATCTTTACGATTAACCCATACTGATGGCCACTTTAAAAAATTATTAACCTCTTTCATCGTCTCATAGCCCTCAGTAGAAGACCAATCCACCTTCTCTTTCATGGTAAATGGTTGATCAGGTTGTTTAATTTTTTTATTAGAAGATTTGCTACCTAACATTTGTTTATAATTAACTAATTCCACGCATAGCCAGCCCCACTGCTACTGCTAGACGCGGACCAATTTCATCAAGTAGTGGCTTAATATTTAAAGGATAAGAAATGAGTGTCCAGGGACTACCAATAATAATATTGACATTTAATTCTTTGGCTAGATATTCTGGAAAATTATATAACAAAGAAGAACCACCGGTCATAACAATTTTCTCAACAGTTTTGCCATTATTGCTCTGGAATAAATTTAAGGAATATTTTATTTCATTAGCAACTGAATCAACCAGGTTTTTTAAAGCTTCCGGCAGCTCAGCCGATCTAATACCAGCCACCCCTAGATCATACTTGAATTGTTCTGCTTGTTGTAAATCAATATTAAGACTTTTACTGATTGCTTCGGTAACAACCAACCCGCCCAAGTCTAAACTACGATTAAAAACTGGTATCCCGTGATCAATAATAACTAAGTCGCTATTAGTAGATCCCACCTCTACTAACATAATAGTGCCCTTATCATTACCAATAAGCGAGCGAATTAAAGCTATAATTTCACCCTCTAAAAAAACTAAATTAAGTTCAGCTTTTTTAAAAATTTCCACATATTTATTAACCAAAACTTTAGGTGCCCCAGTTAATAAAATTTTAGTAATTACTTTAGCCCCGGTCTTAATATCGGCAGAATGGCTAGCGCCATCGGTTGACTGACCAACTAGGCCGGTAATCTTTTTCCAATCTAAAACCATTTCCTCTAATGGTAAGGGCATCACTTTTCTAGCCTCAGCGTTAACTGCTGTCGGTAAATTAGCCTCACTAACATCAACTAAGGTAATAATGGAGGAAAAAACCGAAAAATTAGGTAAACTAGCTACTACCTGCCGACTAGTCATTCCGGACTCTTGCCAAATTTTGGTAATCATTTTAGCTGTATCCTCAATCGGCGCCTTTAAGGGATTATCTCCACCCAAATTCTCGCTAAAACCATAGGTTGATAAAACCACGCGTTTATTGTCGCGTTTAAGCTCTACCATTTTAATACCTGAACTACCAATATCTACACCAATACAAGCATTATTTGTATCCGATCCACTAAATAAGGCCATAATAAATTATAAATAAAACTTTGACGGCATTAAACCAATCTTCTATAATAATGGATGTTGGTTATTATAGCATAATCAACCAATTAGCCACAATAGCTATTTAATAAAATATATGAATTTTTTTTCACGATACAAGCGTCCAATATTAATAATCCTCTTTATTATCTTTACTATTGTCATGGCTTATTTACTATATATAGTATTTTTCCGCCGTATTGAAGAGCCTAATTTGCCCGGAGAAGAAGCTGGCCAGGAAATAATAACTGGCTTCCCCGAGGCTGGACCCAGCACCAATATTCGACCCACCAGTTCCGGTGGCACTGGCAACTTACCAGAAGCAGGTGGCGAGAGTGGCAATATCTCTTATATACCTAGTCAGGAAGAACCAACTGATAGTAGGGCCATGGGTGGTGTAACTAAAACTGACCAAGTTATTAACAGCCTAACTATTAACCCAACTATTAATAACCAGACAGGTAATATTCAATATTATGACCCTTTTGAAGGTAAATTTTATAAAGTAAGCGAAGATGGCTCCATTAGTCCCCTATCTAATAAAGTTTTCCATAATGTCCAGCAAGTAACTTGGTCTCCAAATGCTGATAAAGCTGTTTTAGAATATCCCGATGGCAGTAACGTTGTCTATGACTTCAACAAGCAACAGCAAGTAACTCTGCCCAAACACTGGGAAAGTTTTGATTTTTCGCCCAATGGCAACCAATTAGTCATGAAAAGTATTGGTATGGATGTTGATAGCCACTTTTTGGCTACTGCCAACAGCGATGGTAGTGGAGCGAAAGTGATTGAATTTATCGGAGAAAATGACAAAAAAGTTTATCCCGGTTGGTCGCCAAATAATCAAGTGGTCGCTTTATATGCCGAGGGGCTAGACTATGACCGGCAAACTGTATACTTTTTAGGACTTAATGGTGAAAACTTTAAATCAATGGTGGTACCTGGGCGTGGTTTTCAGTATCAATGGTCTCCCCAGGGTGATAAAATGCTTTATAGCGTCTATTCTAGCGACAACGAAATGAAACCAATGCTCTGGATAACTAATGCTTCTGGCAACCAAATTGGTGAAAATCGGCAAAGACTCAATCTACAAACATGGGCTGAAAAATGCACCTTTGCTAGTAATGAAGAAATATACTGTGCCGTCCCCACTAATCTAGATTACGGCGCTGGCCTTATGCCCGCCCTAGCTAACCAAACGCCAGATTATATATATAAAATCAACACTAAAACTGGTAGCAAACAATTAGTCGCCATTCCAGACCATAATATTACAGTAGGCAGTATGATGATAAGCCCTGATGGTTCTAAATTGTTTTTAACCGATAAAAATACCGGCGTAATTCGCCAAATTAAACTACGTTAAAAAATAAAATATGACTAAAACAACCAAGAAAAAAAAGCTCAATTTACACCAAACACTAGACAATCCTTGGATTATTAGTATTCTTTTAGCCTGCGCTGGGGTCTGTTTGGTACTGCTTATTAGCGTGCTCCTTAGCTGGCCTAAATGGACATCAAGTCAATCTACTGTTGGGCCCACCACAATATATACCCTAAAAGACAGTCTTGAAAAACAAATAGATAATGAGGGCGGCTTAACCACTAAAACAACTATTAGTCCTAAAGTTCTGGGCGGACCAATTATTTCTCCCGATGATCCTAGTCGTGGTGCCGAACAACCCCTTGTTTACATAGTTTATTTTGGCGATTTTGCTTGCACTTTTTGTCAAGAACAAAAACAAATTTTTGAGCAAGCCTTAAATACTTATCCAGATAAAATTAAAATGATTTGGAAGGACCTGCCAGAAAAAAACACTTCAAGTTTGTCATATCAAGCCGCAAAAGCCGGCCGTTGCGCTTTCTTACAAGATCGTTTCTGGCAATATTATAATACATTGTTGTCCGGCACATCGTTACAACCGACCGACCTAGAAATAGCTGCTGTTAAGGCAGGTTTAGATATAAATCTCTTCCGCCAATGTCTGCAAGAGGTCGATGGTCTAGCCGACAAACTTATCAATAAAAACTGGCAAGAAGCTGATGCTTTGGGTATAAGTGCCACTCCATATATCTATATCAATAGTCGAGATTTCTTAGGAAAACTTAGTTGGGAAGAGCTAAAAACAGTTATTGACTATGAATTAGCCCAATTAAATAATGGCTCACCAGAATAAATAGCCTTAAATTAATCATCATGCCAACTATATTTACTTGCACTAAATGCGGGGCTCAAGCGCCTAAGTGGTCAGGGCGTTGCACCGAATGCGGCGCCTGGGGCACAATGGTTGAAGAAGCGATAACTAAACATCAAACCGGTCCCAGGCAACAACTATCTAATAACAAGCCAGCCCAATTAATTAAATGGTCTGAATTGCCCAATAAGCCTGTCGTTCGCTATATTACTCATCTTAGTGAAATTGACCGAGTGCTGGGCGGTGGTCTAGTCCCCGGTTCGCTTGTACTACTGAGTGGTGAACCGGGCTGTGGCAAATCAACCTTAGTAGCCCAGATAGCCCAAACTCTAGATCCCCAACTGTCCATAATTTACATTAGTGGTGAAGAATCAGCTCAGCAAATTAAAATGCGGTTAGATAGATTAAACTATCAACCTCAAAAAATGACTTTTGCTAGTGAAACTAATGCCGAAACTATTATGGCCACAGCCATTAAATATAAGCCTCAGTTACTAATTATTGACTCTATTCAAACGGTCTATTCCGACGAAGTACCATCTGAGCCTGGCAGTGTTAATCAAATTAAGGCCTGTACTATTAAGTTCTTAGAATTAGCTAAGGAACACGATATTACAATTATTCTAATCGGCCATCTAACTAAAGAAGGCGTAGTGGCTGGACCAAAAACCCTAGAGCACTTAGTAGATACGGTTATCTATCTAGAAAATGAGCCACAGCATAGTTATAGCCTCATTAGAGCTAGTAAAAATCGTTTTGGCTCCACTAACGAAGTTGGGCTCCTAGAAATGACTGGCCATGGTTTTCGCCAGCTAGAAAAAACTACTAACCTTTTTATCCAACCGCTACAAGGCACTAGCGGTTCAGCGATTAGCTGTCTTATGGAAGGCAGCCGCCCCTTTTTATTAGAAGTACAAGCCCTAGTTAGTAAAACTTATTTTGGTTACCCTCAACGTAAAGCCATTGGCTTTGATTCCAATCGCCTACAAATTTTAACCACCGTTCTGAGCAAGCAAACCAAAATAAATCTAGCCGACCAAGATGTTATTGTTAGTGTTGCGGGTGGTCTAAAAATTAATGAAACAGCCCTAGACTTAGCAGTTTGCGCCGCTATTGCCTCTAGCTATTATAACCAACCCCTGCCGGATAAGACTCTCTTCTTAGGAGAGGTGGGGCTGGCCGGTGAAATTAGACCAATTGGCAAATTAGAGATGCGCCTTAAAGAGGCCATTAAAATAGGTATAGATCAGGTATTTTTACCGGCTCAAGCAAAAATCACTAGCAGTAAAATGAAAATTAAGACTAGCAATAATTTGCTCAATTTTTTTGATCAACTCTGGCAAAAGCCTGCTAAATAACAAGCCGGAACCAATTTTCAATTCTCTCTATTACTGAGGTAAAACATCCAACACGCCAGATTTCCAAGCTAGGTGGGCCATAGCTTTATGACGCCAGACACGATCACTTAATACTGCCAAGGCGGCTTTATGGGCTACCATAATTAAATCTTGATCAAAAATATTAGCTAATTGTAATTCAACAAAACCCGTCTGTTCATAGCCATAAAGTTCACCTGGTCCGCGCCACATTAAATCAAGCCGGGCCAATTCCTGACCACTATTATATTTTACCACCGCCCTTAGACGACGCTCAGCTAATGTTCCGCTGCCGGGAGATTTTAATAAAAAACAATAAGCCTGTTGCCCTCGTCGGCCCACTCGTCCCCGATATTGATGTAGCTGGGCTAAACCAAAACGATCAGCACTCTCAATAACCATAACCGTAGCACCAGGGACATCTATTCCTAGCTCTATGACCGCTGTAGCTACCAGTACTTGATAATTTCCAGCCACAAAATCAGCCATGACTGCCTGTTTCTTTGCTCCAGATAGACGGCCATGAAGAAGTCCCACTTTATAATTTTTAAATTCACCAGTGGCTAAACGATGAAATTCATCAGTAACAGCTTTTACTGCTAATTTATCTGAAGGATCCACCAAAGGACAAATAATAAAGGCTTGCTCTCCCTTATCTAAAAGCTGACGAATAAATTTGTACATCTTGCTTCTATCCTCATCTTCAACAATCTTAGTAGCAACTGGCAATCGTCCAGAGGGCATTGTCTTAATAACGGACAAATTTAAATCACCATAAAGACTTAAAGCTAAACTACGTGGGATAGGAGTAGCAGTCATGGCTAAAAAATGAGCTATTAAATTTTTATTATCTTCTGTGAATAATTTTTTATTAAGCAATAATTGTCGTTGCTCTACCCCAAAACGATGTTGTTCGTCTACTACAAGTAGTCCCAATTTATAAAAATCAACTGATTCTTGAAGCAAGGCCTGAGTACCAATAACAATTAGGCATTGCCCTAGGGCTAATTCTTTGGGCAGTTGCTTTTTAGTAATCTTCTTAATCCCCTCCCCTGGAGTGCTTAAAAACTGCTGAGTCCTCGTAAGCAGACCAATAGAAAAAAATTTTCCTAAACTCGCCACCACTGTCTGAAAATGCTGGTAAGCCAATACTTCGCTTGGTGCAATTAATGCTGTCTGGTAACCACTATCTGCTACATTAGCCATTGCCAAAATAGCTACTGCTGTCTTCCCGCTTCCTACATCACCTTGTAAAAGGCGCAGCATTGGCTGATTGCTTCCTAGTCCTTGCAGAATCTGCCAACTGCAACGCCGTTGGTCATTAGTTAGTTGGAAGGGCCAATTACTAATAATCTTTTTGGTTAAAACTTCATTAAACTTAATAATCGGCGCCTGACTAGCCTGCCATTTTTCTCTAATTAACTGACCCTGTAGCTGTAAAGTTACTAATTCATCAAAGGCCAAACGATGCCGTGCCGCCTCTATATCGGTCCAATTTTTAGGCCGGTGAATATTTATTAAAGCCTCCTTTAACGTCAAGAGCTTCTGTGCTTTTAATAAATCGGGTGGCAACCACTCCTCTATCTTAGCTAAGGTTAACGCCCGGTTAATAATAACCCGCAATTGCTTAATCGTTAAACCACTAATAGTAGAATAAACTGGCACTAACCCACTTGTGTGCTGAATGCCTCCTGTTTTATTCACCTTTTCATATTGCGGTGATATTATTAATGGCCCTAGTAAATCTTGACTAATTTTACCCGCCAATGATACATAATCTCCGGCTTGCAAATTACGCGACAAAAATGGCTGGTTAAACCAAACCACCCTGAGCTTACCTGTGCCATCATTTAATATAGCCTCAGTTACATATATGTGCTGGCGAGGACTGCGTCTAGTACTGATAATATCAATAGTACCAACAATATTAACCACCTCTCCGGTCACGGCCCGATTGATAGTAGTGCGGTGGCGAAAATCATCATAACGAAAGGGGTAATAATAAATTGCCTGACCAATAGTGGTAATGCCCAGTTTGGCCAATTTGTTTAATATTGTCTCACCAACACCCGAAATAGCACTAATTGGTGTATTAAAAGATAACATAATGCCATTATATCACAATATTAATCCCTAAAATAAAAAAAGTCCTCAAACTCTTTTGGACAAAGTACTCCCGGCAGGAATCGAACCTACATTACAAGATCCGCAATCTTGTGTCCTATCCATTGAACGACGGGAGCTAAATTAAAGCTTTAACAATTTTCCTAATATTTCGTCTAATGATTCATCGGTACGTTCTAAATCTTCTTTAATGTATTTTAGCAAATTTTCCCGGATTGGCAAGGGATTATTATCTAACAAAGGAATCACTAAATCACGACGCCAAGGTGAAGCAAAATCTAGATATAAGGACTTAATGCCCTGGGCTGGTTTATAGAGAACAGAAAAACTTTTAAATTCATCATAATCATAAAACTTATGCCCTAGCATAATTCCCTCAGTACCAATAATAAAATCTAACATTTCTGGCTCTTCGTTTTCATTAAAAACTATTATAAAAGCCACCAGAACAATAATCAAGGCAAACAGAAAATTGCTAGTTAAAACAGCAAAAATTAAACCAGCTAAAGCTAAAAGGCCAAATACCAGAAACCACCGCTTACTATGCTGGTAATGTTCCCGCTCTTTAATCTTCCAGCTAAATAATTTACGGCCATAAATTGGCAGTTCTTCATCCATAAAATCAACTTAAATAATATTTGACATGATAAATATTATCATCTATCATAAGCTCAAATGATGCTGATATTATACCACTACCTTAATTATCTAACAAGTTGGAGAGATGCCTGAGTGGTTGAAAGGGGCACCCTGCTAAGGTGTTAGTCGTGTAAGCGGCTCGAGGGTTCGAATCCCTCTCTCTCCGCAAGACAATTTTTGATCGAACGCGACCCTAATGGCTAAAGTATAAAAATATGAATAAAGACAACATCAAAGGTGTAATTTTAAGACAAAAATTGTCAATCCTTATAATTACTGTTCTTCTAATA
>Ga0208197_1002792_pt1 | contig 14933 bp, 9 predicted proteins | sample AD_JPNNA4_MetaG_FD_184444 | JGI IMG/M metagenome (GOLD analysis project Ga0208197, IMG submission 184444) | Active sludge microbial communities of municipal wastewater-treating anaerobic digesters from Japan - AD_JPNNA4_MetaG (SPAdes) (version 2) | ecosystem: Engineered > Bioreactor > Anaerobic >...
ATGGCAACGGCTCACTGATGAGAATTTTGCCTCTGGCTTATTATGTTGAAAAAATGAGCCTGGAAAAGCAATTTGAGTTGACCCACCAGGTTTCCTGCTTAACCCACGGTCATCCGCGGAGTCAGATGGCCTGTGGCATGTATATTCAGTTTGCCGTTAATCTTCTACGTGGTCAGGAGCCAGAGGAAGCTTATAAAGGAATGGCTGCCGAAGCCATAAAATATTACTCTCGTCTGCCATACAGGTGCGAGTTGCCTCATTTTGCCAGAATCTTAGAAGCCAATATCCAGGAGCTGTTCGCAGAATCAATAAACTCCAGCGGGTATATAATTGATACTCTGGAAGCCAGCCTGTGGTGCTTTCTGAACAGCAAATCATATGAAGAAACGGTTCTCAAGGCAGTAAACCTGGGAGATGATACTGATACAACCGGAGCGGTGGCAGGTGGGCTAGCCGGCCTCTATTATGGTCTAGCCGCTATCCCGGAACGCTGGCTCAACAGCCTGGCCAGAAAAGACGATATCATGGATCTCGCCCAACGGCTTTATAAACATATCTGTTGCTTTTAATATAAAAGCTATATACTTGTTTTATCTGTGCTATCTGGGGGTATAGCTTTTAGCAAAGGTAAGCAAGCTTATGGATTTATAAAAGCGTTTGGCGGAGGTTTATTATGACTAATGAAAAAAGGTATGTTTTAGAGCCATTGAAGAACTGGTTTGGGCGGCAAAAACCTGAGTGGCAATTAAAGGAGCCAAATTATGATAGGTCTGAAACTGGCTGGGACATTGTTCCTGATAAAAAAAGGATAAGAAAGTGTTACCCACGAGATTTGATTGCATTGTTTTTAATTAATCCCGGGGAAAACTAGAATTAAGCTATTAGGCTGAGGAAAGATCTTAGTTGGAAATTAAATGATCAATATATCAAGGAGCACCGATGAAAAAAATGTCAGTTTTGTTGCTTTGCTTATTCTTAGTTTACACTTTTTCTCACGCCCAGATTGACTATCCTTTCCTGGACACTGAAGATACTCGGGATATCCGGGCCTATTGGTACAATACGCCTGCTGACTCTGTCACCCTGGATATAGGGCAAAAGCTTAATTTTCATTCATGCTTGCACATCTATGGGAAAGTACCTGGGGATGAGTTTCAAGTCAGTGTCGAAGTTTTCTTGAAAAATGGGGATAAAGTTCTGGACAAAAGATTTGACATAGATAGAGCCCAGAAATCAAACTTTATTGAATTCAGAAACGACTTTTTCAAAATAGTACATCCGGTTGATTATTTAGAAGAAAATCCGTATAAAATTATAGTGTCTATTTCATCTGCAGCGGGAAACAGAATAAAAGAAATTAAGTGTCGGTATCATAAGTTATCAGGGAATATAACCGACTTTAATGGCCACGCCTTTAAAGCGCCCATTGCCGTTTGTCCTGATGGATTTGCATCTGAATCGATAGGCAAATGGTCTGATGAGTTTGGTCACTATGAAATCTGGCTTCCTGAAAGGACATACAACGCTATAATTGCTTTCCCCAAAAGCTACGCTGTGACGGAGCTGGAGGCCTGGGCCTGGCATATTATCATGGATTTAGATCAGAGCATTGATTTTAAAGTTGGGACCGGTGAGGTTTATAACTTAAACGTTTGGCCGAATAACGGCGGAGGAAATTCATATTTTGTTTCTTTTAGACCGATGGGACTTTGGGCCAAAGAACAAAAAACATTTCCTATAAATATCAATGGAGTAGAGTTTTCTATTTTTGATGCTGCACCTGAATTGGAGCCGAAAGACTTGAAAATTACGATCAACGGAAAAGAAGTCAAGATTATATCCTGTCAAAAATATTATGAAACGGCTAGCCCGGGCCTGGGAATTCCTGCTTATTTGGTTCAGGTGTGTAGTGAAGGCGTAGGCCATCCTGGGAAAAAGACGGTCGTTGTTGAATACAAAAAAGAAGTGGAAAAAGATGCGAAATCATTCATATGCACAAGCCTGGGGATTTTTCAGTTCTATCCCAACTATGCAGGTTTATCATATTTTTAAAGGCAAATCAGCATCCTTATTTTTCTGATAGCACTTAAAAAAAGAGTGTAAAAAAATAGGAAATATAGATTGTGTCCTTAGTTTTCCAGAAGGGCGAGGACCTGGCGGGAGACATAGAAATTTTTGCGGTTATAAACATTGATCAGCTTTGTCTGGATTCTGGTCCCCTTCATTTCGACAAAATCTTTGTTAGCTGGAATGATGAGATTCCGGTTGCCTTTTTTGACTTTAAGCACGGGATTGTCCGGATCGGTAACTGTGTCAAGTTCAACCTGAGCTCCTCTCGCTTCGAAGGCGGCCTCAGCTTCAATGAAATATTCTCTGGTTATAGCTTCAAGATTTATCTGCATTAACCCCGCCACATAACGGGCAATATCTATATTTTCGATTACACCGGTCGGCCTGAGCCCTTCCGGGTGATAAACGGCCAGGGCAACTTCCTCTCCTGTATGGCCGCCCGTTGTCCAGTCAATCATGGCCCTTTTACTCATCATCGAGCCGACAATAGATTTAAAGTTTCCTGACTGCTCTGGATTTCTGGCGGCTTCAGCCAGATAATCCATGATCGCTTTAAGCTCGTCTTCAGTCAGGTCGCCAAGGCCATAACGATCACCAATGATGGCTTTGACTTCAACTTCAGTCATGCCCGGCCGAAGAAGCTTTTCCAGACCTTCGGCACTCAAGCTGGCTGCTTTTAAAGGATTGATGAAGTCGCCAACTTTTTTTCCATCGGATTTTGACGAGCTCCTGTCATTGCCAATGGTTAGCCCGCCTGTTGAATGGTCGGCCACTACAATTACCGCCGTGTTCCTTTCTTTGAGAGCATAGTCAAGAGCCACTTTGACTGCCCGGTCAAAAGCCATCATATCCGCCACTGAGCCCACCGGGTCATGATCATGGTTAGCCCAGTCTATTTTGCTGCCTTCGACCATCAGGAAAAAGCCCTTTTTGTTTCTGGATAAATTTTTAATGGCTGTCTCTGTCATTTCAGCCAGAGAAGGCTCTCTGGCCGGATCGCGGTCAAGGTCATAGGACAAATCTACTTCAGCAAAAAGCCCGGCCAGCCGCGAGCTGCTGGCTGACTTCAACTCTTCCGGGCTTGTAATGATCATGTAACCTTTCTGCTTAAGTACCTGGAGCAGGTCTTCTCTGTCCTTTCGCCCGGTAAAATACTTCAGCCCGCCGCCCAGAAGAACATCGACCTGGTTGTAAACTATCTGTTCACAGATAGTTTCATAATCAGAGCGGCGGGGGTAATGAGCAGCAAAGGCAGCCGGGGTGGCATGCTGGAGATTACAGGTAACGACCAGGCCGGTTGATTTACCGCTCAGTCTCGCTCCTTCCAGTACAGTGGCCACTGGAGCTCTATTCATCTCATCTGGCAAGACGCTCAGAAAGCCGGTCTTCGTTTTGTGCCCTGTAGCCATGGCCGTGGCGGCGGCCGCTGAGTCGGTAATGGGCTCATCAGCCGAATAGGTCCTGACCAGACCGCATACATATTGATCCCAGCTCAAAGGCTGACCATCTTTATACCAGCGAGCCAGGCTCATGGTGCTGACGCCCATGCCATCACCGATAAGCAGGATGACATTTTTAACCCTGGCCGCTTCGGCCGGAACCAGGATAAACAAAACAGTCAGCATGACCGTGATGAAAATTGACCTGACTTTTGCTTTTAGCGCCTTAACCTGCATTTCTTGCTACCTCTGGTGAATTCTAAATTTAAATAGGATAGATTTTATTATTTATTGAATCAATTTGGTAGATGACCTGGATCATATTTTTATAGCCAACCTGATATTTTGATTTTTTTGTCATCTCAGGCCAGACCTCAATTAACCGTCTGCTTTTCAGACTAAGCTTTGAGCTTTAAACTTAATTCCTTTCTATTATTGGCTAATGAGTGTATGATTAGGGAGAACCATTTAAAGAGTGAGGTGTAAAAGCCAATGTTTTTTTTACCTGTACTCCTTTTTTTCCTGATTGGCTACTTTATTCTTCTGGGTGGGTTGTTCTTTTTCCTGAAACTGGGAGTTATTTCCTTTGCCTTCCAGAGGCTGGGCATTCCGCCTGATTTAGTTTTTACCCTCCTTCTTCTGACTTTAATTGGCAGCGGTATTAATATCCCTATAAAGAAGCTTCACTCGGGTCAGGTGATGGAGCAGCAGGTGGTAAATTTCTACGGCTGGAAGTTTCAGGTGCCGGTGGCTGCTGCCACCGAAACGACCGTTCTGGCGATCAATGTGGGCGGTGCAATTATTCCCTCACTGATAAGCCTATACCTCATCTTCCGCTGGGGAGGCCTTTTCTGGGAGTTTGTTATAGCCACGGCCATCGTAACTTTTCTGGTCAATAGAGTCGCCCGTCCGGTCAAAGGTCTTGGTATAGCTACTCCGGCTCTTTTTCCCCCGCTGGTGGCAGCTCTGATGGGTTTTCTTGTTTCTCTCATTTCACCTGATGGTATTCAATCTGCTCCGGTCATAGCTTATGTTGCAGGCACGCTCGGAACTCTGATCGGAGCCGATTTGATGAACCTAAAAAAAATACCTGAGCTGGGAGCACCGGTAGCTTCTATCGGTGGAGCTGGAACTTTTGATGGTGTCTTCCTGACTGGTATAATTGCCGTCATCCTGACTTCTATTTAAGGGCGAAGCAGGTCAATCGACAGCTATCAGCGATTAACAGCCTGATTTAATTTTTTCTTTCTGTATCTGGCTTTGACCTGTTCGACGAAAGCTTCCAGCCGGCTGCTGGCAGCGCTGTTTTCTGTCTCACCATAAATCAGAGTCGGTATGGGCAGATTCTCAAAATCGCTTTTGATTCGGGAAGAAATAGCAGCTGAGGTCAGGCCTAACATACAGTTAAAGCAAATTACATTGATCAGGCCATCCGCTCCCTGTCGGGCAAAATCAACCATTCTGGCCACGTTCAAAAAGAGGCTCTGGTTGTTATCATAGTTGAGATAAGTCGTGGTAAATTTGACCAGCTCTTTAAAATCAGGTTCTTTAATCTCGAGGTCCGTCACTTCGAGCTTCTTCTGTACCTCGCGCCTCTTACGCTCTTTAATTAGATTCAAGCCAGCATAAGCCAGGCTATGTAGCAATTTCCCTTCGGATAAAGTTTCATACAGACCGCGGCTAAAAGTAAAATCGACTTCTTCAATGATAAAAGGAGATGGCCAGACTTCGCAGCCCAGTGCTTCCAGCCTTTCAAACAGGTAATTATTGGCGAAATAGTTCTGACGGGTGTAAATATCACCGGCTACCCCGATGATTGGCCTGTCTTCCTGCCTGACTTTTATATTTTTGAAGTCAGCTTTTATTTCTGCCAGGTTGGCCTTTAACCGATCGGTGGCCAGTCCATCCTCGATCAATTTAAGCCCTCTTTTATAAGCCCTGGCCGTCTCCCCGTGGTGGAGTTCATAGGGACGCAGGTGGCAGGCAATTTTATTCAGCCGATCAATAGCTACCAGCCCCTGCCAGAGGCTTTTCAACCCATCAAAACCGACCAGTTTCCAGATGTATTCGAGGCTGGGTGTTAAAACCAGAATATGCTTTTTGCCAAGTTCCAGCAGCAGATTGCGCATGGCGGGGCCGTATTGCTGGAGAAGACAGGAGTAACGGGCCCCGGGGAAAAAGAAGATCTGCGGCTCATGATCAGTGCTTTTAATAGCCAGTTTTAAAAGATCTCCGAGTAGAAAGGAAAAGGCATGACATTCTTTGCCGGAAGTGTATTTCTCGCCCAGCTCAAGACTTTTTTCATCGGGTGGCGGCAAAACCTCAGCCTGCATACCCGATTTTTTCATAGCTCCGGCAAAAGCCAGGGCGTGGTCAGCAAAATATGGAATCTTAAAAGGGTATTTTCTGAGTTCTTCTATCGGCAGATTTTCCGGGTCAACTGCATTTTTTATTGAAGTTGATTTTCTGGACTGGCTGCCAGACTGGCTGATTTCATCAGCAAAAGCTTCCAGGCGGGTAATGAGTCCCGCCTCAGCCCGATGCTCATCGAATTCCAGCAGCAGATAAGGGATATCTTCCATAAGGTTTTTCAGATGCTTGACTGCAAAGCCATCCACTCCGCAGCCGTAATTGCTGAGAAAAACAGGAAAAACTCCTGCCTGACGGCGGCACCAGGTGGCTGTTTTTAAAATGTTCTGGGGGTATCTCCAGGGCGGAATATCAGAGCCAGTCAGTGGAATATCGGCCGGGCTGATTTCCTCCACTGGCAGGTAATCCATCGGGATAGCGGTTATCCCCAGCTTTTCTAAATGAAACCAGAGATTAAGGTTAAAAAAATTGTCGTAAAGAAGATATGGCCGGCCAGCAATAACCCAGATCTGCTTTCCGGACAGGGTTGCTTCCCTGAAAAGAGCTTCCCCCTGTTTTTTTAGTTTCTGATTAAATTTGATTTGAGCCTGCCAGGCTGACAGCCAGGCTTCCTTGATTTTTTCTTCGGGGAGTTTAAGGCTTTCGGACAGATTTTTGAAGGTTGTTTTCCGGCTCCTGGCATCCGGCGCTAAGTAAATCGGGACCGTCAGCAGTTTATTCCTTATTTCTCCTGGCAGCATGTGGGGAAGATTTTCTGTGTAGGGACAGAAATAAAATGATTCCTTTTTCCAGTTATGAAAGTCCACCAGACTGGGTACAAAGACCAGGTCAACTTCCGGATCGGCCTGAAGAAATTTAATCTGGCCTGAAATTATTTTTATTGGAAGGCAGATTTCTGCCGGCTGGAGCCTGAGCCCGGCTTCCAGGATTTCAGAGTTAGTTTCGGGCGACAGCTTGACCCGATAACCCAGATTGGAAAAGAAACATATCCAGAAAGGTAAAAACTCTTGCAGGGCCGAACCACGCGGCAGACCGATGGTTGGCCCGCCGCCAGACCTGGCGGTCAGGAGTTCATCCACCAATTTCTGCCTGAAAACAAGAGGGTTGTGAAAATCAGCAGCCGGGTTTTCCCCGGCCAGGGCTGAAGTGTAACGCTCGCAGATATCACCGAAAAAGACTTTTTCCTGGCCTGTTTCAATCGAAATAACCTGGCAGCGGTTGGAGCAAATCTGACATTCAAAACTTCTTGGTTCAAAAGACTGCTGAAGGATCTGGTGGATAGCATTGATTTCGGGTGACTTTTTCCCGGCCTTTTTGATGGCTTCTCGGGCTTCGAGTGCGGCTCCGATGGCCCCCGATAGCCGCTGATAAGGATGGACTTTGATCGGACGGTCGAGCAGAAGTGAAAAAGCTTTAACCACCGCCGGGTTAGAGGCTACCCCTCCCTGAAAAATAATGTGCTGGCCAACGGGCCTTCGTTCGACCACTTTTTCCAGATAATTTCTGGCTATGGAATAGGCCAGACCGGCCACCAGGTCAGGCAAAGGCTCATTACGGGTCACTGCTTGCAGAAGCTCTGATTCCATAAAAACCGTGCAGCGGCTGCCCAGATTATAAGGCCGGGTGGAGAGGGAAGCCAGGCGAGCAAAATCATCTTCGACCTTAAAACCGAGCTGGCTGGCCTGCTCTTCTAAAAAAGAACCGGTACCAGCCGCACAGATTTTATTGAGATTGAAATCAACGACCCGGCCGTGCTCCACCTGGATGAATTTGGAATCCTGTCCGCCGATTTCAAAGATGGTGTCAACTTCGGGAAAATAGTGAACTGCACTTTTCATCTGGCTGGTGATTTCATTTTTAATGATATCGGCTTTGACGAGCCGCCCGGCTAAGTAGCGGCCGCTGCCGGTAGTTCCGATGCCGAGGATTTCCAGGCCGCCCTGAAATCTTGATAAAATCGTGGAGAGGCCTTCTTTGATCACTTCCAGAGGTTGCCCTCTGGTGGGAAGATATACGCCGCTCAGTATTTCACTATCTTCAGCCATGACCACCAGATTGGTACTGACCGAGCCAACATCAATCCCGAGATAACCTTTGACCGGGGTGGTAAATACCCGGTCAGGTTCGGTGGCCTGAACAGTCGGTAATTCACCCAGGGGCTGGAGATTGAAAACCTTCATTTCCAGGCGCGGCCTGATTTTTCGAAGAAAATCAGCGATTGAAACAGGTTCAATATTTTCTTTTTTAATCTCGGCCAGAATGGCTCCACCCATAGCGGTCAGGTAAGGTGACAGGTCAGAATAAATAAGTTCCCCTTCATTTGTTTTGAGGATCTGTTCAAAGGCCCGGATAAGGCCCTGATTTCTGATGGTGTTACCGGCCAGAACAACAGGCAAGGGGCATGATTTGCTTTTAAGGAGGGAGGAAGTAACTGATCTAACCAGAGCCAGGCAAACTCCATAGGCAATCTCCTCCACCGGTACGCCTTTCTGCTGGAGATGAATCATGTCTGATTTAGCAAAGACACTGCAGCGACCGGCTACCGGTGCTCCTTTCCTGGCCCGGGCAGCCAGGGCAGAAAATTCCTCTATGGTCAGATTCAAGCGATAGGCTTGTTTTTCCAGGAAAAGACCGGTGCCAGCGGCGCATCTTTCATTGAGTGAGAAATCGATTATTTCTGGAAATGGCTCCTGAGATGAACCGGGCTTGATTTCCACCCAGCGCGCACTTTCTGCTCCGATATCAAAAACAGATCTGGCCTGAGGGAAAATCAGGCTCGAGCCATAAGCCAGAGCTGAAATTTCATTGACCTTAATGACGTTTTCGGGAAAGGAAAAACTATTCTGGCCAGCTCCGGTCACGGCTACATATAATTTATCATCTGCGTCCTCGATAAAATTTCTATCAAGAAGAGTATTCAGTGCCTGATGAAGCTGACCTTTAACCGGTTCCAGGTCTTTTTTGATCAGCTGATGGTGATTATCCAGAATGGCCAGCTTCACCGACTGAACGCCGAGATCAAGTCCGACCAGAAACTCTGCCACCCGGTCCTCCATGTCTCACTCTGCCTGCTTTCTGTTTTTCTATTTATTTATCTATTTATCTGCTTCTCTTTGTTCGAATTTTTTAAGGAGCTCGGTATAACGATTCTCAAGGGAGACTTCTTTTCCATCAATAAAAACTTTCTGAATTTTTGTTCCGAGTTCGAGAAGGTCTCCGTCAGCCAGAACAATACTGGCAGTTTTGCCTGGTTCAAGGCTGCCCAGCAACTTATCCACTCCAAAGATTTCCGCCGGGTAAATGGTCACTGCTTTCAGGGCTTCTTCCGGCTTTAATCCGAAGGCTGCCGCCTTGGCTGCATGATAGGGAAGATCCTTGGCGGTGCTGGCACTGGAGGAGGAAAAAGAAATTTTTACTCCGGCCTGATTGAGAATGACTGGATTCAAGAAGAGGGCATCATAACCATCTTCCCAGACAGGTGGCAGGCTGTAGAGGGAACCAATAATACAGGGGATACCTGCTTCTTTGATTTCTTTAGCCACCTTAAAGCCCTGCTCAACCCCGTAAAAGATGGCTTTTATCTTTTCTTCCTGAACAAATTTAATGGTCTGGAGGATATCCTTATCGGCATGAACCGAGAAAATCACCGGCAATTCACCTTTAACCACCGGTAGGAGAAAGTGGCTGGCCTCATCAAAATCCGGTGGTGGGAGAAGAATGTTTTTCCGGGCTGCTTCTCTCCTTTTTTCATACATCCTGGCTTTCTCGAAAATTTGCCGCAGCTCATCCAGGGTTTTCTCGGTAGTGACCTGAGGCTGCTGGCCTCTGAAGCCGGCAAACTCGCCCCGGCCTCTTCTCAGGGCTGGAAGCTCAATGATCATGGCCAGCGATTCTTTGATGACCATTTCCCGGTTGGTCCAGCCGTCCAGTTTGACTAAGGTGCTTTGACCGGAGATCAGACCGCCAGAAGGAGCCACCACCGCGGCCACAATGCCGTTGGCCCTGGCAATTGGAATGTGCATGGAATCATAGCGGAGGGCTTCGATGGCTTTGACCTGGGGATTAATCCGGCCGGTTTCGCGGTTATCAACCGTTGCCCGGACGCCGCTAATTTCTTCCAGGCCAAGCCACGAATAGCTGTCAATCATCCCGGGATAAGCGACGAGACCTCTGGCTTCAATGACCTTTGCTCCAGAAGGAATGGAAATATTAGCTCCGAGGTCAGCGATCCGGCCGTTTTTGATCAGAATCGAGCCTGATTCAATGACCGGGCCGGTGACCGGAACTATTCTGGCTCCCACAATGGCTACGACTTCCGTTCTATCTTCGGTCTGAGCGGCAGCTGGTAAAGGAAAAGAATAAATACTTAGTAGGGTTAGGCCAAGCAGCGCTGCTAGAAAGACCAGCTGATTTTTATTTTTTAATAAACCTGGTTTTATCCTGTTTACCTTCATGTTTTTTATCTTCATAACAGGCCTCCTTTTTTGGTGGAAGCAGCAGCCCTTTCTTTGAGAAGCGCCTCCCGATCGAAGTAAACATCGCCTTCGATAATTGTCATTTCACAGCGGGTGTAAGCACTCATGGGATGCTGGCTGAAGAGGGCCAGATCGGCCTGTTTGCCAACTTCAATGCTTCCTACCAGGCGGTCAACGCCGAGCTGTTTAGCCGCATTGATGGTGATAAGTTTCAGCGCTTCATCCTGCGTCAATCCATATTTAACCGCTTTTCCAGCTTCATTAAATAGCCTTCTTATTCGCTCGCCGCTATCGGAGTTAATCGAGACCAGGATGCCCTTCTGGGTGCAGTAGGCGGCGTTATAGGCAATGCCCTCGGCAGCTTCCATTTTATAAGCCCAGCTATCAATAAAGACCGAGATACCGACACCGGCGGCTTTTAGCTCGTTGGTTATCTTATAGGCTTCCCAGGCGTGCTCAAAAGCGCCTATTTTGAAACCAAATTCTCTGGATAGGTTTAAAAACTCAATCATTTCCGGAGCGACATAGGCATGGCAGCGAGCAATGAGCTGGCCGCGCAGAAGGTCGGCCAGAGTCTCCAATCTGAGGTCTTTTCTGGGAGGAAGGAGATTGGCCGGCGGGTTTTTGGATTTTTTAAGCTGCTCATAGCGGTCCCAGGCGGCCATATAGTCTTTCGCCCGCATTAATTCGCTTCTGATCAGAGCATTGGCCCCCATGCGGGTGGCCGGGTAGCGTTGCGGCCGACCAGGAAGCAGCGTCCGGTTCGATTGTTTGACATTTTCGCCCAGGGCAAATTTAAGAGTGGGGTAGGCTTCTTTGACGATTAATTCTTCCGAAGGTTTACCCCATTTGAGCTTCAGGACAACATTAGTCCCCCCGATGACATTGGCGCTGCCGTGCATGGTGTGAACCATGGTCACGCCGCCGGACAGAGCGGTAAAAATCGAAGTATCATCGGCATTAACCACCTCAGCCATGGTAACTTCCGGTGTGACGGCATCAGTGCCTTCGTTGGTGCCGGAAAGAGCGATGTGGGTATGGGTATCTATGATGCCCGGCATCAGATATCTGCCGTTAGCTTCGATAATTCTGACTCCGGCCGGGGCGGTGAGATTCTGACCGATTTGTTTTATTACCCCGTTGATAACCAGAACATCGCCATTGGGAATAGTGTTGCCGGTGACGGTCAAAATAGTGGCATTTTTAATCAAGAGATCGCCACCAGCCAGAAGCCAGCTGGCTGAGGACAGAAAGAAAACTAAAAGGGACAGAAGCAGGCCCGTTTTCTTTATCTTTTCTCTCATTGGCCTTTCTCCTCATAGGTGAATAACGTTCCATCAACCATGACTTTAACTATGCTGGTTTTTTCATCGAATAGCTCGCCTTTAGTTAGAATCAGGTTGGCGATTTTACCTGGTTCGAGAGAGCCGAGCTGTTTGTCGAGACCCAGGGTGCGAGCTGGTTCAATGGTCAAGGCTCGCAGAGCTTGATCGGCAGGCAAACCGGCCTTGATGGCGGCTCTGAGGTTTTTTACGAAGTTTGTATCGTTCAGGCCGAAGCTGGTCAGCGAGAAATTTATCTTTTCTTTGGCCAGGTTAGAGGCATTGGCTGGATAAAGCTCCTTTTCGGCTTTTTCTCTAATAGCCTGGCCCTGCTGAGCATAAACGCTGCTGGCCGGTGGTCGAAAGTCGAGTGTCACCAGCAGGGGAATACTGGCTGATTTGAGCTGCTGGCTGACCCGCCAGGCTTCATTACAACCGGTGAGAACAGCATTTAACTTGAATTCTTTGATGAGTTTCAGGGCGCGCTTTATTTCCTCCAGATTATTGCACTGAAAAACGATCGGCTTTTTGTCAATGACAAAGGGAAGAAGGGCTTCGAGAAAGGGGTCATATTCGGGCCTCTTTAAAAATTGAGGCGACTGGCGGTATTTTTGAAGATGCTGGCTGTAGTGCTGCGTATCATAGAATTTCTGTCTGAGGAAGGCCAGGGTACCCATCGGACTGGAAGGATAAACTCCTCTTTCAGTCGTGAAGTTGATATGGAGGGCCCAGGGCTGAGCCAGGACCATCTTACTTACCTGGTCGCTGTTTAAATTGAGGACAACGCTCTGTCCTTGAAAGATGCCTTCATGAGGAGCGACAACCACCGTCGTAATGCCAGCTCGATGATAGGCTTCGACTGTCTGCTTTTTCGGCTTGATTTTTTCAACGATCTGAAGCCAGGGGAATTCTTTGGGTTCAGCTGGTTGACTTAAGGCTTCCAGATATTCTTCAGGGGTGGCTGTTTGAGACTGTTCTTTTGTTTCAAGGAAGAGGTTGGTGTGAGCAGAAATCAAACCGGGGTAGGCATTTAAACCGCTGGCTTCGATGAGTTCAGCGTCTTCCGGAATCTGGATTTTCCCGGCTGGCCCAACAGCCTCAATCAAACCGTCCCGGATAACGATTGTGCCTTTTTCTATGACTGGTTGAGCCACTGGAAATATCCGGCAATTAACCAGAGCATACGCTGGCTTAACTTCCGCCCTACCAGCCTGAGCCATGTTAATCGAACTGGCTACCAGGACCAGGATCAAAAAAGCTGTGGTCAGCGGCCGGACTGAAGCTGGCTGTCTTTTTTTAAAATGCTTGTTCATAGGCCTCCTTCCGCCAGAAGATTTGATATTTATAGACAAAAAATAGACAGGCCATTTATTTTCCGTGGTTGTTAGTGGATTTTTCTACCAGACTGTTCATTGGAGCCAAAAACCTTTAGAAAATATATCTTAAATCCGGCAGTTTTTTTGTCAACTTAAATATTCATTGGAAATTTTTAATAAGACCTTTTTTTCTTCAATGCGGTATAATCGACGGCTTAACCGATTAACAAAAAATGAAAAGAGAAAAAAAGAAAAGGAAAGGAGACCGCATGAAAAATAACAACAGATAAAAGTTATTAGCCAGCTTGATGATTTTTTTCCTGGCCGGTGTTCTATGTTTTTCCTGTACTTCTATTATCGTGACCAAAGGTGCCTCAGCTGATGGCTCGGTAATCATCACTTATTCCTGCGACGGAGAATTTTTCCCTAGACTGAGGCTTTATCCAGCGGCTGATCACAAGCCCGGTGAAATGGTGGAAATTATGGGCTTCAGAGGGAAACGCGGCGAAATTCGCGAGGTAGCCCACACTTATAAAGTGCTGGATCTGGTGAATGAATTTCAGGTGGCGATTGGCGAAACGACTTTTGATAGCCGCGAGAAATGGGTTATCCGGAGGAGTGGCTGCGAGAAGAGTTAAAAAAGAATCCGGAGAAGTTCCGGCTGAAAGAAAGCTCCGGGTCAGGAAAAGAGCTCTGAAGACCTGGTATTTCAGCCTGGATCTTCTACTGAGAAAATAAATCGCTCTGGTCTAAATCAATAATGGATTGGCGTAGAGAAGACTGGATAAGGATTTTAAGCAAGAGCAACGAATAAATTTCGTCCACATTGTCCGGCCCGGAAGGGAAGTGAAGGGCAAGATCCAGCTCAAAATAGGAAATATAGTAATATAGATTGTGCCCCGGTTTTTCTTCCCTGTTTTCTTGACGGACAGGGAGGTTTTCGGTATTATAAAATCACCCGGTGGGGCTGTAGCTCAGTTGGGAGAGTACGTGACTGGCAGTCACGGGGTCGCCGGTTCGAGCCCGGTCAGCTCCACCAATAAATTCTTCAAAGTTTTCATTTTACCAGGGGCTCGTCCTGGTCTTATCAATTCGAACGTCGAGCCAGACAATTTTCTCTATAAATTACACAGTTAATCTGGTTTCAGCCATGAAGGTCCGTTCACAAATTTTTCTGGCTCATAGAGGATATTCAGGCAGAGGTTAAGGTTCGGTTTCAGGATAAAAACAAGCCAGAATCTGCCTGATTACAGGCTCTGCTTTTTTTCAAGCGAATATTCTGACTGCTTGTGTCTTTTTGAGGTGATGAAAAAGCTTTCCCGCCTTAAAAAGATTTCTGATCACTGCCTTTGTTCACTTAAGTATCAGGAGTACCAGGCGAGGAGCAGAGATTTTATCAGCCTTTAAAACTGCTGGTTTTGTTTTTTCGTATCTTTGTTATTTCCAGGTCAAAATCCGCCTGGAGTTACCCGCCACAAGAGATCAAAAGTAACCTACCGGGTATCAAAGATCAAGCTGCCGTCTCTTTTTATGATTCTGGAAGCGGCTACCTGGTTCTTAATGGTGTTATTTTCTTTTTGCTATGGATTATAATAATAAAGGTTAATAAAACCGATCAAAAAAATGAAGATTAAAAGAGGGAGGTAAAAATGAGTGTAAAAAAGATTCTTATGCTGGTTGGGGATTATGTCGAGGATTATGAGGTCATGGTGCCTTTCCAGATTCTGACCATGGTCGGGCATCAGGTTGATGCTGTCTGCCCTGGCAAGAAAAAAGGCGAGACAGTCAAAACTGCTATTCATGATTTTGTCGGTGATCAAACTTATAGTGAAAAGCCCGGGCATAATTTTCTCCTGACCGCAACCTTTGATGACGTTGACCCCAGAAACTATGATGCGCTGGTCATCCCCGGCGGACGGGCTCCGGAGTATATCCGTTTAA
>Ga0208197_1002800_pt1 | contig 14877 bp, 11 predicted proteins | sample AD_JPNNA4_MetaG_FD_184444 | JGI IMG/M metagenome (GOLD analysis project Ga0208197, IMG submission 184444) | Active sludge microbial communities of municipal wastewater-treating anaerobic digesters from Japan - AD_JPNNA4_MetaG (SPAdes) (version 2) | ecosystem: Engineered > Bioreactor > Anaerobic...
GGCGCATTATCCCCAACTGCCGGCCCACATCAATCGCCTTTTGAAAATAACCTTCAGCAGCGGCAATGTTATCCGTCTCGGCGGCGCAAATGCCCAGGGTGAGCCAAACCTCGCCGCGTGCGTGAGATTCCGGGGTGGTTAAAGGAAGCGTATGCTCCAGCAGTTCTCTGGCGACGGCGTAATGTCCCAGGCGAATGTGGGCATAGGCGAGCGCGGCGGCGCTGAGTCCTTGCGCGTCACCGTCGCCGGCCTGTTGGGCCAGGGCCAGGGCCTCTTGGGCATGACGGATAGCCGCAGGCAAGTCGCCTGCCCGCTCGGATTCGCGGCTGGCGTGTAATAGCGTTGTGATGAGGAGCAATGATGTATCCATCGAATGTCATTGTACATAAGCTATTGAGAGTTCAACTCAAGATATTGTAACGGTTTTTTAACCTTGAATTGAAATGTTTGTGTTACAATAGAGTAAACATAGTGTCAGGACTGATGGGTATTTTCGCGCGTATGGTCGCGCCAAACATGTGTCCGCCAGAATCATTGAGGTGCAATACAATGGGTGACGACATAGAGTTGGAAACCGAATTTGCCCCGGCTGCACGCGCGTCGCTGGACGAAGTTGCGTGTCACTTCGATAGCCTGTCAACAACGTCGCTGCTCAGAGACTTGATGCGCGCAATCCCCAATATCGTGCTCATTCTGAACCAGAAACGGCAGATTGTGTTTGCCAATGATCGCCTTCTAGAACATCTCCAGTTGCAAGATCTCCGTACCGTGTTAGGTCAACGGCCTGGAGAACTATTTGACTGTGTTCACGCCTTTGAAACGGCCGGTGGATGCGGCACGACTCGCTTCTGCCAGCACTGCGGTGCGGTGCGCGCTATCCTGCAGGCGCAAAAGGGCAACATAGACGTGCAGGAGTGTCGCATTTTGTGCGCCGACGGGAAAGCGTTGGACTTTCGAGTCTGGGCGACGCCGTTGAGCTTCAATGGGGAGAGTTTTGTCATTTTCGCGGTGATGGATATTAAAGATGAGAAGCGCCGCGCGATGTTGGAGCGCACGTTCTTCCACGACATGCTCAATACGGCCGGCATCATCCGGGGAACAGTAGAACTGCTGCCGGCGACCACCGACCCTGAAACTGTGACGGAATTGCAAGGGATGTTGTTACGAGCGACCCGGCGGTTGGTCGGAGAGATTGAAATGCAAAGCGAACTAAGCGCCGCTGAACAGGGTGAGTTGCAGCTTGCCTATCAGCTTGTTGAGGCGCGCGCGTTTTTGCAGGATTTGGCCCACACGTATGCTACGCACAAGGTCGCCCGTCACAAACAAATCCAGGTCACGCCCGTGGCCGAAGAGATCGTTTTTCAGAGCGATCCCCGCATGTTGACGCGGGTGTTGGGGAATTTGATCAAAAACGCCCTCGAAGCCTCGCAGGCTGGCGACACGGTCACACTGCACTGTGCGCGTGTCGGCGACGCGGTTCAGTTCCAGGTGCACAACCCTACAGTGATGCCGCCGGAAGTGCAGGAGCAGCTTTTCCAGCGGTCGTTCTCCACCAAGGGGGAAGGGCGCGGGATCGGCACGTACAGCATCAAACTGCTCACCGAGCATTACCTGCACGGCAAGGTGGACTTCACATCGCAAGAGGGGGTGGGGACAATCTTTTATGTGACCTATCCGCTCAGGCCGCCCCAACAAACTCCGGCCTGAGTCGCTCAGGCCTTTTCAAACCCCAGCGCGCGTTCCCGCAGGCTCACGAAACGATTGTGCCCGATGATGACGTGATCCAGGAGTTCGACTTCGAGCAGTTTCCCCGCGTCCACCAATCTCCGCGTCAGAGCGATGTCTTCGGCGGAGGGGGTAGGATCGCCGGAAGGATGGTTGTGGGCCACGATCACCCCCATGCAGTTGCGGCGCACCGCGCCGCGAAAAACCTCACCGATCCGCACGAGGGATGTGTTAAGGCTCCCTTTGTAGAGAACTTCCTGGTCAAGCACGCGATTGCGCGTGTCAAGGTACAAGACCACAAAGTGCTCCTGCTCCTTGTGTCCGATCATCGGCATGAGCAGGTTCGCGGCATCTTGGGGCGCTCTGATCTGAAAACGCTCTTCCGGGCTTTCGGCCATCAACCGGCGACCTAACTCCAACGCTGCCAGGATCTGCGCCGTTTTGGCGGGACCCAACCCGTGCTCCGCGGCGATCTGCACGAACTCCGCGCGCGCCAATCCCGCCAACCCGTTGTACTGCATCAACAGCCGGGTCGCCATCGTCAGCACGTTCTCGTCCTTGACGCCGGTGCGCAAAATGAGGGCGAGCAATTCCGGCGTCGAGAGGGCCTGCGGGCCGACGCGCGCCATCCGCTCGCGCGGGCGTTCGTCTTCGGGCATTTCTTTGACGGTGAAGTAGCTTGCTGTTGGCTTTTCTTTGACGGACATGACCTTATTCCTTCCGGTGTTATACGAAACTTGAGCCATTGTACCCGGATCGCAGAGGTTGTACAAGCGCCGTCTGTATTTTGAGAGTTTTGTGCTATCCTTCATCTGGCTGATTGATAAAGCTGCTGCATGAGGTGCATGGGATGCCAGAAACAGTCCGCGGAATTCTTAAGAGTGGCGCGCGAGGCTCTGCTGAGTTGCTCGATACCGTGCGCCAGCAACCCGTGGCCCACGTCCCGGCCCAGATGATCCGCGAGTACGGTCTGATTCAGGGCGCTGCCATTGTTGGGACGCTGGACGCAGCAGGCAAGGCCCTGGCCTCCGTGACCTCGATCTGCGGGCTATCGCCGGAAGCCTTCCGGCATCGCGCACCTTTCGAGCAACTGATCGCTATTGATCCCTACGCGCGCTTCGACTTCGGCGCGAGCGACGTGTTGAGCTTGCGCCTCATTGACCTGATCGCGCCGATCGGCAAGGGCGCGCGCGGGCTGATCGTCGCCCCGCCCAAGGCCGGCAAGACGACGCTGCTGGAACACATCGCCCACGGCATCCGCGCCATTGACCCGCCGGCGCGGATCATCGTGCTGCTCATTGACGAGCGCCCTGAGGAAGTTACCTACTTCCGCCGCACCGCGCAGGCCGAAGTCTACGCCAGTTCCGGCGATCAAAGCCCGGCAGAGCACATCGCCCTGGCGGAACTGATGCTGGCCCACATCCGCACCGAGCTGGAATGTGGCAACGACGTGGTGGTGCTGGTGGATAGCCTCACGCGCCTGGTGCGCGCGGTCAACCGCCGGGGGACCAATCGTGGCAGCACGCGCACCCTCTCCGGCGGTCTCGATGCAGGTGCGTTGGAACTCCCACGGCGATTTTTCGGCCTGGCGCGCGCCATCGAAGGCGGCGGCTCGGTCACGCTTCTGGCGACGCTGCTGCTGGATACCGGTTCGCGGATGGATCAGGTCATCTACGAGGAGTTCAAGGGCACTGGTAACTGCGAAATCGTTCTCAGCCGGGAGCTATCCGAAAGCGGGCTGTTTCCCGCGCTCGACCTGCGCGCCAGCAGCACGCGCAAGGAGCACCGCTTCTATTCGCCAGACGACGCGCAGCGCCTCGCCAAACTGCGCCGTGCGTTGGCAAGCCGCTCGCCGCGCGGCGCGCTCAAACAACTCGTCGAGTTGCTGGCGCAGTACCCCACCAACCGCGCGTTCCTCGACGTGATCACCCTCTGAAACGTTCACCTATCCTTGCCTCCCTTGCGGGGAATGGTATAATCTCGACGTCAGTACATCTGACATTATGTCGTATTTGTCAGGAGACGAAGATGATCGATGATCTGTTGAAGCTGCTGCCGCAGGTGGTGACGATTCTCACACTGGTCGTTGCGGTTTTTGTGACCAGTGTATGGCTAGGAATGGTGCTCTGGACGTTCCGCGATATTCGCTCCCGCACGCGGGACATCATCGCGCAATTGTTAGCCACACTGATGGTGGCGATTTTGACGATACCGGGGTTGATCCTCTATTTCCTGGTGCGTCCCCGCGAGACCCTGTCCGAGGCGTATGAACACGCTCTGGAACAAGAGGCGCTCCTCCAGGCCATCGAAGAACCCGAAGTCTGCCCTTCCTGCGGCGGCAAAGTGCGCGGCGATTTCCTCTATTGCCCCTATTGCCACACCCAGTTGCAGAAGGTCTGCGTGGTGTGCGACAAAGTCATGCAGTTGGACTGGAATCTGTGCCCGTACTGCGGCGCTTCGCAGGGCGCGCATGTTGTGGAACCGGTGCTGGATCGTGAGGTGCAGATGCCCGTAGCGGCGTCTCCTCAGCTATAAGCGCGATGCCGGATAGCTACACCGGGGTGATTCGATCACCCCGGTGTTCTTTTATGGCTCAGGCGGAAGCTTTTACATTCTCCGCACACACGGTATGCACTTTCACCATATTGGTAACGCCGTGTGAGGCAAAGGGGATGCCGGCGGTCAAGATCACGTTGCTGTCCACGGTTACATAATTTTGCGCTACCGCCGCCTGCACCATCGTCTGGATCATCTGGTCGGTATCGTTGAAGGGCATGACGACGGCTGGGATCACCCCCCAGATTAACTGCATCCGTCGGGCCGTCGCTGCGAAAGGCGTTATCCCGAGCAGCCGCACGCGCGGGCGGTGGCGGGCGACCAATCGCGCTGTGCGTCCTGATTCTGTGGAAGTGAGGATGGCTGTCGCGTGCGCTGCCTCGGCCAGCACTACCGTAGCCTGGCTGATTGCGCTGGAGATGATGACGGCATCCGGCGCGTCGGTGGCCTCTTTTTCCAGATTCAGCAGTTGGTTGTAGGGGAAGTTGGGCGAATTTTCCACACTGTCGGCGATTTTTGCCATCATCTGCACCGCCTCAACGGGATATTTGCCCACCGACGTTTCCCCGGAAAGCATCACCGCATCACTGCCGTCGAGAATTGCGTTGGCGACGTCCGAGGCTTCGGCGCGCGTGGGGCGCGGGTTCTCGATCATAGATTGCAACATCTGTGTCGCCGTAATGACCGGCTTCCCCAGGCAGTTGCACAGGTGGATGATCCGCTTTTGCGCCAGGGGCACCCGCTCCGGGGCAGTTTCCACGCCCAGATCGCCGCGCGCGACCATCACCGCGTCCGCGGCGCGTGTGATCGCTTCCAGGTCGGTGAGCGCCTCAGGCTTTTCGATCTTGGCGACGATGCCCGGGATCCGGTGCGGGTTTTCGCCGACCTGACGCTTACGTGGCGCGTCAATGTGGGCGTAAAGGTACTCCTGCAGCTCGATGATGTCGGCAGCGCGCCGGACGAAGGAGAGGGCCAGGTAATCCAGCTCCAACTCCAGCGCCAGGAGGGCGTCTGCTTTATCCTTGTCGGTCAGCGCGGGAATCTTCAGCGGGGCACCTGGCAGATTGACGCCTTTGTTGGAGGTGAGCAGGCCTCCGACGCAGACGCGGCACTGCAAGCGCGTTGGGGCTGCGGCGGTGACGACTAATTCCAGCGCGCCGTCATCCAGCAAGATGTGATCACCGATGCGCACGTCGGGGATAATGTCGGCGTGTGGGAAGGGGATTTCTATCTGTGGGTCCTGGATGGGGCCTGAGGTGAGCGTGACGAGCATGTTTTCTTCGAGGCGGACGCCTTCGGCGGGCACGCGCCCCACGCGAATTTTTGGGCCTTGCAGATCGCCCATCAGCGCGATGTGGCGGCCTTCTTCGGCAGCGATGCGGCGCACCAGGGCAGCCGTCTGCCGTTTATTTTCGGCGTCGCCGTGGGAGAAGTTCAGGCGGGCGACCGTCATCCCGGCGCGGATCATGGCCCGCAGCACGTCGGGAGATTCGGTGGCCGGGCCTAAAGTGCAGACTATTTTTGTGAGTGGCATAGTGCGGCTCCTTTCCTGGTCTGATACAAAACAAACCCGGTACATAGGTATGTACCGGGTTTGCCATTCACGCCATTGCTATTACTTGGTTTCGCGATAAATCACGTGCTTGCGCACAAAGGGATCATACCGCCGCATCTCCAACCGCTGTGGATCATTGCGCCGGTTCTTCTCCGTGTGGTACATGTGACCACTCTCGGTGCTTTTCATCTTGATGAGAACGCGAACCCCTTTTTTCTTCGCCATATTACTTCCTCCTCACTTAACACGCTAAGGCCGGTCGGCCCTCGTTATGCTCGTATATGTTAACCGGCGCTCATTATAACGTGGTTGCGAGGTCTGTCAAGCGCGGCGCAAGGCTTCATTATTCTCGCTCATAGTGAGCGCGTGACTCAAAAGCCGCCGCGTCACATCGGGCGCAGCGCGCCCCCGAGTGGCGCGCATCACCTGCCCCATCAGCCATTGGAAGACGGAGTCTTTGCCGGCGCGATAGGCGGCGACTTGAGCGGCATTGTCGGCTAGAACTTGCGCGACGACTGCTGCTAAACGCTCGTCGTCAGCGATTTGCGCTAACCCTTTGGCTTCGACGATGGCTTCAGGCGGATTACCCGTGGCAAACATCTCACCGAGCACAGCTTTGGCGCTGTTGGGATTGAGCGTTCCGGCATCCACGAGACCAATAAGCCGCGCCAACGCTTCAGGTTGGACACGGATAATGTCAATGGCGACGTTATCGCGGTTCATCAGATAGAACAGTTCCCCGATCAGCCACTTGGCGACGGATGACGGCGCGCCGCGATAGGCGCGGATCGCACGTTCGAAATAACCGGCGACGGCGCGCTCTCCGACCAGGATGCGGGCGTCTTGCGCGGTGAGGCCGTAATCGGCCACGAAACGCGCGTGCTTGGCGTCGGGCAGTTCCGGTAAGGCGGCGGCGACTTCGTCTACCCACGGGCGAGCGATGGACAGCGGCGGCAAATCCGGCTCGGGGAAGTAGCGGTAGTCGTGCGCCTGTTCCTTGCTGCGTTGCGAGAAGGTCACGTTGCGCAGCGCGTCCCAGCCAAGCGTCTCCTGGACGACCTCCCCGCCGGCCTCGATGACGCCGATCTGCCGTTCGATCTCGTAGGCGGTCGCCAGGGTGAGGGCGCGGAAGCTGTTGAGGTTCTTGATCTCGGTGCGCGTGCCGAGGGTCTCGCTGCCGCGCGGGCGCACGGAGACGTTGGCCTCGAAGCGCAGGACGCCCTTCTCCATATCGCCGCTGTTCACGCCCAGATAGCGCAGGATTTCGCGGATTTTGGTCGCGTAGGCCTGGACAGCCTCCACGGAGTGCATATCCGGTTCAGAGACGATCTCCAACAGCGGGACGCCGCAGCGATTGAAGTCAATGAGCGTGTAATCGCCGCCTCCTGGCTCGTAGATGTGGAACAGTTTGGCGGTGTCCTCCTCCATGTGCGCGCGCCGCACGCGGATGTGGTGCGCCGCGCCGTTCTCATCCACGACATCCACCCAACCGTCTGTGGCGATGGGAAAATCGTACTGCGAAATCTGGTAGCCTTTGGGCAGATCGGGATAGAAATAGTTTTTGCGGGCGAAGTTGGTGAAGGCGTTGATCTGGCAATTGAGCGCCAGCCCGACCATCATCGCCTGCTCGACGGCCTCGCGGTTGACCACCGGCATTGCGCCGGGCAGCCCCGTGCAAACCGGGCAGACCAGCGTGTTCAGCTCCGCGACGGCGGTATCCGTCACCGCGCAGCCGCAGAACATCTTCGAGTGTGTGTGCATCTCGGCGTGGATTTCCATACCGATGACGGGTTCGTAATCGTTCAAGCGGTTCATTTCTTATCCTCCCAGAATGTTGATCCATAAAACGTAAAGCGTAAAACGCAAAGTTCCTCTTACGTTTTACGTTTCACGAGTTCCGGTCTTGCCAGATGCCAACTCGTCGCTTGTTGGTAGGCGTGGCCGATGCGGAAGAGCGTGGCCTCGTCGAGTGGGCGTCCGATGATCTGCATTCCCACGGGGAGCGGAGGCGCGTCGCCGGTGAAGCCGCAGGGCAGCGCCAGCGAGGGGACGCCTGCCGGGTTGATGGCGACGACGTGCACGTCCGACAGGTACATCGTCAGCGGATCGGCGACTTTCTCGCCCAGCTTGAAGGCCGGGGTGGGGCAGACCGGTGCGACGAGCGCGTCTACCTCGGCGAAAGCGCGGTCGAAGTCCTGGCGGAGCAGCGCGCGGACTTTCTGCGCTCGTAAGTAATAGGCGTCGTAGTACCCGGCGGAGAGCGCGAACGTGCCGAGCATAATGCGCCGCTTCACCTCGTCGCCGAACCCGGCGTGGCGTGTGTGCAGATAGCGTTCCAACACGTCCGCGCCATCAGCGGAGAGGCCAAAGCGCACCCCGTCGAAGCGCGCCAGGTTGGAGCTGGCCTCCGCGAAAAGAATCAGATAGTAGACAGGGATCGCGTAGGCGGTGTGCGGCAGCGAGACCTCGTGCACCTCCGCGCCTAAGTCGCGCAACACGGCCAACGCTTCGCGGATCGGTGTTTCGACGGCGGGATCAATGCCCTCGGCGAAGTACTCCACGGGGATGCCGACGTTCACGCCCTTGAGGTCGCAGGTAAACGATTGCGCGTAGTCTGGCACAGGCGCGCGCAGTGAAGTATTATCGTGAGGATCGTGGCCCGCAATCGTTTGCGTCACCAACGCCGCGTCCGCCACGTCGCGCGTGAGCGGCCCAATCGTGTCGAACGACGACACCAGCGCGATCAACCCGTAGCGCGACACGCGCCCGTAGGTGGGCTTGAGACCGGTCACGCCGCAGAACCCGGCGGGCATACGGATGGAGCCGCCGGTATCCTCGCCCAGTGCGAACGGCGTCATCTCCGCCGCCACCGCCGCTGCCGACCCGCCGCTCGACCCGCCTGGCACGCGCGTCACGTCCCAGGGGTTGTGCGTGGCGAAGAACGCCGAGTTCTCGCACGACGATCCCATGCCGAACTCGTCCATGTTGTGCTTGCCTACAAGGACGGCGCCGGCATTTTCCAGACGGTCAATGACGGCGGCGTTGTAGCGCGGGACGTAGGTTTCGAGGATTTTGGAGGCGCACGTTGTCCGCACACCTTTGGTTGACAGGCAATCTTTGACCGCGTAAGGGATGCCGGTGAGCGGCGTGACCCGGTCGCCAGCCCGCAACCGGGCATCTGCGGCCTCCGCCTGTTGCATTGCCAGATCTTCGCTGACGGTGATGTGCGCACGCACGATGGGTTCCACCGCGCGGATGCGCTCCAGGATTGCGCTTGTCAGCGCGACCGATGTGATTGCTCCGGTATTCAGTAGCTCCGACGCTTGCCGGACGCTGAGTGTATGTAAGTCCATTGTTTTCCCCCTGTGAAATGCCGAATAACAACCGTAGAGCAAACTGTCAGTTTGCCTCTGCCGCAAGATAACCGCGTGCGCTACATTGCCTTGAAAATGCCAGATAACAAATTGTAGAGCAAACTGTCAGTTTGCCTCTGCCGCAAGATAACCGCGTGCGCTACATTGCCTTGAAAATGCCAGATAACAAATTGTAGGGCAAACTGTCAGTTTGCCTCTGCCGCAAGCGCCGCAAATTTGCGGCTACAGCTTGCGCTACATGTCCAGCTACGATGAAACTCCCGCGTCTGCTGCCGGGTTTTCCAACACCATCGAAACGCGGACATAGTCGCCCTGGCGCTGCGGGACATTCGCCAGAAAATCCTCGCGGCGCATAGAGGGATACGCGACATCTCCGCGCAAGACATCCCGCGTGATCTGCGGCTGGGTGAACGGCGCGACGGCACTGACGTCTACCTCGCCGAGCATGTCGAAATAGTCAATGATGGCGCTGAACTGCTCGCTGAACAGCGCCGTCTCTTCCTCAGTCAACGCCAGTCGCGTCAGGAAAGCAACATGTTCCACCAGGTCCGTATCAATACGTTGTGACATATAAAACCTCCTATCCTGTAAATCTTGTCAATCCTGTCTAAAGAATGATTCCCTCGCGCGCAAGCCGGATGTGCGCGGTGGCAAGTTGTTCTGACTCGACCGGCGCGGGCGCGCTCATCATCACATCCACGGCCTGACGGTTCTTGGGGAAGGCGATGACGTCGCGGATGGAGTCCGTCCCGGCAAGGATGGCGACAAGCCGGTCAACGCCGATAGCGATGCCGCCGTGCGGCGGCGCACCGTACTCGAAGGCTTCCAGCAAGTGACCGAAGCTGGCCTGCGCGCGTTCCGCGGTGTACCCTAACAGCCGGAAGATGCGCGCCTGTGTCTCTCGCGTGTGGATACGAAGGGAACCCGACCCCAGTTCCCACCCGTTGCAGACCAGATCGTAGCAGTTGGCGCGGACGGCGCCGGGATCGCTCTCCAACAACGGTAAGTCCTCGGCTTTGGGGGCGGTGAAGGGGTGGTGTTCCGCGTCCCAGCGCCTGCTTTCTGCATCCCATTTGAAGAGCGGAAAGTCCACCACCCAGGCGAAGGCCAGCACGTCAGGATCGTCCTTGTCTATCTCTGCGCGCAAATCGGGTTTGTCCGTGCCGTAACGCGCGAGCGCCTCGGCGTGCGTGAGGCGCGGAAACGGTGCGGGGATGCGCTTGTGCGGTGTGACCTCGCGGACGATTGTGGCAACCATCGCCTCCATCACCGCCAGCACGTCTTCTTGATCTACGAAGCTCATCTCCAGGTCGAGCTGCGTGAACTCCGGTTGGCGGTCGGCGCGCAGGTCTTCGTCGCGGAAGCAGCGCGCGACTTGGAAGTAGCGATCCACGCCGGCGATCATCAACAGTTGTTTCATCTGCTGCGGCGATTGGGGCAGCGCGTAGAATTCGCCGCTGTGGACGCGGCTTGGTACCAGATAATCGCGCGCGCCCTCCGGCGTGCTGCGCGTGAGGATCGGCGTCTCGACTTCGAGGAAACCCTGCGCGTCGAGAAAATCGCGCATCGCTTTGACCACGCGATGACGCAGTCGCAGGTTACTCTGCATCGCTGCGCGCCGTAAATCCAGGTAACGATAGCGCAGCGCCAGCATCTCGTCCACCGGATGACGATCATCCAGGGCAAAAGGCAGTGCGCGCGCACTGTTGAGCACATCAATCTGGCGTGCTGCCACCTCAACATCCCCCGTCGCCCAGGCAGGATGCTCTGTGCCGGGCGGTCGCTGCTGCACAACGCCGCGCACGGCTACCACTGATTCGGCGCGCAGCTCGTGGGCGATGGCGCTCGCGCCATTCGACGCCGCCGGATGGACGACAATTTGCGTCGTCCCCTCGCGGTTCCACAGATCGAGGAACACGAGTTTGCCGTGATCCCGCCGGGTGCGCACCCAGCCCACCAGCGTCACCTCCCGGCCTACATCCTCCAACCGTAACGCTCCACACGTATGCGTCCGTTGCGCCATATTGCTCCTCCTCACCCTAATATTTATCAGCAGATTAAGCGGATTTAGCAGATTTTTGTTGGCAGCAGCAAAAAATCTGCTTCATCTGCTCAATCTGCTGACAGAAAAACTCAGTATGTCAAACAAACAAAAAAACCACGGGCTGTAGGTGTGCCCGTGGTCTGGAAACAAAAAACCACGGGCGCACCGCGCGCCCGTGGTTTGGTTGGTCTTAGATCAGGATAGGATTAGCTTCGACCCTCCCACAGGCGCGCGCCGTGATTATTATTCTGGTTCACGAACTGCATTCTGAACTTCATGGCGCTTGTCTCCTGTGAGAAATCTGCTCTTTCCTTAACCTTTAACTATTGAAAATTATATGCGGGTCGAGAAAAATGTCAATGTACTCTCACCGGCAGCGCCCGCACTCGCTTTCCCGTCGCCTGGAAGACGGCATTCGCAATCGCCGGGGCCGCGCCGACCATCACCGGTTCCGCCAGGTTCTTCGCGCCGAACGGGCCTTCGCGCAGCGTGGTCTGGATATACGCTGCGTCGATGTCCGGCGCATCGGTCGCGCGCGGGATGCGGTAGGTGTTGAGTTCCAGCGTTTGGGGGATGGCGTTTTCGTAGCGGAAATGCTCCGTGAGCGCGTAACCGAGTCCCTGCACCACCCCACCGTACAGTTGCCCCAGCGCCCCGGCGGGATAGAGGATGCGCCCCGCGTCGTGGGCTGCCCACAGGCCGGTCACAGCCGTTTTCCCCGTCCGCGTGTTCACCTCCACCTCAGCCACGAGCGCGCCGAAGACATAGCAGAAATACGGCTCGCCGGTTCCCTTCTGGAAGTCCCAATGGATGGGGCGAATCTCCCACAGGCCCTCCACCGAGAGCGGCAGGCCCATCGCGCGGGCGTGCGCCGTCACCACTTCGAAGGTCAGCGGCTCCTCGTCGGGGCCGATGAAGCACTCGCCGTCACGCACGAGCTGTTCCGGCGCGCAGTGCAGGGCGTCCGCCGCCGCGAAGGTCAGTTGTTGCCGCAGCTTCTCCGCCGCCACGCGCACGGCATTGCCCCCCACAATGGACGCGCGCGAGGCCACCGTCGGCCCGGAATCGATGGCCGTGTGTGTATCGGGGCGCAACACACGAATACGACGCATTTCCACGCCCAGGATTTCCGCCGCCAGCAGGCTGTAGACGGTGCGGCTGCCCTGCCCGTAATCGGTGAGACCGCAAGTGAGCGTGATGCCGTCGTCCGGGTCGATGGCGAGCGTGGAAACAGCAAAGTCACGCCCTTCCCCACCAAGCCCAGTGCCGTGGAAGTAGCAGGCCACGCCCAACCCCTTGCGGCGAACAGCATCCGCGGGCTGCTGCGCGTAGGCCGCGCGCTTGCGATCCCACTCCGACGCTTCGCGCACCCGTTCGAGGCAAGCCGTCAGTCCCACTTCGTGGTCGATGAGGTCGCCCGTCATTGTGCGGTCGCCCTCGCGCAGGCAGTTTTGCAGGCGGAAGTCCAGCGGGTCGCGCCCCAGGCGGTGCGCCAGCTCGTCGATCGCCATTTCGATGGCGGCGCCGGCCTGCACGTTGCCGAAGCCCCGAAACGCGCCGGAGAAGCCGTTGTTGGTGTAGACGGCGGTGGTATCCACGTGGCAAGCGCGGTAGCGATACGCGCCCGCCGCGTGCATCGTCGCGCGCCACGAGGCCAGCGGCGTCATCGAGGCCAGCGCGCCGCTGTCCATCAGCAGCTCGGCTTTGGCGGCTTGTAACGTACCGTCGGCCTCCGCCCCCAGGATGAGATGAATCTGCGACGCCTGGCGTTTGTACGACGCAGCCATCGACTCAGCCCGCAAAAGAACCAGGCGCACGGGCTTCCCGGCGAGCAATGCCAGTTTGGCGGCCTGCGCCGTGGTCTGGTAGAGGATGTCGTCCTTGCCGCCGAACGCCCCGCCGACCGGCGGCTGGATCACGCGCACGAGGTTCGCGGGCAAACCAAGCACCGCCGCGGTGGTGTCACGGTTGATGAAGGGGCTTTGGTTGTTGGCGTAGAGCGTCACCCCGCCGTCGGCTTCGGGGATCGCCAGCACGCCCTCGGTTTCGATGTAGGCGTGTTCCTGGTGTGGGAAGGTGTACACTTCGTCCAACACAACAGGACATTCGGCCAGAATCGGCGCGGGATCGCCGTTGCGGACGATGTGCCGGTCGCAGAGATTGCCCTCGCCGAGGCCGCCCGCCGTCAGCGGCGAAGGGCGGTCGGGAATGATGGGCGCATCAGGGTCAAGGGCGCGCGTCATATCGCTCACCACCGGCAAAGGGTCAAGATCGAACACGATCGCGTCAATCCCCGCCTGCGCCGCCGCTTCGGTTTCAGCCGCCACCGCCGCGATGCCTTCACCCACGTAGCGCACTTTGCCGTAAGCCAGCACGTATTCATCTTTCACCGGCCAGCCGAAGTTGCCGTGATCCACAAAATCCGCCTGGGTGATGACGGCCTTGACGCCGGGAACGGCCAGCGCCGGCCCGGTATCCAGTTTGACGATGCGCGCGTGCGGAAGCGGACTGCGCAGTACCTTCGCGTAGAGCATTCCCACCACGCGCATATCCCCCACATACTTCGCCCGCCCGGAAACCTTGTCCGGCCCATCTACGTTTTGCAGTTTGGGGTTGCCGACGTAAGTGAGTTGTGGGTTGTGGGTTGAGGGTTGAGGGTTGTGAGTGATTCGTGATTCGTAATTCGTAATTCGTAATTCGTAATTCGCCGATTCGCCCATTCGCTGATTCGCTGATTCGCTGATTCTTCTCTTCGCCGCCAGTTCAACCGCATCCACAATCTGTTGGTAACCAGTGCAACGGCAGAGGTTGGGAGAGATGGCGCGGCGGATTTCGTCGCGGGTGGGGTTGGGATTGGCGCGCAGCAAGGCCTCGGCGGCGATGATCATACCCGGCGTGCAATAGCCGCACTGCACCGCGCCACATTCCAGGAACGCCTGTTGCAGGTCGCTGAGGCCGCCATCGGGGGCGTGGACGCCTTCGATGGTGGTGACAGTGCGTCCGGCAACCTTCGCTACCGGCGTGCGACATGACTTCGTCAGTTTGTCGTCCACCAGCACCGAACACGCGCCGCACGTGCCCGTCTCGCACCCACGCTTTGTTCCCGTCAGCCCAAGCATCGAGCGCAGCACATCCACCAACAGCATCTCACCGTCCACATCGGACAGCGTTACCCGTTCATCATTCAGTGTAAACGCAAGCTGCATACCCTGTCTCCTCTAAGCGTTCGTAAAGTATAACTTCCCGAAAGCTGTGGCCGGTCTCCGACCGAGCCACCGCAGGCCAGGCGTGGGCGAGCACGGTCAGAGACCAGCCCGAGCGGAAAATGGTTTATTTGCAGACCCTAAACACAATGACCAGAAAGTAGAGACTCAGCGGTCTAAACGAGTCCCTAATCCCCAGTTACCAATCCCCAATGTAACTATTCAGGCGTTGTCCAGAATTAAGGTTTTTCTGATACTAATCCAACCCGAATCTTATAGAACTGTGCTACCATCTAGGTATGATCGTGATACAACAACGGACACCTGACGAAATTCGCGTCATTTATCAAGAAGGCGAAGAAGCTGTACTGAAGTTGGTCATTGAGTTACAGACCATGATCAGTCTGCTTGCGGCGCGGA
>Ga0208197_1002811_pt1 | contig 14828 bp, 12 predicted proteins | sample AD_JPNNA4_MetaG_FD_184444 | JGI IMG/M metagenome (GOLD analysis project Ga0208197, IMG submission 184444) | Active sludge microbial communities of municipal wastewater-treating anaerobic digesters from Japan - AD_JPNNA4_MetaG (SPAdes) (version 2) | ecosystem: Engineered > Bioreactor > Anaerobic...
ACATAGTATAAAATAATATTAGATTTAGTTATGCCGTAAATGATCCAAAGGAGGTGTTGGAGATGAGTTTACCATTGTTAGGTGAGAGAGTACCTGAATTTACAGCAAAGACGACTCATGGTGTGGTTACGTTTCCGAAGGACTATGAAGGTAAGTGGGTGGTTCTTTTTAGCCATCCGGGCGATTTCACACCCGTTTGTACAACAGAATTTGTTGCATTTCAAAAGAGATACGATGAATTTAGAAAACTTAACACAGAATTGATAGGACTGAGCATCGACCAAGTATTTGCTCACATGAAGTGGATAGAGTGGATAAAGGAAAAGCTTGGAGTTGAAATTCAATTTCCAGTCATCGCAGATGACAGAGGAACAATTGCGGAGACTTACGGCATGCTGCATCCTGGAAAAGGCACTAACACAGTCAGATCAGTTTTCATCATAGACCCAAATGGCATTCTCAGGGCTATGCTTTATTACCCACAGGAACTTGGTAGAAACATGGATGAGATCCTCAGAATGGTCAAAGGACTCCAAATTAACGATGAATACAAAGTTGCGCTTCCAGCTAACTGGCCAAACAACGAGCTTCTTGGCGATGAGGTGATTGTTCCTACAGCGAGCGATTGTCAGACTGCTGCGACAAGACTTAAGGAATATGACTGCTACGATTGGTGGTTCTGTCACAAAAAGATTGATCTGAACAAATAGTAGATATTTGAGATAGAAGCGATTTATAAAAAAGCGAGGGTTTATCCCTCGCTTTCTTATTCAATCACTTTCTTTGTTTTCCATATGTCTCTTACGTATTCTTCGATTGTTCTGTCACTTGAGAATTTTCCGCTACGTGCTATATTCAAAAGTACTTTCTTATTCCACTGTATCTTGTCATTATAAAGACGTTCAACTTTTTCCTGTGTTCTCACGTATGAATCAAAATCGGCAAGGAGAAAATACTGATCAGGCATAGGCGCATATTTCCCGTACAGTAATGTTTCGTATATGTCTTCAAATAACTCAGGGTTCTCTGAGTTAAAATATCCATTCTTTATCATATCAAGTACCTTTCTTATTCTTTCATCTTCGAGATATATTCCAAATGGATTGTATTTTCCCTCTCTTTTTGCTTGTGCAATCTCTTCTGCCTTTAGGCCGAAAATGAAGATGTTATCTTCCCCAACTTCCTGCATCATTTCAACATTTGCACCGTCTAGTGTGCCGAGTGTTAATGCACCGTTTATCATAAATTTCATATTCCCTGTACCTGATGCTTCAGTACCCGCTGTCGATATTTGCTCGCTTATGTTTGCCGATGGTATTATGATTTGTGCTAACGATACATTGTAATTTGGAATGAAGACAACCTTCAGGTATTTGTTCACAATTGGGTCACTGTTTACAACTGATGCCACGCTGTTTATTAGCTTTATTATTAACTTTGCCATTTTATATCCTGGTGCCGATTTTCCAGCGAATATGAACGTTCTCGGAACTGATAATGTCTTGCCAGCTTTTATTTCGTTGTACAGATATATTATGTGCATTACGTTGAGCAATTGGCGTTTGTATTCGTGTATCCTTTTTACTTGCACATCAAATAGAGAGCCTGGATTTACAGATATGTCTAATTTTTCCTTTATGTACTTTGCCATTCTACTCTTGTTCCATTCTTTTGCCTTCTCAAGAGCATTCAGGAAAGTTTCATCGTCGATGAACGTTTCCAATTTTCTTAATTCATAAAGATCAGTTATCCATCCATCACTGATATTTTCTGTTATGAGCTTTGAAAGCGGTGGGTTACATTCCAACAGCCATCTTCTCTGAGTAACTCCGTTTGTCTTGTTGTTGAACTTCTCGGGTGACATCTCATAGAAATCCTTTAGTATGCTCTGTTTGAGTATCTCTGTGTGAAGTTCGGAGACGCCATTTATGGAGAATGCACCTATGGAACACAGATTCGCCATTCTCAACTTCTTAATGTTTCCTTCTTCAAATACTGACATGCTTATTATCTTATGTAAGTTACCATCAAATTTCTTCCCAACCTCTTTCAGAAATCTTGCGTTGATCTCGTCGATTATCTGATAGTGCCTCGGTAGCATGTGCTGAAAGAGTGGTACTTCCCACTTTTCAAGTGCTTCAGGCATTACGGTGTGGTTTGTATAAGCAATGGTGTTTCTAACAATATTCCAAGCGTCTTCCCAACCATATCCCTCTTCATCAAGCAGTATCCTCATCAATTCAGGGATTGCAAGAGTTGGGTGTGTATCGTTGAGTTGGATTACTTCGGCAGCAGCAAGGTCTCGCAAATCGTTTCCAAATCTCATCTTATGTCTTCTAACGATGTCTTGAACTGCCGCACTTACGAAGAAGTACTCTTGCCTTAGTCGTAACTCTCTGCCCTGATAAAATGCATCATTTGGATAGAGAACCTTGCAAAGTGTTTCAGCAATGTTCTTTTCGTGTACGGCCTTTTCATAATTTCCTTTTTCAAATTCGTTAAAATCGAACTCGTTAATTGCCTTAGGTTGCCATAGACGAAGAACGGAAACTACATCACTATTGTAACCGGTTATATAGATATCGTAAGGAACCGCTATAATATCTTGCGTGTCTGTCCAACCAAACTTCAAATTTCCATCCGCATCTGTAAACGTTTCGGATTTACCAAAAAACCTCACTCTCACACTCTCTTCTGGTTTTGGAAATTCCCAAGGATACCCGTTCTTCATCCAATCATCTGGTACTTCCTTTTGAAATCCATCTTCTATAACTTGCTTGAAGAGACCATATTGGTATCTAATCGAATAACCGTAAGAAAGATAACCAAGTGTTGCGAGCGAGTCAAGAAAACAAGCTGCTAATCTACCAAGTCCGCCATTTCCAAGTGCGGCATCTTCTTCCAGCATTGCTATCTCATCAAGCGTTAAATTGTATTTAGCAAGTAGTTCCCTGACTTCCTGTTCTGTCTGTAAGTTCAGTACATTATTGTAAAGCAACCTTCCTATCAAAAACTCCATCGATAGATAATTCACTACCTTTAGATCTTTGTGTCTCAACAATATGTCGTTTGTGTTCAGCCATTTCTCAGAGATCATGTCTTTGATGGCATACGACAATGCAAAAAATTTTTGAAGTGTAGTGGAACGTTCTTCACGTTGAGAAATAGTGTGATTGAGGTGATATACAAACTGTGGCTCTATTTTTTGGCTTTTTTTTGAATTTCTCTCCACTTTCCTGCACCTCTTCTTTGCTTTTTACTTGATCATTACTGAACCGTTTCCAAAGAAATACCATGTTAAAGTTTACACCAAAATTAGCAAAAAGTCAAACTAACAAGATTGGTGTAGATATCTGCACATAATTACCGCAAAGTGGTTATAATTCATCGACAGCAGGAATAACTACCATTCTTAAGTTCAGGAGATTTTAAGAATTTTCTCAGATGAAGTAATCCGTAAGCTCTGGATGAAGTTCTATGTCGTACTCTTCTTCAACAAATTCCACTTCGAAGTATGACTTGAAGAATCTTTTCAAGGTTGCATTGACCAACTGAGGAAGGGTCATATCTTCTGTCATTGATCTGTTGACAACGGCATAAATCACATTTTGATCGACTGAGAGCGTAACAATTGGATTACTTTCGTCGATTTCCAATGCTTCTGTATCTACGATGTGCAGCACTTCTTTCAGATTCAGTTCTGACTGATTATCTTGCGACATCAACCAGTCAATTGGTTCGTCAACAGATATAAAACCGATGAATTTCAAAGAAGGGACTTTATCGATAGGCTCATAGAATTCTATCCTATAATTGCCGTAGTATGGACTATTTGTAAAGCTGATTTCCAGTTTTGTGTCTATCTTCGATACTTCGTTCAATATCTTGGTTAACTTACTCTTCTCATCTTTCTTTACGTACGTTACGGTTACTCCATCAACAAATTTCATACGTCTTCCTCCTCCATTTTCTTCTTCTTTATTCTTCCGTTTTGATTTTGTACTATTTATCTATTTCAATTTAAAGATTTTGAGAGGTTGTTTGTAATAATCTGCTACCATATGGACCATTACTCCACAAAAGCCACTGATACCTATGAAGAGCGGTATATCGCTCATCTGGTATGAGAAGAGATAGAGCATCAAACCATATATAGCTGCAAATGTAACCGAGTGTGCAAAGCCTCGATGCGAAAACAAAGATAGTGACAGAAAGAGATTCACAACGGCAGCACCTATCAACATTGCAACTGATGTGGAAATTGGAATCAGTAGTATCTTCGGAATCACTGTAATTGTTGAAAATTTCTCGTAGATGAACGAGTAAAATATGTATATAGCAAAACCAAGTGAGAGCGCTTTGATGAACGTCCTCAAAGGTGCATTGTTACTATCGAGATCTGGTAAATCGCTTCCGAAAACATAGAATACATAACCCATCGATAGATCAATAACGGTAGCGGCAAATGATTTCCCGAACGCACTTACTATTAAGCTGTAAACTAATACAAAGACTGGATATGTGAATACACCAAGTTTTAAGTGTGTGGAGAGATTTGGCATCGTGCTACCCCACTTTCTATTATCACTTTTTATCACTGTTCTCGTCAATTTTTAGCTCTTCTAGTGCCTTTATGCGTTCATCTATGGATGGATACGTGCCTATGATTCTGCTCACTCTTTTGGATGGTTCCTTGCAATTTGGTTGTGAGAAGAAAAGATGTTGCATAAAGAAATAGTCATTTTCCAATTTCTGGCAGTTATCTTTAACTTTCTTAAGTACTTCTATCATTGTTTCCTTACTTGTATTGAGCGCTGCATATTTATCGGCGTCGAATTCCTTACGTACACCAACGAAAAGATTTGATAGAAAACTTATGGGGAAGAATAGAAAAGAAATAACTGCTATCAAAATAGCTATCAAGAAATCAGCTCTAACGTACTCCCTGATCGAGTGTTTCTCATCCTTTCTGATCTTCTCGTTGAGTTTCTTGATCCTCCTGCTAGCTAACATGAATGTCAACATGGGACTGCCAAATGTTCCGCTCACGCTCGTCATGTAATTTGTATCTCCCTTTATGATATGGTACATCTCATGGTAGATGACAGATTTCATTTCTTCTCTTGTGAGTTTTTCCAATGCACCTGTTGTGATGCATATTACATGGTCATGTGACCTTATACCAGCTGAAAGTGCATTTATGCTCGGTGACGAAATTATCATTATCTCTAAGTCCTCCGTGTAACCTACGCCCTCTTTAACAGATGAGACAAGAGCGTTCAGTTCTTCAACCTTCTCAGTTGGCAAAACGCCCTTTGAATTGTTCGATTTTAGTGAATGAGCGTTAACAACTTTTGTTATCGTTCTTGTCACTACAGATAGGCCAAAGATTACTTGGGAGGCAGATATGAAAAAGAAAAGTAGACAAAACAAGACAGGAATTTTGAATAACCCGTCTATCAAAATTCCCAAGAACGTTGAAAGAGTTACAAAGAGAATAGAAATTAGATAGATCAAAATTTTATTTGCTATTTTGCCTATTTCTTCTGATTCTAGGTTTTTTATATTACCTATTTTCAAAATATTACACTCCAATCTTCGAATGGAAATCTCTGTATGCCTGCAATACTATGTTGTTAACGAGCTCCTCGAACGACATGCCATAGACCTTAGCTGACATGGGCAAGTCGCTGAGATCTGTCATGCCGGGTAATGTATTTACTTCAAGAAAATAGAATTTATCACCACTGACAATCCCATCTATCCTTGCAAAGTGTCTACAGCCAAGTTTTCTGTAGATGTCTAAAGCGATTTTTTCGATTTTTCGTGTCATATCTTCGCCGATTTGTGCAGGGATGATGAATTCTGTAAGGCCATCAGTGTACTTTGCCTCGTAGTCATAGAATTCCTTTTTAGGTCTTAATTCCAAGATGGGTAATACAATGGGGTTCGAATCAATATCTATCACAGAAATGGTAATTTCTATACCTTTGATATATCTTTGTATCATGAGTTCATCGTATATCTCAAACTCCGTTTTCAAAGCGCTTTCAACTTCGTCGATACTGTGACATATATGAATTCCGATACTTGACCCTTCTCTGCGAGGTTTTATAACGCAGGGAATTTCAAAATTTATTATACCTTCTTGATAATCTTGATAATCATCTTTAGATACAAGTGTATAAGCCGGTATATCTACTAAGTCATCGACAAGAAGGTTACACAGATACTTATCGAATGCAATTACGCTTGTTTCAACACCAGAGCCTGTGTAAGGAACACGGATGGCATCCAAAATTGCTTGCATTCTGCCATCTTCACCAAAAGTACCGTGCAAGATATTGAAAAGTGCATCATAACCTTTGAGTTTCCCAATTTCATATATCGTATCGTAACTTACATCTATTTCATCCACATTGTGGCCAGATTCCCTCAAAGCTTGCGCAATTCTTTTACCACTTCTCAGTGAGATTTCTCTCTCTTTCGATATTCCACCCATTAACACTGCGATTTTCATGCCTAACCTCCCAAAAAGATAGATATTTTTCTATGTCTCTCTTATCACCAATTCAGGTTTCAATATGACCTTTCTAACTTTATCTCTTGATTTTCCACGAATTTTTTTGATCAGAATTTCTGCAGCTACCTTCCCCATATCTGAGATGGGTTGTCTAATCGTTGTTATTTCAAGTATTTGAGCAATCGGCAAATCGTCAAATCCACACACTCTCACATCTTTTCCTACCTTAAGTTCCATCGTTCTTGCCACTTCTATTATAGGTACTGCCAAATAATCTGTTGTTGTAAATATAGCACATCTTTTGTACCTTGAGAATATTCTACGAGCAACCTCAAATGTACTCTCCCAGTCGAGTGGCACATAATAAATCTTGTCTATTGACCTTCCTTTACGTTCCACAGACTCTTGGAATCCTTCCAGCCTTTCATCAAAGACGGTACTTTCAAGCTCGTGAGCCTTTCTATGTGTGACAACGAAGATCTCCATATCCAAATCGGCAAAATAATCTCCAGCTATTATACCACCATAGTAATTATCTACCATAATCGAGTCGTACCTCTCAGACTCTTGTTCCAAACACACAACTGGCATGTTTGGTTCAACGATATCTCCAAGCACTTTGTCCACACTAACGCCGTCAACGATTAGTCCATCTGTTGAAAGCAATATCTCCGATGATTTTCTCAAAGCCTCGTATTTTCTTTCATTGTAAAGTGGGTACAGTAACGAAGAATAACCGTTTTTTATGAGTACTTCATCTATCGAAGCCATCAATGTTTGATAGAAATCACCTTTCATCTCAGGTGTAATAACAGTTACTAGATCGCTTGTTCCTGTCGATAATCTTCTTGCATGTGGATTTGGAACGTAACCTAATTCTTTCATAGCACTTAAAACCCTTTGCCTTGTAGAAGGGTCAACATGGGAATTATTGTTCAGTACACGTGACACGGTGCCAACACCTACATCAGCGTACTTTGCGACATCCTTTATCGTTACTTTTTGGAAATTTCTCGCAATCCGAGCCATTCCAGTACCCCTCTTCTCAATATGTCAAATGAGAACAACATGCTTCTTCTTCTGATGCTGTTTCTATCACCTCTCAACAAATGTGTTGAAGAGATTATTTTAGTTGGTGTTGCAAGTGCAATGCAGACCGTTCCAACTGGCTTTTCCTCACTTTCTCCAGATGGGCCTGCTATTCCTGAAACCGCAACGGCAAAACTTGAATTGAAAAGCCTTTTACATCCATCTACCATCTCTCTGACGCACTCTTCACTCACCGCACCATGTTTTTCCAACGTTTCTTGTGCCACTCCCAAAATCTTCATTTTCGATTCATTTGAATAAGTAATCACTCCACCTTTGTACACATCCGATACGCCTGGTATGTCAACAAAGGTAGATGAGATCAAACCGCCCGTACAAGATTCCGCAAAAGAAACCGTTAAGCCATTGTCTTTGAGCAGTTTATAAACAACATCTTGCATATCTGAATCATCCAATGCGTAAACTGAATCACCCAGCATTGGAATCAATCTGTCACATATCCTGTCAATAGAATCTTTCAACGAAATAGGACCTGTGAATCTTACTTCGACACCTCGTTCATACGATGCCATCGTTGCAACTGTCACGTTAGGATCAGAGTATATGATATCTTTGTATTCTTCCATCAATATTGCTTCTGGAATACCTATAGTCTTAATCCTTCTTGTGTATAAAGAATCATCTGCTTTTATCTTATCGTATACATTTTCAAATATCGGAATGAGTTCAGAAGGTGGGCCAGGTAATATCAGGATTATTTTTCCATTTACCTCAACAAGTTGTCCAGGTGCGGTTCCAACGGGATTATCTAACACCGTAGCACCTTCTATTATCATCGCTTGTTTGGAAACGCTTTCCGCAGATTTTCCATAGTATTTTATTGCCCTTTGAACAAGTTCATTTGACAATTTCTTATCTACGATAAGTTTTCTACCAATTACCGCTGAAACAGCTTCCCGTGTGATATCATCCTCTGTCGGACCTAATCCTCCAGACGTGATGATCAAATCAGCATCTTGCAAGGCAACTGATATCCTATCTTTCATAATCTGCAGATTATCTGGTAGAGTCTCAGTGCGTACAACGTAATAACCTGCAAGTTTAAGCCTTTGACTCATATACTTTGAATTAGTATCCAATATCAAACCTTCGACTAATTCATTACCTATAGCTAAGATTATGGCGCTCTTCAACATTTCCACCTCGATCTATCTCTCACAGTAATTGTAAATTACAAATCAATAAATCAACAAACCGTCATGAAAGATTATACCACAGCAGTTGTTTTATTGAAAGATTATCTTTTATCTTTCGATATTGGTAAATCAAATAAAAAAGCGTTCCATTTAATCGACTGGAACGCTTCTTTATCGCATTTTATTATGGCGTGCCCGGCGGGATTTGAACCCGCAACCTTCAGATCCGCAGTCTAACGCTCTATCCAATTGAGCTACGGGCACAATTGCACTTAGAAGAACAATAAGTAATCTGAAATGCTACATAAAAGAGTGAATCATAAATCCAGCAACTCAGTGTTTTCAAATCACTGACCCACTGAATTACAGATTCACTCAAACAACTGGCGGAGAGAGAGGGATTCGAACCCTCGGTGGAGTTACCTCCACACTTGCTTAGCAGGCAAGCGCCTTCGACCACTCGGCCATCTCTCCTAATCTAATGCTCATCAAAAAACATATTCCCTATATCCCGCTTAAACATTCTATCACATACTGTCAAAATTTCAAGATGATATATTTTAGCAACGTGGTTTGGCGATAATATGATATAATAAAAATAATCAGCAATTCAAATTTCTCAAACGGAGGATGATTATTCATGAGAAGTCTGCAAAAGCACATAAGGGACATCTTAATTGCCATGTTTCTTACAGTTGTTGTTTTTTCATTTTCTTTCACCACCAGTTATGCGGATTGGTATGGCCTTACGTTATTGCAACCAAGTGCCATGATGACTGCATTTTCTGACAAAGCAGGAGAAGAGATCGATATTGTCAAATCACTCTCATTGGCATATACGTTTGAATCTAATGTAAATCCAAGACAATCGTCGGCCGTTACGAATGGCTTCACGTTTTTTGGTACGTTTGCAAACTATTTACCTTTTACTACTTTCAAGTATAGCTCAATTGGTGCAACGTACGATTTGGGAGCAAAGATCATTAGTTTCAAGCTTGGTGGTCAAACCCAAGACAACATCGTTGGATTTGGTGGAAGTTTAGGCGCAAATTTGGAAGGTGTTGAACTTCTTGTTGGGGCATCCAAATCTGCAGACGATTTCACAAAAGTTGATTTTAGGCATTTCAATAGTGCTTACAACTTGAATCTGTTGGGATTAATAAAAATGTTCTTACAAATACCATTGAATAATCAAGATTTTCCATACATCATGTACACTTTCAACTATGGTATTGGTTTAACGATTTATGGACCATTCCTTCCAAATTTGGAAAGTATAGAAGATTTTTCAAACAGTGAGAAAACATACAGTATTATGACACATTCGTTGACAGTTAGGGTACGATTTTAGGGGGGTTGTCGATGAAGTACGTCAAATTTGATCTTAAGAGAATCTTTTCCAGACCATCGACGTATTTTATTTTGTTCTTGGCTCCAATTATCTTTGTTGTCGTGGGAAGTGTGTTTTTCAATTCTTTGGGTGCGACTGATTTGAAGATAGGTGTTTATTCTATGGATAGATCCCCACTTTCAAAATTCACTGTGGGCGTAGTTATGTCACTTTTCCAAGGGAGCACTCTAAAATACGTTGGTCCCGATTACATGGAAGAGTTGAAGAACGGTGAGTTGCAAGCGGTTGTAGTAATTCCGGATGGTTTCACGACGGGGTTGTTTAGTGGAAAGCAGACTCAGATCAAATACGTTCCAAGCCCTGTAGACACACATGTAGCTGCAGCATCGTATATGGTTTTTAGAAGACTCTTTGAAGACCTCAGCGGCGGACCATTTTTCAATCCAAAGGTCCTTCAGCAAATGTACGCCTCTACGAGCGTTCCTGCACCAAAATTGGTAACGGAGAGAACGTTGGATTTTACACAAGCCTTTGCACCAAGCCTCATATTCATCATTACGATGTTTGTATCGATCATGATCGGTAGTGGTTTGGTCGTGTACGATAGAGAGAAGAACTTGTTTAAACTTTTCTCGCTCAGTAACATGAATACATTCCAGTATGCTTTCTCAAAAATATTTTCTGTGTTCGTTGTTTCTGTGATATCGGGAGTAGTTGCATACTTGATGTTTCTTATCACGGGATTTCAAATCAATGCACTTGAAGTTATCCTATTGATAATTGTCACAGCATTGTTTCATTCAGCACTCGGAATTCTTATCTCTGCGCTCTCGACGAATAGCTTTGTTTCTAATCTGCTTGGCGCATCAATGAGTCTGATACTACTTTTGACAAGTGGCGCTCTAACACCGATTAGTTCTTTACCAAAGATACTTAAAGAAATTGTCTCGTTCTTTCCAATTTACAGTGCAGTTTATTCGACACGATTGTTGCAGTTTTTCCCGAGTTCGGATGATAATGTAAGTCAAATAGCTATGACATCTTCGATATCGTTGGTAGGCTTCGTCGTGTTATTCATTCTTTCAGCTCTAATTGTAAATCGCACTTTCATGCCGAAAGAGGAGAGAGTTTGGTAATGTTTGTTAAATGTTTCCAATGATCGCAATGATTGCGAGGTGCAGAAATGAGTACTGTTTGGAAATTTGTTCTCTTGGCTGCTTTGATAGTTGTAGTTGTCGTTATATCTGTTAACTCAGTGAGAGACATGGATTATTCTCTTGCTACAAATACAACAAATGTAGAAAATGTAGAGAACTCGATGGAAAATTCTGTATCGCTCTATGACGATTCGACTAATGAATACGTTGATGCAGAGAAAACCGCAACATCTGCAGTACTAGATCAATCAGATGACAATGCGGTGAACACGTTAGCTCCTGAGATGAACGATGAATCCAGTGGTATTTTATCTACTTTTACCACTGCCGCAACGGAAACTTCAATGATTGATGTTGAGAACACATCGGAAGAATCTACGGAAGAAACACAGGTAATTATCATTGATGATGGAAATGAAACAACTCTTGCTACAAGTGAGAGTAGTGTCATGAACTTTGCCGCTCCTTCCGATGAAATATACGGAGAAATGACGTCACTTGAGCAGAGTATAAGGAAATATTTGAGTGGAGGGCACAAGATATCTGTGTTGAATTCAGAAACGTTGTACAAAGGCGGGTACATAAATGGAGATTTGGCAGACAAATACACTGTTTCCTTTAGGATAAATGGCGATGGTTACGACATAGTTATAACACCCAAATATGTTATTGACAGTTCAATCGTAGAGTCACTTGCTCAGAAAGATAAGGTCAAAAGGACGGATAGCAGTGTCGAGTATGTCTTTTGGATCAAGGCGTACAAGGGATGATTGGTTAAAGCTTTTCCCAAGAAAGCAGAGGTGAGTGAATGAGCTTAGGAAGCAGTAACAACGTTTTACGGATTTTCGTATTGATGGTAACAATCCTTGGAAGTGTGATCAGTTTTGGGAAGATCATTGTATCGCATGATTCAGGATTTTACGATAAGGACATTACCGTAGCAATTTCATCAGATTCAGGAGGGAAGATATATTATACGATTGATGGTTCAGTGCCAACCGTTGGAGCTGCTAACACGTTTTTGTATTCCAATACTTTGTTGATACAAAAGAGTTTGGACAACACGCTCATGTACATTCCATCGTCTCCCTTTGACTGGAAAAAGCCAGAAGCTGGTATACCCAAAGCTACCGTACTGAGGATCATCGAAGTTACCAATGGGAAAACATCTGATTCTACATCGAGAACGTATTTCATTGGCATAAATCACAATCTTCCAGTTGTGTCTTTGATAACTGATAGCTCAAACTTGTTCGATGAGGAAAAGGGCATCTACGTCCCAGGAAAACTCTTTGATCCGTCAAACCCAGATTGGACGGGTAACTATCATCAACGAGGAGACGATTGGGAAAGAAGTGGAATGATGGAGTACTTCGAAAATGGCGTTCTAAAGTACAGGTCTACTATAGGTATGAGGATACATGGGGAGTTCTCAAGAACCTTTCCGATAAAATCTATTAGATTGTACGCAAGGAATACTGAAAAGGAATTTACCTACCCATTCTTCGGAAAGAAAGGCTACAAGAAGATACTCCTGAGAAATGCGGGCAATGACTGGAATACCGCTTACATGAGAGATGCTGTAGCTCAGAGTACTTTCAAAACGCTCAATTTTGATACACAAGACAGTTATCCAGTTATTCACTACATAAACGGTGAATATTGGGGTATCGTCTATATGATGGAGTACTACGATGTCAGGTATCTGCAAGTTAATTACGGTGTAAATGAGAAGAATACGGTTATAGTGAATGCTGATCTCACGCTGCAGGATGGTAAGGATGGGGATGAAAAGTATTTCTTAGATCTGATCAATTTTGTAAAGGCAAATGACCTTTCGATAAAGGCAAATTATGATAAAGTGTCTGAGATGATGGACATTGATAACTTCATAGATTTCAAGATTTCTGAGATTCTTGCTGCAAATACAGATTGGCCTGGAAATAACGAACGAACTTGGAGGGTCATTACGCCTGAATCGGGTAACAAATACGCTGATGGTAGATGGAGATGGATGATGTACGATATGGATCTAACGATGTGGAACATAGATCACAATACGCTTAAGACCGGTATCTATGGTGATCCTAATGTGTTTTGGACAATGGACGAAAACGCTACCATACTGCTGAAAAAGTTGCTGCAAAATGATGAATTCAAAAGTAAGTTTGTAGCTAGGTTTTTATACATCGTAAACAACATTTTCACAACTTCCAACATCGATAGCATCATCGAGTACTACAAATCGCTTTTGGAAAACGAGATGCCACTTCATCTAAAAAGATGGCCATACACAAGCGTAGAGGCTTGGCAAGGTGAAGTTGAATGGCTCAAGTTGTTTGCTTCTGAGCGTCAAAAGCATATCTTGAGTTATTTTCAAGAAATGTTCCCTGAAGCGAAATGATTTGTCGCACAATTTAAGAGCACTAAGAACATTCGACTATTTGAAGTACTGAGTATTATAGCAAAAACAATCAGATACCCGGCGGGTTGACACGTATCGTCCAATCTCCCGGGTATTTTTGTTTTAAGATGTTAATCACTTTCATGAGTTCTTCTGTCTTTGACGTCTTAATGATAAGCTGATATCTGTACTTGTTGGCAACTTTGAATATGGGATGTTCGCTTGGACCTAACATTTCCAAATACAATCTTTCGTATGCTTCAAGTTCTTTTGCAAATACATCTACCGTCTCTTCCGCTATAACGATATTTGTATTCGAATACATGATTTGAACAATATCTGAAAATGGTGGATAGTTCAATTCCTTGCGTAAATTCAACTCATAGTCGTAGTAGCCATCAACTTCTTGCATTTTTGCATACTTTATTATCGCATTTTCAGGGTCGTAAGTCTGGATGACAGCTTTTCCTTTATCCTTTCTACCTGATCTCCCTATCACCTGAACGAGTGTTTGAAATGTTCTAAGTGGTGCGTTTATGTCTGGATACGATATGAGGGCATCGATGTCTACAATTCCAACAAGACCTATTCTGTATATATCGAGTCCTTTAGTTATCATTTTTGTACCGGTGACTATATCCAATTCTCCGGCCCTTAACTTTTCCAACACATCCTTCATCTTCTTCGGTTCATCGATTATTTCAGCATCAATTCTACCTATCTTACGCCCTGGGAAAAGATACAGCAGTTCTTTCTCTATCTTTTCCGTTCCAGTTCCTTTGTCCACAAACATTGTTGAACCACAGTTGGGGCAAGTACTTGTAAAGCTTTTCTTCTCTCCACATAAGTGACACTTCAATTCATTCGTTTCCATATGATATGTCAAACTCACATCGCAGTGGTCGCATTTCATTATGTATCCACAAACGGCACACTGCACACGAGAAAAGCCCTTCCTTCTTGTGAACACGAGTGCTGAACGGTCTTCTTCGATCGTTTTTAATATCTCATTGTACAAAGGTTCTGAGATTGAAGGAGATATCTTCTTTTCCTCACGCATATCAACGATTTCAACATCTGGCAATTCAACACCAAATCTTTGATTGAGTATATGAAGATGGTATTTGCCTTCTTTGCACTGAATGTA
>Ga0208197_1002815_pt1 | contig 14799 bp, 14 predicted proteins | sample AD_JPNNA4_MetaG_FD_184444 | JGI IMG/M metagenome (GOLD analysis project Ga0208197, IMG submission 184444) | Active sludge microbial communities of municipal wastewater-treating anaerobic digesters from Japan - AD_JPNNA4_MetaG (SPAdes) (version 2) | ecosystem: Engineered > Bioreactor > Anaerobic...
TATTCAGCATTGTTGCAGTTGAAGATTGCGATGTTTGCTATATAGACAGCAATGCATTACGAAGTGTTGCCCTAAATAACGGCCGATATACGTTAGCTATGTTTGAAAGCACTGCCAGTATGTTCCAACATTCCATTTTTAACTTTATCAGTCTCGCACACAATCATGTAAATGGCCGGATTGCTTCTATTTTGTTATATTTATGGGAACATGTTTATGAAGGTTCAGGTTATGATTTTATTATTAGTCGTAAGGAAATAGCTGAATTTGCTGCCTGTTCGCATGAAAATGTTATCAATACCCTGTCTAAGTTCAAAAAGGAAGGGTTGATAGAACTCAATGGTAAGAAAATTGAGATTGTTAATATAGAAGCTTTAAAAGAACTCAGTAAAAAAGGATAATATGTTATCAAAGAAAACCAGATATGCCATGATGGCTATGATTAAGCTTGCCACCGAGTATGGAAAAGGCCCTATTTTGATTGGCGATATAGCCCAGAGTGAAAATATTCCCCAACGTTTCCTTGAGAATATTTTGCTTGAGCTAAAAAAGATGGGTTATCTGGGAAGCAGGTTGGGCAAAAGCGGTGGATATTACTTATTAAAGCATCCTAAGGATGTGAATTTAGCTGAAATAATAAGGCATTTCGAGGGGACAATAGCCTTACTGCACTGTGTGTCTGAAAAAGCGTATCAACCATGTGAGTTTTGTAAGAACGAAGCAGAATGCAAGATTAAATCGGTGTTTAAAGACATCCGGGATTATACTTTCAGGCTCTTAGAAGGAAAAACCCTGGAAGAGCTTGCCAGTTCTAAACAAACGGATATGTAAAATTTAATTCCTTGAAACAAAGGATGTTAAAATAAAAAATGAAGTATTTTCGTCGATGTCTAAAAAATGATAATTGAGCTTTCTGGCTGTTCTTCTAACTATGTCGATGAATCCAAGGCCTGCACCGCCCACTTCAGACAATTCGCCTTCAGAAATTTGTTTCATGTATAATTCGTTTATTTCTTCACGACTTAAATTGTTTATGTAGTCAATTTTTTTCTGCAACGCCTCTCTTCGGCTTCTTTCAACAATATTTCCGGTAGTGATACCGTATTCTTCTTTCGATTTACTCAGCATAAATATGCCTCGTGATATAGGCTTTGGGTCATTGCTACTTTTGATTTCTGCATGTTTAGTGATGTTTTGCATGCATTCTACCACTACAAAATTAACCCTTCGTTGTATCAGCCCTTTGTCATCAGCTTTTGAAATACTTGATTCTGCTAAGGCAGAGAAAGCTATAGTAATTTGCTGGGTAAATTCTCCTTCATACGCAAAGCTTATTTTGTGTTCACGTAAGCTTTGCAAAAAATGCTCGGCTATTTTTATAAATCGCTTGGGGTCGTCGTTTGGTATATTATTTATATCAAAATTCATTTTTCTGCTGGTCAATTTTGCTTGTATTTCTTTTCAAAGATAGAAAGAATAATAAGAAAAAAAATGCGCTTGGTTATGGATGAAAGAATATTCCATCTTAAAAGTTTTGGAAGTTTAATACATTTGCCCCAATCATGCGTATCTTTAATGATAAATACTAAAAGAGCATAACATCTTATTACATGGACAAATGTCGCAAAATATTAATGCAATACTGGGGTTTTAGCCAATTCAGGCCGCTCCAGGAAGATATTATTGCGTCTGTACTCGAAAAGAAAGACACCCTGGCGTTGATGCCCACCGGGGGGGGCAAATCTATTACGTTTCAGGTGCCTGCATTGGCGATGGACGGCATTTGCATTGTGGTTACGCCACTTATTGCTTTGATGAAAGACCAGGTGGAAGGGCTGAAAAAGAAAGGTATTAAGGCTGTGGCGGTGTATTCGGGTATGTCTAAAGAAGAGATAGATATAGCGATGGATAACTGCATTTATGGTGACTTTAAATTTTTGTATTGCTCTCCCGAGCGCTTGGGGACTGAAATATTTCGTATGCGACTTCCAAAGATGAATGTCAACCTGCTGGCCATAGATGAGTCGCATTGTATCTCACAATGGGGTTATGATTTTCGGCCTTCATATTTGAAAATTGCCGAAATAAGGGAGATAATACCTGATGTCCCGGTGCTGGCTGTTACAGCTACTGCTACTCCTATCGTGGTGGACGATATTATGAAGCAGTTGAAGTTCAGGCAACCCAATGTGTTCCGAATGAGCTTTGAGCGTAAGAACTTGGTTTATCTTGTTCGTGAAGTGGAAGATAAAATAAGCTATTTGCTAAAGGTGTTTGGCCCAACACGAGGAAGCGGCATTGTTTATGTCCGAAACAGGATGAAAACCAAAGAAATATCAGACTTTTTGAATAAGAATGGTATTTCATCCGACTATTATCATGCCGGGCTGACTGACGAACTCAGGAGTTCCAAGCAGGATGCATGGAAGAGTGGGAGAGTGCGTGTCATTGTTGCTACCAATGCCTTTGGTATGGGTATAGATAAGCCTGATGTTCGGACTGTGGTGCATGTTGATTTGCCAGATTCGCCAGAAGCCTATTTTCAGGAAGCAGGACGTGCTGGTCGCGATGGGAACCGCTCTTTTGCTGTTTTGTTGTACAATACCAATGACAAGCTCAGTATTAGCCAGCGTATTGAAACTAACTTTCCTGATTTGTTTGAAGTGAAGACGGTTTACAATGCCCTTGGCAATTTTTTCCAGATTCCCTACGGCTCTGGTAAGTATATGGCTTATGATTTCGATTTGGCGAAGTTTGTAGGTACATACCGGATGAATGTACAGAAAGCATATAGTAGTCTGAAGATATTGGAACAAGAAGGCTATATAGAAGTTACAGATTCAATCAACAATCCTTCCAAGGTCAAGTTTCTGCTTGGTCGTGACGATTTGTACCGTTTTCAGGTAGCCAATGAAGCCTTTGATGCTTTTATAAAACTGTTGCTCAGGTCGTACGAAGGCCTTTTTTCAAGCTATGTGAGCATTGATGAATCGGTATTATCTAAAAGGGCTAATATTCCGCTTGATAGTGTATATAAGTACCTGAATAAACTGTCTTCTGCTAAAATACTGCATTATATTCCCCGTCGAAACAAGCCTGTGGTGGTTTATACCGAAGAAAGACTTGAGGATAAAGCTTTGCTGCTGTCGGTAGAAAGTTATCGCTTGCGAAAAGACCGCTACGTGGAAAAAGCTGAGACCATGCTTCATTATGCCACAGCTACAAACAAATGTCGTAGTGTTATCCTGCTTCAATACTTTGGCCAGAATGACGCTTATAGATGCGGGCAGTGTGACGTTTGCCTCAAGCGCAACGAGGCAGATGTAAGCAAGTATGAATTTGACCTGATAGTGCAGGATATAAAAAACCTGCTTCATGAGCCACTTTTATTAGTTGATATTTCTAAAAAGCTTGAACAGCGATATGGCTCGGAGAAGCTAACTAAGGTCATCCGCTATTTACTTGACAATGGTAAGTTGAAATATAATGAAGAACAGTATTTGCAATGGGTGCATTAATAAATCCTATTTCTTCACCATTTTCAAAGGAAATGGCAAATTGTTGAAATGAAAGTGAGGAAATAAAGTCTTTTCAGCTCCAAAACCTGCGTAGAACCTTGCTAATGATTCGATACGAGAACCTTCAAAGTCAATTACTTCATCCTTATTGGCATGTAAAAGGATATATTGGTAAATAAGCCAGAAATTGGCTCTTTTTTCTTTACCTTCGCTTGAAGTAGCAGGTAGGATATAGGTTCGCCTTTTGTTAAAGTTGAACCATAAAGCCATTGACAGAATATTCTTATCTTCATCAGAAGTGGCAACTATTTCAGCCATACCACGTTTGAAAGCTTCATGATATAAATGATAGGCAGATTTTAATTCTTTTTTGCCAAACTTAACAGGTAAATGCTTATCAATAAATTTCAAAAAGAAGTCTATATCTGGTATAGAAGCATAATTGAGTTTGTATTCTTTAGCTTTCTTAATATTGCGTACATGGTTTGACGAGAAGGCATTCTCAATATCAGTTATAGTTTTTTCTAAATTTAAAATATAGGTAACACCTGAGTTGTGGCAACAATCATTAAGCAAACTAATATCATTGCTGGCATTAAGCGAAAAGTTGGAATAGTTGTATTGTCTTTTTACGTTTTTCACAAATTCAGATGTTAACTCTGAATTTATTATTTTTTGGCCAAATATGCCTAACTGTTGAGTAAACGTTGGTAAAATGGGGTATTTCAGTAATCCCATCTTGTTTTTTACCGGAAGGGGCATCACTTGCTCATAATTATCGCTGACAAGAGCTTCCCAGTCCGGGCATACAATGTCAAGATACCACGAAAGTGCATATATCAAGCCATAAGGAGAAGATTCAATGGCTTTATCCCACTGCGCACGGTCAATTTGGTCGTTTGATAGTAGCTTAATCAATTCTTTTCGGATGGAGAGGTTTGATAAAGGTTGTTGAGCTTTTGTTTGAAAGCCTCGTTGTTAGCCACATTGATTAGGCCAATCAGCCCCTGGATAATGGTGGTACGTTGCATAATCTGCATCGGGCTCAGTGAGTTTTCGTCCCTGAAAACTATCTTTTGGGCTTTGTATCCTGTACCGTCTAACGAAACTGCAACAGCAGCTTCGTATTTGTCAAATATCAATACAGAAGGCTTGTTTCTTCGGTTGTATTTCGAAATGGCAGTAATCAGCCTGTTTTTGATATAATCAATTTGTTGTTGCCCAAGGTAAGGCGAACCCAGCATCAGTTTGACAAGGTCAATCTTCGCTAGTGTTTTATAATCCTTTTTTTTGAGCAGCTTGTTGTATTCTCTTTGCGAGGTATGAAGCATTAGCTTAATGTATGCTTGAGGAATACTGTTTACATCGCCCAGTTTGTTGTTTTTCTTTCGGGCTTTGTATTCTTCTTTGGCATATTTTTGTTCAACAGGCAGGTAAAATCTCCATTTGTGGGTGCGTTTCCAGGTTTCTGTTACAGGGTTAGGCTTCCAGTTGCTTTCTGGTCGTTGAAGAATTGGATCAGCTATTTCGAGTTGGCGGCTTTCTAAGGCAAATAATATACAGTTGATAAAATGTGCCCAACCTCCACCTAAAGTTTGGCCAACACTGCCCCAAAGGGTTGCACGGCGAGGGGCTGTTGAAGATGCAGTGTTTAAGGTATAATCCGATTCCTGGTTGTTTAGGTTTAGCAAACTATCTATGTAGCTTTGGTCAAAGTTGACCGGGTAGTAGATAAATTCGGTTTTTTTATTGAAAACCTCGTCAGGGTCAGCCATAATCAACTTATCAAAGTCATAATTATAGGCAGAGTCATTATCCATTTTTAGGTAAACATTGTAATCAGCCCCAAAAGTCATTTGGGTGATGTTGATGGTTTGTTGCTGTGCTTTTGCAACAATGGTGGCTCCTACCAGGGCCAGGATGCAAAGAAAACTTTTATTCATCGGCCAGTTTTGTAGTTCATTTATTAAAGTGAGTCTCAAATATCAACAATAAAGATATTGAGATATTTGAGACTTTATCTTTTGTCTTACAATATTTTAAGACTAATTCTAAAAATTCTTATGCGTCTATCTTGGCATATTTTGCATGTTTTTCAATAAACTCGCGGCGAGGCGGGACATCTTCGCCCATCAACATGGAAAAAATACGGTCTGCTTCGGCTGCATTTTCTACTGTAACCTGCTTTAAAATACGGTTTTCAGGATTCATAGTAGTACTCCACAATTGTTCTGCATTCATTTCGCCCAAACCTTTGTATCGTTGTACGTGAACCCCGCCTTTACCTTTGCCGATTTCTTCAATAGCTGCCATTCGTTGTTCTTCGGTCCAGCAATATTTTTCTATTTTACCTTTTTTTACCAGATATAGTGGCGGACTTGCAATATAAAGATGTCCTTTTTGAATAAGGTCGAACATGTACCTGAAGAAGAATGTCATGATTAGTGTAGCAATGTGGCTTCCATCAACGTCAGCATCAGTCATGATTATAATTTTATGATACCTGAGTTTCTCAAGGTTCAATGCTTTTGAGTCGTCTTCGGTTCCAATAGTTACTCCAAGAGCAGTAAAGATATTGCGTATTTCTTCGCTTTCAAAAATTTTGTGTTGCATAGCCTTTTCAACGTTCAGGATTTTACCCCTGAGCGGAAGGATAGCCTGAAAACGTCTGTTACGCCCTTGTTTAGCTGTACCACCTGCCGAGTCGCCCTCAACAAAGAATACTTCGCATGTAGCAGGGTCTTTATCCGAGCAGTCTGCCAGTTTTCCGGGAAGCCCTGAGCCAGAAAGCACGTTTTTGCGTTGAACCATTTCACGGGCTTTGCGGGCAGCGTGGCGGGCAGTAGCAGCAAGGATAACCTTATTCACAATTTGCTTAGCATCACGTGGATTTTCCTCAAGATAGTTGGCAAGTTCTGTACTTACAGCAGCATCAACGGCTCCCATAACTTCATTGTTGCCAAGCTTTGTTTTTGTTTGTCCTTCAAACTGAGGTTCAGCTACCTTTATAGAAATTACAGCCGAAAGGCCTTCGCGGAAGTCGTCACCTGAGATGTCAAATTTAAGTTTTGAAAGCATACCTTCTTTTTCGGCATAGGCTTTAAGGGTACGGGTAAGCCCCCTTCTAAAACCTGCAAGGTGAGTGCCTCCTTCAATGGTATTGATATTGTTTACATAAGAAAAAACGTTTTCAGTAAAAGAGGTATTGTAATGCAATGCTATTTCTACTGGTATTCCGTTTTTTTCGGTATCGATATAGATAGATTTTTCAATTAGTTTTTCCCTGTTGGCATCGATAAATGCTACAAATTCCTGTAACCCGGTTTCTGAGTAAAAAATTGCCTGACGTGCTTGGCCATTTTCGTCCAATTCGCGTTTATCAACAAGTTTAAGGCGAATCCCTTTATTAAGATAAGCCAGTTCTCGCAAACGGGCTTCTAAAACCTCATAATTATATTCGGTAGTAATGGTAAATATTGTTTCGTCAGGTTTAAAAGTAATGATAGTACCTGTTTTTTCAGTATCTCCAACAGTCTTAACCGGGCCAAGGGGCTTTCCTTTACTGTATTCCTGTACATAAATTTTTCCGTCACGATGGATTTCGGCTTTCAGATAATTTGATAAAGCATTTACACATGATACCCCTACACCATGCAAACCTCCGGATACTTTGTATGAGTCTTTGTTAAATTTTCCTCCGGCGTGAAGGATAGTAAGTACTACTTCCAATGCCGACTTTTGTTCTTTTTCATGAAAATCAACCGGGATACCACGCCCATCATCGGCTACTGTAATAGAATTGTCCTCATTAATAAAAACTTCAATATTTTTACAATGTCCGGCCAACGCTTCGTCAATAGAATTGTCAACTACTTCATAAACCAAATGATGAAGCCCTCTGGAGCCTGTATCTCCAATGTACATGCCTGGCCTTTTACGGACTGCTTCAAGTCCTTCCAATATCTGGATACTATCTGCGCTATAACTTGACGTTGTTTCTTTGTCTAAATCTTCTTGCATGTTTGTATTTTTGTGCTTTGTAAATTGTCTTTTATTTTTTTAAACATACAAAGATACTATTTCCAGCCCAACATTCAATACAAAACCATTTTTAGGGAAATAATGTTTTCAACAATTTTTTTGTCTTTTTGTTAGTTTCTTTAGTAACTTAGTATCTGAGGTCTTGTTTTTAGGTACGAATTTTGCATTCTTTCGGTTTTATTTGTAATGAAAGGTTTTAATCTTTATTTTTTAATTTTTAATTGATAATCAATGTTGTACAATCCTCAAAACTATAAAGTGGCAGATAAACCCATGGAGCCATTTATAGATGAGCAGGAAATATGGGATTTTATTGATAGTTCAAAACCTGATTCGCATAAGGTCAAGGACATAATTGCCAAATCGCTTGATAAACATCGGCTAACACTTGAAGAAACAGCTACTTTAATTAATTGTACTGAACCAGGGCTTGTAGAGCAAATCAAAGAAGGGGCAAAAACGTTGAAAGAACGCATTTATGGCAAAAGGATAGTGCTCTTTGCCCCATTATATGTTGGCAACTTATGTATTAATAATTGCTTGTATTGTGGCTTTCGAGTTTCAAATACCATGCAACACCGCTCTACTTTAACGCATGACGAGCTTGTAAACCAGGTAATAGCTCTTGAAGATAAAGGCCAAAAGCGCCTGATATTGGTTTTTGGTGAACATCCTAAATATAATCCTGATTTTATCTACGATGCAGTAAAAACCGTTTACCAGGTCAAAAAAGGCAATGGCGAAATACGCAGGGTGAATATTAATGCTGCACCTCTTGATATTGATGGTTTCAGAAGAGTGAAAGAAGCCGGGATTGGCACATACCAGATATTTCAGGAAACATATCATCGTGGGGCTTATGCCCAATACCACAAAAAAGGTCCTAAACAGCACTACGACTGGCGTCTTACAGCTTTGGACAGGGCGCAGGAAGCAGGTATTGATGATGTAGGTATTGGGGCACTGGTAGGTTTGTACGATTGGCGTTTTGAAACATTAGGGCTAATCAGGCATGTCAACCATTTTGAAGCGGTATATAATGTAGGGCCACACACCATATCGTTTCCCCGGATTCAAAACGCTTCACATTTGAATATTGGTAAGGATTATAACGTAAGCAACGAGGATTTTACCAAAATGATTGCTATCCTTCGTTTGGCAGTGCCTTATACCGGAATGATACTTACAGCAAGGGAACCGGCGTTTGTGCGTGATGAAATACTCGAATTTGGTGTAAGTCAGATTGACGGTGGTACCAATATCGAGATAAAAGGATATACTAAAGATGAAGCTGAAGGACAAAACCTTGACAAAGAGCAGTTTCAGATTAATGACAATCGCAGCCTGAATGAAATTATCAATGAATTGGTTGTAAAAGGGATGATTCCATCATTCTGTACTTCGTGTTATCGTGCGGGGCGTACTGGCGAGCATTTTATGGAGTTTTCGGTACCAGGTTTTATCAAACGTTTTTGTCAACCCAATGCAATACTTACATTTGCCGAGTATTTACAGGATTATGCCCCGGAAGACACTAAAATAGCAGGGTATGCTTTGATTGAAAAAGAGATAACCGAAATGGAGGATGCTTCGCTGAAGCAAAAGCTTGTTGAAAAACTCGAAGCGGTGAAGACCGGAAAACGTGACTTATATTTTTAAACAGGTATAAAAAGAAAATGCAGCGCATCGAAGCGCTGCATTTAATGAATGATTTAGAAACTAAAATAAAACCCCAAAACTAAAACCCTTAAAACCTTTAAAAGCAGAATGTCTTTGATAACATTCTCGGACGTTGATACAAAGATATATTTATTAACCTTCAGCTGTAAATGGTGAAAGTACTAAAATCAATTTGTAAAAACACTCAATTTTATATGAGTGAAAATACTTATATAAAAGTTCTAATTCGCACAAAATCAGATTAATAGTAGCTTTCAATGAATATTTGACTTAACTGAAAACCTTTCTTTTTTAAGATTTCTATGGCATCATTTATCATGGCCGAACTGCCGCAAAGATATACTTTTTGGTCCAAATCAATTTTGGAATCATGCAAATATTGGGTCAACCTGCCATGATAACCGCCAGAGTTGTCACCTGTTGTACAAATGGTAATTTTATCTTTAGGGTAATGCTCCTTTTCATAGGCATCTTCAATATACCTGACACCATGAATAATATGATAATTCAAGTCTGGGAAGCTTTGTGTAAAACTGTGAAAAGGGGAAATACCTGTGCCTGAGGCAAGAAATAAGTATTTCGTTTTGTTTATGTCTTCTTGGTCAAGGCAAAAATGACCTGAGGGGCCTTCAATATGAACATAATCGTTTATTTTAAGATGTTTTAGTTTGGGAGTAAGCACGCCATCTTCAACTTCTTTTACCAATACTTCAAAATATCTGCTATTGGTGCCACTATAAATGGTGTAAACCCTAAAGCTTGAATATTGCGGCAACTTGATCCTGATATGCTGCCCTGCTTTAAACGTTTTGTTTTTACGCTCAAAGCTAATAATAAAGGCATCCTTTGTGAGATGTTTAATGGCTGTTACTTTGTGGTATTTTTCAATATCCTTTTGCTGAATTTTTAAATTTTCCTGAAAAGTGATTTCTGGTGAAACTGAATGCATTAACATATTTTCGATGAGTTTGATTTATATTACACAAACACATAAAACAAAAAAGTGTTGAATTTGCATCCAACACTTTCTGTTCATTGGTCTTTATTGGTTAAATAAGGTAAAAATGATTAATGGTGATGTTGGTGCCCCGAAGGTTTTGCTTTTTTCTTTTTTGAATGAAAAAGTGATTTTTTCAGTTTGGCCAACCATGATATTTCGTCAGTAAAAGGCAATGTAAGCTCAAAGGTGACCGGATGGAAACTCTTTGTACGTCTGGAAGAGTCCACCTGCACTACTTTAAGCAGCATTTTACCTGAGTTGAAATCGATGTTTTCTTCTGAGAAGCCAACAGCTGTAAGTTTACCGCCAATGTCCACGCCTGTGTCGATACAAAGGGCTGCAACAGCTCCTCCTCCCGGAAAATAGACTGGATTGGGAATATCTGACATGTCGTAGTTGTAATCCTTGTCCTTGCTGGCATATTGAAGACGGTTTTTGTTTTGCCTGTATTGGGTGCGGAAATGCCCATGTACCAGCAGGTATCCGTCCCATACCGATAAGCTTTTTTGCAAAAGCCTGTCGTCATTGTTTAGGCAATTTTCTTCAATAGCTATATTTTTAGAATTTATGTAATTACGAAAGTCTTTGTAATGTTGTATTTTCAATTGTTCTTCTAACGGAAAATCTAAAAAAGGACCGGCATGCGAAAAAAGCAGGTTCAGTTGTTTTTTGCCAGAACCTAAGGTTTCAGTATGAAATAGTTGCAGATTGTTAATAAATTCAAGATGATGCTTATCTATTTGGGCTTTAAGACTTTCTACATCATGGGCTTCATAAGCTTTCAAAGTGTTTTCGTAGCCGTGTTTGCTCCACTCTAATACTGCTTTTGGGTTAGAAGCTTCACCTTCAATGGCATTCAAAAGCAGAAACTCGTGTTCGCCCAATAAAGTAACCTTTTCTTCTTTAATATTTGTTATTGTGTTAATAACATCTTTTGGTTCAGGGCCACGGTCTATATAATCCCCGACAAATATGAGCTTTTTGTTGTTGTATGACGAGATAGCATTTAACACGGCCTGAAGTGACTGATTGTAACCGTGGATATCTCCTATAGCCCATATATATTCTGACTTTGCCATATTGCTATTTTTTTTAAAACATAAAGTTAATGATTTTTTTATCCTCAAATTGAATTTAAAATTATTATTTAGTACTTCTTTGAGAGATATTGTAGTGCAAAATTTGTAGAAGCAACAAGGCTTTTGTGTATCTTTGTTTTTTTATAGGTTACAGCTTGGAAAATGATGTTTTTTATACAATAAAAAGGCCTGCTGAGGGTGTTTTTAAAGATAAGGGGAGTAAATTTCTGGCTTTTGCTTTTCCAATTGAAAGTGAGCAGGAGTTTAAAGACCATTTAGCGAGGTTGAAAAAGCAGTATTTTGATGCACGCCATCATTGTTATGCATTTGCAATTGGCATCAATCGCGAGATTAACCGTTCTGGCGATGATGGCGAACCTTCTGGGACTGCTGGGAAGCCGATTTATAACCAGATACTTTCGTCAAACCTTACCAATATTGCCATTATCGTGGTCCGTTATTTTGGAGGAACCTTGCTTGGTACCAGTGGGCTTATACAGGCGTACAAAGGGGCTGCTGCCGATGCTATAGCCAATGCCGAAGTGATTGAAAAACATGTTCAGGCTAAGTTAAATTTGAGTTTTGAATATGAATTACTTAACCAGGTATTGAAAATAGTAAAAGGCGAAGGCGCTGATATCCTTAATCAGCAGTATGACAATACTTGTACGCTTGAGGTTTCAATCAGAGCTTCAAAATTAGAACTTTTGAGTAATAAATTGGAGAAAATCCCGGGAGTAAGAATTGAACATTAATCTCAGTTTGATTTTTTGGAGATAAGATGGTAATTTTATATTTCTGCTGACATAAGGTTGTCACTTCACAAACATAGCTTTGTTGTGTTAAACTTAAAAACTACTAAAATGAAAAAAGCATTGATCATTGTTGGCTCAATAATCGGGTTGCTTGTCCTGGTTGTTGTTATTTATCTTGCTGTTATGGGGATGTTCTCAAGTCCCAAGGTTACAGAAAAAGAGATGGGGCCTTACTGTTTCGTGTATGAAGATTTTACCGGGCCATATCAGAATACCGGACCTGTTTTTGATAAGGTTTACAAGGCAATGACAGATGCTGGCATAAAAAGCACGCTTGGGATAGGCGTGTATTTTGACAATCCTGCTGAAGTCCCGGCTGAAAAGCTTCGTAGCCAATGTGGCGCTATTTATGATATTGCAGATTCGGCCAAAGTGGCTAAACTGTTGCCTACTTATAAGTTAGGAAAGATTGAGAAAAAGACGTTTGTTGTGGTTGAGTTTCCAATAAAAGGAGCAATGTCATATATGATTGGCCCGGCGAAATGTTATCCGGTGCTGGATAAATACTTTACAGAAAAAGGCATGAAGGCTGCCGAATCTTTTGAAATATATGATATGCCTAATAAAGTAACTTATTATATCATGGCAGGCCGGTAATTTTAGGTTTTCTGCAATTAAAAACTGCATAAGGGATTGTTACGCAAAGCAATCCCTTTTTGTTTGCTTCTTTGTTATGCATGTTTTCAGGTTTTTCAAAAATTGGTTCGCGGCCTTTTTCTTGTAGGACAGAATACCAGGACTCCATAAATGCCAGCATAATAAAGTATTGTTTAACATGGCAGTTCTTTCTTTTTATTTCCAAACAAAAGAGTAAACCAATTGGATTTTTGGGATTAGGTTTTTTATTGCTGAAGCAAAAATGTTTACTGAATGTTTATTAAGCTTTTTTAATGTGTAATTAAGATTTAAAAACGTAAATTTACCAATAGTTGGAAATAGGCATGGGGCAGTTACGAAAATATAAAATGCAAATAGGTATCATACTTTCATTAGTGTTTTTAATGGAAGCGATGCCTTTATGCCTGAAATCTATTCAACAGCCTGATAATACTTACAATACAATAGTTAAAACGTTTTCAGGGGCAGCTTCAAACCAGTATTTTAGACCTTCCAAAGCAACTAAAGCAGCTGTATTTTTTAAACAATTCTTTTATGAAAAAACATATTTTGAAAGTGTTTTTTCTTCCATTATTGCAGCAAATATGGTTAAGATATATTGCTGTACCCCAATATATTCAAATGTTTCATTGTTGAAATTTATTTGCATTTTTAAAATCTGATTTATTTTATTTTTTAACAATCAATGGAAAATGTTCGTAGCCATTAAATGGTTGACGGATAATTGGTTAAACGTATAATAAAAGTAATCATGGGTATAAATCTTGAGAAAATAAATGAAAACACTGAGCCCACGGATGATAAAACCAATTGGGTTTATATTATAGTTGGCATAATCATTTTGATTACTTTGCTTTTATTGACCAACTGAGCCTTTGTTTTAGTATGAGCAGATACTGTTTATCGGCCTGCTCTAAGCCTTTATTGATAATTGACTAAAAAAATAGAACTTACTGATGGAGCATTTACCAAAATTAATTGAAGATCTTGCCCTGATAATGATTGTAGGGGCTTTAGTAACCTTATTGTTTAAAAAAATCAAACAACCATTGGTGTTAGGGTATATTATAGCTGGTTTTTTTGTTGGGCCTCATTTATCGTTAGTTCCGACAGTTGCCGATACAGAAAACATAAAAACGCTTGCAGAAATTGGGGTCATCTTTTTGTTGTTCAGCTTAGGCTTAGAGTTTAATCTGAAGAAATTGCTGCATATTGGAGGAGCTTCGTCTATTACCGCCTTGGTAGAAATAGTTTTTATCACGCTGACAGGGTATATGTTGGGAAAGTTTATGGGATGGACTACAATGGACAGCATATTCCTGGGAGGGATGTTGGCAAGCTCTTCAACTACCATTATTATAAAGGCTTTTGATGATTTTGGGATTAAAACCAGGCAATTTGCTCATGTGGTATTTGGGGTTTTAATAGTCGAAGATATTGTGGTAATACTTTTATTGGTTTTGTTGCCCACCATATCGGTGGCTCAGCAATTTGCAGGGGTTGATATGCTGTACATAGTACTGAAATTGCTGCTTTTTCTTGTTATGATGTTTGTTTCGGGCATATTTATATTGCCTACATTGATGAAGCAAATGAGGAAATTTCTGAATGAAGAAACTTTGCTGGTATTGTCAGTCGGGCTTTGTTTGGGAATGGTTGTTTTGGCTACCCGCATTGGCTTTTCTGCTGAGTTAGGGGCTTTTATGATGGGTTTTATCCTGGCCGAGACATCTTCTGCCGAGAAAGTAGAACAGGTTATAAAACCGGTAAAAGATTTGTTTGCTGCAGTATTTTTTGTTTCTATAGGAATGATGATAGATCCTGCAATAATCATTGAATATGGTTGGGCAGTGATAGCCGTTACGTTATTGACTATATTTGGGAAGCTCATCAGCACTACTGCCGGGGCTATACTTTCTGGCCAATCGCTCAAACAATCGGTACAGGTGGGTATGAGTATGTCTCAAATAGGTGAGTTTGCCTTTATTGTGGCAACGTTAGGGCTTTCATTAGGCGTGATAAGTGAGTTTTTGTTTCCGATAGCTGTT
>Ga0208197_1002823_pt1 | contig 14764 bp, 15 predicted proteins | sample AD_JPNNA4_MetaG_FD_184444 | JGI IMG/M metagenome (GOLD analysis project Ga0208197, IMG submission 184444) | Active sludge microbial communities of municipal wastewater-treating anaerobic digesters from Japan - AD_JPNNA4_MetaG (SPAdes) (version 2) | ecosystem: Engineered > Bioreactor > Anaerobic...
GAGGGCTGTGCCGTGGTCAACACGGTGCTCTGCAAGGGCTGCGGCGTCTGCACGGCCTCGTGCCGCATGAACGCCATCGACCTCAACGGCTTCAACAACGAGGAGGTGCTGGCACAGATTTCCTCGGCAATATGAAAAGACAGAAGTTGCGAAGTTGAGAAGATGAGAAGTTCGGAGAGGCCGGAGACGGTGGGCGACTCCAAGCTTCATAACTTCCCAACTTCCGAACTTCAGAAACAGATACGAATGGCTTTGCATGAAGCGACAGGGCCGTCATTGAAACCGAACAACCTACACTCGGGAGCAACTATGTCACATCACGACAAGCCGGCAGGCAAGAAATCGGAAGGGTGGGAGCCGAAAATCGTCGCCATCGTCTGCAACTGGTGCACCTACGCAGGGGCCGACCTGGCGGGGATCAGCCGGATCCAGTACCCCCCGAACGTCCGTATCATCCGCGTGCCCTGCACGGGCCGGATCAACCCCTTTTACATCGTCAAGGCGCTGCAGGCGGGCGCCGACGGCGTGCTCGTATCGGGCTGCCACCCCGGCGAGTGCCACTACCTCACGGGGAACCTCTCGGCCCGCCGGAAGTTCGCCACCCTGAAGAGCTTCCTGAACTACATCGGGCTCGAGGACGGGCGGACGACCTTCACCTGGGTGTCGGCCTCGGAGGGGGAGCGTTTCGCCCAGGTCGTCAAGGGCGTGACGGAGCGGGTCAGGGCACTGGGCCCCGCCACGAAGCTCGTCAAGAAACTGCGCGACGCCGACGTCGCCGTTGCGAAATAACCGGAACAGAAGGATCGGGAACGTGGAAAAAGTAGAGAAGAAGCTGCGGGAAGAGGCGAAGAGGCTCCTGGCCGAAAAGAAGGCGGACGTCATCGTGGGCTACGAGGCGGGGACCCTGCCGCTCACGGCGACCCCGGTGTTCATCACGACCCCCGAGGAAGCGGACAAGCTCGTCTGGAACGTCTTCTGCCAGCACAACCTCGCCAAGTACGTGCACGACCTGATCAGCGCCCACAAGGAATCCCAGAAGCGCCTGAAACCCGACGACCGCAAGCGGAAGGTCGTCGGCGTCGTGACGAAAGGCTGCACGTCCCGCTCGCTCGTCATCCACCTGCAGGAGCGGCAGTACGAGCGCCTGGACATCTCGATCCTCGGCGTTCCCTGCACGGGCTACGTGGACCGCAAGGCGCTGGCCGCGAAGCTGGGCGGCGAGGACATCCTGGACGGGTCCCTGGAGGGGGAAACCCTGAAGGTCAGGACCGCAAGCGGCGAGAAGACGGTCGCCCTGAAGGACGTCCTGGCCGAGAACTGCGTCACCTGCCGGTTCAACAACCCCGTCATCTCGGACATGATGCTCGGCGAGCCCGCGCCGGCCATGAACCCGGCCGCGGAATACGCGGACGTCGACGCCTTCGAGAAGCTCTCTCCCGAGGAGCGGTGGGCCTACTTCGCGAAGGAGATGGCCAAGTGCATCCGCTGCGCCGCCTGCCGCCAGGCCTGCCCGTCCTGTTACTGCCGGACCTGCTTCGCCGAGCAGAGCATGCCCCAGTGGGTGGGCATCAGCGAGGACCCCTCGGACACGCAGGTCTTTCAGCTCATGCGCATGTACCACATGGTGGGCCGCTGCGTCGACTGCGGCTCCTGCGTGAGCGTCTGCCCCATGGGCGTGGACCTGCGGAAGTTCCTCAAGAAGCTCGACAAGGACTGCGTCGTGCTGTTCAACCAGAGGGCGGGCGAGAAGATCGACTTCCCGGCGCCCCTCCAGGACCAGCGGATGGACGACAAGGAGGAGTTCATCTACAACCCGGGCGGCGGGCACTGATTGCAGAGGGTGAGAGGGTAAGAAGGTAAGAGGGTGAGAAAAGACCGAAAGACGGAGAGGACATGAAAACGTTTCTGGACGAGGTCAACGAGAGGATCGATGGGGTTCCCATCCAGCGCTGCTACCACTGCCGCAAGTGCACGGCGGGCTGCCCCATGGCGTTCGTGATGGAGTACAACCCGAACAAGGTCATCAAGATGATCCAGATGGGCAAGAAGGATGAGGTCCTGGGCAGCTCCACCATCTGGCTCTGCGCCTCCTGCGAGACCTGCATCACGCGCTGCCCCAACGAGGTGGACATCGCGCGGATGATGGACGTGCTGAGGCAGATGGCCCTCGAGAGCGGCAGGGCCGTGAAGGAGAAGAGCGTGCTCGCCTTCCACCAGGCCTTCCTGTCGAGCATCCGGTCGGGCGGGCGGCTCAACGAGCCCATGATGATGGTGAACTACAAGCTCAAGTCGGGGGATCTGTTCTCCGACATGGCCCTGGGCCTGGACATGTTCACGAAGGGGAAGCTCTCGATCTTCGCTCCCAAGACGAAGGACGTGGCTTCCGTCCGGAAGATATTCGAAAAAACAAGGTAAGACAGCCAGTTCAGGAGGCATTCCGTGAAGGTTTCCTTATATCCCGGTTGTTCCGCGCACGGAACGGCAAAGGAGTACAGCCAGTCCATCGAGGCCGTGAGCCGCGCCCTGGGCATCGAGACCCACGAGATCGACGACTGGTCCTGCTGCGGTGCGACGTCGGCGCACAGCACGAACTACAAGCTTTCCGTGGCGCTGCCGGCCCGCAACCTGATGATCGCGCAGAAGAAGGGCCTCGACGTCATGATCCCCTGCGCAGCGTGCTTCAACCGGTTCAAGATGGCCCAGCACCACCTCGAGAAGGACAAGGCCCTCAAGGCGGAGATCGAAGCGATCATCGGGGGCACCTACACCGACGGGATTGCCGTCCGGAATCCCATCGACATCATCGCCAACGACATCGGCCTCGACGCCCTCGAGAGGAAGGTCGTCAGGAAACTCGAGGGGCTCAAGCCCGTATCCTATTACGGCTGCCTGCTCCTGCGGCCGCCCGAGGTCTGCCGGTTCGACGACTACGAGAACCCCGTGCTGCTCGACAAGATCCTGGCGGCCTGCGGGGCCGACGTGAAGAAATGGTCCTTCAAGACCGACTGCTGCGGCGGCAGCCTCTCCATCAGCCGGACCGACATCGTGGGCAAGATGGTCAACAAGCTCGCCTCGATGGCGAGGGAGGCCGGCGCCAACTGCATCGTGACGGCCTGCCCCCTGTGCATGGCCAACCTCGACATGCGGGCCGAGGCGGGGCTGAAGATGCCGGTCTTCTACTTCACGGAGCTGCTCGCGCTGGCCATGGGCCTGCCCGGGCCGGAGAAGTGGTTCAAGCTCCACATCACGGACCCCATGCCGCTCGTGCAGTCGCTGAAGCTGATGTAGAGACGCGAAACCGCCCCGGACGCGGGGGCATGCAGAATTTCTCAGACAAGGAACGCCATGGAAAAGAAACTGCTCAAGAAGGACAAACTGCCCGGCATCGTGAAGAAGATGGCCGCCGACAAACCCGTCTACGCACCGGTGAAGGACGAGGACAATGTCCTTTTCGAACTCCTCGGGCCGGGGATGGAGCCGCTGACCTCCTTCGCCAACACGAAGAACGCGCCGAAGAAGGTCTTCTTCCCCCACTCGGAGCCGCTGCTCAAGTACACGAGGAGCCCCAAGGGGATGGTCTTTGCCGCCCTGCCCGCCGATGCCAGGGAGTTCGTGCTCTTCGGGGTGCGCCCCTGCGATGCCCGCAGCTTCGCCCTTCTGGACATGCTCTTCGACCAGGAGAAGTGGAAAGACCCCTATTACATCGACAAGCGCAGGAAGGGGACGGTCATCTCGCTGGCCTGCGTGCACCCCCCCTATGCGGCGTGCTTCTGCACCTCCGTGGACGGCAGCCCCACGTCGACGCAGGGCTCCGACATCCAGATCACGGACCTGGGGGAGAACTGGCTCGTGGAATTCCTGACGCCCAAGGGGGAGGCCCTGGCCTCGTACTTCGGCGAGGCGACGGCCGCCGATGCCTCGGCCGAGGCGAAGAAGCAGGCCATCGCCGAGCAGTCCGCCGCCGAGATCAAGAGGAAGATTCCCGGGAGGGCCATCAAGCCCATCCTCGACGTGAGCTTCGAGCACCCCTTCTGGGACACGATCGCCGGCAAGTGCCTGGCCTGCGGGACCTGCACGTACATGTGCCCGACGTGCCACTGCTTCGACATCAGCGACGAGGTGAAGGGCGACGACGGCGTGCGGATCCGCAACTGGGACTCCTGCATGTTCCCGCTCTTCACGAAGGAGACCTCGGGGCACAATCCCCGGACGAGCCAGAAGCAGCGCTGGCGGCAGCGCCTGATGCACAAGTTCAAATACTACGTGGACAATTTCGACGCCATCGCCTGCGTGGGCTGCGGGCGCTGCGTCATGGCCTGTCCCGTGAACATCGACATCCGCAAGATCGTCGACGACATCTCGAAACTCTAGGATCAGAGGAGACCCTCAGATGCAGAAGCCGTTACCGCAGATCGCCGCCGAGAACCCTTACGTGCCCATGCCCGTGGAGGTCATCAAGATCATCACGGAGGTGGACACGAAGGACATCAAGACCTTCCGCCTGGCCTTCGTGAACAAGGAGGACGAGGAGCGATTCAAGTACATCCCCGGGCAGTTCGCCGAGCTGTCCGTGTACGGCAAGGGCGAGTCGCCCATCGGCATCGCCTCCTCGCCCACCCAGAAGGGCTACATCGAGTTCACCGTCCAGAAGGCCGGGGTGGTCACGACGGCCCTGCACGAGATGGAGGAGGGGACCCTCATGGGCGTCCGCGGGCCCCTGGGCAACTCCTGGCCCATCGAGTATCTCGAGGGGAAGAACATCGTCATCGTGGGCGGCGGCTTTGCCTTCACGACCCTGCGGTCGCTGATCAACTACATGATCTTCGAGGAGAACCGCAAGCGCTTCGGGAAAATCACCGTCGTCTACGGCGCCAGGACGCCCGGGCTGCTGCTCTACAAGGACGAGCTGGAGGCCTGGGGCAAGCGCGGCGACATCGACCTGAACGTCACCGTCGACAAGGGAGACGCGACCTGGAAGGGACGCGAGGGATTTGTCCCGACGGTCTGCAAGGAAGTCGCCCCGAGCAAGGAGAACGCCGTGACGGTCATCTGCGGCCCCCCGATCATGATCCGCTTCACGCTGCCGGTCTTCTTCGATCTCGGGTTCTCGAAGGAGAACATCATCACCTCCCTCGAGATGCGCATGAAGTGCGGCATCGGCAAGTGCGGCCGCTGCAACGTGGGCAGCAAGTACGTCTGCAAGGACGGCCCCGTCTTCAGCCTGGCCGAGCTCGACAAGCTGACCAAGGAGTATTGACAGGGGCACAGGCAGAAGGCACAAGGGGGAGCCTTCAGGCTCCCCCTTTTTATAAGCGAAGGGGGATTGAAACTCGCCGATGGGGCGGGTGTGAATCCCGACGGCGAAGGCAGGCGCTTTTCCGGCAACCGCTTCTGTCGAAGCCGAGCGGCCGCAGCGCAAACGGTTTGAGCCCGACGGGCGAGTTTTTGCGTCTGCAGCACAGCGGGACCTGGAGCGGTCGAAAAACGTCTATTCGCGGGAGGGAAGCAAACCCGTCTCGCGGGCAAGGCAAGGAGGACGCAGGCATTGCACCGGATCACGGAAAAGGTCGTTCTCTCCGAGAACATCGTCAAGACGGTCTTCGAGGCGCCCGAGATCGCGAAGAAGCGCAGGGCAGGCCAGTTCGTCATCCTCATGATCGACGAGAAGGGGGAACGCATCCCCCTGACCATCGTCGACTCGGACCCCGGGAAGGGGACGCTGACGATCATCTACCAGGTCGTCGGGAAGACGACGGACCAGCTCGCGCAGCTCGAGCCGGGGGACGTCATTCAGCACGTCCTGGGGCCCCTGGGGCACCCCACGGAGATCGACGGCATCGGGACGGCCGTCTGCGTCGGCGGCGGCGTGGGCATCGGGGTGCTCTACCCCATCGCCAAGGCCCTCAAGGAGAAGGGGGCCCGGGTGATCTCCATCATCGGGGCACGGACGAAGAAGATGCTGATTCTCGAGGAGGAGTCGAGGAGCGTGAGCGACGAGCTGCATGTCACGACCGACGACGGCAGCTACGGTTACCACGGCTTCGTGAGCGACGTGCTGCGGGACCTCATCGCCGCGGGGACGAAGATCGACCGGGTCTTTGCCATCGGTCCCGTCCCGATGATGCGGGTCGTGGCCAACGTGACGCGCCCCCACGGGATCAAGACGATCGTGAGCCTCAACCCCATCATGGTGGACGGCACGGGCATGTGCGGGGCCTGCCGGGTGACCGTGGGCGGAAAGACGAAGTTCACCTGCGTGGACGGCCCCGAGTTCGACGGCCACGAAGTGGATTTCGGGCTCCTGATGAGCCGGCTCCAGATGTACGCGAAGCAGGAACAGGAAGCCAGGGAACGATGCAGGTGCGGAGACCATGACCGGTAAGGAAACAATCGAAAAGAAGGACAAGAAGGAGCGCATCCCCCGGCAGGCCATGCCGGAGCAGGATCCCAGGGTGCGGATCACCAATTTCGACGAGGTCCCCCTGGGGTATTCCCCCGAGACGGCCATGCTGGAGGCCCGGCGCTGCATCCAGTGCAAGAAGCCGGGCTGCGTGACGGGGTGCCCCGTGGACATCGACATCCCGGGGTTCGTGAAGCTCGTGGCTGACGGGGATTTCCTGGGGGCCGCGCGCAAGATCAAGGAGACGAATTGCCTGCCCGCCGTCTGCGGCCGGGTCTGCCCGCAGGAAGACCAGTGCGAGAAGCTCTGCGTCCTGGGCAAGAAATGGGATCCCGTCGCGATCGGGCGCCTGGAGCGGTTCGTCGCGGATTACGAGCGCAACGCGGGGACGGTCGAGATCCCGGCGCTCCCCGCGCCGACGGGAAAGCGCATCGCCGTTATCGGGGCGGGTCCCGCCGGGCTCACGATCGCGGGCGACCTGGTCAAAATGGGGCACGAAGTGACCATCTTCGAGGCCCTCCACAAGGCCGGGGGCGTGCTGATCTACGGGATCCCGGAGTTCCGTCTCCCGAAGAGCATCGTTGATGCCGAGGTGGAGTACCTGCAGAGGCTGGGCGTGAGGATCGTGACCGACGCCGCCATCGGGAGGCTCAAGACGATCGACGACCTCTTCGCAGAGGGTTTCCACGCCGTGTTTCTCGGCGTGGGGGCAGGGGCCCCGGTCTTCATGAACATCCCCGGGGAGAACTTCTCCGGGATCTACTCGGCCAACGAGTACCTGACCCGCTCGAACCTCATGAAGGCCTACCGATTCCCCGATTTCGACACGCCCATCGCCAGGGGTCGCAACGTGGCCGTCATCGGGGGAGGCAACGTCGCCATGGACTCCGTTCGGACGGCCCTTCGCCTCGGGGCGGAGAACGCAACCATCATCTACCGCCGGACGAAGACCGAGATGCCCGCCCGGGCCGAGGAGGTCCACCACGCCGAGGAGGAGGGCGTGCAGTTCAAGTTCCTCACGAACCCCATCGAGTACATCGGCGACGAGAAGGGTTGGGTGAAGCAGATGGTCTGCCAGCGGATGGAACTGGGCGAGCCCGACGAGTCGGGGCGGCGACGGCCCGTCGTGGTCAGGGGCTCGGAGTTCACCATCGACGTGGACACTGTCGTGGTCTCCGTCGGGACGATGGCCAACCCCGTGATCCCCATGACGACCCCCGGCCTCGAGACGAACCGCTGGGGCTACATCGTGACGAAGGACGAGACGGGAGAGACGACCCGCAAGGGGGTCTGGGCCGGCGGCGACATCGTCACGGGCTCGGCCACGGTCATCCTGGCCATGGGCGCCGGCCGCAAGGCGGCCAGGGCGATTCATGACTATGTGATGTCGCTCTGAGAGCGACATCGGGCTTAGGGCAAAAGGCTTGAGGCTTAAGGATAAAAGGAAAGGGTCGGGAGATTTCTCCCGACCCTTTTTTACTCGATCCAGAGAATTGCTTTTTTTTGCCTCTAGCCCTTAGCCCTGCGCCTTAAGCCCGCCTTCTAGTGATGCTCCTCCATGGCGCCTGCGATGTACATCATGGACAGCAGCATGAAGACGAGCGTCTGGATCACGGAGATCAGGATCTTGAGAATCAGGATGGGCAGGGGCACGAGAAGCGGCACGAGAACGAAGATGACCGCCACGACGATGTGACCGCCCTGGATGTTGCCGAAGAGACGGACCGAGAGCGACAGCGGCCGGGACAGGTGGCTGATGATCTCGATGGGCATCATGAGGGGGATGAGCCACCAGACGGGCCCGAGGAACTGCTTGAAGTACTTCAGACCCTGAACCTGGACCCCCACGATGTGCGTCAGGAAAAATACGACGAGCGCCATGGCCACCGTCGTGTTCAGGCTCGCCGTGGGTGACTCGAATCCGGGAATGAGCCCGATGAGGTTCGAGAAGAGGATAAAGAACCCGATGGTCGCGATCAGTGGGAAGAACCGCTTGCCGTGCTCGCCCATCGTGTCGACCAGGAGGTTGTGGAAGGCGTTGACGAAGACCTCCATCACGTTCTGGACCCTGTTGGGGTAAATGTCCATGCGCCGTGTGGCGAGAAACCCCAGCAGGGCCAGGATGGCCATGACCAGGATCGTGTAGGTCACGTGATCGGGCAGGTACTTGTTGTGCAGGAACAAAAAGGCATGCATATCGGTCAGCTAGCCTCCTCCGGAAGAATTTTTTTTTGATATTCGAGGACCGCCGTGACGGCGATGTTGATGACGACGAGCGACAGGCCCACGAGCAGGCCGATGATGTCCACGGGCAGCTCGGTAATGATGAAGAAGAGGACCACGGCCGTGACGGCCATGCGGATGTAGTAACGGATCATCATGGCCGATTTCGCCCTGCCCGAGAGGTTGGAGAAGATGACGCGCAGATCCCGCCCGAGCCAGTAGAGGTTGACGATGCTGATGATGCCGCCGAGGAGAATGCCCAGCGTGAAGCGCCAGGGCATGGCGAGAAGGCTCGCGATGAGCATGAGACCCAGGATGACGAGATTCCGGAGCTCAATTTTTTTTTGCAGGAGGTCTTTTCCGGTGGGGTTCATCCTTCAGCCGCCTGATAATCGGTTCTTCGTAGCTGTCCTCGAACGTGTTCTTGATCCACACGTAGAGGCTTCGGAACCCGGCGAACACGCCGACGAGAAGGAAGAGAATGGAGAACTTGTGCCCCGTGCCGAGCAGCCTGTCGAGCCAGGCCCCGATCAGGATCCCCCCGAAGATGCCCAAGACGAGCGCGATGCCGAAGGTGCTGGCATAGGCCGCCTGCATCATGGACTTCTTCGATTCTCTGTCTCCCTCTCTCATCGAAACCTCGGGCGCTATACCATACCGATGGTCGGAAGTCAATAAAAATACAGCGGGGAGGCAGGCACCCCGTCAAGAATAAATCGTCAACGATTCTCGACCGTTGCGAGTCTTTCAGGGGCCCTTGCGAACCACGTTCCGGAAGGCCTCGGCCACGCAGTCGAGATCCTCCTTGCCGAGGTACTGGTGACACCCGATGTAAAAGCCGTTTGCACCCACATAGTCGGCGCGGGGCAGACGCCCTTCGTATCGAGCCCGCAGGAACCGAAACGCCGGCTGCTGCGTGGGGATGCAGCCGAACAGGGGCCGCGTCTCGATGCCGGCCTTTTCCAGCTGCCGCATGATCTTTCCCCTGGACCATCGGCGGTCTTGGACGATCAGGGGATAGGCAAGGTAACTCACCTCATCCGAGTACGGTGGCAGCTGGAAGATATCCGAAAAGGGTTCGAGCTTGGCGTTGAGGGTGCGCACGTTGGACTGACGGGCCCGGATGATGGCGTCGGCCCTGCCGATCTGGGGGATGGCGATCGCCGCGTGGAGTTCGGACGTTTTGAAATTGAAGCCGATGAGGTCGTGGGTGAACCGGGGGTCCAGCTCCGCACCGCTGTGCGGGCATTTCCCCGCCGTGCGGCGGCAGATCCGGCAATCGCAGAGCCGCCCGTTGGCCTTGATTCTCCGGATGAGCCGGCAGAGCCGCTCGTCGCTCGTCACGACGGCGCCCATCTCGCCGACCTGGATGTTGTGGGCGATGTAGAAGGAGTACTCGGCAAGATCCGAGAGCGAACCCGCCTTGCGACCCTTGTAGAGCGACCCGTGGGCCTGGGCGGCATCTTCAAAGACGGCCAGGCCATAGCGGCGCGCTAGGCCGTTCAGAGCGTCCATGTCGTTGACATACCCCATGAGGTGCACGGGGAGCAGCAGGCCGTGCCCCTGCCGTCCCCTGCGGAGCACGTCCTCGACCTGATCCACGTCGAGGGTGAAGGTACGGGGGTCGATGTCGACGTAGACCGGCTCGAGACCCGCCAGCACGATGGCGTTGCTCGTGGCGACGTAGGTGACGGGGGAGGTGAGGACCTTGCATCCGGGCCGGATTTTCGGCCGACGGTCGTCGTGGATCAGGGCCAGCAGTCCCGCAAGGAGTGCCGAGGAACCCGAGTTGAGGGCAACGCAGTGCTTCGTCCCGATGTATCGGGCCCAGCGCGTTTCGAACTCCCTCGTCTTGCGGCCTTCCGAAAGCTGACCCTCCGTGAGGGACTCCAGGACGGAGGCCTTTTCCTCCTCGCCGATGCGGATGTCGCCGATCCGGACCCTGAGCGTCATCGTTTCTCCCCGGCGGCCCCGTGCCGCGCGTACCATTCGCAGGTCTTCCGGAGGCCTTCCTCGAGGCTCACCCGGGGCTTCCATCCCAGCCGCCCGATGTTGCCGGCGTCCAGCAGCTTCTGCGGCATGCCGTCCGGTTTCGTCGGATCGAAAATCAGGCGGCCCCGGTATCCCGAAATCCCCGCGATCAACCCGGCCAGATCCCCGATGGACACGTCGGACCCGGCACCCGCGTTGACAGACTCTCCACCCGAGAGCCGGTCGATGAAGAACAGGCAGGCATCGGCCGCATCGTCGACGTAGAGGAACTCCCGGCGGGCCCGGCCGGTGCCCCAGATTGCAACCTCGGGCAGGTTGCCGTCCGCCGCCTCGCGGAACCGGCGAACGAGGGCGGCAATGACGTGAGAATCGCGGGGGTCGAAGTTGTCGCCCGGCCCGTAGAGATTCGGGAAAATAACGGAGAAGAAGCGCACGCCGTACTGGCGGTGATAGGCCTCGATCATTTTCATGCCGCTGATCTTGGCGACGGCGTAGGCCTCGTTCGTCGGCTCGGGCGGCCCGGTGAGAATGTACTCCTCTTTCATGGGCTGCGGACACAGGCGGGGGTAGGAGCAGGAACTCGAGACGAAGAGCAGCCGCTCCGCCGCGAAACGCCAGGCCGCGTGGATGACGTTGGTCTGGATCATCACGTTGTCGTAGAAGAAGGGGGCGGGATTGTGCATGTTCGCCCAGATGCCCCCGACGCGGGCGGCGGCCAGAAAGACCACCTGGGGCCTCTCGTGCTCGAAGAAGGCCTCCACGTCCGCCTGGCGGCGCAGGTCGAGCTCGGCACTCGAGCGCAGCAGGAGATTTTCGTACCCGCGCTCGCGGAGCATGCGCACGAGCGCCTTGCCGAGAAGGCCCCGGTGTCCGGCGACATAGATTTTCGCGTTCTTGTCCATGCGTGGATGATCTCTGATCGATCAGGGCAGGATCCGCCCGGGCTCGCAGGCAAACCCTGCGTCCCGGAGCGTCTTCTCCTTCTGCGCCAGCTCGAGATCCGCTTCCACCATCAGGTCAATGAGCTGCTCGAAGCCCAGCTTGGGCGACCAGCCCAGTTTTGTCCTCGCCTTCGAGGCATCGCCCAGCAGGACGTCCACTTCCGTGGGCCGGTAGTAGCGGGGGTCGATCTCAACGTGCGCCCTCCAGTCGAGGCCGAGCTTCTGGAACACCCGCTCCGTGAACTCCTGCACCGAGTGGGTCTCCCCGGTGGCCACGACGTAGTCGTCCGGCTTGTCCTGCTGGAGCATGAGCCACATGGCCTCCACGTAGTCGCCCGCGAAGCCCCAATCGCGCTTGGCCTGCAGGTTCCCCAGGAAAACCTTCTGCTGGAGGCCGACCTTGATCCGCGTGGCGGCGCGGGTGATTTTTCGTGTCACGAAGGTCTCGCCGCGGCGGGGGGACTCGTGGTTGAAAAGGATGCCGTTGCACCCGAAGAGGTTGTACGCCTCGCGGTAGTTCTTCACGAGATAGTAGGCGTAGACCTTTGCGGCGGCATACGGGCTGCGGGGGTGAAACGGCGTGCTCTCGCTCTGGGGCGGCGGAGCCGCGCCGAACATCTCGCTCGACGAGGCCTGGTAGAAGCGCGCCGGGATGCCCGTCTTGCGGATGGCCTCCAGAAGGCGAAGGGTGCCGAGCCCCGTCACGTCCCCCGTGTACTCGGGCATGTCGAAGCTGACCCGCACGTGACTCTGGGCACCGAGGTGGTAGATCTCGTCGGGCCGGATGTCGTGGAGCAGATCCGTGAGCTGCCCCGACACGGACAGGTCGCCGTAATACAGGAACAGGCGCGCCGTGGGGTCGTGCAGGTCCTTGAAGAGGTGGTCGATCCGGTCGGTGTTGAAGGTGCTGGAGCGGCGGATCAGCCCGTGCACCTCGTATCCCCGGCAGAGCAGGAACTCCGCCAGGTAGGAGCCGTCTTGTCCCGTGATACCCGTGATGAACGCCCGCTTCATCCGGTCCTTCCTTCCTTGCGCGCTGCACCCGCCTTTGAATGCGGACTGCGCACCTCGTCCTTGATGCGCTTCACGTGACCTCGCCCGAGGCCCTTGACCTCGCAGCCGAGCTCGAAGTAGCGGCGGATCGCGCGGTCGTCGAGGATACCGAAGCAATCGACGATGGCGGCGGGTTTTCCCGCCATCTTCACGACCTCATCGGGGTTTAGGTCCCGGTAGGCCTGATGGCGCACCGCGAGCACGACCGCGTTGGCTCCCTGCAGGGTTTTGGCCAGATCCTTGTGCACGACGAGGTCCTTGAGGCGCTCCTGGTTGCGGAAGAACCGTGACCGCGAGTGGCCGGGTGCAGGGTAGGTGTCCTGCTTTTCCATTTCCCACCAATGCTTGACGTACGGGTCGTGCACGACCACGTCGGCCCCCATCTCCGTGAGCTTCCGGACCAGGATCTCCGAGCCGCTGTAACGCGTGTCCCCCACGTCCTCCCGATACGACACGCCGAGCACGGCGATCCGGGATGCGGCGACGATCCGGCCCATATTGCGAAGTGCATCGCGCACGAGCTCCGCGGCGTGCAGGGCCCGGGTATCGTTGATGTCGATGGCCATGGGCGTGATCCGGAAGATGTCGTCGTCGAACCCCATCAGGGTCTGGTAGGCCCAGACCCCAAGTCCCCCGTCCTTGGGCAGGCAGTAACCTCCGATGCCGGGTCCCGGAAAGATCATGTTGGAATGGGTAGGCCGCACCTTGATTGCCTCGATGACCTTGATGAGATCGACTCCGTTGCGCTCGGCGAAGAGGCTCCACTCGTTGAGAAAGGCCAGGAGGGTGGCCCTGTATGAATTCTCCACGATCTTGCAGGTCTCGCTCTCGATGGGGCGGTCGAGCACCGTCAGGGGGTACTTCGCAACGTTGAGGACCTCCGAGAGGAAATTCGTCACGCGCCGGCGGGCCTCGTCGTTGATCCCGCTGCATACGCGCCAGAAGTCACGGATCGAGCGGACGTACTCGCGGCCCGGCATGACGCGCTCGAAAGAATGGGCCAGAAGCGGCTCCTGTTCGATGCCGCGCTCCTCGAAGGCCTTCTTCACGATCGGGTATGCCACGTACTCCGTCGTACCCGGAGGGACTGTCGTCTCGATGAGAACGAGACAATCGGGCCGGATTTTTTCGCCGATGACCCTCAGGCTCTCCTCCAGGGCGGCGATGTCGGCCGAGCCCTGCCGGCAGTCCCCCAGGGTCTCCTTGTTGTAGTCGCACTGCACGTCCACGACGACCACGTCGGCCAGCGCCAGGGCGTCGTAGGTGTACGTGGCCATGAGGGTCTTCTTTTGCCGCACGCATCGGGCGATGAGGGGTGCCACCTCGGGGTCTTCCGCCTCGACGGGCGGGATGCCCTGGTTGAGGTACCCGATCTTCCAGAAGGACCTCGTCGAGGGCCTCTGCATCCCGATGACGAATTTGCCCGGCCTGCCGGTCTTTCGATCCGCCGAGTCCGCGATGACGCCGGCCATGACGGCACCGACAAACCCGAGGCCCATCACGACAACAATCTCCCGGCCCTTGCGCCTCTCGACATCGACAATCCGTTTGAGCCGCTGGAATTCCCGTGCGTAGTCCCGGTCGGCAGGCAGCGGGTAACGTCTGCCCGCCGGGCAGACGGAGAACGCGGGCGGCTCCTTGACGGGCTTGCGCGACCGGATCTTTCTCGCTTCATTCATGGACATCATCCTCAATAAGGGTGCTTCCCGCGCTGCGGGGCATGGGGCAGTGTCCCGCACCGCCCCGGAAACGGCGAAAGCATAAACGATGCCCGTGGGGCTGTCAACAGAATAGCCCCGGCGGGCGGCGCTCCGGGTGAGGGCGATCAGAGCTCGGCAAGGGCTTTTCCGCAGGCCTCGAGGGTTCGGTCGATGTCCTCGGCCGTGTGCGCGAAGGAAACGAAGGCCGTTTCGAACTGGGAAGGCGGCAGGCTCACGCCGTGGCGGAGCATGGCGTTGAAGTACCGGGCGAACAGCCCCGTGTCGCACCGAAGGGCCGATGCAAAGTCGGTCACATCGCGGTCGGTGAAGAAGACGGTGAACATGGACCCGCGCCGGTTGATGGTGACGCCGATGCCTTTCTTCCGGAAGAGCTGCATCATTCCGTCGCAGAGTCGCCGGGTCTTCCGATCGAGGTTGCGGTAATCCGCGTCGTT